>Ga0105046_10010439_pt1 | contig 14461 bp, 15 predicted proteins | sample MAT03_FD_78385 | JGI IMG/M metagenome (GOLD analysis project Ga0105046, IMG submission 78385) | Freshwater microbial communities from Lake Fryxell liftoff mats and glacier meltwater in Antarctica - MAT-03 (megahit assembly) | ecosystem: Environmental > Aquatic > Freshwater > Ice > Liftoff... | reverse complement strand
AATGTCCAGAGGCGTGTGCCGCGTGCGGTCTGGTAAATGAGCAGCGCTATGGAGACCGCCAGAAGCGCAGAAATCACCGTGCTCAGGCCACTGACCCACAGGGAAAACGCCAGACCAGACCAGAACACCTCGGCATACTCAGGTGAAAAGAGCAGATTCGTATACGCATCAAGGCTCAGACGAGTCTGCCCGATCAGGGGCTGCCAACCGAGGCTTTGCAGCAAGCTGTAAATTAATCCGCCACCGAAAAGCACCAGCAGCACGATGACGGCTGGCGCTAATAAAATGGCGATATGCCAGCCCGATGGTTTAGTCTCGGAGGACATTGGCCTCCCAGTCCACCTCGATGATGCTCTGGGATTCGGGAGCCATATCCGGCGCAAAAGCGGCTGACAGCGCCGCAGGATCAGCGGCCCCATTGCCCAGATCGATAAACGCCTCTTCCAGAAGAGTGCGATCATCGTCGGAGACACGATTGATGTCGATGGCGTAGCCAAGCCCGAAGCCTGTTTCCGGGCGAATATGTCCTGCCTGACGATCCGGGCGCAGCAGCAGATTGGCCAGCACCAGTGCGGCAGCTTTATTCGGGGCATTGTTTATGATCGCCACGTAGTTGTAATCCCCAATCGAGTACTGCTCAAAGGTGAAGGCGCGTGATGTCTCCGGGATCAATCCGGCGGCGATATAGGGGCCAGCGCCTGCTGTCGCCTGCGTCATGGCGAAATCAACTTCGCCGTTGGCAAACAACTGCGCCAGTTCATTTTCATTGGCGGGATAGGTTTCACCACTGCGCCACAGATTCGTCTCCCAGGTATTCAGATAATCCCATAACTGCGGAGCCCATTCCTCGTACAAGTCGGGATTCCATTCACCAAGCCACTGTTCATCGCCACCGCTGACATGGTACAGGACCTGCTTGACGAATCGTGTGCCCATATAGCCGCCCGTACCAGGCGCAATATAGGTGAAGCGTCCCGGATGGGCTTCGATCCAGGCCGTGAGTTCATCATAATTCTGCGGCAGATCCTCAGCGCTCATACGGGCCGAGTCATAGATGAAATGAAGCTGTGCGCTCGACCAGGGGCTTTCATAGCCTTCGACCGGAACACCAAAATCAAAGGCGACAGCAGGACTTTCCCAATCAACGAGAGTGCTGTTGGGGATCGTTTGCGCCCAGGGGCCATAGAGAAGATCCGCCTGCCGCAGCGTGAAGAAGTTTTCGCCATTGATCCAGATCATGTCGACTGAACCGCCTTCGGTCTTGCCTGCTTCCGCCTCGCTCAACACGAGATTGATGGCATCAACGGTATCCGCCACAGGTACGCGATTCAGCGTAATGCCATATTCGTCTTGCAGCACGGTGCCATAAAAATCATCGACAAAGGCATTGATGGCGTCTGATCCACCCCACATATACCAGTTGACGGTTGTACCCCGCGCTTGCTCTAAAACCTCATCCCAGTTAGAAAATCCGGGCGGTGTCTCAAGAGGAGCCTCAGCCGTTTCATCCTGTGCCCATACAGTGATGGTTAACAGCAATAGAGCCACAATAACAAGTCGTGTCACGTATTTCATACTCATTCCTTTTTAGTGTAAATTCCGTACTGACCATAAAATGTGCTGCATCGTTGTGGCAATCACCATCACACCCAGAACCAGAAACAACAGACCTAACTGACTCGGCAGCAAAAAGAAGAGACTGAAAAAGATAATCGCCTCTGTGCCCTCAATGATGCCGCGCGGCATGGTAATCGTCGTGAGTTCGTCACGCTGCTTTGCGCCCTGCCTGCGCTGCTCCAGAATAGCAGAGAGATACAGGAAAGCCGCTGCATTCACATAAAATGTTCCCAGGAGAAAGGCCAGGATCACCAGCAAATCGAGGCTCGGTTGGTGCATGACCAGGGCGAATGGGATGATGGTATACATCGCAAAATCGACCAGGGTATCAATGTAACCTCCCAGGTCGGATTGTTTGTCGCAGATTCGCGCCACCGCCCCATCCAGCCCATCGAGAAGACGATTGCCAAGCCACAGCGCCAACCCTAAAGGATAATTCCCCTGGAGAGCTGCCGCCGCTGTCAGAAGCCCAACACTCCCTGCCGCGAGTGTAATTGTGATCGGATTGACGCGATGGCCTATCATTTCGGCCAGCGGCTTGAGCATGGCATCCTTGGCCTGACGCAGGATATGATCCATCATGGGAGGTATGCGACCACTTTCTTGAACAACTTTCCGATAGAGCTCCCAAGCAGCTCACGAACCAGTAATTTTGACATGGCTTTGTGAGCAACGTCTGAGTAGGTTGGATAGGCGTGCATCACACCCACCATCGACCGCAGGCTGATTTTCTTTTTGATCACCAGTTCATACTCAATAATCATCTCACCTGCGCGGTCAGCCACGACAGTTGCCCCCAGAAGACCCCCTCTTCCCCGATAAACCAGTTTGATAAACCCTTCTGTATCCCCTTCCGCAACCGAACGATCTCCTTCGGCCATCGGCAGCGTAAAGGTTTTGACGGCCTTTCCATACTGTTTTCTCGCCTCAGCCTCTGTCAGGCCCACATGAGCGACTTCGGGATCGGTGAATGTCACCCAGGGCAGGACAGTCTCGTGACCATTTGACTTCCCCACAGGCAGCACCGCGTTGCGTCCCGCCGCCGCGCCCTGGAATCCGGCAACATGGGTAAATTTGGGCCCGGTTGTCACGTCGCCAACCGCATAAATATGCGGCATATTGGTCTGTAATTGCGCGTTGACCGCAATGCCCTGTTTGGTATAAGTCACACCTGCTTTTTCAAGGTCAAGCGTATCCACGTTGGGGGTGCGTCCCACTGCGACAAGAAGCATATCCCCTCGCACTGTCTGCCCATTTTTGAGAGTCAGAACGATTGTATTTCCATCCGACTTCACCTCTGTCACCATCGTTTCAATGATGGTCACGCCTTCACTGGCAAACACCTTTTTAAGCACCGCTACTGCTTCCGGTTCATCGCGTGGCATCACCTGATCACCAATAATCGTGACACGCGCGCCCAAACGGACATAGGCCTGCCCCATTTCCATGCCAATCGGACCTGCCCCCATAATGAGCAAATGCTCTGGCAGGCAATCATTATCAAAGAGCGTGGCATTGGTCTTGTAAGGCGTATCATCCAGTCCCGGAATCGGTGGAACGGCCGCTCGTCCCCCTGTGGCGATGATGAACTTCTTCGCCTGCATTCGCCGTTCGCCCACCTGAAGTGTCTGCGCATCAATGAACCTTGCCTCAGCGATCACGACTTCAATGTCGCGTTTGGCGGTTTCTTCCGGGGTCTCGTGTTGATAGACCTCCTGAATCACATGGCGCAGATGCTCACGCACAGCCCACATGTCCACCGTTGGCGGATTGACAGTGATACCATAGGCTTCCGCTGTACGAATGGCATGCGCCGTTTTTGCAACTTTCAACAGGGCTTTGCTGGGGACACAGCCCGTCCATGTGCAGTCCCCTCCGAGCCGTTCACGCTCAATCAGAGCCACTTTTTTGCCAAGTCCTCCAATCACTGTGCTTGCTGTTAATCCAGCAGCCCCACCGCCAATCACGATCACATCATAAAGTTCATTCATTCTTCGTCCTTTGGGCTAACAATTAATAACGGCTGCTGTTGAGAGCGATTCAAAACGCGAGAGAGGGCGAGGCTGACAATGAGAACAACCACCGAGAACGCCAGCACAGCCGGATTCAACGACACATCGCCCGTTGTGAGATCGCCTTCAATCGAGGCCCCAATGCCCACAAACGACAGCGTTCCGGCGACATTTCCAAGTGCCGTCGCCAGCAAAAAGATCAGGAATGGAATAGCCAGACTGCCTGCCACGAGGCTCACGGCGTCATAGGGCAGATAAATCAGACGCATGGTCAGCACCGCTTGAAAGGGATGGCGTTTCAGCATCCCAATAAAACGCTGAAGGATTGATTCACCTTGCGTTTGCTGCTGATCGGATGTAAACCAACGTCCCAGGAGATATGGCAGGGTTGAAGAGGCTGTTCCTGCAAATAAAACATAGGCAAATCCCGGCCAGAGGCCAAATACGCTGCCACCAAGAATGGTGAGCAGCGAGGCGGGAAACAGAATCAACGGGCGAATGATATATACCACGACGTAAAGGAGCGGCCCGTACCATGTCTCGCGCAGCAGGCGGCTCAGTTGATCTGCCAGATCCGTAAACGTGAGCGCATTGGCCTGCATGTACTGCCGCACAACCAGAAGAATCAGAAGCCAGAAACCAACCGCCAGGAAAGCGGTGCGATGGGACTTGATCCACGCCCACAATGGGCTTGATGGTTTTGAATTTGATGGTGTCATCATAGATCTTTGTCTCTTCATTCGTGACATTGCCCACTGTACTCGAAGCTCATGAGAGACAGAAGCAAAGAAATACCAGGCAAATACCGAATATTATCGAAACATAAAATATCAGAAGTCTTCGGCTTTTCTCCGGCTTTCCCTTTGTCCATATTGTCTCGTTCCTCTCTATCCTGAAGCTGTTGTACATCAAAATGTTTATGCAGAGATTAACGAAGGAGCCTATAAATGCCTTTTCCAAGAAAACAGTGGCTGATCGCCATCCTGTTACTGCTGAGTGTCAGCATGTCATGGGGTCAATCCGTTCAAGCGCAAATGGAAGCCGTCACAGCCAGCGTCATGAGCGTGACGGACATGGATGGTGTGCCGGAAGGCATTGGAAGCCGTTGGTATGCGGCCCGTGGTTTTGCAACGATGGATATGGGCAGCGATGGAACGGATGCTGTCGCCGTAGATCTGCAAGGATTAGTGCCCAACGGCTTATATACATTCTGGTGGGTCAATACAGAACCATCTATGAGCATGGGCGCAGCAGGCGGCCTGCCGGATAATGAGTTCAGTGCTGATGAGAAGGGCAGCGCTCGCGTGACAATAACAGTGCCTTCGGACAATAATTATCAGACTCTCGTTGTAGCCTATCATGCTGATGGGCAAACTCATGGAGATAATCCAGGGCGAGCCGGTTCCGAAACATTCAGTCATCTCATCGGGGCTTTTCCCGGCCCTGGTGGCATCGTTCGCAATGGCACTCTCGCGCTGGATGCGGTTGATATGGATGGCGTGCCAGCGGAAGCTGATGCGCCATCCTGGTTAGCGGCTTCTGCCTATGTCTCTATGACACGTGGCTTGAACGGGAATGATACGATCGTTCTGCATGCGCAGAATCTCATTCCTGGTGGTCTGTATACCCTTTGGCGCGTCAACAATATGAGCAATCCACTCACCATGAGCATGGGGCCAGCTGGAGGATCACCAGCCAACGAATTTGTTGCTAACGATGATGGCAGCGCAACAGTGGCGATTAAAGTGCCGTCGGACAACGATTATCAGACGCTGGGTGTCGCTTACCATGCAGACGGCCTCACGCATGGTGATACTCCGGGGCAGATGGGGTCTGAGACATTTAGTCATTTGATGGGCGGCTTTCCTGGAGCAGGTGGCATGACCATGAGCCGCGCTGTCCAACTCACACCCACTGATATGGACGGGAGTCCTGTCGATGGTTGGCTCAATGCGCAGGCTGTCGCGACTATGAGCATGGGCATGGATGGCGCGGATACAGTGACTGTCTATGCCAGCGGCTTGGTTCCAGAGGGTCTGTATACGCTGTGGTGGGTCAATAACATGGGCAATATGCTCACCATGAGCATGGGGCCAGCGGGCGGTCTTCCCGCGAATGAGTTTTACGCCGATGCCAGTGGAAATGCCGTTGCAGCTATCAGTGTCCCTTCAGACAATGATTATCAATTGCTGGCAATTGCTTACCATGCCGATGGTTTAACCCACGGTGACAACCCTGGGAAAGCCGGTTCTGAGACATTCACCCATCTGACCGGGGCATTCCCTGGCCCGGCAGGAACAGATATGGGCGGCATGTAACCCATGAGACACCATTCAGGGCATCCCGGCGGGGTGCCCTGAATGGTTTATGTGGCCTGCTTGCTTTTCTGATGGCGCTTCTTCAAAACATCAGCGAGGAGATAGCCAACAGCGATCATATCAAGCAGGTGTTCGATCAATCCGAAGAATCGCCCGCCATGCTGATGATCCCAATAGCTAATGGGGCTTTTAAAGCGAAAGGCCGTTTCAAACGGGAAGAAGACGAGTGGCCCATCATTGTGATGTGTTGGAATATCGATCAGGGTGTGCAGTGCGCAGCCTGTTGCAAACCACAGGAGCGTCCAACCCCAATTTTTGCGCCATCGACTACCAACCGCATATCCCACAAGCATCAGGCCGACCAGCAGAAGGGGCGCATGGAGTAAATTATGGCTGATAATCCAGACTGGATTGCTGAAAAAGGTGGCGTTGAATTCCTCTCCACACCAGACACTCTCCGATCCCTGGAGACGTCTTTTGAGGAGGAATTGCCCCGTCAGAACACCTAGAGCGATGTCTGGGGCGAAGGCACCGACTAAAAAAGCCCGCGAATGCACAGGAATAGATGTTTGCGTAGAAAGCGTCTGGTTCAGGAGAGCCGTTAAAATGAGATGGGAGTATGTTTGCAATGATGGAACTCATTTCCATTGAAATGTCACTCGTGGACAGATCTATTTTAATCCGTCGTCTTTGGAGGAATCAATCGATATCCGATACTCCGAATCGATTCGATATACAGAGGCTGATCTGTATCAACGCCGAGCTTTTGTCTGAGATTGCGGATGTGGGTTCCGATGATCTCCTGGGCTTCCTGGCGCAGGCACATATAGCCACAGGCCTCATGAACCAGAGTGACATAGTCGAAGGTTTCTCCAGGAACTCGGGCCAGTTTTGACAAGAGCCGAAATTCAGTGGGGGTCAAGTTCAAGGGCTGCTGATTTAAGGAGGCCGCGTAACGGGTTGTATCGAGAGACAGTAAGCCGCATGAAATATGCCGTGAAGACTGTACAGGAAGAACTATTTCAGACTCATTCAGCATAACGCTCGAAAAATGAGTTGCGAGTTGTTCGATGCGATCACGACGCTGCTCACGCTGACGCTCATTTAATCCCAACTCAACGGCGGCGATGAGTTCTTCATTCTTAATCGGCTTCAATAAATAATTTGAGGCTTTATGTCGCAGGGCTGTCACAGCCGTTTCAACAGTGGCATAACCTGTGAGCAGAATGACAATCATATTTGGATAGCGGATTTTTGCTTCTTCTAGCAGCGCAACTCCATTCAAACGATCCATGCGAATATCAGTGAGCAGCAAATCGATAGGATGGAGAGCCAGCAAATTGAGGGCCTCCATCCCATCCGCAGCCGCCAGGACATCATAACCCTCTCGCTCAAGGATACGCACTAGAAAATGACGGATTGTCACTTCATCATCAACAATCAGCAGACGTGCTCTCATCGTCATGGCAAAACTCCTTTCGAGGTAAAGTGAACGTAAAATTGGTTCCTTCACCGAGGGTGCTTGTCACCGTAATACTCCCCTGATGGTTCTGAATAATTTCCTGTGAAATAGCCAGTCCCAGACCCAGTCCGCGTGTTTTCGTTGTAAACAACGGCTCAAATAAACGGGATAGATGTTCATTCTGAATCCCGCTGCCGTTGTCAATGACGCTCACCAATGTATGATCTTTATCACTCTGTGTTTTGATTAAGATATGTCCTCCAGATTCGGACATCGCCTCAGCCGCATTTAAGACAAGATTGATTAACACCTGCTTCATCTGATTACTGTCGCCACACGTTCTTGGCAGTCCATCTTCTAATTCCAGACGTAGCTCAATCTGTAACTCTTGCAATTTTTTTCGCATCAGGATGCGCACACCCTCACAGATGGCATTGAGATCAAGCGGTCTATAGATGAAGGTTGCTGGTCGTTGAAAATCGAGCATCTGTTTAAAGATCGTCTGTATGCGCTCAAGCTCGTTTTGAATCATCAGCAAATCATCATGCACATGCTGAATTTGTCCACTTTCGAGCTCTGAAATGGCAAGGCCCAGGCCGCTCTGAATAGCTTGAACAGGATTGTTGATTTCATGCGCGAGAGAACTCGCCAACTGGCCAATCACAGCCAATTTTTCAGACTGAATCAGGCGAGCTTGTGCCTCACGTAAAGCCACAGTTCTTTCTTCAATTTTTACTTCCAACGAGGCTGAAAATTGTCTTTCCAGAGTCAGCAGTCGATCAATTGTCATCTGCTGCTGCTCAACGGCCCGCAGAAGGTGCTCCAGGCGTTCGCGTTCAGCCACCAACTCAGCATGCTCACGATCTGCCTGCTCAATACGACTCATGCTCCAAAGCGCGCGTGCTGCCGCCTGCGAAAACTCCTGATCAGGTATAACTGGAGGCAAAGGCTGGCTCTGATTTGAGACCTCGTAAAGATAAGCACCAATATGATTGGCATCAGGCGTATTCAGAGGAAGATAAAATACACTCTGATGCAGACATCGAGGAAGAAGTTTGTTTTGGGCATAAGCCTGGGCAGCTATTCGCAGCGCATCACGACGAAACTGCGTCTCTATCCGTGTGGTATCTCGAACAAAGACCTCTCCAACAATGTAACGTTCCATGTCGAGATCCCACAGCAGTAATGCGCCTGCACAGGGATGAATGAGTTGATCGAGCGCTGTCATACCAAGAGTAATCGTTTGTTCCAATGTAGGCGCAATCATCATCTGTAAAAGAGTATTGCGATACTCCTGGCTCATGGGTGAACGTCCTCTGCCGGAAACATACAAGCCCCCACTGAACACTCATAATGTCCGGAAATTTGGCCTTTCAGACGGGCCAGCACACCATGACTGCGGAATCCCAGAAAAGGAATATCGCCTAATTCTGACTGAACGGTAGCACGCTGCTGCTGGTACGTTGTTTCGAGAACCATCGCTGTTGACATACAATCGATAAATAATGCGCCTGCTGCCTGTCTGCCTTCCAAACCAACGACGGCTTGCTGTATAGCTCTCTGTGCTGCGGTCATCATCGCCTTAGGCTGTGTCTCTAAAATATGAACCAGGCTGTTGAGAGGCGGTGGTGAGGTCATCTGTAACGCCCCATGAGGATCAAATCCCATGACGAGGTTTACTTTACAATTGCCTGTCTGACAGATCCCTAGCGGATGGCGCAGAATAAATTCTCTCGATAACTCGCTGTCTCTGTACATCCCCTGTTCTAAAGCGAAATCTTCGTAGATTTCTTTTGCAGGGCGGCCATCAATTTTCACCACATGATGGTCATCCACTTTTGTAATGCGATAGGGGCCGCTGATGGGTGTCCAACCATTCGCCAGAGCAGTTCCCACAGGATACAAACTGAGAATTTCGGCTCCTGCCAATCCAGCATGAAACAGACGATTATTGTAAAACAACAGCGGTAGACGTGGTGGCATCGCGATCGTTGGGCTAGGGCCACCGATGATGTTATAGAGCATGGCAGTTTCTTCAACCGCTTTGTCAACCAGACGATTCAAGCTTGTTGAGGCATCGTCTGGAAACAGCATTAATGTGCGATGATGATAGGCACTTCTCAACCCTTCTTCGGTTCTTCCGCGCAGTTGGCCTAAAAGGGATCCGATGCGAAACAAGCGCTTCTGATAATGCAGCGGATGAAATCGTATGTGATTATGCCGTATCAGCATCAAACCCACACCGTCTTCGACGTAGCCTTCCTGCGTGTATTCTCCAGCCGATGTTGCTCCGATAAGAGGGACATGACCTAAAACAGACTGAATTCCTTTCAGCACTTGCGCTGGTTGGGGATGAGAGACAAACAATAAAGCAAATGACACATCTCCCTCAGACATATTTCCGAGGGCTTGACGCGCGGCATCCCGCCCACACAGCTCTCCCTGGTTGTGATTATTGAGTGCGACACTGATGGATGCCTTCAACCCTCATATCCTCTATTTTCTGAATGCCATATTCCAGTTTACGACATACGCTTGGGAGCATAGGTATTCTTCGGTCAATCTTTGGTGTTTAGGGGGTCTTCGTTTTGTATAGGCAATACGGCAGTTTAATACTCAAAAATTGGCGCTTTGATTCTAATTCGAGATATCCTGTTATAATTTTACATCAGGGAAAACAAGCTTCTAAGATCATCTAGGCAACCAAGGGGCCTTCTGAACATTTCAGGAAGGCCTTTTAAGTTCGGTAAGTGGACTTCACCCAGTATAGTGGTTCTTCCGCACTTTGATGCTGTTGGCGAATGCATCAGGCGGCTAAAGCCTTAAATCGTGACACACGAGTCTCAGCGAGTGGGACTTCATTAAGCCAATTGACCACACGGGTAAGATTGATGGCCGCGGCAGTCAGAATGTCTTGAAGATGCGTTTTGGCTTGCCCAATAGAGCGATCCCGCCGCATTCCCAAACCCCAGGTTGCTTGAGATAGGGTTCCTTCAACGCCAGCTCGTCGGCGCTAGATGTCTTGAGAGGCCTCAGTCTGTTGGAAAGCCCTTTCGCCTCGATCATCTCGACCAGTTCCCGTTCCTGAACGGAAATAGCACGCCGTTTACCCTTGATACAAGCGGTTTTGACAGGACAGGTGCGACAGTCAGGTTCACGAAATTTCACAGAGAAGATGGTATGCTCTCGTCGTTGCGGGCAAGGTGTCCAACTTGTAATTTCCTTACCCATCGGACAAATGACTTTCTGACGATCCCAGTCAATCTGACATTTTGAAGCCTCAAATCCGGTTTTTGCAGGGTGTTGCCAACTGTGTTCAGGCCGTACCGGCACGATTAAATCAACGCCATAATCGGTCTGGTTGTTGAAGAAAAGTCCAGACGAACTCTAACCGGTATTGGCAATATGCTGAGCAGGTCAGCAACCGAGATCCTTGAGATCGGCATGAATAGCGTCCACGACTCCCACATCTTGTAAGGTCGCCGGTATCGTTTCGACATGAGTCATGAGATGAGGGGTGTCATCGTCACACGTTTCGGTTAAATGGACTTTATAACTCACCCCTTGAATCGTCCGTTTACTGCTGTAACGAGCGTCGACATCATACGGGGATTGAATGCGGATGGAACAGGGCGGTCACATTTCTGCATCGCGCCAGCACAAGACATCTTCTTTCAGATAATAGTGTTGCAACCAAATGGGCCTGAGGATCTGAACCGCTCTCAATTCCCGTCAAGTGGGCGGCGTATGTGGGTCTTCATACAGGGCTTGGAGCAACGACCATCCATCTTGACCGATGGTGAGTGCCAATGGGTCTCGTTCAGCATCCTCCACAGGCAGGCGGTATTCATTGAAAGAGCGCCCGTAACGATCAAACCACTCAGGTGGCACCCACGTTTTCAGCCAAGGGCCATGGGATTCGGCAATGGCGTTGAGGGCCTGGTGGAGGGTTTCTCCAATCAGTTCTAAACGGTTCAATAAACGGATCGCGGCCATCATATGGGTTGAATCGGTTCTTTGTTTGCCACGCGCTTTGAGCCATTTTAACTCTTGGAAGCGACGTAGCATCTGCTTCAACAAGCGCTCCGCGTCTTCACTCGACAATAACCGCTGGCGAAATTCACACAGGATCGAAACATCAAAGCCTTCGTCTTCAAGCCTTAAGCTCAACGCCTATTTCCAATCGATCCGCGCTCGCACGGCATCAGCCGCTTGGCGATCCGTTAAGTTCTCGGCCAATTGGAGGATACACACCATCGCTCATCGCCACGGTGAAAAAGCGGGTTGTCCCGCATGGGGATAAAGGTCTGCAAACTGATCATCCGTGAAAAATATTCCTAACTCGTCCCGCATTTTCATATAGGGATTGCCTTTACGGAACACTACTTTGGCGACCCGGGCCGTCTCTTCGGGACTATCGGGAACATAACGTGGATGCAGGCTCATACTCGATCCGATCTCTTTCCGCCTATTTTCTCTCACGATCCTACGTCGATTCGCAAACAGCATCGAATTGCGGAAGAACCATAAAAACGGGGTATTGCCACTCTAAAATATATTCTGGCGTTTAAATCGCGCCTGTGTGCGTTTGCGTACTTCTGGCTGTGTAGCGGACCATTCACGAAACCTTTATGCGTTTTCACAAAATTTCTAACACGCCAGCAAAAAATAATCCACTATATTTACTTTATGGATAAAATTTACGTCCTTACGAAAACGGAGGTTTGCCGCAAATAGGCAGAAGGCAGAGGAATCACACCTGTTCGAGCCAGTGCCATTGTGCCGTCCCACTGTGAGTTTATGAGACATGGTCTAAACGGCGGCAAGGCCACTTTGCAGATGAACCCTGCGTCTGAGACCTGCATTTTGCGAGATCAGCCGCGTAAGAGGGAACACCTCTTCATTAAGAACAAGACCTTTGATACGGATTTAAAGCAGCAAATGGGTGTTCCGTTCGTCCAGCGCATCGACTGTTTTCCACAAAACGTTTGCGCGTGAACAGGTCAGGCCCAGTTGTGGCTTCGTGCTGCTCCAGGCAAAGGTTTTAAACCTGGCAGTGGGGAATAAAAGGTCAAAACATCTTCATTGTCCAAAAGTTTAGAAAGCGAAACCGCCAATGAATAGAAAAGCAAATGGATTCGGCCTCTCCGGGCTGGTGATTGGGGTTTTACTGGGTATCGTCGCACCCGCTGCTGGACAGGATGCAACCGCCGTCCCTGACGGTGCAGCATCCACAAGCTGGACTTCGGTACAGCCGGAGGTCCGTCCGTTCAGCCAGGACATGATGGAGAACTTGCAAGTCCCAGAGGGATTTGAGATCAACATCTTCGCGGAAGGTTTAGAAAACGTCCGCATGATGGCGCTTTCGCAAGACGGGACGATTTATATCACGAGGCGTATGAACAGCGATGTTATAGCGTTGCGTGACGCGGATGGTGATGGCGTGTCAGATGGAACAGTGGTCGTCGCCAGCAATATACCGCTGATTCATGGCATCACGATCCAGGATAATCGGGTCCTTCTTGCCGCGAATCGGACGTTGTATGTGGCTGATATTATGGCTGACGGTTTGCTGAATGAACCGCAGGTGGTGGTAGACGACTTCCCGGAAAGCGGCCAGCACTCAGCTCGAACAATGGCGTTTGGTCCGGACGGAATGCTGTACATCAATTTTGGCAGCACCTGCAACTCCTGCTCGGAGTCGAACATGGAAAACGCGGCGATCGTCCAGGTACAGCCGGACTTTTCCTCTCGAACGGTCTTCTCCAGCGGCTTACGACACACGATTGGCTTTGGTTGGCACCCGGTGACAGGCGAGATGTGGGGCATGGATCACGGGATTGACAGCCTGGGCGACGATGTGCCGCCGGAAGAACTGAACCGTCTCGAAGCTGACCAGAATTATGGTTGGCCTTTCTGCTATGACAAGCAGATTGTCAACGAATTCATTACGGGCGCTCCGATGGACATGACCAAAGAGGCGTTTTGCGCGGCCTCAGCGGCCCCGGTTCTGTTGTATCAGGCGCACAGCGCGCCCATTGGCATGGTATTTTACACCGGATCGCAATTCCCGGAGGACTACGTCAACGATGCGTTTGTCGCCATGCATGGGTCGTGGAATCGCAGCGGGCCGACGGGCTACAGCGTCGTGCGCGTGCACTTCGATGAGAATGGACAAGCGATGGAGTTTGAGGACTTTCTAACGGGCTTCTTGATTGATGACAGTAGAGCGGTGTTTGGACGGCCTGCGGGTTTGCTCGTAATGCCGGATGGGTCGCTGCTGGTGGGCGATGACGCCAATGGCGTCATTTACAGAATCGCGTATACCGGGTCATAGCTGGCTCGAATCTGGCAATTGGTATGGTAGGCCATGCGGGACAAGGCGGGCCTTGTCCCGATCCATGTCAAACGTTTCATCGTAGGGGCTTGTCGCTGAAAAGCCCCTGGACTTTGGCGCTTTGAAGAGACCGAGGGGCAAGGATGCCGCAGTTGAAATCTGTTATAAATCGTTAGAAGAGGGCAAAAAGTTGCAAAAATCAGCTCAAGATCGCGTTGCGCCATAGACAGCGTTGCGCAAACCTTGTAAAAGATCACGATTTTCAGGCCAGTCGGCGCGGGTCAGCGAGGATAGGGGTCGAAAAACGTGTTGGCCCCCATAAAGCAGCCCGATAGGCGCGCCACAAGGTATTGAGCGACCAGAGACCTGAGCCGCGCCACCAACGGGTGGGAACGGGCGGGGCACCACACACGCCCCAGGTCCGATACCCAGCCAGCAGCAGGGCATAGACCCGGGCACTCCATTGCACCGAGGATACGGCCGAGATCGGATGCCAGCACTGCTTTTGACCGAGGCCGAAGTTACTTTTGAGTTCACGGTGGCAGACTTCGACTTCCCAGCGCTGCCAGGCACAGAAGATGAGCGTGGCCGGCGGCAGCCCCCAGGGGGTGCCCTGGACTTTGGCTCTTTTGGCAAAAAAGAATGATCTTCGTTAGGTTTAAGGTACCAAACTAAAACCAGACGAGGATCAGTCCATGTCTGCTATCCCACACTT
>Ga0105046_10010438_pt1 | contig 14462 bp, 12 predicted proteins | sample MAT03_FD_78385 | JGI IMG/M metagenome (GOLD analysis project Ga0105046, IMG submission 78385) | Freshwater microbial communities from Lake Fryxell liftoff mats and glacier meltwater in Antarctica - MAT-03 (megahit assembly) | ecosystem: Environmental > Aquatic > Freshwater > Ice > Liftoff... | reverse complement strand
GCGTCGTGACCGGCAACTGCAGCACCTGCGGCAATACGGCTCCGGCCGCAAACATCTTCTCGAAGCTCGCCTTCTGGAAGAGCGGCTCGTGCAGCACGTGCGGCCACAGCTCGGGCTTCCGCAATTGGACGAACAACGCCGCCGGCCTGCCGAGCAGCTACGGCCACGGCCACGCGGCCCACAACCCGTACCCGCAAGGCACGCCCGGTACGCTGGTGTTCCCGCACCACCAATTCGTCCGTAGCCCGCGCGACTTCTTCATGACCGAACGCTAAGGCGTCCGGCGCGGATTCGCGCCGGTTCATCGCCCCGGCCGCAGCTATTGCTGCGGCTGGGGTTTTTCCGTTCGCACGCCCGCTTCGAGCATATCGATTTGCTCCCGGATACTCGCCGGTAACGGCGTCTTCGCTTGGGCCTTGTAATCCATCGACACGATCACACATTGCCCCTCCGCCGCGACATCGGCCCAGCGCTCGCTCACGATGCGATGCTCGAAGGTGACGCGGTCCGATTCGATGGCGACAATCCGCGCCCCGATGTGCAGGCGATCCGGATAGAACACCGGCCTGCGGAAGCGGGCTTGCGTGCTGGCGACAATCGGCCCGAGGTCGTGCTGCTTCATCAGCGCGAACCAACCGAGCCGGGTCATGTAGTCGATGCGGGCGTTTTGGAAGTATTCGAAGTAGACGATGTTGCTGACGTGCTGGAACGAATCCATGTCGCCCCACGAGACATCTTCGACGACGACCACGGGGAACCCGGCCAGTTGCGGGAAAGTCATTGCGGGTCCGCCATTGCCGGAGGGAGTGCATACCCGCAATATAGCTACTATCCACTTCCCCCGAATCCGGAACCGATCCGATGCGTCTGGCCCACAACGTCTTTTTCAAATTGAAGGACAACGCCCCGGCGCAAGTCGATGCCCTCGTCGCGGCCTGCCAGAAGTACTTGAACGTGCAGCCCGGCATCGTCTTCTTCGCCGCCGGGAAGCTGTGCGCCGAACTCAAGCGCGAGGTCAACGACCTCGATTGGGACGTCGGCTTGCATTTGGTCTTCGACAATCAAGCGAGCCACGACGCCTACCAAGACGACGCGACCCACAACAAGTTCATCGACGAGATGAAATCGAACTGGGCCGGCGTCCGCGTCTTCGATTCGTTCGTCTGAGTTCCGCCCGCATTCCCCGAAGGTCCCACGCCATGCAACGATTGCACTCGTCCGACCTCGTCCAGTTCGCCCGCAAATACCGCTTTGTCGGGGGCAAACTCAAACGCCTCCGCATCGGCTCCCGCCGGGGTTCGACGACCGTCGTCGCCCATCTGCTGGTACGACCCGCGACCCGCGACCTCAACGCTGCGCCGCCGCCGGTGAAGTTGAAATTGGAGATCGCCGGTGTCGAGGAATTCCGCTTCCAGAAGCGGTTGACCGTCGCATCGGGCAAGATGAGCGATCTGAAGCTCGGCTATTTCAACGGCGTCTACTTCATCAACTTCGACGCGTGGGGCCTCCCGGTCGGGGAAGTCCCCGGCATCCACGACTTCCGCGCCTCGGACGCCTACGTTGCCGGCAACGACTTGTTCTGGGAAGAGCCGAGCGCGACCACTTGAATCGCCTCAGCGCATTCCTTTCAAATCCGGTTCTTGGCGGATGAGCACCGTCAGTTTCACCCCGGCGGCTTCGGCCCATTTGCTGTTCGGGGCGAGCTTCAACACCTTGTCGAAGCACACGGCCGCTTCTTTGGTCTTCCCCTTTTGCAGCCAAGTTTCGCCGAGGGCGAAGTAGGTGGCGGCGTTGCGGGCGTCGAGTTGCTCCGCGGCCAGCAGCAGCTTCTCCGGGTCGGCTTTCAGCTTCGCCGCGAGCAATTGGGCGTCCTTGGCTTCGACCCCGTCGCCGAAGTCGGCCCGGATCCGCTCGCAATATTCGAGGCATTCCCCGAGGCGATCGCCGTGGAAGGCGTCCTTTGCCAAGCCCAGCATCTCGCGGGCCGATTGCGCTTGCGCCAGCACCGTCGGCAACGGGGCCGGTTTCACGGGCGACTTGGCGATGGCCGTCGGCGCGGGCACCGGCATCGACAACAACGCCTTCTTCGAGTTCTCGGCGAATTGATCCGGCGGCAGATACCCCGACAGGAACCCGTAGATTTTGCCATCGTGCCCCGCGATGGCGGTGGTCGGGTAGACCATCACTTTCATCGCTTTGGCGAACTCGGGATCTTTGGTCGCGTCGATCTTCAGCGGGATGAACTTGGCGTTGATGAACGCGACGATGTCCGGATCGGCGAAGGTGTGGCCCTCGAGCTTGCGGCAGTAGACACAGTCCTGCGAACCGATCACGACGAGGATCGGCAGCTTTTTGGTTTCGGCTTCCTTGCGGGCGGCGGGGTAGTCGGTGCGCCACGGGATCGGCTCGGCGGCGCGACACGGATTCGCACCGAGCAGACACAAGAGACCGACGATACCAGCGGCTCGCAATGGGGCTGAAATCATAACTGCTCCAAGGATGGATCGCTCAAACACCCGACTCCGGATGGAGTACGGCTCGCCTAATCCGCCACTCACGCCCGCGGGTGGGCCTTGTGATAACTCTGCTGCATTCGCGTCGTCGTGACGTGCGTGTAAACCTGCGTCGTCGTCAAACTCTTGTGGCCGAGCAGTTCCTGCACGCCCCGGATGTCCGCGCCGTTGTCGAGCAGGTGCGTGGCGAAGCTGTGCCGGAGTGTGTGGGGCGTCGTACGCGGATCCAGCCCGGCGCGCTGCAAATGCGCCACCAGCAACCGGCCCACGCTGCGGGTCGTCAAGCGGCCCCCCGACTTGTTCAAGAAGACCGCCTCGGCCACGGCCCCGACGCTCGCCAGCAATTCCTTGCGATCCCCGAGCCACGTCTTCAGCGCGACGATGGCTTGATCTCCCAATAGGGCGAGGCGTTCTTTCTTGCCCTTCCCCCGGATCACGAGCACCCCATCGGTCAAGTCCGCATCGGCGAGGTTCAACCCGCAGAGTTCGGAGACCCGCAACCCGGCGGAATAGAGCGTCTCGAACATGGCCCGATCCCGCCGGCCAAAGGGCGAGTGCGCCGACGGGCTCGCCAGCAACTTGCGGATGTCTTCGACCGTCAAGAAATGCGGGAGCTTCTTGTTCAACCGGGGGCTGCGGAGGGCCTCGGCCGGATTCGTCGCCAGCGTCCCTTGCCGGCAGAGGAACTTGCCGAAGGTGCGCACGGCCGCGAGCCGGCGGGCGATAGTCGTCTTGGCGTAGCCGTGCTCGTGGAGCCACGCGAGGAACGCCCGCAGATTGCGGGTGTTCCAATCGCGGGGTTCGAGGGAATCTTTCTTCGAGTGGGTGCGCAGGAATTCCAGGGCTTGCGTGATGTCCTCCCGATACGACTTCACGGTCTGTATCGAAGAGTTCTTCTCGATGCCCAAGTGCGTCAGGAATTCCGCGAAGCTGCGTTCGAGCGTCAAGGGTGTCAATCAGTGATGATGTTCCGACCGATCAAATCCGCGAGGGCTGGTGGCCGTCGCTCCGGGTCGCCTGTTGGCGCGCTCGTTCCGTCAAGACTGCGGCGTCGAACCAATTCAGGGTCACATCGGGATCGGCCGCTCGATCCCGGAGTGCGTCGATGACGGCCCCCCGGCTGTCGTCGTCGTAAACGAAGATGAATCGCTCGGCGCCTTTGATCAACGCGAGTACGTTGAGGTCGTTCAAGGTCGGCTCCGGAGCGGGATTCGCGTTTCTCCGCCTAACTTCGACCCCGAAATGAGGAAGGTTGAATGAAAGGTGCTGGAATCGGACCGGCGGAACGAAGCGGCGGACGGCTCGTGACAATAGATCCGATTGCGCGGAGATTCCGACTGGACGGATGCGACGGTGGGAGTGCCGAGATGACATTCCACTACAACGGCGCCACGGAGGATCGCGGAAGACGACCGAAGGCATTCAGCGAATTCACCCGACAGCGCGTCCAAAACACTCGGCGTCAGCGTAAGGAATCGAACCTGTTCCTGGGTTCCGCCGATGGCTTCGTGCCTGCGTTGCTCCCCGATTGGCTGGCGCGGGGACGCGGCTCGCACTCACCAGTGAGAAAGCCCGCAGCGAATTTATCGTCGTGCCGATTCTGCTGGGGGAAGCGTGGAAATTCTTGAAACTGTCTAACGGTGTCGTTGAACTCGACAGCCGGCGATTCTACGTGGACAATCCGGCCGGCATCTCGGGCGCGCTGTCAGCGGTGGTGAATGCGGTCGAACGGATCCCATGACGACTCAGCCCTCGGTTCGGCCCGCCGTCGACTTCACGATCCGCTTCTTTCCTCGGGCGTTCGTCGCGATTTTGAACCCCGGCAACGAGACCGGCGTCACACCGACCAATTCGCAAACCATCTCCGGCCGAATGGCGAAAATCTGAATCAAACGCCGCGCCGACATTGATGGGACGCGGACGCCTTGTTCCCAACTCTGGATCGTCTTCGTCGAGACGTACAGAACTTTGGCGAATAAAGATTGCGTCATCGAAGCTTCTTCCCGGAGTGCCACGAGCGTTTTGGCGTCGATTTCCGGCGGAGCCTCGGGCACTTCGGTCGTTTTGAGGCTCAGTTCGCCTTTGGCATGGGCGATCCCCTCTTCGAGTCCGCTCTTCAGTCGGTCGAAAAAGGGCGTTCGCGTATTTCTCGGCATTACCCATTCTCCTGGAGCCAACGAAGGTACGCCGTCTTCGCTTCAATTTTCAAGGTACTTGCCAAAGCTCGCAATTGCTGCTTCTCGTCCGCCGAGAGGTCGGCCTTCTCATCTTTCCCGTAAATGTCGAGCATGTAAAATCGCTTGGCATCGGGAACATGGAGATAGATCACACGCGATCCGCCCCGTTTCCCCTTTCCGCGTTTGGCATCGGACGCTCGGATCTTCCGTAGTCCACCGCAACTTGGCATGGCATCGCCCGCAGTGGGATTTTCCATCAGTTGCCGTTGGAGCTCGGCGTAGATCTCGTCGTTCATGTAAGCGGAAATGACTTCGGTAAACTCGGCGGTTTCAATGAATGTCGCTTTCATACTATCCTACTGAGTGGGATATGGCAACATCCAAACATCCCAAGGGTGTAGCAACGATTCCTGTAATTCTAACAACATAGGCCGTAGGGCGTGTGGAGTCTTCGGAACTGGCCGTCTCCAGAATTAGCCTTATGGCAATGGCCGCGTCCTTCCAACGGCGGGTTCCGAAGACGTTCCGAAGACTCCGCCCGCCCTCGTGCACGAAGCTCCAAGTCTCGTTGCTGCAACGCAGCCGGTCCCACTCCCCTTGCACACCTTGCGCGATTCCGGATAATCGCCTAGTCGAACACCCGCCGGAGCTTCCGCATGTCCCGCCTCTTTCTTTGCGTCGGTCTATTGTTGGCGACGTCCCCTCTTTTCGCGCAACCGGTGAAACGGGCCGACCTCAAATCGGGGCTCGTCTTCGCGGCGCAAGATTCGGCGAAACTCAGCCGGCTCGAACCGATTGTCGGGCTGACGCTGAAGACGGGCGAATCGATTCACCCGCAGGCCGCAGGCGGCGCGGCGACGTACACTTGGACCGGATACATCCAAATCATCACCGCCGGGAAATACAAGTTCGACACGGCCCTATTCGGCAAGTTGGACGTCCGCATCGAAGGTGTCGTAGTGCTCGCCGGCGAAGTCGGCGACGGCGCGGCCAAGGCGGTCGTCGGCCAAGAGATCGAGTTGAAACCCGGCATCCAATTGTTCGAAGTCCAATTGTTCGGCACCGCGAAGGGTGCCCGCGTCGAGCTGAATTGGCAAGGCCCCGGCTTCGTGCGCGAGCCGATTCCGTACTTTTTCTTCGGCCACACGCTGAAACAACGCCCACCGGAATACGCCGCCGATTTGAAGAAGGAACACGGGCGATTCTTGTTCGAAGAACACGCCTGCGCGAAGTGCCACGCCCCCGACAAAGACGACGCCATGGCGAAAACCCTCGTCGATCGCCGTGGCCCGAGCCTCACCGAAATCGGCAAGCGGGCCTACCCCGGCTGGATCAATGCTTGGTTGAAGGATCCGAAAGCCCACCGGCCGCAAACGACGATGCCGAAACTCTTCACCGACGATGAAATCGGCGCCAGCCAGCGCTACGCCGTCACGGCGTACCTCTCCAGCCTCGGCGGTGCGCTACCAGAATTCAAACAGCCCACGGTAATGGCGAAACCGGAACGGGACAGCATCGAACGCGGCGGCAAGCTCTACATCACCACCGGGTGCGCGGCCTGCCACGGTGACCAACTCACGGCTCCGCCCGTCAAGAAGGTCAACGACGAAGACGACCCGAAGGACGCCCCGAAGCCCGAAGACAGCATCTACGGACTCGGCACGAAGTCCGGCGCCCAAAGCTACTACACGCTGGGACACATCGGCAGCAAAACCCGCCCGGAGCCGCTGGCCAAGTACCTGTACGATCCGCTGGCGACCAACGCCCACGGCCGCATGCCGAACATGGCCTTGAGCGCTGCGGAAGCGACCGACATCGCCAAGTTCCTGTGCCGGGTGACCGACGACAAGATCAGCCCCGCGATGCCCGCGGAACCGAAAGACGATCCGCTCGCACTCGTCGATCTCGAACTCGGAGCGAAAAACAAAAACTTGAAACGTCCCGAGGCCTGGAAGTTGGCCGGGAAGTGGCTGCTGACCTCCAAGGGGTGCGTGAACTGCCACGAAGTCAAGCCCGGCGGCTCAACGCTGCCAATCAAGGAAAACATCGGGTTGAAACTGGCGTCGATCGCCAAAATCCCCGAAAAGGGCTGCATCGCCGGAACCGAGATCCCCACGACCGCGCCGAAATTCGGCTTCGACAAAGACCAACAAGAAGCCCTCACCGCCTTCTTGAAGGGCGGCCTCAGCGGGGCCGGTTCACCGTCGCCCGTCTACACGGCGCGGACTTCGATCAAGCGCTTCAACTGCCTGAACTGCCACAACCGCGACGGCGAAGGGAGCATCGACGAAGGCTTGGCGAACAAGATGAAGGCGTTGGAAAAACTCGAGAATGCGGACGACATTCAACCGCCTCGGCTCACCGGCGTCGGCCACAAGATGCGCACGAGTTGGTTGAAGGAAGTCCTCGTCGGCGGGGGCCGGGCACGCCCGTGGATGACGCTGCGGATGCCCCAATATGGCAAGGACTGCGTCGGCACATTGCCCGAGGCTCTACCAGCACTCGAAGGGACAATTAGCGATGACGCCATCGGCCAAGCCGAATTCACCGCCGACAAGCTCACGGCGGGCCGCACGCTCGCCGGGAAGTCCGGCCACGGCTGCATTTCCTGCCACGACATTTCGGGTCAAACCGGCGGCGGCACGCGCGGCCCGGACTTGGCGACGACGAACAAACGCGTCCGCTACGACTGGTACGTCCGCTGGATGCACCAACCGCAGCGCATGGCGCCTGGCACCAAGATGCCCCAAGTGCTCATCGACGGCCAATCGCTGCTGAAGACCGTGTACGACGGCGACGGGGCCAAGCAACTCGAAGCCCTATGGGCCTACTTCAGCCTCGGGCCGGGCTTGCCGCTGCCGAGCGGAATGGATCCGCCGAAGGGGGTCGTCGTGAGTGCGACCGACCGGCCGGAGATCATGCGGACCTTCATGCCGGACGGGGCCGGCACCAAGTGCGTGGCCGTGGCGTTCCCCTCGGGAATGAACGTCGTCTTCGATTCCGCACAGGGCCGGCTCGCCTACGCTTGGAGCGGCAACTTCTTGGAAATGTCGAGCGTTTGGAACAGCCGGGGGGGCAACCAAGCGAAAATCCTCGGGCCGAAGTTCTGGACGGCCCCGACGGGCAACCCGTGGAACGTCGCCGATTCGCGCGAGTCGCCCGACTTCGACAAACAAGCGAAGAACCCGGCCTACGGTGCCCCGCTTCCGGATGGCAAGACGTACACAGGCCCGAAAGCCGTGACCTTCGAAGGCTACGCGCTCGACCTCGGTGGCAACCCGACCTTCAAGTACCGCTTGACGCCGGACGAAGGCAAATCGACGCTGCTGGTCGCCGAGGCGCCGCAACCGGCGAAAGTGACACTCGCCAACGGTGTCATCCGCAAGTTCGCGGTGGAACTGCCCGCCGGCAAGACCGTCTGGTTCCGCGCCGGTGGATCACTGAAAGAACCGCGCGTTTACGACGCGGATGGGAAGAAGTTGGCGCTCGACGGGGCCGAAGCCGAGTTCCCCGCGACCGGCTCGACGATCCTCTTGCCCGAAGACGGCGACAAAGCGACGGCACTGATGCTGGCCGACGCTCCATCCGGGACGGTGTGGCGCATCGTGAAGCGCAACGGCGCCGGATTCGAAATTCTGGTCCGCTTCGCCGAGCCGAAGGAGAAAGCGAAGATCGGCTTCACGCTGAATTCGTGGAGCCTGCCGCGGGACGATGAGAAATTACTGAAGGGATTGAAGTAAAAGGGATGCTGGCATCTTGCGGATGGTGGTTGTCATGGTGGCACTCGCTGATTTATAATTGGGTACAGTAGTGTATATAAGCTCCGATCCGGGGTCTGTCAAATCGGATTTTCGAGAAAAGCCGAATTCGGCGAATCGGGGTCGCAATAACTATCCCGGCACTTTCGATAGGCCGCTTCGACCTTGGGAAGTAGCTCCTTCGCCTTGAGTACATCGACCGCCAGAAGTGCGTCGCGGAGTTCTTCCAAGTCTTCGCGAAGGTCGTCGGCCGCCTTTCCGGCTTCAGCGTCCATCTTGCCGGTGCGAATGAAGACGCATAGCTGCAATTTCCGCGTGAGCAGGTCCTAGGAGATGAACAGCGCCGCATTGCCGAACGCCACCGACTCTCAGAGTTTCGGCTCATTGCTCTTCGGCGGTGAATGCTCGTTTGCAAGCCGCATGGGCCTCCTCGGCGGTGAGAGCGGGGATGCCAGCTTCTTTCATCGCCACCTTCACTTTTTCGGGATCGCGGTCGCGGATAGCGACCGCGACTGGGCCGAGTTCGTCGCTGAGGCTCTTGCGCGGCGGGGTGGCAGTAATCCTCTTGCGATCTTCGTCGTCGAGGAGGCGAACGGCCGTGGGCCAATCCCCCGCGAGTGCCGCGTCGCGGATATTCCGGACTTCGGCACGCAGGCCGAAGAGGCTATTCGCTTTTTTCACATTGCCTTCGCGGAAGGCGTCGCGCACGTCTTCGACCGCTTCACGGTAATCTTCCGCCGCCTTCGATTGTTCCTCCGCGACGCGGAACTTGCGGATGTACACTCCCACTTCGAGCTTGCGCACGATCAGGTCGATCTGTTCCAGATTGCGGATCGCTTCGTCACTCCGCCCCCCGTTGGTGGCGAGCCGGGCGTCGGCGTAGTAATAGTTCATCTCTTCGAAGCACTGGTGCCGGTCGGGGTAGTAGACGTAAGCCCCGGCGACGCTGAAGACGACGAGGCCGAGTATCGCCACGATCCCGAGCACGGCCCCCGGGACGACGATATCCCACTTCGGCTTGGCCTGCCCCGTCTTAACATCGCGCGCTACGAGCCATCGTTCGACCCTTCCCGTGCGATCCAGTCGCCGCAGCGCGATTCCCAAGAGGAGCATGCCGAGCAACCCATAGACCGCGGGCTGTTCCAGCGGCCCGAACTTCTCGGCGAGTTTCAGCCGCGTCTGCTCGGCTAAGCCGGACTCGGTACCCGACGTGAACGGGGAGGAGTAATCGTCGAAGGCGTGCGTGTGTTCGATCTCGACTTTGCCTTTTGCATAGAGCACGGGCTCGGCAAGGAAGGCGAGCGTGACGATCACCGTCACGTAGGCGAGGAACCACGGAGCAATTCGACGCCAGCCGAAGTCGGTGCCGAGGTAGGCGAGCGTGCCAAGGCTCATACCGATTCCAAGGGCGAAGAGCACGAAGGCGGCGCCGACCGAGTTGGCGTGCTCGAACATCAAGCCGATTTTCATCATCCCTGGCAGCGGGGTCGAATAGATCGGCAGGGCCACCGCGGTCATCAAAAGCGGCGAAGTCGAGTCGGAGTGCTTCATGGTGTGCTGGAGTGCGCCGAATGGGATGATCGCCCCCAGCATCGCGGTGCCGATCAGGCCGATGGCGAAGAAGAGCACATCCCGGCTCGCGAGTTCTTTGCAAGCCGTCACGAGAACCGCGAGGATCCGCTTCGGCCCTTGCGCTGGCAGTGGCTCGGCATCGGCGAGTGCGGCCCGCGCTTGTTCGTCGGCATTCGCGGTCGCGCTGGCGAAGAGCCGGTCCCAAAGGAGACCCGCAATCGTCGAGAGAAACAGCGACGCGCCGGCGAACGCGAGGATGACGAACGGCTCGGCGAGCGTCAGCCCGTAGAGCAACGAGATGGGATTGAGCAGTGGAGCCGCCAAGATGAACGCGAGCACGGTACCGGCGGGTACGCCCGCGCGGCGGATTTCGCGCGCCACCGGGATTACCCCGAGCGAACAGACCGGCAACAAGCTGCCCGCGATCCAGCTCCGGAACATGCCGGAGAAACCGCGGCCGAAGAGCTTGCGCGTGCCGGCCGGGCCGACCATCCGGCGGAGGATGGCAGCCGTAACCGCTCCCACAATCAGCAAAAGCGACAAGTCGATGCACGCTTGCCCGAGTCGAAGGACGAATGCCCAGAAGATGGTTTCCACAGTCGCGTTCCTCAGTTCGGATAAACGGGCACGGGGACGGATGCGAGCACTTCGGGCACGACGACTCCGGCATCGGCTTCCGCCCCGAGGCGGACACCGAGCACCGGCGCGGCCACGGCCCGAACGTCGTCCGGTGTGACGAACGGCCGGCCGTGGAGGAAGGCCCACGCTTGGCTGACGCGCTGCCAGATGAGCAACCCGCGCGGGCTGAGCCCAAGCGGGATGCGCGGGTGGTTGCGGGTGATATGCCCCAAGTCGATGAGGTAGCCCTGGACGGCCGGGCTCACGGTGATGGCGGCGACGCGATCTTGCAGCGAGTGGAGCACGCGCGGCATCAACCCCTGCACCGGCTCGGGGTCGCGGCCGTCGCGCTGGCCCACGGCGGCCGCGAGCATCGCCCGCTCGTTTGCTTTGTCCGGGTAGCCGATGGAGAGCTTCATCGCGAAGCGGTCGAGCTGCGCCTCCGGCAGCGGGTAAGTGCCGTGGTGCTCGACCGGGTTCTGAGTGGCGATGACGAAGAAGCTGTCGTGCAGTCGGTGGCAGACGTTATCGACCGTCACCTGCCGCTCGGCCATCGCTTCGAGTAGCGCCGATTGGGTGCGCGGCGTGGTGCGGTTGATCTCGTCGGCGAGTAGCACGTCGGCGAATACGGGACCCGGTTGGAACTCGAATTCTCGCGTCTTTTGGTTGAAGACGCTGAACCCGGTGATGTCCCCCGGTAACAGGTCGGGCGTGCATTGCACGCGGGCGAAGGCACCGCCGACGGCCGAGGCGAGTGCCTTGGCGAGGGTCGTCTTCCCGAGACCGGGCTTGTCTTCAAGGAGAACGTGCCCGCGCGCCAGCAAGCAGGCGATGACACGCTCAACGACTTCGGGCTTGCCGCGCAAGGCGCCGTTCAAAGCGAGGCGGAGGCTGTCGATATTCGAGTCGGGTTCGGCCCCAGTCATCGGGCGATTACTCCAGTCGGGGTGGCGAAGGCGTGGAGAGGAAGGGCTTCGACGGCGCGGCGGCAAGCGATCAGGACTTCCGAATCGGGAGCGGGAGCGGTATTCACCGGGCCGTACGCCGCCCACTCGACGAGTCGGAGGAACTCGCGCAATTCGGATTGGGCCGGGAGTTCATTCGCCCAAGAGGCGAGCGTTTGATCGACCGGCCGAGGCCGACCGGCGAAGCGCGAACGGCGCTCCAAAACGCGGAGCGCCCGCAGTGCGATGTCGTGCCAAGTACGGCCCGGTGCCACTCGCCAAGCAGTAGTGAAAATCGCATCGAGAATCCGTTTTCGCCGCCAGACGAGAATCGCCACTGACAACCCGATGGCAGCGAGCACCAGCGAGTTCCGCCATCCCCAGCGGAGCGCGCTCAGCGCACGCTCCGCGAGGCGTTCGTGCCAGGGCTTCAACGGCGGCAACACTCCGTAGCCCGGCGTCGGTTCGACGACGAGCCAGTGGCCGTCGCGCAGCAGCACTTCGGGCCAGACGTGCAGGTCGGTTTTCCTCACCGGCGTGTGATCCGTCTCGGCGTCGTAGGCGTCGGGCGATACGTAGTAGCCCAGGCAGACCCGCGTCGGGTAGCCGAGGGAGCGCAGACACAATGCCGCGGCTGTAGCGAACAGATAGTCCGGGCCGCGTTTGGTGACGGTGAGGAACTCCAACAACGGCGAAGGATGATCCTTCGGGGCTACCACTTGCGGATCGAGGGTGTAGTCGGACCGCAGTCGGTCGAGCACCGCCGCGATCTGCGGCCAGCCGCGCTCGGCGTCTCCGGCCCAGTCCTTGGCGAGTCGATCCACGATGACCCGGAGTTCGTCGGGCACCTCGCCGTAAACTGATGGAGCCGCAGATACCGAACCTATTCCGGCGAACGCGATCTCGGGCAGTGCGCTCGGATCGACTGTGCGACAGTCGGTTGTCACCACCACCCCCGGCGGTGTCGATTTCCGGGATGCGATGGTCGCGACACCGTCGTAGTCCCACTCGTAGTAGTCCGGCTTGTCCACCTTCTTGATGCGGAAGCGGGTCAACAATGTCGGCGTCGGGACGAGGTTCGTTTTCAAGTCCGCGACCTTCAGCCGATGGCGGTCGTCGTTGGCATAGGCGCCGATCCCCTGTTGGAACTTTGCGAGCTTCATCCAGTCGTCCCCCTCGGCGTCGAGCAGCAGCGACCCAGGCTTACGACCTTCTTCCCAACGTTTTTCGACCGCGTCGTAGCGGTCGTACGCCACCAGTCGGACGTGCAGCGGCGTCCGCCCCTCGACTTCGAAGATCCCGCGTGCCCCCTGACTGTCCAACCATCCGTCCCGTTTAGTGCCTTGCCGCGCGGTGTCGAAGTCCCGGCTCGGCCGGCGGTTGTCCGGGAGCCGACCGTGTTTCTCGATCACTTGGGCCAAGCCCGCTGCGACCATCCGCTGCTGATCCTTAGGCGGCTTGTGCGGCGGGCCATACATGTCATTGACGGCGTCGATCAGCGCGTTCTTGTTGTCCTCGATCGTCTTGTCGGTCTCGACCATCCCCGCCGCTTGGGCATTCTCCCCGGCGGTTTCTTCCGGGCCATCGCCGATGCCGTTGCGCGCGAAGGGATCCGTATCGCCCGTGCCGCCGGAAGTCGGCATCAGCTCGCCGAGGGTGAACATCACGCGCTTTGGGCCCGCCAAGGCGACCCCGGCGGCGGCAAGGGCCAGCGCGCCGAAGACCGCCGCTTCTCGGTAAGGCAAGCGTAGTCGAACTCGTTCGAGTTCATCGCCGCGTACCCCGACGGCCGTTTCGGCGGTGCGGGCGCGGTGGTCACAGATGAGCCAAATTCCCCCGGTGACCGCGAACGCGGCCAAGAGATATGGCACGGCGGGTTGATCCCCCATCGCCGAGGCGAAGAGAGCGAGGAAGAGCGCGACGACCCCCGCGAGCCGACGACACTGCGGCCAAATCGAAAGGCCCGCGAGCAGCACCCCGAGGCTCCGCAGCCCGTGGACCATCTGGAGTTCGAGGGGGAAGCCGTCGCTCGACCATCGCCGAATCAACGGTTCCGAAGCGAATGGCACGACGAGTGAGATCCCGAGGATCAAGGTGACTTTGAAGGGCAAGCGCCGGCCGCTCGTCGGTCGCGGGCCGAAGAGATTCAGCAGCAGGGCCACAGCGAAGAGGAGGATGCCGGAGACGATTCCGAACGCCGTGGGCGTCCCTGTGTGGGTACTGGCGATCTCGCACGTGATGTAGGCGACTGCCATCAATGCGAAAGTTGCGATTCGGGCCGCACGGCCGCCGCCGGACTCAAGAGCCATGGGAAGCCTCCGCCGTTCCGTGCCGGAGCCGATGGGGCACTTCCGCGACCGACGGGAGTTCGAGCCACACCCGACCGATCTTCGCAAGTGGGCCGTCGAAGCCAAAGCCGGAGCGCTGGAGGACGACCCAACGCGCATCGTTGAAGATCGCCCGCTTGGGAGCGTGAGCGTACCCGGCGTCCGTGGTAACGATCACCCGCACCGCAGAACGGACGGCACGCAGTGCCGGGTTGGAAAGCACATCGGCGAGCGCTCTGGTTTCACCGCGAAGCCCGGCGAGAGCATCGAGGATCCGGGTGACATGTTCGGCGCCCGCTCGCGGTGACAGCACGGTGTCACCGAAGGCGATACCGACTTCGGCCCCCGCTTCGATCCAGCCCCTCGCCATGCTGGCCGCGGCCCGGATGGCCCACTCCCGTGTCCCGTCCGGGCCATCCGTGTGGATGCCCTCCGCCGTATCGAGCACGATCATTGCGATAGGGCGGGACGTCGATTGCAGTTCGCAGACGATGAGTCGGTCGTGCCGGGCCGACTGCGCCCAATGAATGCGCCGCGGGGAATCCCCCCGGCG
>Ga0105046_10010436_pt1 | contig 14464 bp, 13 predicted proteins | sample MAT03_FD_78385 | JGI IMG/M metagenome (GOLD analysis project Ga0105046, IMG submission 78385) | Freshwater microbial communities from Lake Fryxell liftoff mats and glacier meltwater in Antarctica - MAT-03 (megahit assembly) | ecosystem: Environmental > Aquatic > Freshwater > Ice > Liftoff... | reverse complement strand
CCGATGACCGCGCCGATGACCGCGCCGATGGAACACGTGGTGGTGGTGGGGGCCTCGCTGGCCGGGCTGCGCGCATGCGAGACGCTGCGTACCGACGGCTTCACGGGCCGCATCACCCTGGTCGGTGCCGAGGACGAGGTGCCCTACGACCGACCGCCGCTGTCGAAGAAGCTGCTCGCCGGCGAATGGGACGGCGACCGAATCCGCCTCCGAACGCCCCAGGCATTCGACGAACTCGGGCTCGATCTCAGACTCGGGGTGCGTGCGACAGCGCTCGACACCGCCAGCCGGGTCGTATCGCTCGCTGATGGCACGGAGGTTCCGTACGACGGGCTGGTGCTCACCACGGGAGCCGCACCGCGTCGGCTGCCCGGCCAACCCCAGCTGGATGGGATCTGCGAGCTGCGCACGCTGGCCGATGCGCTCGACCTGCGCTCGCGCCTCACCGAACCGTCCACTCGAGTCACCGTCATCGGCGCCGGCTTCATCGGCCTCGAGGTCGCGGCCACCGCCCGCCAGGCCGGCTGTGTGGTCACCGTGCTGGAAGGTGCGCCGTCACCGCTGATCCGCGGCCTCGGGGTGGAGATGGGCGCTGCCGTCGCCAGCGTGCATGCGCGCCACGATGTCGAGCTGCGCTGCGGTGTGCGGGTGGCGGCGATCGAGGGTGCAGACGGCAGGGTGGCCGGCGTCCGGCTCGGTGACGGGACCCTCATCGGCAGCGACGTCGTCGTCGTCGGCATCGGCGTGGCCCCGGCGACGGAGTGGCTCGCCGGCAGCGGACTCGAGCTGCGCGACGGCATCGTCTGCGACGACACGCTGTGGACCGGCGTGCCCGATGTGTACGCGGCGGGCGACTGCGCTCGGTGGCACAACCACGTGTTCGACCCCCACGACGATGCGGTGATGCGCGTCGAGCACTGGACCAACGCCGCCGAGCAGGGCGCAGCTGCCGCACGCAACCTGCTCGCAGTGGCTGCGGGCTCGGCGCCCATGGCGTACGAGTCGGTGCCGTTCTTCTGGAGCGACCAGTTCGAGAGCCGGATCCAGTTCGTCGGCCGGGCGCACGGCGACGACGAGGTGCATGTGTTCGCAGGCTCGACCGATGGCGCATTCGCCGCCCTGTACGGCTGGGAGGGCCGGTTGAGGGGTGTGCTCGGGGTGAGCATGCCGAAGATGGTGATGCCGTTCCGTGCGTTGATCGCCGCGAAGGCCGGCTGGGACGAGGCGCTGGCCAAAGCGGCTGCACTCACGGGTTGATCGTCGTCCCCACTCCATAAAGCTGAGTGAGTGGTAATCAAGTTTCATGAAGATACCCTCCCGTTCATGACTGATTCGATCCCAGGATCCGTAGACCCCACGACACCGGCCACCCCTGTTAGCCCCGGTAGCCCCGCCCGACCCGTGCTCACGGCGCTGTCGTTGCCGGTCCTACGCCTCCCCACGGTGGTGCTGCCGGGCACTCTCGTCACCCTGGCCCTCGACACCGAACCCGTGCGGCTCGCCGTCGAGGCCGCCGCATCGGGTGATGGCAGGGTGCTGCTGCTGGCCCCTGCCGACGATGTATCGACCGGGCGGTCCGGTCTCGGTGATCTCGGTGATCTCGGTGTGGTGGCGCGGGTACCCAGCCGTGGTTCGCTGCCCAGTGGACAGCCTGCAGCGATCGTGCAGACCGAGGGTCGCGCCCGCATCCTCGCCCGCCACACCAGCGAACGTGGCGCCGACCACGCCGACGTCGAGGTGCTCACCGACGCCCGACCCACGCCACGCGTCGATGCCGCCACCCGCGAGCTACGGGTGGTGCTCGAGGAGATCGCCAAGCTGCGTCAGAGCCGCCGCCTGCCCGAGATCCTGCGTTCCATCGGTGAGCCTGGGCCGCTGGCAGATGCCGTGGTCACCTGGAGTGGGGTCGAGGGCGACATGCGCTCGCAGGTGCTGCACGCCGTCGAGCTCGAGGCCCGCATCCAGCTGGTCAGCGATTGGGCTCGCGCCCACCTGGCCGAGCTGCAGGTGACGGAACAGATTCGCGCGGAGGTCACCGGGGGCGTCGACAAGCAGCAGCGCGACTTCCTGCTGCGCCAGCAGCTCGCAGCGATCCGCAAGGAGCTGGGCGAGGGCGACGATGACGTGGTGGGCGAATACCGCACGAAGCTCGAGGCCGTCCGGCCGCACCTCGCCGACAAGGTGGCGGCGTTCATCTCAGCCGAGATCGACCGGTTCGAGCGGATGAGCCAGCAGAGCCCCGAACACTCGTGGGTGCGCACCTGGCTCGACCGTGTGCTCGAACTGCCGTGGGCCACGCGAACGACCGATCAGCTCGATCTCCTCGCAGCTCGCGAGGTACTCGACGCCGACCACTACGGCCTCGACGACGTGAAGGATCGCATCGTCGAGTTCCTCGCGGTGCGCAAGTTGCGTCACGAGCGCGAGGTGGCCGGGCACACGCGCGCAGCGGGCACTGTGGTCACCCTGGTCGGGCCTCCCGGTGTGGGCAAGACCAGCCTGGGTGAGTCGATCGCCCGGGCGATGGGCCGCAACTTCGTGCGCGTCGCCCTCGGCGGCGTACGCGACGAAGCCGAGATCCGGGGCCATCGCCGCACCTATGTGGGCAGCCAGCCGGGTCGTATCGCCCGGGCGATCATCGAGGCCGGCAGCATGAACCCGGTGGTGTTGCTCGACGAGGTCGACAAGCTCAGCGCCGGCGGCTGGAGTGGCGACCCAACGGCCGCACTGCTCGAGGTGCTCGACCCTGCACAGAACCACACGTTCCGCGACCACTACCTCGAGGTCGAGCTCGACCTCAGCCAGGTGGTGTTCATCGCCACGGCGAACGTGGCCGACACCATCCCGGCGCCCCTGCTCGACCGCATGGAACTCGTCCGCCTCGACGGTTACACCGAGGACGAGAAGGTATTCATCGCCCAGCGCTACCTGCTTCCCCGCCAGCTCGATCGCGCTGGCCTGCAGCCTGACGAGGTCACGGTCACCGAGGCCGCGCTACGGGCGGCGATCACGGGATACACACGCGAAGCCGGCGTGCGCTCGCTCGAACGCGAACTCGCAAAGTTGTCGCGCAAGATCGCCGCGGCCGTTGCAACCGGTACGCGCGTCGCGCCGATCGGGGTCGACCAGCCCGAGGTACGTGACTGGCTGGGCCGTCAGAAGGTCGACGACGAGGTGCCCGAGCGCACCAACGTCGCCGGTGTGGCCACCGGCCTGGCTGTCACGGGCAGCGGTGGCGACGTGTTGTTCATCGAGACCACGGCGTTCCCGCTCGCCGGCGATGCCACCACCACCGAACCCACCCTCACCCTGACCGGCCAGCTCGGCGACGTGATGAAGGAGAGTGCGCACATCGCGCTCAGCTTCGTCCGCTCGCACGCCGAGGAGTTGGGTGTCGATCCGACCACGTTGGCCAAGCACGTGCACGTGCACGTGCCCGCCGGGGCGGTGCCGAAGGACGGCCCGTCCGCTGGCATCACCATGACGACCGCGCTCGTGAGCCTGCTCACGGGCAGGGTGGTCAAGTCGACGGTGGGCATGACCGGCGAGATCACCCTGCAGGGCAAGGTGCTCCCCATCGGTGGTGTGAAGCAGAAGGTGCTCGCCGCCCACCGAGCAGGCCTCACCGAGGTGGTGCTGCCCAAGCGCAACGGCCCCGATCTCGACGACGTGCCCGAGCAGGTCCGCAACGCGATGACCTTCCATCTCGCCGACACCTACGCCGACGTGCTGGCAGCCGCGTTCGCCTGAGCGATCCGGGCCCGGACCACCCGCCCGGGTCCGCGCCCGCCCGGCCCACTCGGGCGGTGAGCAGGTCGTCAGCGGTTGCCGTACCGATGACGAGGGTTCAGACTGCTCGCACCCAATCGTGTGTCATCACGAGTGTTCAGCTGGAGCCGTCATGTCGTTCTCACCGCCCACCCCGCCCACCTCGGGGAGTTCGCCGGGGGTACCGCCCGTTCCCAACCCAGGTGCCAACCCGGCGCCGCCGGGGCCACGATCGACACCCTTGCCCGACGTCGACGCGGCGGCACTTCTCATCGCCGCGCCAGTGCTGGGCGCACCGCAGGGCCAGACCCACCCGCCGGTTCCGGCTCCGGGTCGAAGGGACGCACCACCACCGCCGCAGCGGTCGAGGCGATTCGCAGGCCTCGTGGTCGCGATGCTCATCATCGGTCCAGCGGTCGCGATCAGTGGCGGCGTGTGGTTGCTCCTGCGTGGCAGCGAGGCCGACGAACGGTCCGACCCGTCGACCGACCCGAACGACGCGACCGACGACACGGCGATCGATGTGACGAGCCCTCCGAGTCCGGCCGCGTCCGACGCCGCTCCCACAGCTGGCCAGCCGGCAGCCACGGAGCCCCCTGCCTCGGTTCCCGCCCCGTCGTTGTTCGACCCTGCGGGTGCCACCGCTCTCGTCGCGACCTTCGACGCTGCCATCGGTGGCGCACCCACGAAGCTGATGCGCGTCACCATCTACCCCGAGTACGCCTTCGCCACGGCGCAGGACCCCGCCAACGCGCTCCACGTCGACGAGTACCCGTACCGCGACGGTGTCATCGGTCCGTCGAGGCCGGTGACGGTGGTGGGTGACGGCGACCTCGAGGCGAACCTGTTCGCCGCCACCGACGTCGACTGGAGCTTCCTGCTGCGAGCCGTCACCGAAGCGCCCGGCCTCATGCTGCAGGTGGAGGAGGGTGCTGTGACTCACATCATCGTCGAGCGTTCGGTCTTCACCGCAGACTTCTCTGTGGTCGTTCGGGTGTACGTGACCGGTCCTCGTGGCGGCGGTTACGCCGAGTACACGCCGGCCGGTGAGCTGGTGAAGGTGGTCGTCTGAGCGGCGCGTCGTCCGATCGACGTTCCTGCCGATCGGGTCAGAGCTTGCGATCTAGGCTGCGGACATGTCGCACCTGTCGAACGTCTGGTTCTCGGTCACCCCGCTGCAGGTGGCCAGCGGGCACGGTTGTTGGGTCACCACCACCGACGGCGAGGAGTACCTCGACTTCGCCGCGGGCATCGCGGTGAACTCCACCGGCCACGCGCACCCGAAGGTGGCCAAAGCCATCGCCGATCAGGCGCAGCGGTTCATCCACGCCCAGGTGAACGTGTTCAAGCACGACCTGCTCGAGCCGCTGGCGGCCAAGCTCGCCGAGATCACCCCGGCCGGCATCGACACCTTCTTCTACGCCAACTCGGGTGCCGAGATCACCGAGGCTGCAGTGAAGCTGGCCAAGCAGGCCACGAAGCGGCCGCACGTGATCGTGTTCAGCGGCAGCTTCCACGGACGCACCCATCTCACGATGGCGATGACCACCTCGAAGACCGGCTATCGAGCCGGCCACGCGCCGCTACCGGCCGGCATCTTCGTGGCGCCGTTCCCCGACCCACTCGCCACCGATCAGGACGCCGAGACCGAGCGCGCACTCGCCGGTTTCGATCACCTGCTGAAGTCGATGACCGCGCCCGACGAGACCGCTGCCGTCATCGTCGAGCCGGTGCTGGGCGAGGGCGGCTACATCCCTGCGCCCACCGCGTTCATCACGGGCATCGTCGAGCGCTGCCGTCAGCACGGCATCCTGTTCATCGCCGACGAGGTGCAGAGTGGCTTCGGCCGCACCGGGAAGATGTTCGCCGTCGATCACTACGGCATCGAGCCCGACATCATCTGCATGGCCAAGGGCATCGCCAGCGGCTTCCCCTTCGCCGCGCTGGGCACCCGCCGCGAGCTCGACGACAAGTGGCCGACGGGCAGTCACGGCGGCACCTACGGCGGCAACTCGATGGGGTGCGCTGCGGCACTGGCCACGATCGAGATCATGAGCGACCCAGCGTTCTTCGAGAACGTGACTGCGCGAGGTGAGCAGTTGCAGGCGGGCATCTGTGAGCTGCAGCGCGAATACGACGTGATCGCCCAGGTGCGCGGGCTCGGCCTGATGGTGGGCACCGAGTTCACCGATGCAGCGCGTGTTGCGGCGATCACGAAGCACTGCCTCGAGGAGGGCCGGTTGATCCTGATGAACGCAGGCACCTACGGGCGCACGCTGCGCTGGATGCCGCCTCTCGTGGTCACCGAGGGCGAGATCGACCTGGCGCTCGCCGCCTTCGCCGCAGCGCTCAAGGCCACCGCCTGACCGGGCGCGAGCCCGCCGGCGACTCCGCTACCCCATGCCTCGCCTCGACGCCGAACGGATTGGGCTGTTCCGCGACCTGTGCGTGGCCACCCAGGCGATGCAGCGTCAGATCGATGCCGACCTCGTCGAGGAGTTCGGCATCTCGCTCGCATGGTTCGAGGTGATGGCCGCGCTGCAGCGTGTGGGCGGCAGCATGCGCGTGAGCGAGCTCTGTGCCGAGCTCGACGATGTGCCATCGAGCCTCAGTCGGCGCCTCGACCGGATGGAGGAGCAGGGCCACGTTGCTCGCGATGCCTCGCCCACGCTCACCGACCGACGTGCCGTCTCGGTGCAGTTGACCCGCGATGGCAGATCGTTCTGGCGCGACGCCAACGTCATCTACCGACGCTCGGTGCAGCTGAACTTCGCCCAGGTGGTCACCGACAGCGACATCGTCGCGTTGCAGCGTCTGCTGTCGAAGCTCGCTCGCTGAACTTCTTTCTGCGAAAGACTCCCCGTCCCGCTGTAACCGAGACGGCCGTGCCGGACATTGAGTGGTCGTGATGACGTCTCGGCGCGAGGACACACCCGGCGACCAGCGCCCGTCCGACGATCACGCACGTTTCACCGCACTGGTGCGCGAACACCAGCGGGGGCTGTTCGCCCACGTGCGTGTGGTCTACCCGTACGCCGACGCCGACGCTGTGGTGAACGAGACGTTCATCGCGGCATGGCAGCGCATCGATGTCGTGCCAGCCGATCGCGCCGGCACCTGGCTGCGGACCACCGCGCGCTACGTGGTGATGAACGGACGCCGTGGCGAGCGACGACGGCAGGCGCTCACCGACCGGGTGGCGAGGCTCGACCCCGTCGCCCATGCGCCAGCACCTGATCACGACGCCGGCATCGAGTTGCAGTTGGTGATGGACGCGCTCGCCTCGCTCACCGCCGCTGACCGCGAGGTGCTGCTGATGACGGCGCTCGACGACCTGTCGCCCGACGACCTGGGAGAGATCCTCGGTATCAGGCCAAACGCTGCCAAGACGCGCGTGTCACGCGCCCGTGCCCGCCTCCGCGCTGCGGTGGCGGCAGACGAACCATCCCAGACGGAAGGCGGAACCAGATGACCGATCCCTTCGACGTGCTGCGCACGCACGTGCGTGCCGTGGCGCTGCTCGAACGGCCCACGGCCGCACCCGACGATCTCGTCGCGGCGATCACCGATGCGAGCCCCTCGGCACCGGTGATCCCGCTGCGATCGGGTCATCGACGACGGTGGATGGCAACTGGCGGTGCGGTGGCCATCGTCGTTGTCGGAGGTGCCGGTGTCGCCGCCTTCCGCGGCGAACGCCCTGACGCACAGATCCGTGATGTGATCTGCCGCTCGACGGCAAAGCTCGACAGTTCGGGCTTCGCTGTCAACGCCGGATCCGATCCGATCGCCGCCTGTGCGGCGCTGTGGACCACCGGGCGGTTGCCCGATGTCGATCGGCCGACCAGTGCCGGCACCGTGCCCCGGCTCGCCGCCTGCACCGGCATGGATCGATCGATCGAGGTCTACCCGCTGTCGGCGGCCGCGAGCTGCTCCGATCTCGGACTCCTCGATGCCGATCCCACCTTCGCAGCCACTGATGCGGTCATGCAGTTGCAGCGACGCATCGCTGACACGATCAACGCCGAGTCGTGCGTCTCGGGGCTGGCAGCGGTTGGCGCCGCACGGTCGGCCCTCGACGAACTGAAGCTGTCGTCGTGGACCATCACCGAGCCCGACGGTCCGGTCGAGTGCGCGGCGATCTCCGTCGATGTCGGCTCGTCGATGGTGATCGTCCGTGTCAACCCGTTCCCCGCCCCATCAACCGAGGAGACCCCGTGAAGTTCCCCCTTGTCGTAGCCCTGGCGTTCGTCGTACTGCCGCTCACGTCGGTACACGCGCTCGAGACCACCAACCCAGCCGAACCACCCACCGATCCCGAGCCCTGGATCGCCGACTTCGAGGGCATCGACATCGATCTCCGCGACGGGTGGGACGGTGCTCGCGCCTGCCTCACCGATGGGGTGACCACCGAATGCTGGGACACCGAGGCCGAGATGCTGGCGGCGGTCGGAGCGACCTCGCCGACAGTCGCAGGCTTCGCCGGTGGCAGCGGATTCCGGCGTGCGTCGTGCTCGTCGTTCCTGCGCCTCTACACGGGCACCAACTTCACCGGCACCGTCCTCGGATTCTCCACCCAGTACACGTTTCTCAACCTCTCCGGATACGGGTTCAACAACGTGACCAGCAGCTACCGGATGGGTGGTTGCCCGGCAGCGTTCTACGACCTCTCGAACGGTGGCAACCCGTTGTACGGGGGGAACACGTCGCCGTGGGCGACCGCGTCATCGATGTTGGCGGGTTGGGACAACCGCATCAGCAGCATCTACATCGGATGATCTGCGCTCCGTGACCGAACCCCCTGAAGAACGCTCGGCACCGCCGCCCGCCCCGTTGCCTGGCTGCCGGGTCTGTGTCGTCCACGTGGGCGACATGGAGTCGGCGTCGTTCGAGCCGTTGATCGGTGACCCGGTCGGGCCGGAGTTCACCGGCGTGCCTGCGCTCGCGAGCGATGGGTCGGTGCTGGCCGTGGTCGGGATCGATGTCGACGGTCGTCTGTGCGCGTGGCGCGGACAGCCCGACTCGCTGCAACAGGTGAGCGAACGTCCCCCGATCACGCAGCCCGTGGCGCTGGTGCATCACCTCGGTCAGTGGCACCTGTTCGGCACCGACGGTGACGGGCGCGCCCGGCACTGCACGAGTGACGACCTCGTCTCGTGGCACGACGACCAACGTTTCGTCGATGAACACCCGAACCTGTCGGTGCGCGGTGCTGCGGCGACATCGTCCGGAGTGGTGCTGCTGGGCGAAGTGACCGTGCACGGTCGACGGATGGGCTGGACACTGCTGGAAGACTCGGAGGGGTCGTTGCGCGCCCGCGAGGTCGTATTCCCGCTCACCGCCGAACACGAGGTGGTCGGGCCAGCGCATCTGGGTGCCGATGAGCTCGCGCTCGTGGTGGTGTCGAGCACCTCGAACCTGGTGGCCCGATCGATTCACGGCACGCGTGGGCGCAGATGGACGCTGGGTCTGCTGAGCGCTGAGATCACGCCCGTGGTGGCGCTCGGCGCCCATGGCCGATTGTGGGTGGCAGGTTCGTCACCCTCGGGTGACGCACCGATGCTGGCCCAGGTGGGCGGACGATCGTTCCACCTCGGTGGCGCACCGGGCGCGGTGCGTGCCGCCGTGATGCATCGCGACTCGATGGTGATCGCGAGATCGGCGGTGACCGTCGAGATCGACCCACCCACCGACGGTTGGTCGGCAGGTGGGTCGCAACCGTCGACTCAGTCGAGCCCGGCGTACATCGATTCGATCTCGTCGGCGTAGCGCGCGTTCACGCCGCGACGCTTCAGCTTCGACGTGGGTGTCAGCATGTCGCTGTCGGGCATCCACTCCGCGCCCACCAGCACGAACTTCTTGATCTGCTCCACCTGGGCGAACTGCTGGTTGATCGTGTCGACACCGGCCTGCACCTCGGCCAGCACCTCGGGATCGGCGGCCAACTCGGTGACCGACACACCGTCGCGACCGTGCTCGCGCATCCACACGGCTGCCGCCTCGGGGTCGAGCACCAGGATCGCCGAGCAGAACTTGCGGTTGTCACCGATCGCTGCAGCCTGGCCGATGAGGGGGATGGTCTTGAGCGCCGCCTCGAGGTTGGCGGGACTGATGTTCTTGCCGCCCGAAGTGATGATCAACTCCTTCTTGCGGTCGACGATCTTCACGTACCCGTCGGCGTCGACCTCACCGATGTCGCCACTGTGCAGCCAGCCGTCGATGAGCGACTCGGCCGTCTTGTCGGGCTGCTTCAGGTAGCCCTGGAACACGTTGCCGCCGCGGGCGATCACCTCGCCGTCATCCGCGATGCGCACCTCGCAGCCGGGCACCTCCTGGCCGACCGAGCCGGGCCGGTTCGCCTGGGGCGACCACGTCATCGGCCCACTCGACTCGCTCATGCCGTAGATCTCGCTGAGCGGCACACCGATCGCGTTGAACCACTCGAGCACGGGCCGAGGGATGGCCGCCGCGCCGGTGACGCCGACCTGCACCGAGTCGAGGCCCACCAGACCGCGAACGTTGCCGAAGGCCACCGCGTCGAGGAACGCCCAGGTGTCGAGCTGCTCCTGGGTGGCGGTGCCGTCGCGCTCGGCCTGCTTGATCGCCAGGGCCGCAGCGAGGCCGTCGTCGAACTTCACCTTGGCTTCGGGATTGGCCGACAGCGCGGCGTTCACGCCGTTGTAGATCTTCTCCCACACGCGGGGTACGCCGAACACGATCTCGGGGTGCACCTCCTTGAGGTACACCGTGAGCTGGTTGGGGTCGGGGCAGCAGTACACGGAATAGCCGAGGATGGCCCCCTGGTAGTGGCTCATCATCCGCTCGGCGATGTGGGCCATCGGCAGATAGCTCACGGCGCGCTTGCCGACGAAGCTGTCGAAGTCGATGCAGCGCCGTAGTGACTCGACCGTGTACACGACGTTGTACTGGCTGATCATCACGCCCTTCGGCGGGCCGGTGGTGCCGCTGGTGTAGATGAGCGTCGCGATGTCGTCGGGCGAGGAGTCGGCGGCGAGGGCGGCGAGGTCGGCCGAACCGTGGCCGAGCAGCTCCGACACCGGGCGCACGCCCTCGGGGCAGCCGTTTGCGGGCGGCTCGATGATGAAGATGTGCTGCAGCTCGGGCAGCTCGGCCTTCACCGCGAGCATTCGCTCGAGGAAGCCGATGTCCTCGACGATCGCGATACGGGCCTCGGCGTGGTGCGACAGGTACTGGATCTCCTCGGACGACGAGGAGTTGTAGATGCTGACCGGCGTGGCCCGCACGAACTGGGCACCGAGGTCGAGCCAGTGGAAGTCGGGCCGGTTGCGCATCATCAACAGCACGCGCTCACCGGGTTGCACGTCGAGCGACCGGAGGCCGGCTGCGGTCTTGGCAACCTGCTCGGCGACCTGGGAGTAGGTCCACGCGTTCCAACTGCCGGGCGTGGCGTCTTTCATCGAGTGGACGGCGGCCACGTCGCCGTGCGCGGCGACCAGCTCCAGGAACTTCCGGGGAGCCGTGGCTCCGGTGACAATGGCGTCGATCTCTGCAATGGACGTGCTCATGGCGCAGATTCTCGCACGCATCTCAGGGGCGCCGCACGGTGGTGCCCGTGGTTCTCCGGTTTGGGTGCGCGCGGTAGCAGCCGTCAGACTGCCGTCGTCCGATCCGGTGGTGCGTGACCCATCGAAGCCGCCCGATCGGCGGAGGAGGCCCCATGCCCACTGCTGTCATCGTGGATGCGATCCGCACACCGCTCGGTCGCCGGAACGGCAAGCTGAAGGACTGGCACCCGGTCGATCTCGCAGCCGAGACGCTGCAGGCACTCGTCGCACGTACGGGCCTCGATCCGGTGCTCATCGACGACGTGATCATGGGCTGCGTGATGCAGGTGGGTGAGCAGGCTGTGAACGTCGGCCGCAATGCCGTGCTCGCCGCAGGCTGGCCCGAGTCGGTCCCGGGCACCACGATCGACCGTCAGTGCGGCTCGAGCCAGCAGGCAGCGCACTTCGCAGCGCAGGGCGTGATCGCAGGTGCGTACGACATCGTGGTGGCCGCCGGCGTCGAGGTGATGACCCGGGTGCCGATGGGGGCGTCGATGGCGAACAGCACGTTCGGGTTCCCGTTCGGGCCGGCCGTCGGGGCGCGATACGCCCCCGACGGTGGCCTCGTGCCGCAGGGGATCTCAGCCGAGCTGATCGCCGACAGGTGGGACCTCAGCCGCGACGACATGGACGAGTTCGGGATGCGGTCGCAGCACTGCGCCGCACGGGCCACCGCAGAAGGTCGGTTCCATCGCGAGATCCTGCCGGTGATGGGTGCCGACGGTGCGCTGATGACCGTCGACGAAGGCCTGCGCGACACGACGATGGAGTCGCTCGGCAAGCTGAAGCCGGCGTTCCGCAGCGAGGATGACGGTGGTCGGGTCACGGCTGGGAATTCGTCGCAGATCACCGACGGCGCGGCAGCGGTGCTGATCATGAGCGAGGAGCGCGCGCTGCAGCTCGGATTGACACCGCGGGCGCGCTTCGTCGACTTCGCTCTCGCCGGCGACGACCCGCGGATGATGCTCACCGCTGGCATCCCGGCCACCCACCGGGTACTCGCCCGCGCAGGGCTCACCATGGACGACATCGACCTCGCCGAGGTCAACGAGGCGTTCGCCTCGGTGGTCCTGGCGTGGGCGAAGGAGCTGCACCCCGACATGGACAGGGTGAACGTGAACGGTGGGGCGATCGCGCTCGGCCATCCGCTCGGCTGCTCGGGCGCCCGCCTGATGACCACGCTGCTCAACGAGCTCGAGCGATCGGGCGGCCGGTACGGCCTGCAGACGATGAGCGAGGGTGGCGGCATGGCCAACGCGACGTTGATCGAACGCTTGGGCTGAGGGACGAGGCCCGAGCCCACAGCATCGAACGCTGTGGCTGAGGTCGTCGGGGGCACGGGCCGTAGCCTGTGCACATGCCTGAGTTCGGGACATTCGTCTGGTGGGGTGCCGGCATCCTGATGGGCGTCGTCCTGTGGAAAAGCGGGATCGCGATGCTCCGCAGCATGACCACCCCGTTGCCCCCGCCGCCGCCCCCGGGCGAGATGCGCCGGATCAACGTGAGGTACCGCTGCAGCGTCTGTGGCCTGGAGATCAAGTTGACCCTCGCCCCTGACCAGGACCCACCTCCGCCCCGGCACTGCCTCGAGGACATGGATCTCGTGGCCCCCATCGACGACTGACCGACGACTGACCGACGACCGACCGGACGACGATCAGCCGTCCAGCTGCCTTGCGTGCTGTCCACAGCCTGTGGACAAGCTTGTGACGAATGACATGCGTGTAACCCGAACGCCACCTGTTCGTCGTCGGTCGGTCATCTCCGGTTCAGGCAGATGGGCCCTGGTGCGTCACCCTCGAGTGGATGTCCACAGGCCTCGAACGGGCTCGAAAGGGTCCGGAGTGGTCAGTGACGATCAGCGCCACTTGGTGGCGGTGTACAGCCCACCGAGCAGGAACGCAAGACCGGCCAACACGGTGTAGTTCGAGTCGAGGGCGATGTAGCGGAGCATGATCGTGATGCCGCCGAGGCCGAGCAGACTGAACATCAGGATCGGCACCCAGCGCGGGCTCTCGATCTCGGCTCGAGCGATCGGCGGTGTGTACCGCGACGACGCTTCCACGCCACGGTCGGTGTCGGAGCCATGCTCGCGTGCATGACCGTGACTGGCCAGCCGGCTTGCATCTCCCGGCTTGGTGCCCTTCGGGGTCACCCGGCCGCCGCTGGTCTTTCTCTTGGGAGGAGCCACGGGCGACGAGTCTACGCTGTTCGGATGCCAGGTCCTCGGGTTCTCGTGATCGACAGCTACGACAGCTTCGTCTACAACTTGGTCCAGTACCTGGGTGCGCTCGGTGCCGACCCGGTGGTGATCCGCAACGACGAGCGCACCCTCGACGAGGCGCTCGACCTCGCTCCCGACGCGGTGTTGTTGTCGCCAGGTCCGGGCCGACCGGAAGACGCGGGCATCATCTGCGATGCGGTCGAGGCCTTCGCAGGCCGCGGCATCCCCGTGTTCGGCGTGTGCCTCGGCCACCAGGCGATCGGGCATGCCTTCGGCGCCACCATTGCTCGGGCGCCGCAGTTGATGCACGGCAAGACATCGCACATCATGCACGAGGGTCTCGGGGTGTTCGCCGATCTGCCCTCCCCGCTCACGGCCACCCGCTATCACAGCTTGGTCATCGAACCAGCGTCGATGCCCGACTGCCTCGAGGTGACGGCCCACACCGAGGACGGCGTGGTGATGGGCGTGCGCCACCGCACCCTGCCGATCGAAGGGGTGCAGTTCCACCCCGAGAGCATCCTCACAGCGGCCGGCCACGACCTGTTGCGCAACTTCCTCGCCATCGCCGCAGCCACGACCCGCTGATTCCCGCACGGCCCCTCGAGCGCCCGCCAGGGTGCAGTGCCTGGTGTCGTCGTCAGCCGTCGTCAGCCGTCGTCAGCCGTCGTCAGCGGTCGTCAGCGGTCGTCAGGGAGCTGCCGTGGTGGGCGGGGTGGTCGGGGTGGTCGTGGCGGTCGTCGTGGTCGGCGGCGTGGTCGTGGTTGTGGTCGGTGGCGGACTCGTGGTGGTGGTCGGTGGCGTGGTGGTCGTGGTGGTAGTCGCGGCGACGGCACGGCCGACGGTGATGCCCACGGCAGATCCGGGATCGACCAGGTTGCCGCCCGTG
>Ga0105046_10010434_pt1 | contig 14466 bp, 15 predicted proteins | sample MAT03_FD_78385 | JGI IMG/M metagenome (GOLD analysis project Ga0105046, IMG submission 78385) | Freshwater microbial communities from Lake Fryxell liftoff mats and glacier meltwater in Antarctica - MAT-03 (megahit assembly) | ecosystem: Environmental > Aquatic > Freshwater > Ice > Liftoff... | reverse complement strand
TCCCTTCATCTCGTCCATTTCCACTCGTCCAAATGAGTTGCGGACCTGCATCGGCGAATTCTCCGGCAGTAACAATTCCAGACGCACCGAGTACCCTAAATTGGGGCCACCGAAAATCCGTTCCCAGAATCCGCTCGACCCGCTTCGCTCCGGGTACTTGACGTGTATGCGCAGTTCGGTCGCGCCATTCGTGACATCGACGACAATGGCATTCGCGAACTGTTCGGCCAGACTTCGGTCGTTCGCCGAAACCCGAATAAAAGCGCGAATCGATGCCTCACTGCCGGTCACGCCGTGAACCGCAATGTCGCCGTTCTTGTTCTCGACACTTACCTTTTGTCCCGCCGCCAGCGAGAATTTTTTCGAGAAATCCTTCGACACCTCTTCACGGGCCGGTACGGCTGCGATCGCCACCACGCTCAACAAGAAAATCATTCTACTCATGACGCAGTACCTCTTCCAAAGTTCGCTGTTTGTCCCGGTAAACCGCGGCCATTTGCACATGCAAGTGGGCGTTAAATCCGTTTCGCTCGACTTCCCGTTTCAACCCGGCAATCGCCCCATCGAGCAGCGCCAGTTTCTCGGCGTACGCCTTCAGGAGCGGCGTCGCCGGCCGGTCCAAACGCGGCGCGGCCACCTTCGCCAACCGGTCGATCGATTGCCGGTAAGCCGCTTCGGCGGCTTCCACTTCAGCCATCGCCTGTTCGGTTAACAGGGAAGTATCGCCGCTTGCCGGGGCCGCCACGCGCTTCGCCGGAGCGGCAAAATACAGCCCCAGCAGCAGCGCCGCCGCCACCGCCACAATTCCAACGCGCAAGTTCCAGCGGGAGCGAACGATTCGCGCCCAAAGGCCGGAGGAATCCCACTCTTGGTGCAGACCCTTCGCAAGTTCATCAAATTCTTCCGGTGTCATCGGCTTAATTTCACCTGCAACTCGCGGCGCGCTTCCAACAGGAGGGTCCGCGAATTCGTCTCTGAAATTTCGAGAATGGCGGCGATCCCGGCGTGGGGCAATCCTTCCACGGCCGCCATCAAAAATACGGCACGCGGTCGTGCCGCCAACTGCGACATAGCCTGTCGAAGCGCGAACCGCAAGTCCGCTGACGAACCGCCGGGTACGGCTTCCGGCGGGGCGTCGACAAATGGACGCCGCTGCCTCCGGTACCCTTCATCCAGGCAGTTATTGATCAGAATCCGATACACCCACGTATGCAGCGCCGCGTTCTTCTTGAATCCTTGCTGCGACCGGTACCCCTTCAAAAATGCTTCCTGTAAGGCATCCTCGGCGTCCGCCTCATTTCCCAAAAGGTTGTAAGCGATCGACTTCATCCGCGCCCCGTGGAGATGGAATACCTGCTCAAAGGAGGACCACTCCACGTTCCTTGTCCCGGTGATTTCAAGTGGCAGCGTCAGAACCTCTCCGGACAATGTATCGCTCCTGCTTTCGACCCTTTAGACGATGAGGAATACCCCGTTGTTGGGAGCCGGCGGAATTTATTTGATAAACTTTCGGCTAGATGTGGCTCCAATCCCTGCTTCTCGTCCTTGTTTGCGCCTCCTTCGCCGCCGATGACCCTTGGACCAAGGTAAAGGCGTTGACGAGCGGTACGGAACTTCGGATCGTCAAGACGGGATCCCGCTCTCCAATCCTCGCCAAGCTCGACGAGGCGACCGATGAGAGCTTGATCATTGCCACCAAAACCGAGCAACTCTCCATCCCCAAGGACCAAATCGAAAAGGTCGAGTATCGTCCAAAGCAGACCGCTTCGAGGGTGGTTCGAGAGACGACGACCGACAACACGCCGTTGAATAAGGATGCCGCGCGTCCAGGCCCCGGACCGTCACGCACGCCGGGGCCATCGGGATCCGCAGTCGAGCAATGTTGCAATTGGTGGCAAGCCCGACTTCCAAGTCATCTGGACGCGCCCCCGCCACAACTAACGCTTTAACATCGCCATCGCCGCATTGTGCCCGGGCGCTCCCATAACGCCCCCGCCGGGATGGGTTCCGCTCCCGCAGAGGAAGAGATTCTCAATCGGCGTTTTGTAGTTCGCATACCGCGCCGCGGGACGCAGCGAGAACATCTGGTCAATCGCCATTTCACCGTGAAAAATATTCCCTCCGGTAATGGAATAGCGGCGTTCCAAGTCCAGTGGTGTCAACATCTCCGCATGTTCGATCGTGCTGGAAAAACCGGGCGCGTATTCGTCGATGATCTTGAGAACGCGCTTGAAAAATGGGTCCCGCAAATCGTCCCATGTACCGTTGCGCAACGTGTACGGCGCGTATTGCAGGAAGATGCCGATAATATGCCGCCCCTCCGGAGCGAGTGTCGGATCATACAAGGTGGGACAAGTCATCTCCAGCATCGGCCGTTCGCTCGGACGGCCGTACTTGGCGTCGTCCCAAGCTTTTTCCACGTAGTCCATTGACGGACAGATATGCATCGTCGCCTTGTGATGCGGGGCCGGTACGCCCGGCAGCGCTTTAAAGTTCGGCAAGGCCTTCACACCAAGATTGATCTTCGCGCTAATGCCTTCACATCGGAAATTCCGGATTGTATCCGCAAATTCCGTGGGCAAAATTGTTGGATCCAACATCTTTAAAAATGTGCGCTGCGGGTCCAAATTGGACGCAATTTGCTTTGCCTCCAACTCGTCCCCGTTCTTCAGCGTCACGCCTGCCGCACGATTCGACTTCACCGTAATCCTTGAAACCTGCACTCCGCAACGGATCTCCGCGCCGGCCGCCCGCGCCGCGCTCGCCATCGCCTCCGACACAGCGCCCATCCCGCCGCGCACAAAGCCCCAGAGTCCCCGCTTACCGCCCACTCCGCCCATGCAATGATGGAGCAGAATATACGCCGTCCCCGGAGACCGCGGCCCGCCGTTGGCGCCGATTACGCCATCTGTCGCCAGCGTAACCTTCACCTCCGGTGACTCAAACCACTCATCCAGATAATCCGCCGCGCTCATCGTGAAAATCTTCACCAGCGCCACCATGTCCTTGGCGGATAAACCCCGAATCTTTCCCACCAGCTTCAAATACTCGATGATCTCGCCGATCCCTTTCGGCGGAAACGGCGGAGGGCATACCAGGAGCAAGGACTCAACCAGCTTCGCCAACCGCTCCAACTGCTCATCAAACGCAGGCATCCGCGCCGCATCGCGCTTCGAAAATTTCGCCACCTCGGCCAGCGTCTTCGCCCCGTCCTGCCAGGTAAAGAAGTACCGCCCATCCGGAAACGGTGAAAAGAAGGCCGGGTCCTTCGCGTCGACATGGTAGCCGTGCCGCGCCAATTCCATGTCATCAACAACCTTTTGCTGGAGCAAACTGACGAGGTAGCTTGCGGTCGACACTTTGTAACCCGGCCAGATCGCCTCTGTTACAGCGCACCCGCCAACCATCTCGCGGCGCTCAAGCACTAGCACTTTGCGCCCCGCTCGAGCCAAATAAAACGCCGTCACCAAGCCGTTGTGGCCGCCGCCGACAATGATCGCGTCGTAAGTCATGCTCAAGCCACCACTCCGGATTCCTCGATCGTCAGCGTTCCCGCATCCGCATCCAGCGCCGCCATACACCCCAACGGCAGCGTTAGCTGGTCCGCGGTATGTCCGAACGTCAGGCCGGCCAGAACCGGAATCTTTAGCGCGCCCAAAATGTCGTCCACAATCTCACCGAGAGAAAAATTCGAGTCGAAACCCGGCCGGTACTCCCGCGGCCCGCATCGGGCGCACTCGCCAAAAACGATTCCTGCCGCCGCATCCAACTTGCCGGATAGCCGCAATTGGGTCAGCATTCGGTCCATCGAGTACGGCTCTTCGCCGACATCTTCGAGACATAAAATTTTGCCGCGAGTATCGATTTCATAAGGCGTTCCCATCGTCGTCGAAATCAACGTCAGATTCCCGGCAACAATCGCGCCCCTGGCCTTCCCGCCTTTCACCGTCCGCAGCGTGTGACTCGGCCGAAGCGCATTCGCTTCCGTGGGATTGGTTAGAGCCCCAATCGGTTTGGTTTCAAACAGCGCGCGTTTGAAATGTTCAATCGTGTAAGGAGTGAACCCGGATAGCATAACAGGGCCATGAAACGTCACTAAACCCGTCTTCTGGTGAATGGCCAGATGCATGGCGGTGATATCGCTATAGCCCTGGAAAATCTTCGGGTTTCGAGCGATTAACTCATAGTCGAGCGCCGGTAAAATTTGCGCGCTTCCATAACCGCCGCGGATAGCAAATATCGCCTTCACTTCCCCATCGGCGAACATCGCATTCACGTCGGCGGCCCGTTCCGCAATGGATCCGCCCAAATACCCCGCCCGCTTTCGCACGTTCGGGCCCATTTTCACTTTAAGTCCGAAATACTCCGCCGTCCGCAGCGCCGTGGCAATTTCATCCGGCGAAGAAACGTAAGTCGACGGCGTGACAAACCCTACTGTGTCGCCCTTTTTAAGTACCTTCGGTTTCATGATCTTAGGCGCGCCTGTTACCGCCGGAATCCAGGGAGCCGTCATAGCCGTCAGAAACGCCCGTCGCCACATATAGCTTGGATTGTCCCAGATTTCGGGCTAAGACTTTTTGTTCCACGGCAGTTTCTTTTTCACTTTTTCCCAAAGGCCGGCGGGCGCATCCGGCTTCTGGCTGGCCGGTTGGGTAATAGCCAACGCCTTCAAGTCGAGGGGATCTTCCAGTTTCGTCCACGGCGTTTTGGACAGCAGCCGAACCCTGTAGCCTTCGAACGAATATGTTTTGCGCACCAGTGCTCCGCTTTCGTCTTCCACTACCAGCGAGAAGCCCTGCGCCCGGCGGACCTTGCGCCCTTCTGTGACTTCGACCGGGTGTAATGCACTGGGGAAGTAACCGCGTACGTTTTTTTCCCGGTAGCCCGTCTCATACCGGTGACGGCGCGCGTTGTATACGAAGATGCGAAACCCGTCGAATTCGTACGGCTCGCCGCCCTTTACGATAGTCGTCCACAGATAGTGCTTCTTCACCACTTCGCCGTCCTGTACGTCGCCCAGGTCGAACCAGGACGTGATCCGGTGTCCCTCGGCATAGCGCGCCACATCGTCGGGAATAGTCATCGTCATCGTTCTTGTAAGGATCCAGCCCGCCCGGCCGTCCTTGGCCCGGATTAGGCTCCAGTCTTCAAACTTCGGCGGCTCCTGTGGCTGCCGGATCAACATCGACAAGGCAGACCGCTCCTCCTTCTTCGGTGGCGCCGGAACGTCGGCTTCCAGCGGCGCGCGAAACGATAACTCCCGCCAATTCGCGGGAACGGCCGGCCCCGATGGCATCGGCGGCAATTCCACGTCGTCGTCTTTTTTCCTGCGATCCTTCGTTTTCGGGGTTCGCGACGGTTTCTTCCGCGGCGGTGGAGCACTGGCCTTCTCGATCTTCTTAGTTACTTCCGATTCATACGGCCCCCGAGCCACCAGGCGATGGCCCAAAACGTGGAAGCGTTCCTCCTCCTTTAACATCAGAAAACTGGGAGCTAGCCGGTGCGGCTCCGTGTGCACGTTTCGCGAGTCGAACACCGTCGCCTCCGCTTGCGAAGGCAGCTTCGCCGCCGCTTCCGCGACCGCTCGCAAACGTGCCATCTGTTCCGTAGTCAGGAGCTTCTCGCTGTCGCACCAGCCCTCCGCCCCTGACGCCGCGCGCACGCGCATAAAGCGCCGCCGTACCGACAACACTTCGAGTTGTTCACCGTGTTTGACGGTCGCCATCACCGGCGATTTCAGGCTTATTTCCTGCCGGATGTTCAACGTCATCGGCCCCGCGTAGGCCTCTCCGATCGCGGACGCAGGTTCAGGCCCGTCCGAACAGGACGTCGTCGCCAGCGCGGCGAAGAGGATGGAAATCAGTACGAAAAAGAAGCGCATGAGCCTAACTACCGGCTGCGCCAGAGCATCTATAAGTCTACCTTACGCCGGCACGTAGACACGCAAAATTTCAAGGTTCGCGCCGTCGATCGCGTATTGCCCGCACATGGCCGGAATCAGCCAGCACTCACCCTGGCGCACTCGAAACTTGCTGCCGCCCGCAGCCAAGATACCGCTGCCGCGCGTCGCCACCAGCAAGTGAAACCGCTCCGTGTCGGAGTGCCACTCCACCGGATCGTTCAAATCCATTCGCTCGGTGACGAAGTAGGGACACGCCGCCAAAACTTCCCCACCCCCGAACGGCTGAGGCGACAGGGGACCAGGATGAGGCCCCAGGTCGGCCACGGCTAGCGAACTCTCGACATGCAGTTCCCGCGGCCGCCCGTAATCCCACAGCCGGTAAGTGACATCGGAGTTCTGTTGGATCTCGCAGATTACAACCCCCGCGCCCACCGCGTGGACGGTTCCCGCCGGAACGAAATACGTTTCTCCGGCCGAGGCGGGCCACCACTCTAACTCGCCTTCTACCGAACCCTCATATACCGCCTGGCGCAACTGCTCCGGACGCAATGTCCGGCGAAACCCCGCCGCAATCGTCGCGCCCTTATCCGCTCGCAGCACGTACCACATCTCAGTTTTACCAGGAGATCCTTCGTTCTCCTCGCTGTAAGCGTCATCCGGGTGAACCTGTACGCTCAACTTTTCGCGGGTTAGAAGAAACTTCACCAGTATCGGGAAACGTCCGCCAAATGCGGGACTTACCGCCGTACCCAGCAATGTATCGCCGTCCCGTTCCATCAGCGCCCGTAGCGACAAACCCTCCGAGGTCTCGTTCTCGTCGGACGTAAACCACACCTCGCCGATCTTGACGTCAGTGTTGGGGAACCACGGACCTAACTCCGTCGTTCCCCAGACACGTTCGACAAATCGCGGTTGCAACCGGACCGGTTTCATGCCAATCCGGTGATGAATGTATGCAGCCGGTCCAGGCCTCGCTCGAGTTCATGCATCGATGTCGCGTAGCTGATCCGAATATGCTTATCGGTCCCGAAGGCCTCGCCCGGTACCGCGGCGACATGGGCCTGAGAAAGCAGCTTCTCGCAGAAATCCATCGTATTGTTGATTCCGCCCTTGCCGAACGTGACGCTGATGTCCGGATAGACATAGAACGCGCCCTGTGGCACTTGTAGTGTTACACCGGGAATCTGCCGGATTCGGTCAATCACGTAATCGCGCCGGTGGCGATACTCCGCCAGCATGACGCCCACGCCTTCTTGCGGTCCTCGCACGGCTTCCACCGCGGCCTTCTGGGAGATCGACGTCGGGTTCGATGTCGAGTGGCTCTGCAGCTTCATCATCGCGCTTGCCACCGCCACCGGCGCCAACGCGAATCCGATGCGCCAACCAGTCATGGCGTATGTCTTCGACAACGAGCCGGCCACGATCACCGAATCCTTCGCGCCGGGCTGAGCGGCGATCGAAAACGGCTCGCTGTCGTAGAGGAACCGGCAATAGCACTCGTCGGTCAGTAGCCAAATACCGCGGGAAGATGTGAGCTCGAAAATCTTGATGAACTCGTCATTCGGCAGCACCGCGCCGGAGGGATTCGATGGCGAATTGATGATCACCATCTTCGTCTTCGGCGTGATAGCCTTTTCAATCATTTCCGCCGTCAGATTGAACCCGTTGGTCTCTTCGGTCTCCACGAAAACGCACTTTCCGTACGCGAAGTTCACCACGTCCTTATACGTCACCCAATACGGAACCGGGATGATCACTTCATCCCCCGGATTAATCACCGCCTGCATGGCGTTGAAAATTACATGCTTTCCGCCAACACTGATTACCGTCTCGGCGGGTGTATAGTTCGTTCCGTAATCGGCCTTGTGCCGTTCGCAAATGGCGACCTTCAGCTCCTGCGTACCGCCGGCGGGCGTGTACTTGGTGAAGTTGTTCTTGATCGCGTCGTAGGCCGCCTGCTTGATGTTGTCGGGGGTCGGAAAGTCCGGTTCGCCCGCGCCGAAATCGACGACGTCTATTCCTTCACGCCGCATTTTGTCGGCATCGGCGGCGACTTTCATGGTCGACGACACGCTGATCGTCGACATTCTCTCGGCTATTGTGAGCTGGGCAACTTGCACAGAGTAACTCATCCTTTCATTACACCTTACTTTCGCTGAATCGCGCGGCCAATCGCCGCTCCACCGCCGCCGGTACCAACCCGGAAACATTCCCGCCAAGCCGGGCGACTTCCTTGACCAGGCGCGAACTCAAAAACGAGTTCCCTTCCCCAGCCAATAAAAACATCGTTTCGATATCCGGCCGCAGCCGCCGGTTCATCAACGCCATCTGCAACTCGTACTCGTAGTCTGATATCGCGCGAATACCACGCAGAATTACACTAGCCCCTCGCCGCGCCGCATATTCGGCCAGCAAGCCATCGAAGCTGTCGATCTCGATGTTGTCCATCCCGCCAACGGCTTCGCGCAGCATAGCCATCCGCTCTTCCACGCTGAACAGCGGATGCTTCGCCTCATTGTTCAACACCGATACAACGAGCTTCCCCACCAGTCGCCGTCCGCGATCGATGAGATCAAGGTGCCCATTCGTCAGCGGATCGAACGACCCGGGGTAGATAGCAACAACGCTGTCGTTACGGAGACTCACGCGATAAACCTCTAGTGTACCAACGTGAGCCGTGCGCCTATCGGAGAATCCGCAACTTCACCACGAGTGCCGTCAGCCCCAACGCCAGGAGTTCCATGGTGCCCACCTCCGGTATCCCTGGCCCGGGTGCCCCTGTCTTCAGGGTGATCAGCCAGTTGGCGGCTATGTCTGCCGATGTGTCCTGTAGATTAATGCTCACGCTATTGGCGGTAAACGAAATATCAGAAAAATCCAAGTTCGTGTATCCGAGTTGAGAGATTTGAACACCGGTAATCGGGCCACCCATGTTTAGACCCGTGAAAACGTAGCCGTTAAAGGGATTCGGGTCCAGGCTGACGCCCTCTCCCCTCGGCACTCACCAAAACTTGACCAATTGTGCTTCGATAGAGTTGCCCACCCCCGGCACCGCACCTTGGCCCGTAAGCCGCGGATGGGCAAGGCACTATCATCCCCGGCCCCGTTGGGCCGGTGGGTCACTCTCCGTGAGCATACCCGGGTAATTTCTCGCGAGTGCCGAAGCCCTCTCCGATACTCAGTATCTGCGTGAACGCATTCGATTGGTCGTTCAGGTCCAGCGAGTACGCGCCGGGTTGAAGGAAACAAGTTGACACGTTACACGCCTCTTCAACCCCTGGATCCGTGACCAGGAATGCGATGGAACTGGTGGGCGTCGCCAGATCCGGGTAATAGGTCGTAAGGGTGACCGAGTTGCCGATCAATCCGCCGTAAACCGTTAGCGCTAAGGCCAGCAAACCGAAAAGTATTTTTCCCAAGAGATTCGCCGCAACACGATGCGGAATCCAGCGCCGGAATTGGTCAGGCGCGTCTCCGATTGTTATCGGACTCCGGTGACCGCCCGAAGCACCAGCGTCTGAGACCTGATCGCAGTCTCACAATATCGCCGTAGCGATTCCGTCGCGCTCAGCAACTCCATTTGGGTAAGTGCTCCTTCCGCCACCATTCGTGGCCCCAAAGTCTCCAGAACGTGCGGCCAGATCGACGTTTCCGTCAGTTCATCCTCAATCGTCGAGGTGATCTCCGTCAACCCCGAAATCGCCAACAGCGCTGGCAGGGAATCACCCATTCGATTATCCCAGCCATGTCCGGCACGCCAATCCAGGAACGCCCGATAGAATCGTTCGAACTCCGGCGGCGGCGCCGGAAACAGCCGGTTTTCTTCATGGATGTAATCCAATACAACCACCAACCCGCCCGGTTTAGTCAATCCCGCCATCCGCCGAATCGCTGTCTCCCGATCGTCGATCCACTGCAAGACTCTCGCCGCATTCACAATATCGAAGCGCTCCTCGATTTCGTCCGCCAGCACGTCGGCAACGGCGAACGTCAGATTCTCCGCGACATGCAGCGCGCGCGCATGTTCAATTAACGTCGCGTCCCGGTCAACGCCCATCACTCTTCCGGCTACACGCGCCATACCCGCCGTAATCGCCCCAGTTCCGCATCCGATATCCAAAACAGTGATGCCTGGCCGCAATAAAGCAGCCAGGCGTCGATGGTCTTTCTCAAGCGTCCGTTGGTTCAGAACGCGGGCATCGGCAGTATGGGTCTGCCCGGCCCTCAGATCATGTCAGAATAGACTTCCATCAACTTCCGCAATTCAGCCATTTCCGATTCCTTGATGTTCACCAACGGTGGCCGTACCGGTCCCGCCGGGTGCCCCAGAATCTCCATCGCCGATTTCATCATCGATACTTCATAGCCCTTGCAACGGTCGCGTAACTCGTAGAGCGGATGGACATATTTCTTCATCAGCTCCGCCAAGCCCGCGTAATCGCCCGCCAATCCCTTTTCCGCAATCAGCAGCGAAAGCTTTGGCGCGATATTCGAAATGCTCGACGTATAGGCTTGGCAGCCGACGGCGAAGTAGCCCGGCGCGCAGTCATCGCCAATTCCGCCGATCCAGGCAATCCTATCGCCCACTTCGCAGATGATCCGCTGATACTTGCGCATATCGCCCTGGCCATCTTTCCACATCTTCAGCGACGGCACCCGATCCAGCAGTCGCTTAACCTGCGACGGTGAGAACGCCGCCCAGTCGCGAGTGTAGAAGGACAGAGGCAACCCGCAGCTATTCGCGATCGCTTCAAAATATTGAAACAACCCCTCTTCCGGAGCGTTGATGTAGTAGGGCGGCATTACCAGCAGTGCCTCGGCGCCCGCCGCTTCCATCCCTTTCGCCATCTGGCAGGCCATCGTGGTGTTGTAGGCGACACCGGCAACCACAGGCATACGCCCGTTGATAGCCTTCACCGCAACGCGGACGCACTCAATCGATTCCTCGGGCGTCATCGAATAGACTTCGCCCGTTCCGCCCGCGATTACCTGCGAACAGAACGGAAATCCCGCCATCCAATCGCAGTTGCGCTCCAACCCCGCCAAATCCAGCGAGAGATCGTTCTGAAACGGTGTTATGGGAAAACCAAAGACGCCGTGAAATGCTTTTTTCGGATCGAGCATAAGTATCCTTTACCAGCGGGGAAGAATGCGTTTCCAGTTTGGGTCGACATGCTTCCGCATCTCGGCCTCATCGTCGCGCTTGCGGAACGGCAGATTGCGATAGCGTTCTTCGCCGCGCGCCACTTGATCATAATCGAGTTCCACTCCCAAGCCGGGCTTATCGGGAATCACCACGCAACCCTTCTCGAATTTCACTCGTCCGCCAACCACCACTTCGTCAATCTCGGTCTGCCACGGATAGTGCGTGTCGCAGGCATACGTCAACGCCGGGCAAACCGCCGCCGCATGCGCCATCGTCATCATGCTGACGCCAAGGTGGTTGTTCGAATGCATTGACATACCAAGGCCCAGAACCTCGCACAGATCGGATAACTTCTGCTGCGCACGGATCCCGCCCCAGTAATGCGGATCGCTCAAGATCACCTGAACGCCATCCGTCTGCTTGGCCACCGGAACATGGGCAAAACAAGTCGTCGCCACATTGGAGGCAAGCGGAGTATCGATCCCTTCCGCAAGCAACCGCCGCCGAACTTCCGCCATTCCTTCGATCGTCGCGCAAGGATCTTCCAGATAACCACCGTCCGTCAATTCCTCACGAAGCGACATGCCCACTTGCACGGAAGTATCAACGCTCCAGGCGCAATTCGGATCGATGCGGAGAGGATGCTTCGGACCGAACTCGGCACGCAACGCTTTGATCGCCGCGATCTCTTCATCCGGGGGCAATACCCCGCCCTTGAGCTTGATCTCTTCAAACCCATACTGCGCCATCATCTGCTTGCAGGAGCGAACGACCGCTTCCGGCGTCAGTATCTCGCCGTACTCGTCCTCCCGCGCATCAGCGCCCATTCCCCCTCCGCCGGCATGCTTGTAGAACAGGTACGCGGAAAAAGGAACGCGGTCCCGGCATTTCCCGCCCACCAGATCGCACAACGGCCGGCCCAGTGCCTTCCCGATCGCATCCAGGCAAGCTACTTCGATCGCCGCAAACGTGCGGGAATGGGTATCAAGCGGGTTTTCCCCCGGCACCAACCAAGTCTGGGATCGCCCGCCTTCGGACTCCTTCGCCGCGATAGCCGCCTGGGATTCGATGTACTGCCGGAACCCCATTAGCTGAAATGGGTCCATTCCCTCGACGCGGGAGCGAACGCTCTCCAGCGCTGCCACCGGACCATCCCCTCCGTAGGTTTCGCTGATGCCCGTGATGCCGTCGGTGGTCTCCACCTCGACGATCGTGCGCAACGCGTACGGAGCGTGTAATCCATAAGACGACCGCAGGGGGCCGTCGGCCACCGCAATCGGGTGGAGTTTCAGCTTTTTGATTTTCACGGGAGAATTGGGAAGGGAGGAGGAGTGGAACTACTTCCGCATGCCGGGGTTCGGGCCCTTCAACTTCGACTGCCGCCGCTTCTTCGCGCTACGCTTCGGCTTCTTTATCAGAAACGTGCCGCTCCCGATGTAGTCGGCCTTGTAAAGATCGGCCGGAACTTGCTCTACCACTTGATTTGCCAATGAAAACTCCTTATCTATGTAGTGTACCAAAGCCGTCTGGAAAGGGCTTAAACCATATACATTCCGCCATTTATCTCAATAGTCTGCCCGATAATGTAGGCCGCGCTATCGGATAGCAGGAACTGGATCGTGTCGGCAATCTCTTCGTTTGTGCCCAATTTCCCCGCCGGCGTTTGCGCTACGACGCCCTGGAGCATCTGGCGCGATGAATACTTCTCGTGGAAGTAGTTGTCCACGGTGCCAGGACTCACTGCGTTCACGCGAATCCCCAGCGGCGCCAACTCCTTCGCCATGCCCTTGGTAATACAGGCTACCGCGGCCTTGGAAGCAGCATAAATAGTCGCACCCGGCCCGCCGCCGTTGCGTGCGGCGATGGAGCTCAAATTGATAATCACACCGCCACCGGCTTCCGCCATCCCGGGTGCGATAGCCTGTGAAATGAAGTAGACGCTCTTTGCGTTCAAGTTCATGACTTCATCCCACAGGTCGCTGGTAAACTCGGTGAGTCTCGCGCGCTTCACTAAGTGACCGGCGTTGTTGATCAGAATCATCGCCCCCGGCGCCTTAACGTGCAGGTCGAGAATGAAGCCGGCGATGCCCTCCTGCGTTCCGAGGTCGGCGCCCAGCAGGACCACTTCCGCGCCCAAACCTTCCAGTTCGCGTCCTAACGCCTCTGCGCCCTCGCGATATGAATGATAATGAACCACGATCCGCGCCGCGCCTTCTCGCGCGAGCATTCTGCATGTCGCCGCGCCAATCCCGCGCGATGCGCCCGTCACAATCGCTGTTTTTCCAGTAATTCCGTTTGCCATATGAGGTATCGACTATTCTATGCCAGCGCCAGCGGCCGCAGCGGCGCACCCGTCCCGCCGCGCAGCTTCAATGGCGCCGCGACAAACAAAAAATCATACACCCTGTCCCTCGCCAACGCCTCTAAGTCAAGCGCCTCAATGATATGAATGCCTGACTCGAAGAGTAAGTGGATATGAACCGGCATGTCGGGCGAAGGAACGTGTTCGAAGGCGACCGTATCGGAGCCCGCCGCGAAGATGCCAAGCGAACTCAGCCATTGAGCGCCGCTCAAATCGGGACCCGGACCCGAGGGCGTTCCATGCACGGCATTGATGTAACGGGTCGCGTCTTCCCAATAACGGGCCCATCCCGTCCGAATCAAAACCACATCGCCTTCCGCGATAACAATGCTGTGCTCCGCGGCGATCCTTTGAAGAACTTCAGCCGTAAGAACCGCATTCTCCGGCAAAACGCCATCCGGCCCCGCCGCATCCAACAGCACGCCCCGCCGCACTATCGGTGCAATGTTCTCCGCGGTATGCACGGAAAGCCCGCTGGCATAGCTCTGCACTTCGGCCGCCGTATGTCCGCCATGTAACTTCCCGCCACAGGAAAAATGGCCAAAGCCGTCGATGTGCGTGCCGACATGACTCCCCATCGCAATCGCATCCGCCGCCGAACTGTTCCCCGCCGGCGAATGCATATCGCCATGCTTCTTCGTCAGCGAGTACAGATAGGGCGGGTGGGAAGGATGGTGCGGCATGCCGACAAAATAAGGCTGTGCCAAATCGTAAACGCGGGCTGCGCGGGCAAGTTCAAATAATGTCTGATCCACGGCGCCCAGTGTATCAATCGCTCTCCATCGGTGGATAATCCAGTCGCTCGATGCGTTGAATATCGGGAACAGTGCCCACGAAACAGCCGCAAATCTGGTAGGGCCCGTCCATTTCCAGGTGTATCGGGAGATGGCTTCGATTCAATGAGAGAAGGACAACATTCCCTTCCGGTTGCCGGTTGTAATGGGTCACGATATTCCAGAATGCCAGATCACGTTGAAGGCGGTGTTCAGATCACGTTGTCTTCCCCGTATTAGCCGAAGCTCCAAAGTGGCCCGGAGGAGTCAGGGGCGCGCCGAT
>Ga0105046_10010432_pt1 | contig 14468 bp, 7 predicted proteins | sample MAT03_FD_78385 | JGI IMG/M metagenome (GOLD analysis project Ga0105046, IMG submission 78385) | Freshwater microbial communities from Lake Fryxell liftoff mats and glacier meltwater in Antarctica - MAT-03 (megahit assembly) | ecosystem: Environmental > Aquatic > Freshwater > Ice > Liftoff... | reverse complement strand
TTGGATAGACGTTCACTTCTTCTTTGACACGGAAATCGATCAGAAAGGGACCAGGGGTATTGATTGCCTTCTCCAACGCCGGCCCAACCTCACTGGGGTGGCGCACAGCCAACGCCGGGATATCATAGGCATCAGCCAGCTTCACATAATCGGGGGAGAGAATGGGCGTGCCGGTGTAACGTTTGTCATAGAACATCTGCTGCCACTGGCGCACCATGCCCAAAAAGCCATTGTTGATAATGGCGATCTTAACGGGCAGGTCACGCTCTTGCTTGAGCACGGCCAACTCTTGCAGCGTCATCTGGAAACCACCATCGCCAACCACGGCCCAGACCAGACGTCCAGGACAGGCCATCTGGGCGCCAATCGCGGCCGGCAAGGCAAAGCCCATTGTGCCCAGGCCACCGCTGGTCAACAATTGGCCAGCGTGATCATGGATATAATATTGGCATTCCCACATCTGGTGCTGACCCACATCAGTCACGACAATCGGCCTGGCATCCTTGGTGCAATGCCAGAGTTGCCGAATGACGAAAGGTGGAATCAGTTCGTCAACTTCATAATTGATAATATCAATCTGGGTCGTCTCACCACGCCATTCGTTCAATTCTTGCAACCAGACCTGATGGCGACGGGCAGAAATATGCGGCAACAGCGCGGGCAGCGTTTCAGCCAAATTGCCAATCACCGCCACATCCGGCACCACATTCTTGCCGACTTCGGCGCGGTCCAGTTCAAAATGAATAATCTTAGACTGCTTGGCAAACTTGTCCAGCCGGCCGGTGATGCGGTCATCAAAACGCATGCCCATCGCAATCAGCACATCGCAGCCTTGGATTGCACGGTTGGCAAAGGCTTCACCGTGCATACCACCCATACCCAGGCTGAGCGGATGGCTTTCCGGCACGTTCCCAGTGCCCAACAAGGTGGTCACGACCGGAATTTCGGCGCGTTCGACCATTTCCAACAATTCTTTGCTCATACCAGACAGTTGGATGCCGTGACCACAGAGCACCAGCGGCCGCTCGGCACGATTGATTAGATCGGCAGCACGCCGGATCACCGTTGCATCCACCTCTGGCCACGGCTCAAAACCGGGTAAGTCAACTGGCAGATCGTAACGGAACCAACCCGTGGCATTCTGCACATCCTTACAAATATCGACGAGGACCACACCGGGGCGCCCTTCGCGGGCAATATGGAAGGCTTCTTTCATAATCATCGGCAGTTCGTTGACATCGGTGACCAGGTAGTTGTGCTTCACCACTGGTTGTGTCACACCCACCACATCAGATTCCTGGAAGGCGTCGGTGCCGAGCAGATTGGTTGGCACCTGGCCGGTGATCGCCACCATGGGAATGCTGTCCATTTGCGCGGTGGCTAGCCCAGTCACCAGGTTGGTAGCGCCCGGTCCACTGGTGGCAATGCAGACCCCGACGCGTCCGGTCGCGCGGGCATAGCCATCGGCCATGTGGGCTGCACATTGCTCATGGCGCACTAGCACATGATGGATTTTACCCTCTGCCTCGTAGGAAGAGAGGGCATCGTAGGTGGGCAAGATGGCGCCGCCGGGATGGCCGAAGACCAGATTTACACCTTCCATCACCAGGGCTTCCCAGACCATCTGCGAACCCTTCATCTGCCGGGGTTCAGTGGCCCAGGCCGGATCGGAACCGTTACTAGAACCGTTACGATGGCCGTTACTATGGCCGTTTTGGCTTGACTGCATAAGATTTCTCCTTTATTAAGATGGGGATCGATGAAAAAAGCCGATTAGCATCCAATCGCAAAGAACAAAAAAACCCTTCCCAGTTGGGAAGGGTCTACAGTGACCGTAAGCAGTGCATGCACTGTGCCGGTTAAGCCTCTCCAACCAGTAATCGCCGCTGGCGAATAAGTACTACGACCAGAAGCTCGCTAAGAATGCTAATTACTACGACTAGGTTGGAGATTAAAGCCCGAGCTTGCATGTTTCTACCCGCCGAATCAAATTATCTATCAACTCAAATTATCTATCAGATTGGTGCACATGATTTCAAGTTGTGGTCTGGTTCGATATCTATTTCGATATCTATGGTAACACTTTGCACAACCCAAATAGAGCAAGTTGCCTCATGTAGAGAACAGTATAACGAAGGTAACGAAGCTTGTCAACTGTCTAAATAGAGAATTGGCAGTAATATCGAGTCGCTAACTCATTGCATCCACCATCCAATCGCCACCCCGTTACGCACATTTACCCTTACACATTAATTTCGATTGTGTAAGAAAGGGTCAGCACTTTGTAACGCCTTTTCTCTGTAAAGTGGACTTATACTAGGGTTAGCATATACCACACAGCACTTCATCGATCGATGCCATGACAGTTGCCACTTCCATTTTAAGTTGCAGGCTGGCAGCGTTCAATCAAGCCTGGCAATTCGATGATCGGTGCTAACAATAACTTTTTATCTATTATTTAAATAAGCATGGTTTTAAGGGAATATAGGCATGAAATCCTTTAGTAGCGAAAGCTGTAAAGACAGTAGTGTAGGAATCATGGCAGGTCATCGATGGCGTATGCCCTCCCATGCCGGTCTTTATCTATTAGTTATAGCCAGTCTAATGGTCAGCACACTGTTGCCCATCAACGTGGTACAGGCAGCAGGCGTCATCAGTGGCGTCGTCTTCCATGATCTAAACACAAATGGCGCCTTGGATGGCAGCAATGAAACGGGCATTGCCAATGTGACGGTGACGGCCTACGCTGCGGCAGGTGCAGTGCAAGGCAGCATCACGACCGGGGTTGATGGCGCATATCAGTTGGCTGCCGATGGCGCAGGCCCTTACCGCATCGAGTTCACTAATTTTCCGGTCGGGCTGAAAACAGGGCCGGCAGGTGCGCAATCGGGCACCAGTGTGCAATTTGTGGCCGGTGATAGCGCCAGCAATATCAATCTGGGTTTGAGCAATCCAGCCGATTATTGCCAAAACAACCCAAATGTGGCGGTCAATTGTTTTGTCTTGGGTGATCCGCTCACGCCGGCCCAGAATGGGTTGCTTTCGGCCAGCAGTGGCGAAACTGTGATCCACTTTCCGTACAACGCCAGCGGCGAGACGGACCAAAACACAACCCTGGCTTTTGCCAACCAAACCGGCGCCGCCACTTGGGGTATGGCTTATCAACGTTCAACACGGACTATTTTTGTGGCGGCCAGTCAACGCCGGCACAGCGGCTATGGTCCGCTCGGCACAAGCGGTCTCTACACGATCAACCTTAATGGCAACCTTAGCGGCGCGGCGCCGCTAGTGAGCAATTTTATCAGCCTGGATGGGTTGGCTGGCGTGAGCACTGGAGCCGATCCGCACAGCGGTTTGCCCGGCTGTCGCCAAGCAGATGTCGGCTGCAACAGTATCGATGCTGCCTCGTTTGACGCCGTGGGCAAGGTTTCGTTGGGCGATATTGACTTTTCAGAAGATGAGCAAACCCTGTGGGCAGTGAATCTAAATCAACGCACACTATTAGAAATTGCGATTGGCAACCCGCCGCAACTGCCCACAGCAACGGCGATTAAATCCCATCCACTGCTGGGCAACGGCGCTCCCTCTTGCACCAATGGCCAATTTCGGCCCTGGGGTTTAAAGATCCGCAACGGCTTGGTCTATGTCGGTGGTGTCTGCTCGGCAGAAGCGAATGGCACAGCCGCCGACCTGGACGCCTATATCCTAGCGTTTGATCCAACCAATGCCGCGGCTGGCTTTTCCACAGTGCTAACCTTCGGTTTGGATTACGCCAAAGGTTGTGCATGGAATCAAGCTGCCCCCGGTGCCCACGGCTGCGTTTGGAATCCCTGGCTTTCCACCTGGCCCAATTCATTTCCGCTGCAAGGCGGCGATCATTACTCCTGGCCGCAGCCGATTCTTTCGGACATCGAGTTTGATAGTGATGGCTCGCTGATCTTAGGCTTTGCCGACCGCTGGTTTCTGCAAGGCGGCAATCCTCAACCACCCGCCACTGCAGGTGATCCCACCAGTCATGTTGTGCATGTGATCAATGGTGGCGATATTCTACGCGTCTGCAATGTCAACGGGACATTTGTGCTCCAGGGTAATGGCGGCTGCCCCAATAAAAGCGACAATAGCCAAGGACCGGGCGGTGGTGAGTTCTATTTTCAGGATAATGCCCCCACTGGCTTCACGCAAACAAGTGAAAATAGCCAGGGTGGTCTAGCCTTGTTGCCCGGCGCCGATGAAGTGATGACGACGGCGATCGAACCATTTAATAGCAGTGACGATGCCGGCGTCGTCTGGCACAACAACAAGACCGGTGCGCGCAACGACGCCTATCGGGTCTACACATTTGATCACATGGCCAGCAAGTCGCTTGGCCTGGGCGATCTGGAAATTTTATGCGACGCGGCGCCGATCGAGATCGGAAATCGCATTTGGCAAGATAGTAATAGCAACGGCATTCAAGATCCTGGTGAAGCCGGTATCAACGGCGTAACCGTCGAATTAACACGTAACGAGGTCCTGGTAGGCGTCACGACTACGGCCAATGATGGTCAGTACTACTTCAACGATAGCAACGTCAACCTGAATGGTGCCACTGGCATTGTCCCTGGCACCGGCACGCCAGGCAGCCATTCGGAATATGCAATCCGCATACCTAGGGTCGTTGGTGCTAGCCAGCAGGTAGCATTAGCCAACTTGCAGTTGACAGAAACCAACGATGCAAGCCTATCGCCCAGCGGTTCAGACTTGAACGATTCTGATGGCGTTATCAATGGCGAGGATGCGATCTTTGCAATTCCAGCGGGCGATCTGCAAAGCGCTGGCAATAACAATCACACATATGATTTTGGTTTTACCAACTTGATAGTGCCGGTTGGGCTGGTCAACTTGGGCAATCTTGTCTGGCACGATGTTAACAATAATGGTCACAAGGAGAGTGGTGAGTTGGGCATTTCGGGTGTCGAGTTACGGCTATTTAAGGCCGGCGATGATCCACTAACTGCGCTTCCTATCCAGACGACTACATCCAACGGCAATGGCGCTTACAAGTTCATCGACTTAGCGCCCGGTGATTACTTTGTTTACATTGCCCAGTCACCTGCGCAATATCCGATCAGCAGTGATCTAACCATCATCACAGACAATCAGATAGATAGCGATGACAATGGCCAGCAAAGTGGCGTGGGCAATCCAGTAAGCAGCCCAGTGATCAACCTGACCTTCGCAGCAGAACCAGACACACTAGTCGACGGTAATAATACCAATGGTGATCTCACCATCGATTTTGGTTTCTATGCCCCGTTGCAAGTGGGTGATTTTGTCTGGTATGATTTGAACCAGGACGGCAAACAGGCCACTGACGAACCCGGTGTACCCAACGTCAAGGTAACACTTTTCAATGCCAACACAGGCGTTGCCGTCACTACGGATGCAAGCGGTAATCCTGTGTCGCCCCAGACCACCGATCAGGATGGCAAGTATCTCTTTGTCAATTTGTCGACTGGCAACTACTACGTAGTCTTTGATCTGACGACATTGCCAACTGGCTTTGCGCCTACCTTCCAGAACGCGCTTGGCGTAGCCGATAGCCAAGATAGCGACGGGGATCCGACTACGGGCCAAAGCGATGTGACCGGCCCAATGGGCAGCGGCGCTAAAAACTTGACCCTGGACTTGGGCATCACGATGCTCGACCCCAATGCCGTGCGCATCGGTGACCTTGTCTGGGATGATCTAAATGCAAATGGCATTCAAGAAGCGGGTGAACCAGGCATTGCCAATGTACGTGTTACTCTATTCCGCAGCGATGGCTCATCCACCGGTTTAACCACGCAGACCAGTGCCAATGGACGCTATCTTTTCCCAAACTTGCCGCCGGCTAATTACATTGTCGTCTTCGACCGCAGCACGCTACCGGCTGGCTACGTGATCAGCCCGCACAATGCGGGCAACAATGATGTGATCGACTCTGACGCCGCTCCGAGCAGCGGCGAAACGGCGGCCACGGGTCCGCTGGCCGGGGGGCAACAGGATCTGACCCTCGATATGGGCATCTTTGGGCCAGCCAGTCTGGGCGACCGGGTCTGGTTGGATGTGAATACAAATGGTGTTCAGGATGAGGGTGAACCAGGCGTCCAAACGGTGACAGTAACCCTGTTGGACAGCCAGGGTAATCCATTATCAACAACCATGACAGATGAGGACGGTCTATACCACTTCGTTGGCTTACGCCCAAGCAGTTATTCATTGCTCTTTACCCTGCCAAACGGTCTAGCCTTCACCCAACCGAACCAAGCTGACAATCCGGTGCTAGATTCGGATGCCGATCCAGCAACAGGCCGCACAATTGTCACAACGCTTGTCAGTGGAGAAAATGACTTGACGTGGGATGCCGGTTTGATCCCCACAAACATGGCCACGCTGGGTGGCCACACCTGGAACGATGGCATTGCCGACCTCGCCGACGGTGAACGAACACCAGATGAAAAACTGTTGACTGGCGTAACGGTGCGCTTGTTAGATGCGAATGGCACAGAGGTAAAACGGACGCTTACCAATGCGAACGGCTTCTACATCTTTGACCCACTGCCGCCGGGCAATTATGCACTCTCATTTGTTATGCCAGACGGGTTTAGTACTTTTACGATTACCCACAATGGCAACAATAACAGCGATGCGGACCCAATCACCGGCCAAACTGTGTTGACCAGCCTGGAGGCAGGGGAACGTGACCTGACCTGGGATGCCGGCTTTGTCTTATTTCCCACGGGCACGGATGAAGACAATGAGCCAAAGAGCAGTATAATTTTCCTGCCGTTGGTTGCAAAGTAACGTAGATCCAACTGGGTTTGCAACATAGAAGAGAGGATAAGCAGCATTTGCTTGTCCTCTCTTCTATACCCACTATGTCATTTACCGTTATATCATTATTGGCTGGGTGGCCTCTGCAATTCAGGTTAATTTATAACACCATTTTCCACAGACATTGGTTTCCAAGGTAAGCAGACAGTAAACCGGCTCCCGATATCAGGTTTACTTTCCACCATAATCTGACCACCCTGCATATCAACAATCCGTTTGACAATAGCCAACCCTAACCCACTGCCGCCAAACTTGCGCGTAAGGCCAGAATCTAACTGGACAAAGGGCTGAAAGAGCAATTCTTGGTCTGTCGGTGCGATGCCAATGCCTGTATCCCACACCGTCAACTCGACTAACTGCTGATCGGTGCGACCAATGACTTGTAAACCGATACGGCTAGCTTCCGGCGTAAATTTGATCGCATTATCCAGTAGGTTAACCAGCACTTGCTTCAAACGCCGTTCATCAGCCAGCAAACCGATAACAGCATCATCATAATCGAAGCTAATTTGAATCTGTTTGCGAATCGCTTGCTCACTAACCAATTCCAGGCTCGCCTGGCAAAGCGGTTTAAGGATCACTGGCGACATTTGCAACTCCAGCGCGCCCGCCTCAATCTTGGCCAAATCGAGTACATCATTAATCAGGTGGAGCAGATGCTGTCCACTGCGTAGGATGCTCTGGCTGGCTTTCAACTGCCGAGGTGTTAGTTCACCATAGATCTCCAGTTGGAGTGCTTCTGTTAGATTCAGAATGGCAGTCAATGGTGTACGCAATTCGTGGCTAACGGTTGCCAAAAATTCATCTTTCAGGCGCGACGCGCGGATGAGCTCTAGATTGGCCGCGCTTAGTTCAGCAGTACGCTCGGCCACACGTTTAGCCAACTGAGCACGTTCTTCTTCTAGTTCTTGTGTGCGGGTAGCGACACGGGCCTCCAGCTCATCATTTAAGGCCGCATTTTCTATTGCAACAGCAATTTGATTAGCAAAAAGTACCAAAGGCGGTAAATTTTCCGCACTAAATCGGTTGCGAATCGTACGATTTTCGACATAGATCGCCCCAATTATGTTGCCACGCGCAATGAGTGGCACGCACATCACCGAACGCAGCTTCAGAAAATTGACACTATGGGATTGATTAAAGTGGGGATCATTCATTGCATCACGCAAGATTAACGGCGTGCGCTGGGCCAATGTTTGGGCTAAGACAGCCCGGCTAATCTGGTCATCGGCCTGTTCTACTACTGTCCCATTGTAATGACGCGCGACGCGAAAATCGAGGGAACCATCAGGCTGTAAGAGCACAAGATAGCCGCGCTCGGCGCCGACTAGATCCAGTGCTTCGACAATGACATGGTTGAGTAAAGGTGTCAATGCACGCGTCTCGGCTAGGCGCCGACTGACGTCGAGAATATGTTCTAAAAGTTCCAGGTTCATAAGTGCTCTGTAGAGTAACGGTGACCAAGGCAACAATGATGGCTACAATAATAACGGACCGCGAAAAATAGACGTTAAACGAATCCCACTATTGTTACTAATATTGCAAAAGGTAATGAACCATCGTTTAGTCTGTCGTCTGGTCAATCACCTATGATCCATCATTTATTATACATGACCCAAGGCAGAACTGTAAGCACAGTTAGCTTACAAATCGCTGTGAAAATCAAGCCCTGAATGTTTAACCCTCTAATAGTTTGACACAGCACTCAGCAAGTTCTATAATGGCATAGTTTGGGATTGATCATCTAGCCATTTTCGTTGCACCCGTTTTGTCAGCTTGTTACAATATCACTTAGCCAGTGTAAGTTCATTTGGTCTATTTGCTCAGCAACCTGACTAGTAGCTAACAGATAATTTAGCAGACAGATCTATAGGCGAACTATGCGCAATAACACAATAACGTTGGTTTTGATTCTTTTATTAGTTTTAGTGGCGCTCTACATTGTGTTGCCGGTAGACCACCCTGCCTGGTTGGAACGTTCGCGCTCGGCAGACCCAAATGTCCAGCGCGAATTTCTAGACTTAAGGCTGGGGTTGGATTTACGGGGTGGCACCCAAGTGCTCTTAGAGGCCGATCTACCGGAGGGTCAGGCCATCCCCGAAGGTGCGATTGAGGCGGCCAAGACGATCGTCGAGAACCGGGTTAACGGCTTAGGCGTAGCCGAAGCCGTTGTGCAAGTCCAGGGCGAAAATCGCATTATTGTCGAACTACCCGGTGTTAGCAACCCCGACCAAGCGGTTGAGACGCTGCGCTCTACCGGCCAGTTGGAATTTGTCGACCCGGCGGGTACCCAGTTGGGTAAAGACATGGTGATCAATACAACTAATCACCCAACCGCGGCGCAGAATTTTATCCAAACCACAGGCATGAGCAACGCCAACACGCTGGCTAGCGCGCCCTACCCCGATCAGGTATTTACGACGGTGATGACCGGCGATATTTTGCGCAATGCGATTGCCACCCAGGACCAATTTAACCAATGGCAGATCAACTTTGACCTTACCAGTGAAGGAAGCCAAACGTTTGGTGATTATACGAGCAGCCATATCGGTCAGGCGCTGGTCATCGTGCTCGATGGCCGCGTTCTCTCCGCACCCACCATTCAATCAGCGATTACAACCGGCACCGGCGTGATTACAGGCCAATTTGGCCGTGAGGAAGCCGAGTCACTGGCCATCCAGATGCGCTATGGTTCACTGCCTGTGCCGCTACAGCCAATCGACACCCGCAACATTGGCGCCAGTTTGGGTCAAGATTCGCTACAACGCAGTTTGCGCGCTGGTATCATTGGTTTGATCGCCGTTTGTGTCTTTATGCTAGTTTTGTATCGGCTGCCAGGGCTACTCGCTTGTGTTGCACTAACAACCTACATTCTCTTCAACTTAGCGATCTTCAAACTGATTCCGGTGACGTTGACTTTGCCTGGTGTAGCAGGCTTTATCTTATCAATTGGTATTGCCGTTGATGCCAACATCTTGATCTTCGAACGCATGAAAGAAGAGCTACGCGCCGGGCGTCCCTTGCGCATAGCCGTCGAAGCTGGGTTCAATCGTGCATGGCCAGCGATTATTGACAGCAATCTTTGCGGTTTGATCACCTGTGCTGTGCTTTTCTGGTTTGGCAGCACATTTGGCGCAAGTATCGTGAAAGGCTTTGCCATTACGTTAGCGATTGGCATCGGCTTGTCGATGTTCTCGTCCATTGTGGTAACACGCGCCTTGATGCGCACTTTCCTTGCTAATAGTGCGCGTACAATGATGGAGTCACGCAACTTGGTAGGCTATTAAACCGACGACAGCGAATTAGGTTGGTGGACATTGATTTGTCGTCTGTCGTTCACGGATTTTTACAGATTGAGGAAGCAGAGTTATGTACAGAATTATGGAACGCCGCGGTTTATATTTTGTGATCTCACTCCTGCTTATGCTACCAGGGCTGATCTACATGCCGTGGTCACTGGCAACCACAGGGTCGCTTTTGCCGCTGAGCATTGATTATACAGGTGGCACCCTGTGGGAGGTGCGTTTTGATCAAGCTGTACAGCCGGCTGCGGTGCGCCAAGTCTTTGTTGACGCTGGATTCTCCGATACAACATCATATACGGTTGGGGATGATCGGACAGTTGGGGTCAAGTTTAAGACGATTGGCGCCGACGAAAAAGCGACATTGATCACAAATTTAACCGAGCAGTTCGGTGGATTTGAAGAGCTCTCCTATCGCACGATTGGTCCATCGATTGGCAGCGAGATCAGCCGGGCCGCCATATTGGCCGTTGCCGTTGCATCCGTGTTGATTTTGTTTTACATTGCGCTTGCTTTCCGTCAGGTAGCGCATCCGTTTCGCTTTGGCGTTTGCGCTGTTATCGCCTTAGTTCATGATGTGCTCGTAGTGATCTCTTTCATCTGTGTCATGAATTTGATTGCCGGCTGGGAAATAGATGCGCTTTTCTTAACCGCTACCTTGACCGTGATTGGGTTTAGCGTTAATGATACAATTGTCGTTTTTGATCGTTTGCGCGAAAATTTTCGGCGCTATAAAGGCGAATCATTGAACCTGCTAGTCAATCGTAGCATCATGGAGACAGTAGGCCGTTCGATTGCCACTAATATCACAACCTTACTGCCCTTAACGGCCATTTTAGTGATGGGCGGGCCGACATTGCGTACATTTATCGCCACGCTAGTGGTTGGCATTATTTCGGGTACATTCAGCTCAATTTTCAATGCTTCAGCACTGTTGGTGGCTTGGGACGAAGGTTCCCTACTGCATCACGAAGATATGTCGGAGCCAAGCACGAATGGAAGAACTGCCTTGGCTTAGCGGATACAGATTACCCTCAACGGCGGAGCGCGGGTCGCTTCGCCGTTTTCTTTTGCTGCCGAGCGCAGGCTAAAGGAAAGGGTCTTCTCTGGACAGTGCGCCTTGACGCTGTCGCTGAATGCCATTAGAATGCAAGCAGGAAAGGGCGTTGGTTTATGGCTTTGGCTTCGACAGTTGGGGTCGAGCAAAAAAGGCGATTTACAACGAAGGCACCCATGCGCCATGCTTTGTTGCTCTGCTGTTCGGTGATCTGGTTATTCTTTTTGTGTGGCTTTGGGCCTCCCCGGTTGATCGACCGTACGGTTGCCCCCACCCAGCGCTTAACAGCCGAAGAGATGCAGCAGTGGGTAAATGCCCAACGCGCCGTAAACTTTACGGCCACGGCACTCCTTTTGTACGATGTTGATGCCAAGCAGGTGCTTTTTACGCATAATGCTGATCAAGCGCTCCCACCGGCCAGCCTGACCAAACTAATGACAGCGCTGCTCATTTTAGAGCAAAACGATTTGCAAGCAATGGTGACCATCCAGCCCGAAGACATGCTCGACGGCTCAACGATGGGGCTTGAGCCAGGGGAAAGAGTAACAGTCGAACAATTATTGTGGGGCTTGCTCGTCCCAAGTGGTAACGATGCATCCCGAGCATTGGCCCGGCACAGCGCCGGCAGCGTCCAAGCCTTTGTCGAGCAGATGAATCAGCGCAGCAGCGAACTGGGGCTGCAAGCGACACACTTTCGCAATCCGGACGGCAATGACGCGGATGGTCATGTGACCAGCGCTGATGACATTTTAATTTTGTCCCGCCAGCTCTGGGCTTATCCGCTCTTTCGCCAAATCGTGGCAACTGCGGAGACAACCATTGCTGGCCATGCGCTGCAAAATACCAACGAACTATTAGGCACTTTGGATGACGCCAATGGCATCAAGACAGGCACCACCGATTGGGCAGGTCAATGCCTGGTGGCCAGTGTCGTCGTCAATGACCATACAGTTTGGACCATCGTGTTGGGCAGTGAGGACCGCTACGCCGACACACGTGCGCTCTTAGATTATTACCAGGCAAATTACCAATGGGTGGATGGCAAGCAGGATCAAGGTTCTATTTTAAACCGGCTCTATAGCGCCGATGGCAATCTTTGGTATTTGCGCACAACAGAAGCACCCCCAGTTGTGCTACTACGTCAAATGGACAGGGGCAACTTACAAGCATTTCGCCGCTTGCATCTGCCGCCACCCAACCAGCCGTGGCAGGCAGGTATGGCCGTTGGTACACTGGAATGGCGATTAGGTGACCAGGTGATCGGTACGCAACCGCTGCTCTTGTGGTAAATATAGGGACTCATCTGCGAAATGGGGTTGCACGCTTTTGGCTGATGAGTGAATAAAGGTAGAGATTATGCGTGAAGAACGTTTACAGAAAATATTAGCCGCAGCCGGTGTTGCCAGTCGCCGGGCTTGTGAGGAGTTGATTACGGCGGGACGCGTCCAAGTTAATGGACAACTGGTTACAGAATTGGGCACGAAGATTGATCCAGAAACAACCCAGATCACAGTCGATGGCAAACCAGTTCACATGCCCAAGCGGCATGTTTATCTAAAATTACACAAACCGCGCGGGGTGCTCAGTGATATTGGTGGCGATCCAGGCGAGCGCCAGACGGTGGCCGACTTGCTACCGGCGGAACTACGGCGCGTTTTCCCGGTCGGGCGGCTCGACGTCCACAGTGAAGGGCTCGTGCTGCTTACCGATGATGGCGAACTGGCCTATAAACTAACCCATCCGCGCTTTCAACATCCCAAAACTTATTATGTACTAGTCGGCCAACGCCCAGGCCAAGAAGCGCTCAATCATTTTCGTACCGGGGTGGACTTGCCAGAAGGGCGGACAGCACCAGCCGAAATCCGCGTGGTCGAACAGCTACCACCGGATCTGCGACTGAGCAAAGGGCCTAATGAAGGCGTCTGGTTAGAAGTTGTGCTGCGTGAAGGCAAAAAGCGCCAGATTCGCCATATGACGGCTGCGATTGGCTATCCAGCATTGCGCCTCATTCGTTGGGCGATTGGTCCGGTTACGTTGAGTAAGCTGCGGCTGGGCGAAAGTGAACATCTTACCCGCAGCGAAGTGGGCGCATTGCGCCAAATGGTGGCCGAAGGCGTCGTCCATGCTGCGCCTGACCAAGCTGGCGAACCAGAACGCCCCCAACCAACCCGCCGCCGTCCACCGTCCGCCGGTTCAAATCCCCGGCGAAGCGCGGTAGGTCTGCGCAAAAGAAAGTAAAGAGAGCAGCATGAGTGATGGCAACGCCAGTCTTACGCCGGATCGGCTGACCTTGATCCGAGCATTTCGCACCTTGCAGCCCGCCATTGTCGCGCTGGATGGTCCAGCTGGGTCCGGCAAAAGCACCGTTGGTTACCGGTTGGCGCAAGATGTCGATTTTCTTTTTTTTGACACGGGCGTTATGTATCGGGCAGTCACCTGGGCTGCGCTCGAACAAGCAGTGGATACGCACGATGAAATTGTGGTTAGCGAGTTAGCAAAACAGATTCAAATTGATGTAACACCGCCGGAGCCCGAAGATCGCGAGCATCGTCAGAACTCGGTCTTTGTGGACGGACGTAATGTGACACCTTTTATCCGCACACCCAGGGTTGAACAACATGTCTCAATTGTGTCGGCCTATCTCGTAGTGCGCCAGGCTTTAAGCGATCAGCAACGCCGTATCAGCCAATATTATGGCACAGGCCAGGCAGAAAAGGCCGGCGTTGTGATGGCGGGGCGTGACATCGGCACCGTCGTGGTGCCCGAAGCACCGCTTAAAATCTATCTCGACGCTTCTGCGCAGGAGCGCGCCCGCCGGCGCTATACCGAATTGGTGACCCAGGGTAAAGCAGTTGAATTTGCGGCGATCCTAGAAGGCATCCTGCAGCGCGACCAACTGGACAGCCAACGCGCCGTTTCACCCTTGCACCCTGCCGAGGATGCCATTATTATTGACACATCTGCGCTTTCACCTGATGCTGTTGTCATGGAAATTTTAAGATCGGCTTATCGTATTATGCACACCGAAGTGAGGCAGTAGAACAGTAAGCCAGTAGAACAGTGGACGTTGACTGTCTCACTGCTTTACTGTCTTACTGTTCTACTGTCTCTCACTGCCCTACTATTCACTGATAAATTTCTCACCACACCCAACCACGCCCTATGTCCGACTATTCATTAACACGAGACCAGAAACTAGAAATCTACTACTGGATGCGCTTGACGCGTACGCTGGATGATCGAGCCGTCGCCCA
>Ga0105046_10010431_pt1 | contig 14469 bp, 10 predicted proteins | sample MAT03_FD_78385 | JGI IMG/M metagenome (GOLD analysis project Ga0105046, IMG submission 78385) | Freshwater microbial communities from Lake Fryxell liftoff mats and glacier meltwater in Antarctica - MAT-03 (megahit assembly) | ecosystem: Environmental > Aquatic > Freshwater > Ice > Liftoff... | reverse complement strand
GCCTTCGCGGCGGTGGCCGAACCGGGACGCAACGCAACTGCAACTTCCTTGACTCCGCTGTCGCGCAGGTTTTGCGCATGGGCGTGGCCCTGACTGCCATAGCCAACGATGGCGATGGTCTTGCCGCTGATCAGGTTCAGGTCGGCGTCGGCGTCGTAATAAACTTTCACGTTGATTCCCCGTCTTCTAGGTGACCGCCACCCAGGCAAAGGCCGGGGTCCCGCTGCTCCGCGCAAATGAAGGAAGCGGGATCCCGGCTCAAGGCCGGGATGACGGGGGTGGTTTGAATATTCCTGCTAGGTCCCCGCCGAACCCCGCATCATGCCGACGATCCCGGTGCGGCCGACTTCGACCAGCCCCAGCTCACGCATGATTGCGATGAAGCTGTCAATCTTGTCGGGTGCGCCGGTCAGCTCGAACACAAAACTCTCGGTCGTGGTGTCGACCACCTTGGCGCGGAACACGTCGGCGACGCGCAGCGCCTCGACCCGGATATCGCCGCGCCCGGCGACCTTGACCAGCGCCAGTTCGCGTTCGACGTGCGCGCCCAGTTCGGTCAGGTCAATGACCTTGTGGACGGGCACCAGCCGTTCGAGCTGCGCGCGGATCTGGTCGATTACCGCGGGTGGCCCGTGCGTGACGATGGTGATCCGGCTGATCGCATGATTGGTCGAGATGTCGGCCACGGTCAGGCTGTCGATATTATAGCCGCGCGCGGTGAACAGCCCGGCAATCTTCGCGAGGATGCCCGCCTCGTTATCGACGGTCACGGTGAGGACGTGGCGTTCGGACGCCTGTTCGCGGATCTTCATCACGTCACAATCCCGACCATCAAACCAGCGCCTTGGCTTCATCGTCCATCGTGCCGGCAACCTCGTCGCCGTGGAGGATCATGTCGGTGTGCGCCGCGCCCGATGGGATCATCGGATAGCAGTTAGCGAGCTTGGAGACGAGGCAATCGACCAGCACCGGCCCGTCGTGGTCGACCATCGCCCGGATGCCCGCGTCGAGATCGGCCTCGTGCTCGATCCGGATGCCCTTCCAGCCATAAGCCTCGGCCAGCCTGACGAAATCGGGCAGGCTGTCCGAATACGAGTTCGAATAGCGGCTCTCATAGGTAAGTTCCTGCCATTGGCGGACCATGCCCATGTATTCGTTGTTGAGGATGAAAACCTTGACCGGCAGGCGATACTGGCTGGCCGTGCCCAGTTCCTGGATGTTCATCTGGATCGAGGCTTCGCCCGCGATGTCGATCACCAGCGCATCGGGAAAGCCCAGCTGCGCACCGATTGCCGCCGGAAGCCCATAGCCCATCGTGCCGAGCCCACCGCTGGTCAGCCACTTGTTCGGCCCCATGAAGTGGAAATGCTGCGCCGCCCACATCTGATGCTGGCCAACCTCGGTAGAGATGATCGGATCGCGGTGTTTGGTCAATTCGTAAAGCCGCTCCACCGCGAGCTGCGGCGCGATAGCGTCCTTGGTGCGGGGATAGCTCAGGCTTTCGCGTGCTCGCCAGCCGTTGATCCGCGCAGACCATTCGGTCAGGTCGGCGGCTTCGTATTCAAACTCACGCCACTTTTGGACCAGCTGGTCGAGCACCCGCGCACAGTCGCCGACCAGCGCCAGATCGACTGGCACGATCTTGTTGATCGAGGCGCGATCGATATCGATGTGAATCTTGCGGGAATTGGGCGAGAACGCGTCGAGCCGACCGGTCACCCGGTCATCGAACCGCGCGCCGATGCAGACGATCAGGTCGGCCCGGTTCATCGCCATGTTGGCTTCGAACGTTCCGTGCATCCCCAGCATGCCGAGCCAGGCGGAATGATCGGCAGGGAACGCGCCGAGCCCCATCAGGGTCGAGGTGACCGGTGCGCCGCACAGCGCCTGAAGCTCACGCAGCAGGCGGGTGGCTTCCGGGCCGGAGTTTATAACCCCGCCGCCGGTGTAAAGCACCGGGGCCTGCGCCGCCGCCAGCATCGCGACAGCATCGGCAATGTCACCGTGCGCGGCTTCGAGCTGCGGCTGGTAGCGGTTTCGCTGTTGCGGAGCGCGCCCATCCCAGTTCGCCACCGCGACCTGCACGTCCTTGGGAATATCGATCAGCACCGGGCCGGGGCGGCCCTGCGTGGCGATGCGGAACGCCTCGTCGATCGTCGCGGCGAGCGCGGCGGGGTCCTTCACCAGATAGTTGTGCTTGGTACAGTGGCGGGTGATGCCGATCGTGTCGGCTTCCTGGAACGCGTCCGAGCCGATCAGTCCCGTGGCGACCTGGCCGGTGACGATCACCAGCGGGATCGAATCCATGAAGGCATCGGCGATGCCGGTCACCGCATTGGTCGCGCCCGGTCCCGAGGTGACCAGCACCACGCCGGGCTTGCCGGTGGCGCGGGCATAGCCCTCGGCGGCGTGGACCGCGCCGGCCTCGTGCCGGACGAGGATGTGGCGGATGCGCTCGTCTGAAAACAGCGCATCGTAGATCGGCAGGACCGCCCCGCCGGGATAGCCGAACACGAATTCGACGCCCTGCGCGACCAGGCTCTCGATCAGGATTTCAGCGCCGCTGCGCTCGCTGCTCACGGAAAAATGTCCTTACGGCTGTTGCTGGAAAAAGCTGGCCCGGCACAGCCTTCGCTGTACCGGGCCGCCTCTCCCTAATTCGTGGCAAGCGACTAGGCGACATAATATTCCGTGTCAATAGCTAACTGCGTAATAATGATGCGAAATGAGCGAGGTGATCGCAACTTTCAGGCTCGGCGCGCAGCCACGCCGGAGGTGGCTGGTGCCGCAACCAGGTGTACTGGCGCTTGGCGTACTGGCGGGTTGCAAGCTGCCCCGCGGCAATTGCGGCGTCCCGGGTGATCTCCCCACGCAGCCACGCGGCTATTTCGCGCACCCCGATCGCACGCATTACCGGGAGCGCCGGATCGAGCTGGCGGGCGAGCAGGGCACTGACCTCGTCGACGGCGCCGCGCTCCATCATCGCGGCGAACCGGGCATCGCAGCGCGCGGCAAGCAGGGGCCGCGCGGGGAGCAAGATCACAGCGTGCAAATCGACCCCGTCGCCGATCCCGCCGCTCCGCTCCACCTGCCAGTCGGCCAGCGTACGCCCGGTCGAGCGGACAACCTCGAGTGCCCGAGCGGTGCGCGCGGCGTCGGCGGGAGCGAGGCGATCGGCCGCGGCGCGGTCTTCGCTTTCGAGCGCGGCGCGTGCCTCAGGCTGGGGCAGGGCGCGTACGGCTTCGCGCAGCGCCGGATCGATCGGCGGGACAGGCGCGATCCCGTCGAGCAGCGTGCGGATATACAAGCCGGTGCCGCCGACCAGGATCGGGAGCCGGCCTGCGGCATGTGCCGCCGCTATCTCGCGCCGCGCGGCCGCAGCCCAGTCTGCGGCCGAACATGCCGTGGCGCCGTCCCACACTCCGAACAGCCGGTGCTCCACCCCGCGCATCTCCTCGACCAAAGGCCGCGCGCTGAGCACCTCCAGATCCGCATAGACCTGCGCACTGTCGGCGTTGATGATGACCGCCCGGCCGCCATTTGCCTGGTGCGCCTCGGCCAGCCGCACCGCCAGATCGCTCTTGCCGCTCGCGGTCGGCCCTGCGATGACCGCCAGCGGCGGGCAGGGGCCGGACTTCTGGGAGACATCGTCAGTGCTCATCGCCCGGTTGATAGCAGACAGCGCCAGCCTGGCGAGCAACCTCGACGCCGCGCGCGCCGCGTTGGCGGAGCGTGGCTGGCCCGTGGCGATGGCAGAGACCGTGCGCTCGGGCAGCAATGCGATCGAGATCCTCCTGCCCGAAGGTGAGCCGCGCGAGGTCCGCGCGATCCTCGATCAGGCCTTCCCGGACAGCGATCTGATCCTGTCGGATCGCCTGTTTCAAATCCCGGAACTTTTCGTCTCGGACATGGATTCGACCATGATTGGGCAGGAGTGCGTCGACGAGCTGGCCGACTACGCCGGGATCAAGCCGCAGATCGCCGCTATCACCGAGCGTGCGATGCAGGGCGAACTCGATTTTGCAGCGGCGCTGCGGGAGCGCGTAGGGCTGCTTGGGGGGCTGGACGAGGGCGCGATTGCGCAATGCCTGGCGGAGCGCATCGCGCCGATGCCGGGGGCACGGACGCTGGTCCGCACCCTCTCGTCGCTGGGCTGCCACACCGTTCTGGTGACCGGCGGCTTCCACCAGTTCGCGGATCCGGTCGCCGAATTGCTGGGCTTCGACCGGGTGGTGGCCAACCGGCTGGATATTGCGGACGGCAAGCTGAGAGGCGGATTGCTCGGCTCGATCGTCGACAGTTCGGTAAAGGCGAGCACGCTGCTGGAGGAAATCGAGCGGCTGGGGGAGGGGGCGCATTCGCTGGCGATGGGCGACGGCGCCAACGACATCCCCATGCTCGAAGCCGCCACCTGGGGCCTCGCCTATCGCGCCAAGCCTGCGGCGCGTGCCGCAGCCGACGGATGGATCGAGCGCGGCGACCTGACCGCGGTTCTCGAGCTGTTCGACGTGCTGCAAAGCGAGTGGGTGCTCGATTGACCGGTCAGGCTTCGCTCAGCTCGCGATGGCTTGCGAGCCACTCCGCGAAGTCGGCCTTGGCCCTTTCGGTATAGGCTTCCTTGCGGGCCTTCTTTTTTACTTCCGGCAGCGGCGGGAACAGGCCGAAGTTGACATTCATCGGCTGATAGGTTGCGGCTTCGGCGTCACCGGTAATATGTGCCAGCAATGCCCCCAGAGCAGTCGTGCGCGGGGGTGAGGTCCACGCCTGACCAGCCAGCTCCGCCAGCGCCATCCGGCCGGCCATCAGGCCTACAGCGGCGCTTTCGACATAGCCTTCGCACCCGGTGATCTGGCCAGCGAAGCGGATGTGCGGCGCGGACTTGAGCCGCAGCTGGCGGTCGAGCAGCAGGGGCGCGTTGAGGAAGGTGTTTCGGTGCAGCCCGCCGAGCCGCGCGAACTCGGCGTTCTCCAGCCCCGGAATGGTGCGGAACAGGCGTACCTGCTCGGCGTGCTTCAGCTTGGTCTGGAAGCCGACCATGTTCCACAGCGTGCCGAGCGCATTGTCCTGGCGCAGTTGGACCACCGCGTGCGGCCAGCGCCCGTTGGGATGCTCGGGGGAAGCGCTGTGCGGATTGTCGAGCCCGACCGGCTTCATCGGCCCGAACCGCAGCGTATCGAGCCCGCGCGCGGCCATCACCTCGATCGGCATGCAGCCGTCGAAATAGGGGGTACTGGCCTCCCATTCGCGGAACTCGGTCTTCTCGCCGTCGAGCAGGCCCTGGTGGAACGCCGCGTATTGCTCGCGCGTCATCGGGCAGTTGATGTAGTCCTTGCCGTCGCCGTCGGGGCCGCTGCCCTTGTCCCAGCGGCTGGCCATCCAGGCGATGTCCATGTTGATGGAGTCGCGGTGGACGATCGGGGCAATTGCATCGAAAAACGCAAGGCTGTCGGCACCGGTCGCGCCCGCGATACTTGTCGCCAAAGCGGCGGCGGTCAGCGGGCCGGTCGCGACGATGGTCAGACCGTCGCCATTTAGGCCGGGAGGGGGCAGCATATCGACCCGCTCGCGAACCACTTCGAGCGTGGGAAGGGCCGCCAGACGCCGTTCCACCTCGCTCGAGAAAACGTCGCGGTCCACTGCCAGCGCCGAGCCGGCCGGAACCTTGGCAACCTCGGCGGCGGCCATGACCAGCGAATCGCCGCGCCGCATCTCGTGGTGCAGCAGACCGACCGCGTTCTTCTCGTCATCGTCCGAGCGGAAACTGTTCGAGCAGACCAGTTCGGCGAGCCCGGCGGTGTGGTGGGCAGGTGTTGTGTCGCCGCCTCCGCGCATTTCCGAAAGCCGCACGCGAATGCCGCGCCGTGCCAGCTGCCACGCCGCCTCGCTGCCCGCGAGACCTCCGCCGATGATGTGAACCTGATGCGTCATCCTTGAAGCCTTAGGGATTGCGTTGGCGGCTCGCCACCGGCAATCGGGCTCCCATGCCCAGACGTGCTCTTGCTGAACGCCGACCGTGGCTGCTCGCCAGCCTGGCGTTCGGGATCAGCTATTTCTTCGCCAAGGATGCGGCGGTTCCCGGCCTCTATCTGATGCTGTGGAAGGGCGCCGGGGTGGCCTTGCTGGCGGTCTATGCGCTGCTCCACGGCGGCGCGCGCGACGGGCGGTTGCTGGCGGGGCTCCTGGCGCTCGGTGCACTGGGCGACATGCTGATCGAGATCGATACCGGCGCGGGCGGCGCGGCATTCTTCGCCGGGCACGTCGTGGCGATCTGGCTCTATGCCCGACACCGGCGCGCCACCGTGACACCGAGCCAGAAGTTTGCTGCGGTTGCGCTCCTGGTCGTTACCCCGATTATCTCGTATCTGCTGCCAGCCGACCGCGCCGCTGCTTGGCCAGTGGCGCTTTACGCATTGGCGCTTGGCGGCATGGCCGGCATGGCCTGGACCAGCGCCTTTCCGCGCTACCGTGTCGGGGTCGGTGCGCTGCTGTTCGTCGCTTCGGACCTGCTGATCTTCGCACAGATGGGGCCGCTGGCAGAAAGCCCGCTTCCGGGTTTGGCGATCTGGCCATTGTACTTCTTTGGCCAGTTTCTGATCTGTACCGGGGTAGTGAGACGGTTGGGGGAGCAACCAGGCAGTGTTATAACATCCGTATGAACAAACTTTCGATCATTCCAAGGAACTGAAGCTGGTCCGGATCGGCAATTCGACCGGCGTTATCTGCCCAAGGATCTCCTCGGTCGCTTGAATGTCGCGGCGTGTGATTCGCTGGCCGGATGCTGCGGCGCTCGCTGCTGCTCACGCGTTTGGCATTGCGCGCAATCATCCCTGTGCGGGCGGCACCAAACGCACCGCCGCCGTGACAATGCTGGATTTCCTTGGCCGTAACGGCGTTGCCTGTTCGATCTCAGAGCCAGAACTCGTGGTTATGACATTGGCACTCGCTGCCGGCGAACTGAGCGAGGACGAGGTCGCTGCCTGGTTGCGAGACCGGCTCGCCTAACCATTCCACGCCGCGATGGTCGTGCGGTGCAGTTCGCGGCGGTGGCCGTCGTAGCCGCCGGTGGCGCGATGAAGCACCGCGCGATTGTCCCACAGGACCAGCATTCCTGGCTCCCAGCGCTGGCGATGAACGAAGCGTTCGTCGGACTGCCACGCGTAAAGCTCGCGCAGCAGCGGGATCGCCGCATCGTCCGCCATGCCCTCGATCCCGACGATATAGCCGAGGCACGAGAAGAACCCGCGTCGTCCGGTTTCGGGATGAGTCGCGATCAGCGGATGGGTCTGGGTGGCGCGCGCCGTCTCGCTCGGACGGATCGCCATGCTGCGGCCTGCGTCGCGCGCGCCATAACTGCCATCGGGCGCGTAGGCGAGCCGCGCAGAGTGGACCGCGACGAGCCCTTCGAGTTCGGCCTTGCGTGCTGCGGGGAGCGCGTCCCACGCGGCGATCTGGCTGGCGAAGAGGGTGTCTCCACCGACGGGCGGAATTTCCACCGCCGACAAGCAAGTCCCCGCAGGCGGACGCGCTTGAAACGACCAGTCGCTGTGCCAGTTCTCGGCGAACAACGGGGTCGCCTCGTTCGCTTCGCGAAGGATCGCGGCGACGTGATCGCGGCCCGCAATCGGCGCAAAGAACGGATCGGTCCCGAAACCGCCCAGCGCCGATGTGAAACGCTCGAGCGCGTCATCGTCCATTGCCTGATCGGGAAAGGCCAGAACCTGATGTTCGAGCCAGATGGCGCGGATTTCCGCGACCACCTCAGGTGACAGCGGTTGCGCCAGATCGACCCCGGTAACCCGCGCGCCGCAAGCCGCGCCCGAAGGCTCGACACGCAGCATCGTCAGGCCTCGCCGTCCGGTTCAGGCTCGCCCTCATCCGCTAGATCGCCGTCGGCGATGCCCTCCGGCTCGACCGCGTCCTCACCGGCATCGCCCAGCCGCACCGCGCCGACCACGTGCTCGTGATCGGCGACGTTGAACAGACGCACCCCGGCGCTGCCGCGACCGATCACGCGCAGGCTTTCGAGCGGCAGGCGGATCAGCTTGGCCTGGTCCGTCACCAGCATCAGCTGATCGGCGCGGGTCGCGGCAAAGCTGGCAACGACCGGCCCATTGCGGGCGATATTGTCGATGTTGGTGATGCCCTGGCCCCCGCGACCCGTGCGGCGGTATTCGTAAGCCGAGGACAGCTTGCCATAGCCGTTGGCGCAGACGGTGAGGATGAACTGCTCCTTCTCGGCCAGTTCGGCGAAGCGTTCGGCGCTCATTTCCGGCTCGCTCTCGCGGTCGGGCTTCCAGCTCGCGTGGCGCAGATAGTCCTCGCGCTCGTCCTGGTCCTTGACCCCGACGCGGTGAAGGATCGACAGCGAAATGACCTCGTCGTCCTTCTTGAGGTTCATGCCGCGCACCCCGGTGGAGGTACGGCTGACGAATTCGCGCACGTCGTCGGCCTTGAAGCGGATCGCCTTACCCTGGCGGCTGACGAGCAGCACGTCGTCGCCCTCGTTGAGCAGGGCCACCCCGATCAGCCGGTCGTCCGATCCATCCTCGAACCGCATCGCGAACTTGCCGTTGCTCGGGATGTTCGAGAACGCGTCCATCGCATTGCGCCGCACCCCGCCTTTGGCGGTGGCGAAGACGACGTTGAGCGCTCCCCAGGTGTTCTCGTCCTCCGGCAGCGCCAGCACGGTGGCGATCGTCTCGTCCTTGTCGAGCGCGGGCAAAAGGTTGACGATCGGACGTCCGCGTGTGGCTGGCCCGCCCTCGGGCAGGCGCCACACTTTCAGGCGATAGACCTTGCCGGCGGTCGAGAAGAACAGCACCGGGCTGTGCGTGGAAGTGACGAACATGGTCGCCACTGCGTCTTCCTGCTTGGTCGCCATCCCCGCGCGACCCTTGCCGCCGCGATTTTGTGCGCGGAAGGTGGAGAGCGCGGTACGCTTGATATAGCCGTCGAGCGTGACGGTGACGACCATGTCCTCGCGCTCGATCAGGTCCTCGTCCTCGAGCCCGTCCCACGCGGCGGCGATCTCGGAAACGCGCGGAGTAGCGAAGGCTTCCTTCACCGCAACCAATTCGTCGCGCATGACCGCGTAAAGCTTGACCCGGTCGGCGAGGATTTCGAGATAGCCAGCGATGGCCCTCGACAACCCTTCGAGTTCGCCCCCGATCTCGTCGCGGCCGAGCGCGGTCAGACGATGGAGGCGCAGGTCGAGGATCGCGCGGACCTGCAGTTCGGACAGGCGGTAGACTCCGCCGCCCGCGGTCTCTCCTTCGATTTCCTCGCTGTCGTCGATCGCCTCGACCAGGCGGATGTACTGGGCGATCTCACCCACCGGCCATTCGCGCGCCATCAACTGCTCGCGCGCTGCCGCCGGATTGGGCGCGCCCCGGATGATCCGGACCACCTCGTCGAGGTTGGTCACCGCGATTACCAGTCCAAGCAACAGATGCGCCCGGTCGCGCGCCTTGTTCAGCTCGAACTTGGTGCGCCGGGTGATGACCTCCTCGCGGAATTTGACGAAGGCCTCGATGATGTCCTTGAGGCCAAGCGTCTCGGGCCGCCCGCCGCGGATCGCCAGCATATTGGCGGGGAAGCTCGACTGCGCCGGGGTGTGCCGCCACAGCTGGTTGAGCACGACTTCGGGGGTCGCGTCGCGCTTCAGGTCGATGACCATCCGCACGCCCTTGCGGCTCGATTCGTCGCGGATGTCCGAGACGCCTTCGATCCGTTTGTCCTTGGCGGCTTCGGCGATCTTTTCGACCAGCCCGTTCTTGCCGACCTGATAGGGGATGCTGGTCAGGACGATCGAACGCCGGTCGCCGCGCCCTTCCTCGATCAAGTGGCGGCAGCGCTGGAGGATCGAACCGCGCCCGGTGGCGTAAGCGGCGCGCGCCCCGGCGTTGCCCATGATGATCGGCGCGGTGGGGAAATCGGGCCCGGGAATGATCGCGATCAGTTCGTCGAGCGAGATCAAGGGGTTGTCGATGAACGCCAGGCAGCCGTCGATAACCTCGCCAAGGTTATGCGGCGGGATGTTGGTCGCCATGCCGACCGCGATCCCGCCCGCGCCGTTGATAAGCAGGTTGGGAAAGCGCGCCGGCAGCACCGTCGGCTCCTGGCGCGAGCCGTCGTAGTTGTCGGCGAAATCGACCGTGTCCTTGTCGAGATCGTCGAGCAGGCTGTTGGCAACCTTGGCCAGTCGCGCCTCGGTGTACCGCATCGAGGCCGGATCGTCGGGGTCCATCGAGCCGAAGTTGCCCTGGCCATCGACCAGCGGAACCCGCATCGACCAGTCCTGCGCCATGCGGACCAGTGCGAAATAAATCGAGCTGTCGCCGTGCGGGTGATAGTTGCCCATCGTGTCGCCGACGATCTTGGCGCATTTGCGATAGGGGCGTCCGGCGACGAAGCCGCCTTCCTGACACGCGAACAGGATGCGGCGGTGAACCGGCTTCAAGCCGTCGCGGACATCGGGCAGCGCGCGGCTGACGATCACGCTCATCGCGTAATCGAGATAGCTTGCCTTCATTTCATCGACGATGTCGATCCGTTGGATGTCTGGATCGGTGGCCATCGGCGATGCCGGAATGTCGCTGTCGTCGCTCACGAGGGAAAGTGTCTCGATGCTGGTTGGGAAGGGGGGTTGGGACTAGGCCAACTGGCGCGGAATAGCCAGCTTCGAGGTAGGGAGCGGGCTTGCCGGGTGCAAGTTTTCCACATGTAGCTGCTGCGCGGATCCTGCTTGCGCGAAGTGGCCGGAAGTCGATCCTGAACCTGCGGCGCGGGCAGCATTCAAATGGCGTTAACGCGGCGACCGCTAGCCGCCAGCCCGGTTGCCAAATGCGCCATTTCGGCTCATTGGCATAGGATATTCACGCGCCGTCGCAGCGGCACGCAGAGGAGAGCGAGTATGCGAGTTTCGAGCATGGGCAAGATCGCCGGACGCAGGGTCCTGAGCAGCGTAGTTGTCGCCGGCATCGCGCTGGGGCTGGGCGCTTCGCCAGCCATGGCGCAGAAGAAGCCCAAGGCTGAAAAGGCCGCCAAAGGACAGGCCAAGACTGGGTTCTCTAAGGAATTTTCGGTGGCCGCGCAGCCTCTTCAGGCCAAGCTCGAAGCGGTTCGGGTCGCGAAGGCCAAGGTCGATGCCAAGGATCCGGCAGGCCAGGCAGAGCTGGACGCCGCCTTGGCAGGCGCGCCGGCGATGATGGCGGCAGCCGAAGCCGCGATCATGAATGCCGACGATCGCCTGGTCGCGGGGCAGTTCGCGATCAACCTCGGCGGCTATGTCGGCGACGTGGCGATGCGTCAGCGCGGCGCGAAGAACATGATTGACAGCGGCAAGCTGGAGGCGGCCAAGGTCCCCGAGTTCCAGTATTACCTCGGCAGCTTCGCCTATGCCAACAAGGATTACGCGACCGCGCAGACCGCGCTCGCCGCTGCCCTCGCGGGGGGACACCCGGCTGACGACGCGGCCGAACTGATGGCCGACAGCTTTGCCAAGGCGAACAATCCCAAGGGCGGTCTCGATGCGATGCGTAAGGTGGTCGATGCCCGCCGCGCCGCAGGCAAGCCGGTTCCCGGTTCCTGGCTCAGGCGCGCCAACACGATTGCCTATAACAACAAGCTCGGGCCCGAGGCGATCGATTGGGCGATCCTGCAGGTCCAGCTCCAGCCCAACAATTTCAACTGGCTCGGCTCGTCGCAGATGGTGCGGCAGTTTTCCGGTTTCGGGCCGCAGGAAACGCTCGACCTGTTCCGCCTGATGATCCGCAGCGGCGCGCTCGACAACGAGGCGAAGTACGTCAGCAACGAATACAAGGAATATATCGAAGCCGCCGATCCGCGTCGCCTGCCGGGCGAAGTGGTCAAAGTGATTGACAAGGGCACCGCCGCCGGGGCGCTCTCAGGCGCTTGGGTGACCGATGCCCGTGCGACCGCCAGCGGGCGGATCGCGGCCGACAAGGCTTCGCTAGGAGGTCAGGCCAACACCGCGCGCGACGGCAATGGCGTTGCTGCGGTGGCCGACGCCTACCTCAACTATGGCGATGCGGCGAAGGCCGAGGAGCTTTATGCCGCTGCGCTGACCAAGGGCGCGACCGACAAGGACCGCGTGTTGACCCGTCTCGGCATCGCCCAGGTCGATCAGGGCAAGTGGGCAGCGGCCAAGGACAGCTTTTCCAAGGTTTCCGGCGCCCGCAACAACCTGGCCAAGCTGTGGCTGATCTACGTCGCCCAGAAGAGCGGTGGCACCGCCTGAGCAGGCAATAACCGCCGTCGCTGCGTAGAGCGGCGGCGGTCTGCTGCTCCTTGGTTATCTGGCAATCGACGTGGCGGGTTTGCGGCGGGGTCAGTGCGTCGTCCGCTGCGGAAACAGCAGCTTGCCGATCCCCTTGGCCGCGAACGGCTTCCATTTGTCGGCTTGCTGAGCCAGCCGGTCGGCCACCACCAGCATCACCAGCGGATTGACGCCCAGCCCGCAATGGCTGGCGACGACTTCCACATTCTCGCGCTGCGGACCCTCGGGCTGGAGCGATCCGCGCCAGCCAACCACCCCATCGGTCCGGGTATAGACCGAGGTCGAGGGGACCGGCGGGGGCGTATCGATATCGTTGAAGCGCCCGGAGCGCTGCGGCTGGGTGACCTTGCCGTTGAGCGCCTCGAACAGCTTGGCTACGCTCGTGTGGCGACGATCGGACTTGATCGGACTGCCCAGCGAGATGACCTGGCGGACCATTTCAGGGTGCTGCTTGGCGATCTCGCGCGCGAGCAGGCCGCCAAGGCTCCAGCCGACGATCGAGATCTTGCCGCCGGTGCGCTTATAATGCTCGACCATGCGGCTGGAAATCGCGGCGACCCGCGCATTCGTGATCCGGACGTTGCGACCGAGATCCCAACCGGCGACGTCATAACCCAGATCGGCCAGCAGCGAGCGCAACGGCCCGGTCGAGGCGTCGGAGGCCATGAAGCCTGGCAATACCAGCACACCGTGGCCGTCGCCGCGCGGTAGGAAGTTCATTATCGGGCGGAGCGCGTAGAACGCCGCCAGCTCGCCCAGGGCTCGCGGGCCTTCGGCCAGCGTCAGCAGTTTCGAGGGCGGGCTGGGGACCTGTTCGACCGAAATTGTGGCAGCGGTCATGCTTTCTTCCTTGTGACGCGGCGTGGTGTCGAGGCTTTGGAACCCGTGACCGGCGTTTTTGTGCCACGCGATTTCGGAGGGATCGACTTTGCCGCCTTCGGCTTCGGAGCGGGTTTACGAGTTTCTGGCGCCGCAACTGGTGCGGACTTCGCTGCGGCGAGCAACTCGTCGAAGCTGTCCTGGATGCATTGTGCGTAGAATTCCGGGTCGGGCATCAGGTCGCGGTCGGCGGTAAACGCGATTGTTGCCTCGGAGACATAGCTCTGGACTACATGGCCGAGCCCCATCCCGTCGGTCAGGCAGACCAGCCCCATCATGCTGTCGAGCCGCGCCCCCGCCGAATGGATCGGCACCGGCGGGCCGGGCACGTTGGTCACCACGGTCGAAAATGGCGGCGCGACCCGGTTGGCGAGGCCCAGCCGGGTGTAGAGCTGTGCCCCCAGCGCCATGAACAACGCGGGGCTGACCTTGCTCATCTCGGTCATGTTGCGCGCACCGATCGCCTCGGTCATCGCCTTGGAGTTCACGGTCTTGGAATGAACATAGCGCAGCCGTTCGCCTGGATCGGCGATATGCGTGCCGAGTTGAACGATCATCGCCGCGACCTGGTTGCCCATGTCGCCCTTTTCCTCGCCCGAACGGACCGAGATCGGGGCCATCGCGGTCAGCGACTTGTCGGGCAGGTCGTCCTTCGAGGAGAGATACTTGCGCAGCGATCCGCCGATGATCGCCAGAAACACATCGTTGACTTTCGATCCGGGCGACAACTTGCGGATCGTCTTGATGTCGGCCAGCGCGACACTGCGCCCCTCGACCACACGGTGCGGCGATATCTTCACGTTGAAGCGCGATTTGGGCGCGATCATGTCGCGGCCCAGATCGATATCCTTGCCGATCACCCCCTGAACCAGCTTGGCCAGCCCCGGCACGGCCTTGACCCCGGCCTCGAGCTGCTTCCACGGATTGCGCACCCCGTTGAGCCACGACCGCGCAAGCAGTTCAAGCGGGGCCGGCACCTTCTCGCCGCGCCACGTATCGGGCTGGTTCGGCGGGGCGGTGTGCGGCTCCAGCGTGTGGAGCGCCTCCATCAGGTCGATCCCGCTCATGCCGTCGATCGCCGCATGATGCACCTTGGTGACCATCGCATAGCTGCCCGGCGCGATGCCGGGGATGTTGCCCAGCCCCTCGATCACGGTGAATTCCCACGGCGGGCGGGTCAGGTCGAGCGGGCGCGAGAATATCCGCGCGGCCTGAATGCACAGTTGGCGCCAGTCACCCGGCTGGGGCAGCGCGACATGGCGGACGTGGAATTCCAGATCGAAGTCCGCGTC
>Ga0105046_10010429_pt1 | contig 14469 bp, 15 predicted proteins | sample MAT03_FD_78385 | JGI IMG/M metagenome (GOLD analysis project Ga0105046, IMG submission 78385) | Freshwater microbial communities from Lake Fryxell liftoff mats and glacier meltwater in Antarctica - MAT-03 (megahit assembly) | ecosystem: Environmental > Aquatic > Freshwater > Ice > Liftoff... | reverse complement strand
CTGATTCTCGGGATGCCGGTCGAACAGTGTCGCCAGATTCACGAACCTGCTCCGATCGCGCCGATTTCGCCCATGGGCACGGCAGGCTAACGGGTAGGGATCTGGTTCGCCCTCAACCCCAACCGCCAATGAGCCGACAGCCGACAGCCGACAGCATGGACTCCTCCGCCATCACCACCACCGGGCTGACCCGGACCTTCCCCGACGGGATCGCCGTCGACGCGCTCGACCTGAGGGTCCCGGCCGGGACGGTGCTGGCGCTTCTCGGGCCGAACGGCGCCGGCAAGACAACCACGGTGCGACTCTTGAACGGAGTCCTGACGCCGGACTCGGGCCGGGCATCGGTACTCGGCTTGGATCCCGTGACCGAAGGCGACGCGCTCCGACGACGGACCGGCGTGCTGACCGAGAATGCCGGGCTGGACGACCGCCTGACCGCCCGCGAGAACCTGGAGTTCGTTGCCTCCATACGTGGACTCACCAGCGTCGAGGCCACCCGCACCATCAACAGCGTGCTGGAGCGATTCGGCATGGCCGACCGGGCAGAGCATCGATGCCAAGGCTTCTCCACGGGCCAGCGCCGCCGGATCGCCCTGGCCAGGGCCATGCTCTGCGATCCCGAGGTCCTCTTTTTGGACGAGCCGACCAGCGGGCTCGACCCGGCCGCAACCGAGGACGTCATCGAGATCATCTCCACCCTGGCCCGTGAGCGGGGTCGCACCGTCGTGGTCTGCACCCACGTTCTCACCGAGGCGGCACGCCTGGCCGACCGCATGGCCATCATGCACAACGGCCGCTTGTTGATCGAGGGAGCTCCGGATGTCCTGGCGTCGGACATCTGGCCCGAGCCCGAGGTCCGGATCCGCTTGGGGCGGCTGGTCGACGATGGGCTGGCCGCCCGCATTGCATCGGTCCCTGGCGTTCACGGGGTGACCGTGGACACCAGCTCCCTGCGGCTACTCCTCGCCGATCGCTCGGTCACTCCTCGAGCTGTCGAGCTCCTCGTTCGATCCGGTGTCGACGTCCTCCAGGTCACCGACGTCATCCGAGACCTCTCCGACGTGTACTTCCACGTGCTCGAGCAGTTGGGAACCGACCGACAAGGCCTGCGCGCCGCTGCCCGGCACGACGTGGCGAGTGCGGCATGACCGCTGTCGACACCCGGTCGCAGGTCGGCGCTCTGATCCGCAAGGACCTCCGCGCCGTCCGTCGATCGAAGGCCATCGTCTGGCCCATGGTCATCGTGCCGAGCTTCCTGCTCGTTGCGTTACCGGCGGGAATGGCCTGGTTCGCCCGGAGTCAACCCAGCCCGGATCTGTCGACCCTGCTCGATCGACTGCCCGGGAACCTGGGTCGCGGGATTGCCGGACTCCCCGCCCGCGAACAGATGCTGGTGCTCGTCAACGGACATCTCCTCCTGCCCCTGTTCATCGTCGTGCCGCTCATGGTGTCGGCCGTGCTGGCGGCCGACGCGTTCGCCGGCGAGAAGGAGCGGCGAACGCTGGAGACCCTCCTGCACCTTCCCATTGACGAGTCGCGGCTCTACGTGGCGAAGCTGCTGGTGGCGTTCGTGCCGTCGATCGCCCTCAGCTGGATCGGTTTCGTGGCATTCGCCTTGGTGTCCAACATCATCGCCTGGCCGGTCATGCACCGCGTGTTCGTGCCGACGGGCGGGTGGCTGGTCGTCATCGGGTGGGTCACCCCAGCCGTGGGCGCACTGGGACTGGGGATCATGGTGCGGATCTCGTCGCGTTCGGAGACCACCCAGGAGGCCAACCAACTGGGCGGAGCCGTCATCATGCCGCTGATCATTGCGTCCGTCGGTCAGGCCACCGGGTTGTTGTTGATCGACGCAGCCGCGGTCTGGGCCATCGGCGCAGTGATCTGGCTGGCCGCCTTCTGGTTGATTCGCGGCGGGATGCGCCGTTTCACCCGTGACTCGGTGGCCTCGCGGCTGTGACCCACGACAGCGTGTCAGCCGCCCCGGGCCGACAACACCAACTGGAGCGCGGCCGCTCCCACCAGCACGAGCAACAAGATGGCAATGGCGATGGTGGTTCCCTTGCGCACGTCAGCCTCCACTTCGTCCGAGAGTCACGGCCGTGGTCACGACTGAGGGTTCGCCGTCGTCGGTCGACACGATTACTTCGCTGCCCACGGTGAGTCCCAACTCCTCGGCGATCGATGACCGACTGGCCACCATGGACAGCAGCCCGGATCCGTCGATCAAGAGGCCGACCTCGCCGACCCCGAGGTCGTCGAAGGTCCGAACCAGTCGGGCCCGCCTCGATCGGCCGCCGATCGACAGGCCGATCGAACCTGTCTCCCACGCGATGTCATCACGGTCGATGTTCAACTGGGCGTTCCCGAACCGATCGACCCAGAGGACCTCGCACACCAGCCCCTCGTCCTCGACGCGAGCCACGGGGACGAGGCCCGGCATGAGCAGCGCGGCGTCCAACTCCTCGCCCAGGTCGGAGAACTCGGCGCCGTTACAGAGATGGGCCGCCACCGGCGCCAGGACATCGCGCACGGCCAGAGTGGGACCGTGCCAACCGAGTTGGAACTGAGGATCGTCGAGCGAAGTGACCCGACCGGCGCCGCCCACCATGGCCACCGCTCCGGCCAGGAGCCCGTTGTCGGGCCCGAGGAACACCCCGCCTTCGATCTCGACCCCGACCAGCCGACGGGCGGTCCCCACTCCCGGATCGACCGAGGCGATCACCACCCCGGGAGCCACGAAGGGAACCGCTCGGGACAGTGCCAACGATCCGGCCCGAACGTCGAAGGGCTCGATGCCGTGGGTGAGGTCGATCACACGCACATGGGGTGCCAACTGCCGCACGACGGAATGAACGACGCCGACGGTTTCGGAGTCGGTCCCCAGGTCCGACAGGAACGAGACCGTGTCGTACCCGCTCACGATCCCATCTCCCGGGACCGATCACGGGCCGCTACGACGGCGTCGACGAACGCCGCCCGCAAGCCGCGTTGTTCCAGGACCTGGAGCGCCGCCGCCGTGGTACCGCCCGGCGAGGTGACGCCGGCGCGCAGCTCCGCCGCGCTGGAACCTGTTTCCACCAGCATCGTGGCTGCGCCCAGCAAGGTCTGGTTGGCCAGCGCAACGGCTTGATCGCGGGGCAGGCCCACCAGGACACCGGCATCGGCCAAGGCCTCGGCAACCAGGAAGACATAGGCGGGACCAGAACCGGACACACCGGTGACTGCGTCGATGGCGGATTCCGGGACCCGGATGACGGTGCCGACCGAACCGAGCAACGTGGCGGCCCACTCGAGGTCAGCTTCGCTCGCAGTCGAACCGGCGCAGATGGCAGCAGCGCCCACGCCGACCAGCGCGGGGGTGTTGGGCATGGCTCGCACCACGGCGACCTGATGACCGGTTGCATCCTCGATGGCGTCGACGGATACACCCGCGGCTATGGAGAGCAGTCGGCCGCCTCCGGCAACAGTCACCGCGGCGGCCACCGCCGCGATGTCGCCCGGCTTGACCGCCAGGATCGTTCCGGCCGCGGCGCCGGGTTGATCGTCGACCAGCACGCCGTACCGATCGGTCAACGCCGCACGTCGGGAGGCGTCCAGCTCGACGACCCGTACCCCCTCGGGGACACACCACTGCGAAGCCAGGATGCCGCCGAGCAGCGCCTCGCCCATCTTGCCGCCACCGATCAGCTGCAGTTCGACCACTGGCCAACCCTACCGTCGAGCCCCTGAGCATCCAGTGGGGCGGGTCGGGCCAGCGGGGCCCGGTGCAGGACCGGAGGTCGCTTCCCCGACACCCCCGTCCCGCACCGGTGTGAACACAATGACATGAAATAACATGAAATGCAACCTGCCCAGAGGTCACCCGGGGAACTTGGAGCCGAAACCGATGCGCATGGCCGGACGGAAGAACTGCTCGACGTACTGATAGAGCGAACCGAGCATCCGATCGAGCTCGGCGGGAGTCACGGTGGGATTCGGGATCTGCCCGGTCAGGTAGATCCCCTCCTCATCGCCGATCCCGAATGAGTACCCGAACATGGAACGGTTCCGACGGAGCAGGTGCTCGAAGAGCTCACCCGCCCGCTCCTCCGGGTACGGCATGACGTAGGTCTCGAAGGACAGGGTTCGCTGCCGCAGCACCACCCACACCGAGAACACCGACTTCTCCTCGCCCAGCACTCGGACCCACCATCGACGCTCGTCGGTCTCGGTGTCCCGGACGACGTCCTCGATGACCGGGTTCTCCGCCAGCTGCTCGCAGAGCCACGAATCCACCAGCAATTCGAGGCGATCGAGGTGTTCAGGGGTCGACGCGTCGGTGTGCATCAGGCATCACACTCCACCAAGGATCGGGTCGACAGGTCGCCGTAGCAGCGGCGCAGACGCGCCGCGGCAGCCGACCAGGTGAACCGCTCGGCCCGACGCGCGGCCTGGGCTCCCATCCGCCCGGCGATCCACGGCGAGTTGAGGAGCCGGTCGAGCGCACCAGCGAACGACTCCGCCGACCGCTCGGCCACCAAGAGCCCCGAGTAGCCATCGGCTACGACGTGGGAGAGTCCGCCGACGTCAGCGGCGACCACCGGGACGCCGCAGGCCGCGGCCTCGAGCGCGACCAGCCCGAAGGACTCCGAGCGACTCGGCACTACCACGACATCGGCCGAGCGGTAGTAGGAGGAGAGCAGGTGGTGGGGCTGGGGATCGATCCAGGTGATGTGATCCTCCACGGCCATGCACTTGGCAATCGCACGAACCCGAGCCAGTTCAGCCGCTCCGTCGACTCCGCTCGAGCCGCCGACGACGACCAGACGACACGGGCTGGCCATGTGGCCGAGGGCCTCAATGGCCAGGTCCAGTCCCTTCAGGGGCTGGATCCTGCCCACGAACAGGATGGTCGGCTCGTCGGGCAGACCCGTTGCCCACCGTGCCCCGCTCCGGTCCCCCGGGCTGAAGAACGCCCGGTCGACGCCGGGGGCGATCAACTCGATCCGTTCGGGATCGGCGCCGTAGAGATCCACCAGCTCGAGCGCCTCCGACGCAGTCGCCGCCGTGATCACGTCCGAACACCCGACGACCGACGCCTCGGCGAACGCCCGCTGGTCCGGCTCGGCGTCGCCGGTCCGCGACTTGACCCTGGCCAGCGTGTGGAAGGTCGTGACGAGCGGCAGGTCGAGTCGATGTTTGATCTGGTGGCCGGCCGCGGCGGAGAGCCAGTAGTTGGCGTGAACCACTCCGATCTCCGAGTGGTCGGCAATGTCGTTGCCGACCCGATCGGCGAACTGGTCGATCACCGACGGGAGGTCCTCCTTGGCCAGCGACAACGGTCCGGCCGTCACGTTGATGAGATCGAACCCTGGCTCCACCTGGATTTCGTCCGGATCGTCCGGGTCGGTCCGACGGACATAGCAGCGAACGCCGACGCCGGCTCGGGCCAGACCGCCGCCCAGTTCGCGTACGAACACGTTCATGCCCCCACTGTCGCCCACGCCCGGCTGAGCCAGTGGCGACGTGTGCAGGGAGATCATCGCCACGGAACGCATCACGGGGGACAACTCCGTCCCGCCCGACCGGATTCCGTCCGGTCCGGCGCTGGGCCGGATGTCACGGTGGGGTCACTCCGAGGCTTGGTCGGCTTCGTACTCGCGTCGGAACGACTCATAGATCCGCACGATGGACTTCTTCTGATCCTCGTTGATGAACGGATCACGTCGGATCTCCCGGATCAGGTCCGGTTGATCGGATGGTTCATCGAGGATCCCCGCCCGCACGTACAGCGTCTCGGACGAGATCTCCAACGCCCTGGCGATCTGCTGGAGGATCTCGGCCGACGGCTTGCGCAGTCCCCGTTCGATCTGACTCAGGTACGGGTTCGACACCCCGGCGAGCTCGCTCAGCTTCCGCAGGGACATCTGACCGACCGAGCGCTGCTCACGGATGAACTCGCCCAGGTCGTACCAGCGGCGGTCGGGGTCGGTAGTCACCGTTCGAGCGTACCCCCGGTCCTGCTCACCGCCGCGAGCAGGCGGCGGGGCGGCTCAACGGAGCAGGTCGTCGACCGAGGCCGAGCCGCTGCGATAGCGGCCGACGATCTCCTCCTGGAGCTCGTCGATGACCCGGTGCAGTTCGTGGCGCTTGACCGAGACCAACCGTTCGAAGAGCTGGAGTCCATCGATCACTTCGGTGAGGCGATCGGCCTCGAGGTCCCCCAGGTGGGACAGCTCCGTCGGATTGACGATGCGGTCGAGGCGGGCGGTGAGGTCATCGGCAAAGACAGGGAGCTCGGTGTCACGAACCGGCCGAGGGGTCCCACCAGATCGGGTCTGGCGGGCCAGCACCTCGGGCAGCGCCGGGAGGAGGGCGTCGGTGGAACCGCTGACCCGTCGATCGGCCTCGACCATGACGATGTCGAGTCGCCCTTGGGCCATTCGTCGTCCGAAGCTCAAACCGGACTCGACGACCTGGCAGCGGTCACGGATGTCGCGTAGCTCATCGATGGACCGTTGCGACACGACGCCGATGTCGATCTCGTCGAGCAGGTGCTGCAGCAGATCGGACAAGTCGGGCTCCCCGCGGGCGCCCGGAGTATCCGGGCTCGTGTCGTCCATCGGCAGAGTCAACCAGGAGTTGAGCCCCGGCGGGATGATGGTCGGAACACATCCCGCTTCGGCGGGCTCAGCCGCTGAGGACCAGGATCAGCCAGAAGACCGGGGCGGCCAGGAACCAGGCATCCAGGCGCCGTATGCCGGGGGCGGACGACGACGACGCCGGGAGCATCCACGAGCCGAGCCATTGCCCGAGCGGGCACAGCACCGCCAGCACCAGTCCGGTCAACCAGACCGCCCAGCCCACGAGCGGCGCCGGCGACACGAAGGACATGGACATGGTGACCACCAGGACGCCGAACATGCCCGAGAGCGGGCCAACCCTTCGAGATGCATAGCCGGCGCTGCAGAGATAGTCGCCGGCGTCATAGGTGCAGACTGCCGACGCCAGGAACGCCAAGGCCATGGCGCCGATCCGATGGGATTGCACCACAGCGGCGGCAGCCAGCCCCGGGATGAATCCCGCGGCGAGGGTCACCCATGCCGTCCCGAGACCGGGGCTGAACGGCGTGATTCCCGGGCTGGTCTCGTCCGGCGGAGTCGTGGCGGACCTTCTGGGAGCCCGGCGACGGGTGGCCGACTCGTCGTCGGCATCCGCACTGGCAGCCGGCGGGTTCGGCAGGGCGAAACCCGAGCCGAACAGCACGGCCAGCGCCACGAATCCCAGGATGACGAGGCCTGCAACGCGATTGTTGACCCACGCGGCCAGGGGGACGGCCGCCGCTCCAGCCGCCGCCAGGACGCCGTTGGCGGGAACCCGTCGCTCGTTCCAGCGAGCGCACATCTGGAGCGCGGCAATCGCGGCGTTGACCGCGAAGAACATGGCCAGACCGCCCGAGCCCACGTAAAAGGCAACGAAGAAGAGGACCAGCCAGAGCACCGCCAGTCGGAGGCGTGGACCACGGGGCGCGTGCACCACCGCGTAGCGCTGCACCCGTTCCGGTGTGATGCCGGCCATCGGCTCAGCCGGCCCCACCGGACACCGGCGGCAGGACAGCCACTTCGTCATCGGCACCGACTTCGTCGCTCGGGATCGCCGGCTCGCCGTTCACCCAGACCTTCGCCGTGGCCAGAACCGCCTCGAATGCCGGTCCGTAACGACTCACAGCGGCCTCCAGGACCTCGGCCACCGAGGCGCCATCCAGCTGATCGTGGCTGGTCCCGGCGGTCTCCCGCGCCTGCGCGAACAGTCTGAGGGTGGGCACGGCCGAAGCGTAGTGCCGAGGTGTTCGACGGTCCTTTCTCCCGACGTGGGGGATCCCCCTAGCTTGATCCGGTGACTCGCATCCTCCTCGTACGCCACGGCCAGTCCGTCTGGAACGCCGATGGCCGTTGGCAGGGTCAGGCCGATCCCGAACTGACTGACCTCGGGTTGACTCAAGCTGCCGCCGCTGCGGGCGCCATTGGGTCGGTCGACGCCATGATCTCGTCGCCCCTGCAACGAGCGCACCGGACCGCTTCGATCATCGCAGCAGCCATCGGGATCGAACCCGTGGTCTCGGTCGATGGACTGATGGAGCGCTCAGCCGGCGAGTGGGAAGGCCTCACCCGGCCCGAGATCGACCATCGATATCCAGGCTTCCTGGCCGAGCGGCGACGACCACCGGGCTACGAGTCCGACGATTCGGTCCTGCAACGGGCCATGGTCGCCCTCGACGCGATCTCAGCCGCTGTGGGACAGGAGGCCGACGTCGTCGCCGTCACTCACGGTGGAGTGATCGCCACCGTGACCGCCCATCTGGGCGCAGAGCGCACCGTCCTCGGGAACCTGGGAGCGTGGTGGATCGGGTCAGGCCCGTCCGGTTGGGTGCTCGGCGAACGGGTCCGACTGATCGACGATGACCTGGTGACTGTCCCCGGCCAGATCTGAGATGCCGGACCGCTCTGAGTGGCCGGACACCACTGACTGGTCGGGGGCCGGCGACGGAACGGCGAACCGTCCAGCGAGGAGATCCCGCACCTGGGCTGCGGTGTCGGATCCGGCAGCGGCCGGCGGAATCCGGTCGAGCTCGGCCAGGACCTCGGCCACCTGGGTCAGGTCAGACTCCAACCGACTCAGTTGAGCCTCGTCCACGTCCACCCGGTCCAGCGGGAGCTCGGTCTGCTCGGTTGCTGCAACACTCATCGCCCGGACACTACCGTCGCCGCTGTGTCGGTCGGGGCTGGGCTTGTCGGGGCTGGGCTTGTCGGGGCTGGGCTTGTCGGGGCTGGGCAGGTCAGGGCTGGGCCCTTTGAAGTCGGGCTGTCCGGAGCTGGGGTCATCGGACGAGCAGTCCTCGCCGTCGAGGGCGACCAGGCCGTGACCCTCCTGCGACTCTTCGTCATCGCCGTGTTGCTGCTGTCTCCGTGGTGGGGAAGCCGATCGTGGCGCTGGTGGCGTGCGCGCGCCGCGGCCCGCCGGGCCGTCCGGGCGGCCAATTCTTCGGCCGAGATCCCGACGCCGCCCGAAGGATCTCTGGCGGCTGTGTTGGCCGACTTGGAGACTCGGATCGCATCGAAGCAGGAGGTCATCGAGGTAAGCGTCCCGTCCGGCGTGACGGTCGGGGGCCACCCAGCCGATCCGCTCATCGTCGACGCGGTGCTGGCCGATGCCATCCGCCGGTCTGGCCTGACAGTGATGGAGGACCACACCACTCCGGATGGGACTCGGCTCCTGCGGTGCGCAATTGGCGGGCATCTCGAGCCCTGATGGGAGATACTGAGCCAGCGATCACCCCGGATGGGAGGAACCAACGCCATGGCGGTGCTGCTGTTGAACGCATCGTTCGAGCCGCTGCGGGTCATCCCGCTGCGCCGGGCCATCGGACTCATCATCGCGGGTAAGGCCGAGGTGATCGTGGAAGGCAACGGCCTCATGCGGTCCGCCACCATGTCCTATGTGGTGCCGGCCGTCGTGAGGCTTCGCTACATGGTGCATGTTCCGTTCATGTCGACGGTCCCGTTGAGCCGCCAGGCCGTGTTGGTGCGCGATGCGCGTCGATGCCAGTTCAGTCACTGCGCGCGGATCGGCTCCACCATCGACCACGTGGTGCCGCGGTCCCGCGGCGGTCGACACGAGTGGACCAACGTGATCGCCGCCTGCCCGACGTGCAACACGAAGAAGGGCAACCGGCTGTTGAGCGAGTTGGGCTGGACGCTCCGGGCGTCCCCCAGTGCGCCGCGTGGTCCGATCGTGCTGTTGACTGCGGCGGGGGTCGCCCATCCTCCCGACGAATGGATCGACTGGCTCCCGGGTCTGGCGCCCGCTGCCTGATTCTTCGGAAGGGCGGTTCCGGCGAACGTCGATCCCTCAGAGGACTGTGGTGGTCGGCACAGCCGGCGCGCCGGCGAGCGCGGGGGTATCCGGAGCCGGGGCATCCGGAGCCGTCGGTGTGACCGGAGCCAGCGCGGTGCCCGGGGCCAGGGGTTCCGGAGCCGTCGGTGTAACCGGAGCCAGCGCGGTGCCCGGGGCCAGGGGTTCCGGAGCCGGCGCTGGGGCTGGCGTTGACGGGATCGACATCAGTCCGACGGTGTCGACCAGCCCTCGGGCCAGCCGCGACGCCCCGCGTGCCTGCAGATGGAGTTGATCCCTCGTCAGGTCCCCAGCCCGACCGCGACGCCAGGTCGGATGGTCAACGAGCCGGACCGGGCTCCCCGGCTCGAGGGCCAGCCGTCCGAGGACTGAGTTCACTCGGATCGCGCACTTGTGCCAAGTGGTCGACCAGATCACCGGACGATTGCCCGCTGCTGCCAACAGCCGTCGGGCGGAAGCCTCGAACGGTCGCGCCGCGCAGTCGTTGGCGCCCAGCACCACCACGACCACGCTGCCCAGCCGGTTCGTCTCGGCCAGACGCTCCACGACCACTGCTCCTTGCGCAGTCGTCCGGCTTGTTCGAACGTCCGCGCCCAGCAGTCGGCACGCGCCGCCGCGACTCAGTTGCTCGCCGAAACGGCCGAACCTGACCGCGCCGACGCCGAGACTGTCACCCACCACGGTGACCTCACAAGGGGTGATCCGCCCGGGAGGTGACGGTCGCGTCATCGGTGGGGTCGGCGGTCCTGCCTCGGATGAGGCGAGCGGTGTGGTCGACGATGGAGTGGGACTGGTTCCGAGGCATGCCGTGGCCGCCATCAAGCCGGCCACGAGCGCGCCGAACCTCGCTTGGTGCGCTCTGGTCATGCCCGCCTCGCCTCCTCCACGAAAACGGTACCGAAGTCGGGGCGGAACCTCATGGTCGGACGCCGTAACGTGACGGGCGGGCCGCTAGCTCACCGGGTTAGAGCAGGGGACTTTTAATCCTCAGGTACTGGGTTCGAGTCCCAGGCGGCCCACTCCAAAAACCCCCATTTACAAGGGTTTTTGGGGCCTCAGTGTCACACCGTTTTCGTACGATTCACTCCGCGTCTCACGAAAATCTCACGGTGTCTCACGGAGGAAAGCATGCGAGGAAGCAAACGACGGGGTCGGCGAACCGGAAGTTGGGAACTCAGACTCGAGGTCGGATTCGACCCGTTGACTGGTCGACGGATCCAACGAAGTCGCACCATCGAGGGCACGGCGAAGGAAGCCGACGCTGCCTTGGCGGAGTGGATCACCGAGGCGAATCGAGGCCACGTCGGCACCGGGAGTCGCACCGTCGCGCAGCTGCTCACCGAAGGCATCGATCAAGCGGCCAGCGAGGGGCTCGAACGGTCGACGATTCAGGGGTATCGACGGGTTGCCCGGTGCCAGATCGAACCTGCGCTCGGCAAGCGGAAGGTTCACGCCGTGACGGCCGAGGAGCTCGACCGTTTCTACCGGGCGCTCGCGGCCCAGGGGTACGCAGCAGGAACGATCAAGCAGTGTCACGCCGTTCTCCGACGCGTCTTCAGGACCGCCGAGCGATGGGGTTGGGTGTCGAGGAGCCCGGTTCCCCAGGCGCGCCCGCCGATGGTGAAGTCGATCGACCCGATACCGGTTCCCGTGGTGATGATCCCGCAGCTGATCGAGTGCGCCCGCGAGACCGATCCGATCTTGGCGATGATCGTGGTGATGGCCGCCGACACGGGGGCACGACGAGGAGAGTTGCTTGCGCTGCGATGGTCGAAGATCGATTTCGCAGCTGGCACGGTGACGATCGATTCCGCGATCGGCGAGGACAACCACTCGTCGTACATCAAGGGGCCGAAGAATGGCCGGGAGCGAACCGTTGAGCTGACGCCGTATGCCCTCGCAGCGCTGCGAACACATCGCACATGGCAGATCGAGATGGCCCTCCGGTTTGGTGTCGGCCTCTGCGACGACCCTTACCTGTTCAACTCGAGGACGGCGCCGGACGGGAGTCACTATCGGTTGCCATCGAACGTGACCGCGGGCTTCGCCGCGCTTCGTGATCGGCTCGGACTCCCGAAGTCAGTGCACCTCCATGGGCTGCGCCACACCCACGTCACACAGCTTCTCGATGCCAACGTCCCGATCAGGAATGTGTCGGGCAGGGTCGGCCATCGGAACAGTTCCACGACGATGAACATCTACGCCCACTGGGTGAAGGAAACCGACTCCCTGTCCGCCGGGGCCATCAGCGAACGGATCTGGGGGAACGGTTGAGTCGTCTTGATCGGCCCGTCGCCTGGCTCAACCGTGAGCACCTTCGCCTGCCTCACGGGAGAGCCGCATGATGATGACCCACAGCCATCGGCTTGCCCATCCTGCCCTGAACCTGTCGGTCAATCTCCCTCTCGTCTGATCTTCACCACTACATCTCGATTCCGTAATCGGCTTCGTCCCGTTCAGCAACGGCGAGGTTCTTGGCTGCGCTCTTCGACATGGAGTCGATGACGAGTTTGAGCGGGTCATGGTCGGAGTGGCGCGAGACCTTCCCGTGTGGTTCGAGGTCGGGGTCGAATGGTTCGTCGGACACTGCGTACACGCGGTTGGTCTGGGTGCCTCGGGAGAGTCCGACGTAGCCCATTTCGTGGTGCATCTCATCGGACGCCAGAAGGAGCCCGTGTTCGCAGGTGAGTCCTTGGGCTTTGTGAACGGTGACCGCGTACCCGTGGCGCATCCATCCTTCGTCGAGGTACTTGCGCTGGAGGCGGCGGAGCCCGTCTGCTGTGTCGATCAGCACGCTGCGAGCCTCGTGATCGACAGTCACAATCTCGCCGATCATTCCGTTGCGGATCTTGCCTCGATGATCGTTGTGTAAGCAGACGACCGTGTCGCCGACCTGGAACGGACGGTCGTTCACGACGAGCGTGTCGCCGTGGAGCTGGTGGTTGTCGGCGAGATGGTTGCGGGCCCGCCGGTTGAGGTCATCAACGTCGGTGTTGCGCCCGGCCATCATCAACGCGTCGTCGTCGTTCTCGCGATGGTGCCACCAGTCGTTGGCCATGGCCTCACGGATCAGGTCAGAGTTTCGACCGGTGACAACACCGCCGTGTTCGTTGAGCAGTCCAATCGCATGGTCAACGCGCTGAGTCCGGTAGCTGTCGAGGGCGTCGCGTTCCCACGGAGTCTGTTGGCGGCGGTTCTCGCTGAGGGTGACGATCGGGTGTCGCTGTTCGACTGCACGGAGCAGCCCTCCGGCGTCGATCTCTGGGAGCTGCTTGGTGTCACCGACCAACACGACCTTTGCCCCGGCGGCGGTCGCCTGCTCGAGAAGCGGCGCGATCGCACGGGTGCCGACCATGCCGGCCTCATCGACGACGAGAACCGTTTTGGGGTCGAACCATTCGTGTCCACGCCGAAGATCGATGTCGAGCATCGCGATGGTCGTCGAGCGGATCCCCGAACCGGTCTGCAGCTGGTTCGCGGCTGCGGCGGACAGAGCGCACCCGATGACGTGATGCCCGGTGCGTTGCCATGCCTCGCGGGCGGCGTCGAGGCTGAACGTCTTGCCGGTCCCAGGCCCCGCGACGATCACATCGACGGTGTTCCCCGAGGTGGTGATGCGTCGGACGGCGTCGCGTTGCTCGACGCTCATCGAGGGTCGTGCGTCGATCGCACACTGGACCGCCTGGTCAGGGGCGACCGCAGCTCCGGCGCCGAGTCCGTCGTTGCAGATCCAGAGAAGCTGTTCTTCGAGTGCGATCAGTTCGGTCGTCGAGAACCTCGTGCCGCACCGCTCGGTCCAGCCGAGTGCGACGACATCGGGTCGCGCAAGGTAGGCGTCGGTGAGCTTCTGGATCGTTGACGTCGCGACGCCACCGGGGAGTTCGTTGGCGAGCCGGCAGATCACATCGCGCTGATCGAACGTCGATGCCCGCTCGGTCAGGCCTTCTGGCGACGACAACAGGTTGAAGATTCGCGTTGTCTCGGCAGCGTCAACGACCGGCACATCCGACCGGCCGACGAGAGCGTCCTGGTCGGTCATCGTCCAACCGGCATCGGCTGCTTCGAGATGCCACCGTCGGGTGAGATCACCGATCGATTCGGCGATGAGGTCTTTCGCTTGGCGGGTCTCGAGGGTTGAGATCTGCGCTGCTTTCGCTGAGGTGAGACCCCACTCGGCGAGTTGCGCCTCGATCTGTTCTCGGCGTTTCGAGAACAATCCGATCACCTCGGTGGTGACACCGTCGATGTCGGCGAGGCCGTTCTCGGTTGGGGTACACGCAACCCCGAGCCGGGTGGTCAGTTCGTGGCGGAGATGCGCCGCGTAGATGTACCCGGCGGTCTTCGCGTGGTCGTACAACGCGACGGCGTCGATCGTTCGCCATTTCCCGTCAGCGGCGAGCACCGAGTTCGCTACCAACACATGGGTGTGCAGCAACGGGTCGCCGGCCCGCGAGGTGCGGTGATCGAACGCTGCCGCGATGATCCCGTGAGTGGTGACGCGTCGCCCGGTCTTCGGAGAACGAGCCCACACGGCCTGCTGTTCGTAGTAGCGGACGACCTCATCGACTGCGGCGG
>Ga0105046_10010428_pt1 | contig 14470 bp, 12 predicted proteins | sample MAT03_FD_78385 | JGI IMG/M metagenome (GOLD analysis project Ga0105046, IMG submission 78385) | Freshwater microbial communities from Lake Fryxell liftoff mats and glacier meltwater in Antarctica - MAT-03 (megahit assembly) | ecosystem: Environmental > Aquatic > Freshwater > Ice > Liftoff... | reverse complement strand
CGCCAAAGTGCGCGGGATGGGCGTGGCGCTCATCATCAGCAGATGCGGTTCCATCGTGGGTGAAGCGGACGCGTCAGCGGCATCGGAACCAGCACCTCCGCCCCCGGCCCGCGCCCCGGCATGCAGCTTCTCGCGCAGGGCCAGCCGCTGCGCCACGCCGAACCGGTGCTGCTCGTCGACGATAGCCAGGCCCAGCCGCGCAAAGGCCACATCGCCCTGGATCACGGCGTGAGTGCCCACCACCAGCATCGCCTGCCCGCTGGCTACCTGTTCGACCATGGCTTGCCGGGCCTTGCCTTTGCGGCTGCCGGTGAGCCAGGCCACCGTGATGCCCAGCGGCTGCAGCCACTGCACCAGCTTGCGGAAGTGCTGCTCGGCCAAGATCTCGGTGGGTGCCATCAGCGCGCACTGCCATCCAGCACCCATGGCCACGGTGGCGGCCAGCGCAGCCACCACGGTCTTGCCGGAACCCACGTCGCCCTGCAGCAGGCGGTGCATGGGCTGGCTGCGCGCGATGTCGCCTTCGATTTCGGCCACCACGCGCTGCTGCGCGGCCGTCAGCTTGAACGGCAAGGCGGCCAGCAAGCGCGCGGGCAGTCCACCCGGCTCGGCCCGCATGGCCGGCGCCAGCAGCTGCGCCCTCGCCGCCTGCGACTGCGCTTGCGAAAGCTGTTGGGCCAGCAGTTCTTCGAACTTCAGCCGCTGCCAGGCGGGATGGCTGTGGTCTTCCAGGGCTTCGGTCGAGACATCAGACCTCGGGTGATGCAGCAACTGCAAGGCGCTGCGCAAGCTCGGAAGGTCCGGTGGCAGCAACGCGGGCGGCAGGATTTCGTGCAGCGGCGCCCGCCCCAGCGCCGAAGCCACGGCCTTGCGCAGGTACGCCTGGGGCAGCTGCGCCGAAGCGGGATACACCGGCGTCAGCGCCTGCGGCAGCGCGGTGTCGGCGCTGACGACGCGGAATTCGGGGTGCACCATTTCGCGGCCGAAGAAACCACCACGCAACTCGCCACGTGCGCGCACCAGCGCACCGGATGCCAGCGCTTTTTGCTGCGCCGGGTAGAAGTTCAGCAAGCGCAGCACCAGCTCGCCCGTGTTGTCCGCCATGCGAACCACCAGCTGCCCGCGTCCGCGGTTCTCGACGCGGCTGTCCAGCACCGTGCCCTGCACCTGCGCGGTCTGGCCCTCGCGCAGGCTGCCGATGGGTGCGATGCGGGTTTCGTCGACATAACGCATCGGCAGGTGCAAGGCCAAGTCGATGTCGCGCCGCAATCCGAGCTTGTGCATGGCGCGAACCGGCCCCGACAGCTTGCCCGCCGCGCCCTTCGCGGGCTTCGCGGGCATTGGGGACTTGGCGGCCAAGTTGGTTTCCGGGGCGGTGGGCATGAAACAATTTTGACCTTCGCCCGCTCTGGCGCATCCGGTACTGGCCATGACCCCGTCTGCAGACCGCGAGTACACCCTCGCCGACTTCGATTTCGACCTGCCGCCCGAGCTCATCGCGCAGCACCCGGCCGCCACGCGCAGCGGTTCGCGCCTGCTCGACGGCAGCGGCACACAGCCCGTGGACCGCGTCTTCACCGACCTGCCCTCCTTGCTGCAACCCGGCGACCTGCTGGTCTTCAACGACACCCGCGTCATCAAGGCCCGGCTGTACGGAGAAAAGCCCACGGGTGGTTCGGTGGAAGCTCTGGTCGAACGTGTCTTGCCCAACTTCGAGGTGCTGGCCCACCTGCGCGCCAGCAAAAGCCCGCGCGCCGGCGGCACTGTGCGCTTTGCCGATGCCTTCGATGCCGAGGTTCTGGGCCGCGCCGGGCCGGAAGAATCGCTCTTCCTCTTGCGCTTCCCGGACGACCCGCTGGTGCTGCTGGAACGCCACGGCCACGTGCCGCTGCCGCCCTACATCACCCATGCCGACACGGCCGACGACGTGTCGCGTTACCAGACCATCTTTGCCCAGCGCCCAGGTGCCGTGGCCGCGCCCACGGCTTCGTTGCACTTCGACGAAGGCGTGCTGGCCGCGTTGGACACCCGCGGCGTGAAGCGCGTTGCCGTCACTCTGCACGTGGGTGCGGGCACCTTCCAACCGGTGCGCAGCGAACGCATCCAGGACCACCGCATGCACAGCGAGTGGTTCGAAGTCAGCGCCGAAACGGTTGCAGCCATCGAGGCCACACACGCCGCCGGCCACCGCGTGATCAGCGCCGGCACCACCACGCTGCGCGCGCTGGAATCCGCTGCCAGGCTGTCCAAAGATGGCGTGCTGCAGGCCGGTTCTGGCGAGACCGACATCTTCATCACGCCGGGTTTCGACTTCAAAGTGGTCGACGCGCTGGTGACGAACTTCCACCTGCCCAAGAGCACCTTGATGATGTTGGTCAGCGCGCTGGCGGGCAACGAGCACGTGATGGCGCTGTACCGCCACGCGGTCGAGTCGCGCTACCGCTTCTTCAGCTATGGCGACGCGATGTTTTTGACGCGAATTTGATTTCCCGCGCTGCATGCCGCGCGTCTTTTCTGTCAGCGTGCCTACTGCCACAATCCGCGCTGCCATGTCATCTTCGCGCTCCCACCCAGTACTGTTCGCTGGCACTCACAACGTCGGTCAGCCTCGATGGCCCGTCGTTCGGTGCGTCGCATGTTGACTCGCCTGAAAATCGACGGCTTCAAAAATTTGCGGGGCGTCGATTTGCGGTTCGGTCCGTTGACGTGTATCGCTGGTCGTAACGGGGTCGGAAAATCCAACCTGTTCGACGCCATTGAGTTGCTCAGCAATCTGGCTTCCATGCCTTTGCTGAAAGCTGCAACGAAGGTACGCGGCACGGGTGGTCGCCTTTCAGGCATTGAGCAGTTGTTTGGCCGATACGGCGATGTAAAGCGCGTCATTCGGCTTTCGGCCGACATGATCGTGCCCCGGCAGGTCCATGATGATTTCGATCGCCCCGCCGAGGCCACGGCAACTTGTCTTCGCTACACCGTTGAGTTAGCGCTGCGGCCCGGCGATGCCCAACAACAAGGACCGACGCTGCATCTGCAAGAGGAAGAACTTGTAGCCCTCAGTCTGGAAGCTGCCACCCGAGAGCTGAAATTTCTGCCAGATAAGCCGTGGCGAGCGCGCTACCTGAAGGGGCCAGGAAGCCGCACCTCGCCGTTCATAGAAACATTGCCTGACGGTGCCATCAAGCTCTGGGGCGACAAGGGCGGCGGCGGTCGGCCGTTCGCAGTTCCGGCAGCGAAGTCCCCGCAGACCGTGCTCTCTGGCGTCATCGCTTCGACGCATCCCACTGCCCTGGCAGCGCGGCGCGAAATGCAATCGTGGCGGATGCTGCAGTTGGAACCGACTGCGCTGCGCTCACCCGACGAGTTTGGTGATGAAGCCCGGGTGTCGTCCACTGGCGGGCATATGCCCAACGCCTTGCGCCGCATCGGCTGTCAAGCAGAACTCGCCAACCTGTTGTCTGACTTGATTCCCGGTGTCGTGTCAATAGATGTGGACAGCGACGACGCACGCCAGCAACGGGTACTGCGGGTGACGCTGCGTGATCGCCATGACTACGACGCCAGTTCCTTGTCCGATGGCACGCTGCGCTTCATCGCGTTGGGCCTTTTGGGTTTGGACCCGCTGACTACGGGCTTGGTTTGTCTTGAAGAGCCCGAGAACGGAATTCACCCTTTGCGGGTGCCGGAAATGATGCGTTTGGTTCAAAGCTTGGCCGAAGACCCGCCAGTTGATACGGCAGACGAGCTTCAAGCACGGTCAGCGTCGCCACGCCAAGTCATCATCAACACCCATTCGCCGTTGGTGGTGAAGGACCTGGCTGAAGACACTTTGCTGATGGCCGACACATTGCGGCAACGCGGCCAAGAGTGGATCACTTTCAAAGCCTTGCCGGGTACGTGGCGTGCCGAGGGCCTGTTGCCCACGCAAATGGCCAGTCATGGTGCTCTCACCGCCTACTTGGGTGGAGAAGCGGCGGCGCACAAAGTCCGAGGGGGCCGGCGCACGGTTCAGGATCATTTGACTGCCCAACTCTTCCCGCTCTGACGCAGGCTTGAGATGAACTTCCTCGCCTGCACGCTGCTGGCAGATGGCACCTCTGATCGTGTGCTGAAGCCGATCCTGGACTGGTTGCTCGACATCCACTGTCCCGACCGTCCGCACGACGTGCAGTTTGCGCAGTACTTGCCGGGCAATCCGAAAGGGCTGTCCGCGCGCATCAAGTCGGCGTTGGCGGAATACCCCTGCGACATGCTATTCGTGCATCGCGACGCAGAAACAAGCTCGCTGCAAGAGCGAGAGCAGGAGATTGAAACCGCCTGGAAATCCCAGTCGCTGCCTCAGCAAATGGTCACCGTCGTGCCTGTGCGCATGACAGAAGCTTGGTTGCTGCTGGACAAAGCGGCAATTCGTGCTGCGGCGGGAAATCCCAACGGTACCGTAGCGCTGAAACTGCCTTCGCTCTCCCAGGTGGAAATGCTCAGGGATCCGAAGGAAGACTTGTTCGACTTGCTGCGCACAGCCTCAGGTTTGGCAACTGGGAGATTGAGTGCCTTTTCCGCTCCTGCGCGACGTCACAGAGTCGCCGAACTGATGCCAACCTTTGAGCCTTTGCGTGCTTTGCCTTCTTTCAAACGCCTTGAAGCGCAGCTGCATCAGGCATTTCGGACCTGACTGATGCTGAATTTCGAACTCCTCAAGTCCGAAGGCCAGGCCCGTCGCGGGCGGCTGACGCTGAACCACGGCGTTGTCGAAACGCCCGTCTTCATGCCGGTAGGCACCTACGGCACGGTCAAGGGCGTGATGCCGCGCAGCCTGGAAGAGATGGGCGCGCAGATCATCCTGGGCAACACCTTCCACCTCTGGATGCGGCCGGGGCTGGACGTGGTGCAGCAGTTCGGCGGCCTGCACCGCTTCGAGGGCTGGCGCAAGCCCATGCTGACCGACAGCGGCGGTTTCCAGGTCTGGAGCCTGGGTGAGATGCGCAAGATCAGCGAAGAAGGCGTGAAGTTCGCTTCACCGGTGAACGGCGACAAGCTGTTCCTGACGCCCGAAGTCAGCATTCAGATCCAGACGACGCTGAACAGCGACATCGTGATGCAGTTCGACGAATGCACGCCTTATGAATTCAAGGGCAAGCTGACCACCGAACGCGAGGCGCGCATTTCGATGGAACTCAGCCTGCGCTGGGCCAAACGCAGCCAGACGGAATTTGCCAAGCTGGGCAACCCGAACGCGCTGTTCGGCATCGTGCAGGGCGGCATGTTCGAGAACTTGCGCGAAGAATCGCTGAACGCGCTGGTGGAGATGGACTTCCCCGGCTACGCGGTGGGCGGTGTCAGCGTGGGTGAACCGAAAGACGAGATGCTGCGCATCATGGCGCACACCCCGCACCGCCTGCCGCCGCACAAACCGCGTTACCTGATGGGCGTGGGCACGCCGGAAGACTTGGTCGAAGGCGTGGCGCAGGGCGTGGACATGTTCGACTGCGTGATGCCCACGCGCAATGCGCGCAACGGCCACCTGTTCACCCGCTTTGGCGACTTGAAGATTCGCAACGCCAAGCACCGCAGCAACGAACGCCCGCTGGACCTGACCTGCAGCTGCCATACATGCAAGGCCACGGCTTTGCCGAGCGGTGTGATGAGCGGCGGCTTCAGCCGTGCCTACCTGCACCACCTCGATCGTTGTGGCGAGATGCTGGGCCCCATGCTGGCCAGCATCCACAACCTGCATTACTACGTGAACCTGATGCGCGAAGTGCGTGAAGCGCTGGACGTAGGCCGCTTCGAAGCCTTCCGGGCGCAGTTCAAGGCCGACCGGTCGCGCGGCATCGACTAGGCCCGCAGGCAGCCCGTTCGACGCTGACCTTGCCCCCACGTGCGTTGGCTGCGCGGTTTCTTCGGGTTGGTGGCCGCCCTGGTCTCCTGTTTGAGGAATGGGTCTGGCTACCACTGCATCCCGCCGTCGCGCGTGCAGCGCGGGCCTGGTGCGCTACCAGAACTGCCAGTTCCCAGTCGCCACCACCCACCATGCCAGCGCCCCGTTGGTAACGGCGTGCGCGATGACAGCCGTCCACAGCTTGCCGGTGCGGACGTAGATCAGGGCGTAGGCCAGGCCGGCCACGATGGCGGCCAGCCAAAGGGTATGGGCCAGCGTGAAGATGAAGGTGCTGATGACGATGGCCTTCAAGCCGACGGACGCTGGCGACACGCCTTCGAAGACGGGGTTCTGCACCCAGCGCATCAGGAAACTGCGCCAGAACAGTTCTTCCATCACGGGCACCAACAGTGCTGCGCCGATGCTGCGCGCTGCGATCAAGGGCCAGTCGAGTTGGCCCGCGGCGTTGACGGGCACGAAGCTGGGCGCGGTTTCCAGGCTCAGCGTCATCCACTGCGCGTCCAGGTTGATCCACAAACCGAACACGGCCAGGCCCACGGCGACGGACAGCAGCGTCTCGCGCAGGGTGGGCAGCGTCTGCCGCGCCAGTTCACCGTAATCGCGCCACCAGACCGCCAGCAAAGCAGCCACGGCCACGGTTTGTGCACCGTACAGCCAGCGGGTGTCGAAACCCCAGCTGCCGTCGGTGGGTGCCATCTGGCGCAGGTAGAGCAGGCCCATGAACAGGGCAAAAGGGGCCACGCGCACGAAAGTGGCGCGGCGGATATTCAGTCCGAACATGGTTTCAAGCGGAGGATGAGCGCTCCAGCGCGCTGCGCGCGCCGTCGAATTGCGCCAAGGTGGTGGCCAGATAGGGCATCACCGGTTGCAGGTCGCCGTACAAGGTGTGCGGCGGGTTGGCAATGAACACGCTGCTGCCCAGCATGCCGAAGCCGCGTTCGTCGGCCTGCGCCACGGTCAGGCGCGCGTGCACCCAGCCCTTCTTGGCACCGGCGTCGGCAGCGGCTTTCAGGCGCTGCGGCAGTTGCGCGGCTTCCACCAGCTGCAACTGCGGCAGCCAGATGATGACCACGCACTCGGCGAAACGCTCCAGCGCTTCGCGCAGCGCGGCCAGCACACGCACGTAGTCGGTCTTGATTTCGTAAGGCGGGTCGATCAACACCACACCGCGTTTGGTGGAGGGCGGCAGCTGCGCCTTCAGCGACGCGAAACCGTCGCCCAGGTAGGTGCTCGCGCCTGGCACGTCATCGAGGTAGCTGGCCAGGATCTTGTGCTCGGTGGGGTGCATCTCGTACAGACGCAATTGGTCTTGCGAGCGCATCAGCGCCTGCGCGATGGCCGGCGAGCCCGGGTACTGGATCAAGCCCTTGTTGGCGTTGAACTGGCGCACCAGGCCTGCCAGGTCGGCCAGGGGTTCGGGCAGATCGTCGCGTTCATACAGCAGGCCGATGCCCTGTTCGAATTCGGCGCGCTTCTTGGCGTATTCGCCTTGCAGGCTGTAACCACCAGCACCGGCGTGGGTGTCGACGTAACGCCAGCCCTTCTCCTTGAGGTTCATGTAACGCAGCACCAGCGCAAGCGTGGTGTGCTTGAGCACGTCGGCGTGATTGCCGGCGTGGAAAGCGTGTCGGTAAGCGAGCATGGGCGCGACTGTGCCACGCGGCAGCCGGGCGGGTCATGCCGACCCCACCAAGCGGGCCTGCTTCGTTGTCTTAAATCCCTTAAACCCGTGCCCGGCTGCGAAACAGTTCGCGGATGCTCACGTCACGCGGTCCGGCCTGCACGGTGAAGGCATCACCCGCTTGCACCGTGCCGCCTTCCACCACCGCCAAGTAGCAGCCGCTGTAGCCCGACTGCACCATCATCTTGGTGGCCTGCTTGAAGCCCATGGCAGCGTTGAACTTGAAGCAGGGGTAGCGGGGCTCGCTGATCGCCAGCACGCAGCCGGGCAGGATCAGACGGTCGCCGATGTACATGTCGGCCTCCAGCAGGCCGTCGAGCAGCAGGTTTTCGCCCAGCACGCCGGGCGGCACCTCTTCTTCCCACAGCGAAACCTGTGCCTGCGAGCGCACCGTTTTCCAGAACGGCAGGTGTTCGCTGGGGTAGGCGTAAATGGCTTTGCTGATGCCACCGTGCACCGTCGGGTCGGCCTGCCCGTCGCCGGCCAAACCCAACACACCCACGCCGACCGGTCCCTGCATCGGCTGCTTGCCGGTGGCCGTCAGCAGCTTGCGACCATTGATCAGCGCTTCGCGTGCGACCCCTGTACTAACCCTTATCACTTGCATCGAAGCTTTCTCTTGTCCTGCCAACACAGCAGGGGGCGTGCATTGCGTCATGACGAATCCGCATGACCCCCCGGTGTGCGGCAGTTACAGGGTGATTACATTGCGCCGACAATCAGTCCCCCGCGTCCGAAACCGCACCACGGCCCTGGATTTTTACTGACAGCGGCATTCGGCGAGCCCCGCCTGCGGGTTCTGGAAGCCTCCAGACCACAGACGGGTTTCGCCGAATCCCGTTTTTACATCGCCTTGATTGGAGCTTCCATGAACCGTCCCGCGCTTGAGGGTCTGCGTCTGAACGTGCCCGCCCATGTTCGCCACAACCGACTCGTCGCGTGGGTGGCTGAAATTGCCGCCCTCACCCAGGCAAAGGACGTGTATTGGTGCGACGGCAGCGCCGCCGAATACGAGCGCCTGTGCGACCAGCTGGTGGCCGCCGGCACGATGATGAAGCTCAACCCCGAGCTGCGGCCCAACAGCTTCCTGGCGCGCAGCGACGCGGCCGACGTGGCACGGGTCGAAGACCGCACCTACATCTGCAGCGACAGCCAGGAAGACGCCGGCCCCACCAACAACTGGGTGGCCCCTGCCGAGATGCGCGAGAAGCTGCAAACCGGTGACGCTGCCTTGTTCCGCGGCGCGATGAAGGGCCGCACGATGTACGTGGTGCCTTTCAGCATGGGCCCGCTGGGCAGCCACATCGCCCACATCGGCGTGGAACTGACCGACAGCCCCTACGTGGCCGTCAGCATGCGCACCATGACACGCATGGGCAAGGGTGCGCTTGAAGTGCTGGGTACCGATGGCGAATTCGTGCCTTGCGTGCACACCGTGGGCGCACCGCTTGTGGACGCTGACGGCGAGGCTCAGGCCGACGTCGCCTGGCCTTGCAACACCACCAAGTACATCGTTCACTACCCCGCCACCCGCGAAATCTGGAGCTACGGCTCGGGTTACGGAGGCAACGCGCTGCTGGGCAAGAAGTGTTTTGCACTGCGCATTGCCAGCAACATGGGCCGCGCCGCTGCGGCGCAAGACGGGCAGGGCTGGTTGGCCGAGCACATGCTGATTCTGGGTGTCGCCAACCCCGCCGGCAAGAAGTACCACGTCGCCGCCGCCTTCCCCAGCGCCTGCGGCAAGACCAACTTCAGCATGATGGTGCCGCCCGAGGGCTACCAGGGCTGGAAGGTCACCACCATCGGCGACGACATCGCCTGGATCAAGCCGGGCCAAGACGGCCGCCTGTACGCCATCAACCCCGAGGCGGGTTATTTCGGCGTGGCCCCCGGCACGAACTTCCACACCAACCCGAACTGCATGGAATCGCTGAGGAGCGACACCGTGTTCACCAATGTCGCCCTGACCGACGACGGCGACATCTGGTGGGAAGGCATGACCGACACCCCGCCGGCGCACCTCGTCGACTGGCAGGGCAAGGACTGGACGCCCGCCATCGCCAAGGAAACCGGCGCCAAGGCGGCGCATCCCAACGCGCGCTTCACCGTGGCCGCCACGATGAACCCGGTGCTCGACCCCGAGTGGGACAACCCCGCCGGCGTGGCCATCGACGCCTTCATCTTTGGCGGCCGCCGCAGCACCACGGTGCCGCTGGTGACCGAGGCGCGCACCTGGGCTGAAGGCGTCTACATGGCCGCCACCATGGGCAGTGAAACCACGGCCGCCATGGCCGGCGGCAACGGCACCGTGCGCCGCGACCCCTTCGCCATGCTGCCCTTTGCCGGCTACAACATGGCCGACTACTTCCAGCACTGGCTGAACCTGGGCGAAAAGCTGGGCGCATCTGCGCGCCAGAGCGGTGCCAAGCTGCCGCAGATCTACTGCGTGAACTGGTTCCGCAAGGGCACCGACGGCAAGTTCGTGTGGCCCGGTTACGGCGAAAACATGCGCGTGCTGGAGTGGATGATCAGCCGCATCGAAGGCCAGGCGGCGGGCGTTGAAAACGTCTTCGGCACCAGCCCGCGTTATGAAGACCTGCGCTGGGACGGCTTGGCATTCACGTCCGCACAGTTCGCCAGCGTCATCGGCATCGACAAGGCAGCCTGGCAGCAGGAACTGGTGCTGCACACCGAACTGTTCAAAAGCCTTCACTACCACCTGCCCGCTGAACTGCCCGCCACCAAGGCGCGCATCGAAGAGCGTTTGAACGCGCTTTGAACGAGACGGGCGGTGGCCTGCCTGCTGCCACCGCCGCCAGCATCGATACAGTTGGCGCGTGAAACTGCAACTCCTGTCCGACCTGCATCTCGAAACCGAGACCTTCCAGCCGCAGCCCGCCCCTGGGGCTGAGTTGCTGGTGCTGGCGGGTGACATCGACGGCACCTGGGCCGGATACCGGCTGTTCGCGAACTGGCCGGTGCCGGTGCTGGTGGTGGCCGGCAACCACGAGTTCGATGGGCGTGATTTCGATGCCGCCATGGTGGGCTTGCGCGCGCTGTGCGCCGAGTTGCGTTTCACTTTCCTTGAGCGCGAATCGGTGGTCTTGACCGACGCCAAAGCCCGGCGCGTGCGCTTCCTTGGCACCACGCGCTGGAGCGATTTCGATTTGCTCGGCCCCGACCATCGCCCCCGCTGTGAACGCGCCGCGGCCTACTACCTGCGGGTGATGGGCACCACCCGCGTCGGCCAGCCCTTCGACGCGCAGGCGGTGCGGGCCGAGTCCCTGGCCTGCCGAGATTGGCTGGAACACGCCTTGTCGATGTCGCCGCAAGGGCGTTGGGACAAGACGGTAGCGGTCACACACTTTGCGCCCAGCCTGCGCAGCGCCGACCCGCGCTACGGCGCGCAGCCCGGCACGGCCAGCTTCTGCAACGCCGACGACGACCTCATCCCGCGAGCCGACCTGTGGCTGCACGGCCACCTGCACTGTCGGCACGACTATCGCATCGAACGCCCGGGCCGCCTGGCCACTCGCGTGGTGTGCAACCCGCTGGGGCTGGCCAAAAAGGGCGAACAGGCGGGCCATTTGCCGGCCTGTGTCATCGAGATCTGAGCCGCCGGGTCTCGGGCTCGTCTCGGTGCCAATTCAACGCCAGCTCAGTGGCAACTCAGTGGAAGTTCAGCGCGAGTTCAGCGCCGACACAGTCCGTTCAGGCAGGTGGCGGCCACCCAATCGACGATTTCGGTGTCCGTGAACTTGCCGCCCGCCTTCAGGTACGCCGGCACCGGGTCGCAGGCGCGGGCGTATACCGTGTAAAGCACCACCTCGGGCGGCAGGCTGGGTTCGATGTCGCCTTCGGCTTGGGCTTGCAAGATCCACTCGCCCAAGCGCTCACTCACCTGCACAAGCAGGTCCAGGTAGACCTTGCTGGCGATCAATTCGGCCCGCAGCGACGAGTTCTGCGAAGGCACGGTCGGCATCTCGCCAGCCAGTTGCAGTTCCAGCGCCCAGCGCACCACCGCTTTCAGCCGATCGAACGCGCTGCCTGAGGCGGCTGCGGCTTGATCTTCAACGAAGGTCTGCGCACGTTCCAGCAAGCGCACCATGGCGGCCGCGGCCAGCGCTTCCTTTGAAGGAAAGTGCTTGTACAGGCTGGCCTTGGCGATGCCGACGTCGGCGGCCACTTCGTCCACCGTCATCAGGTCGAAGCCCTTGTCGGCCAGCAATCGGTTGACCGACGTGACGATGGCTTCCTCGCGCACACGCAGGACTTTTTCGCGGAAAGAGAGTCGGGTCATCGAATGAGTTTATCTGTCCAGTCCCCGTCCTTCGGGCGACCTGGACTGAAGGCGGCTGGTGCGCGGTTCAGGCAGATTGCTTGCGGCGTGCCGCCAGGCGCTGTATCCAACCCGGGCGGCGCGCGGTCGGCTCTTGCGGCTGCGGCTCGTGCACCAGCTCCTTCAGACTCAAGTCCAGACCGAAGGCGGTGCCCAGGTCGGCAGGATCGTCCTCGACCGGACGCTGCGAGCCGCGCCAACCTGAAAACCAGCGATTCGAGGGTGCGGCCTTGTTCATGGCGTTGGTCTTTCGGGCGGCAGTTGGGTCGTGTGGGCAGGGCGGGTGTGTGTTGCAAGTGTGGGTCTTGCCCGTTGGTCGTGCGCGTGGAAGAAGGGGGCTCTCGTGTGCCAGTTCACGGCCTTGTTGGCCTCAGCATCGAAGCGATGCGCGGCCGATACAATTTCGCCCCTTCCGCTCCTGGTGCACGCTGCCCGGCCGCCGTTGCGGATGCAGGTCTGCCCAGCCCTGCCGTCGATTCCCTTTCCATCCCCCCCCAGCCTTACGGAGCGGCATGTCGCCCACCAACCCACACAAGGCTGAACGCACGAAGCCCGGCTTCGTTGCCATCGATTTCGGCACCTCCAATTCGGCCGTGGCGCTGCCACGCGACGACGCCGCGGGCGGTGTGAAGCTGGTCGAACTTGAACCCGGCTACCCCACCATGCCGACGGCGGTTTTCTACCGCTCCGACACGCCCGGCAACGAAGTCGAGGCCGAGCGGCTGTACGGTCGCGCTGCGGTGGCTGCGTATGTCGAAGGCAGCGAGGGTCGGCTGATGCGCTCGATGAAGAGCATCCTTGGCTCGACCCTGCTCGACCAAGGCACCGACATCGGTGCCGGGCGCTCGGTGCGCTACCGCGAGGTCATCACCGGCTACCTGCGCCGCCTGAAGCAGGTGGCCGAGGCCGAGGCCGGCACATCGCTCAGCCGCGTGGTGCTGGGTCGCCCGGTGTTCTTCGTCGACGACGAGCCCGCGCGTGACGCGCAGGCGCAAGCCGCGCTGCAAGACGCGGCCCACGCCGTGGGCTTCAGCGAGGTGCAGTTCCAGTACGAGCCGATCGCTGCGGCGCTGGACCACGAAAGCCACATCGACCATGAACAACTGGTGCTGGTGGTCGACATCGGCGGCGGCACGTCGGACTTTTCGCTGGTGCGTGTCGGCCCGGCGCGCCGTGGCCGGCCGGAACGCCGCGACGACATCCTGGCCAACCACGGCGTGCACATCGCCGGCACCGATTTCGACCGCCACGTCGAGCTGGCCAGCGTGCTGCCGCTGCTGGGCTATCGCGCGCGCCGTCCGCCCGTCAACCCGAAGAACCTGCTGGAAACCCCTCGCGAGGTGCCCAGCAGCGTGTATTTCGACCTGGCGACCTGGCACCTGATCAACACCGCCTACTCGCCTCAGCGCCTGGCCGAGTTGCGTTCGATGAAGAGCTGGTACGCCGACCCGCGCCACCACACGCGGCTCTTGACCACTGTGCAAGAGCGCCTGGGCCATGCGCTGGCCGCGGCGGCCGAGAAGGCCAAGATCGACGTGGCCCTGCATGGGCGCGCCGACATCGATCTGGGCTTGGTGGAAAGAGGCTTGCAGGCTTCGCTGGAAGAAGCACAGGCGTCCGACGCCATCGAGGCCGACCTGCAGCGCATCGTGCGGGCCGCCGCCGAGACGGCCCGCATGGCCGGTGTGAAACCGTCGGCCATCGACGTCTTGTATTTCACCGGCGGCTCGACCGGCTTGACGCCGCTGGTGGAGCGCATCGCGGCCGAATTCCCGGCCGCGATGCGCGTGCGCGGCGACCGCTTCGCCAGCGTCGCGCAAGGCCTGGGCTGGCACGCCCGCGCGGTGTTCGGCTGAACCGCTTCAGTTCTCGGATTCAGGCTCCCAACTCAGGCCCCGAACTCAGGCCTCGAATTCAGCGATAGCCGCGGCGCGCCGGACCCTTGGGCTGGTTGCCGCCAGGGTTGCGAGCACCCGGTCGGCGGCCGCCCGGCTGAGCGGTCTGGCGCGGTCGGGTCACGTCGGCCATCAGCATCAAGGCGCGCACGGTGTCCTGTACGGCTTCGCCCAGGTCTTCTGCGGGTTCCAGAGTTTCGATCACGGCCAACAGCGCTTCTGCGTCTTCCAGGTCTTCGGTGTCGAAGTGCATGAAAAGCAGTGCCAGCGGTTCGACCAGTTCGGGGTCGGGCAGGTCCATCAGCGCCGGGAAGCGCTCCATGGCGGCGGCGAATCCGGCCACCCAGGGCAGCACGCAGTCGGCGGGCGTGGCTTCATCGTCAAGCTGGTAGATCCATGGATCGAACCACTCGCGCTCGCCGATGGCGCGGTCCAGCTCAGCGTGGCGGCGGCGCACCAGCGCCTGCAGCTCGGTCAGTGCGGCACCAGTGGGTGCGGGGCGGCCATCGACGTCGGTGATCAGTGGCAGCCACTCGGCCGGCGCCGGGCGGCGCGGCTGCAGCAGCACGCCACACAAGTAGCCGTCCAGCGCGCACACGTCCAGCGGTTGCAGCGGTTCGGGCAGGCTGTCGAGCAGGCTTTCCAGGCGCGCGATGTCG
>Ga0105046_10010427_pt1 | contig 14471 bp, 13 predicted proteins | sample MAT03_FD_78385 | JGI IMG/M metagenome (GOLD analysis project Ga0105046, IMG submission 78385) | Freshwater microbial communities from Lake Fryxell liftoff mats and glacier meltwater in Antarctica - MAT-03 (megahit assembly) | ecosystem: Environmental > Aquatic > Freshwater > Ice > Liftoff... | reverse complement strand
GATTGATATTCTGGACAAGAAGCTGGGGCCGGATGATGCGCGGTGGGCGGAATTCGGGCTGAACCGGCCAGCGGCGGACACGACCCCGGCGGCGCCGGCGAATCTCACCGCGACGGTGGTGGAGGGGCCGGCGATTCTGTGCGAATGTGAACCGGCACCCAATGCGACGCGGTATCGGTGGCGCACGCGGCTGGCGGGCGCGCGCGAATACTCGCTGGCCGCGAGCACGACGGAGCCGATGGTGCAGCTCGACAACGTGCAGCCGGGGCAGACGGTGGAGATCGTGGAGCAGGCGGTGAATGGTTCGGCGCAGGGCGTGCAGAGCGAGGTCGTGCGCGTGGCGATTCCCGCGGCGCAGGCAGCACGGGTGATGCGGGAAGCGGCCGCGAACGGCGCGGCAGAACACGGCGATTCACCTGAAACGAATGCGAACGGCCGCAATGGACGTGGCAACGGCGTCCTGCCCACGGCGGGAATTCCGTAAACCAAGGTCCCGCTCCGGCGGGCGTGATTAAACCTAAAAGCGGCGATGAGGTCCACGAAACACACGAAAGGAGAGGGTTTTGAGAGGATCGGCAATATCACTCATCGGGTGAGTCGCAGAAGCATCGCCACTTCTTCATTCCGTGTCCTTTCGTGCCTTCCGCGGACATCTCATCGCCGCTTCTAGGTTAGAGCCAAGTCCACCGGGAGGGCGGGATGAAACCGTGGCACGGTGCGTCGAGCGTGTGGGGCCAGGGGGCGTCCCGTCCGCTGTGGTGGCGTGGAGGGTAGCGCGTCTGCGGGCAGGATGCCCGCATTCCCCACAGGCGGGACGCCCTGTGCCACGAACCCGCCGGGCTATTTGCTGCCGGACTTGACGGCCGTGCTCGCCGCGAGATCGGGTGGCAGCCTGTCGGGTTCAAATGTTTCAACGTTCAGTTTCACGAGGGAGAAGAATGGCGCGCCGAAATCAGGCAGGTTTCCGCCGGAGCGGTCCACGACCGTGGCGATCGCCACGACCACGCCGCCGCGCGAGCGGACGATGTCGATGGTCTCCTGCACGCGTCCGCCGCGGGTGACGACGTCCTCGGCGACGATGAACTTCTGCCCGGGCCGGATCACGAAGCCGCGGCGCAGGACGAGCAGGCCCTCATCCTTCTCGGCAAAGATGTGCGGCAACGCGAGCGCCCGTGCGATTTCGTGGCCGACGATGATGCCGCCCAGCGCGGGCGAGATGACCATTTCCGCGCCGACGCCGCGCACTTTCTCCGCAAGCGCCGCGCAGATGCGGGCAGCGATCGGGGTCTCCTTCAGCAGCAGCGCGCATTGGAAGAACTGCCGGCTGTGCAGGCCGGAGCGCAGGACGAAGTGACCTTCGAGCAACGCGTTCGTCTGGCGGAAGAGTGAGAGGATTTCGGACTCGGTCATGCTTTGACGGCGGTGACTTCGATCTCGACCTTCGCCCCGCGTGGCAGACCGGCGACGGCGACCGTCGAGCGCGCCGGAAAAGGCTCGGTAAAATGGCGGGCATAAACGCCGTTCATCGCCGCGAAATCATCCATGGTGGTGAGGAAGACGGTGGTCTTCACCACGTCCATGAGGGTCATGTGGTTCACGGAGAGCACGGCCTTGATGTTCTCACACACGCGCTCGGTCTGCTCGGCGACACCGCCAGGCACGAGTTCCCCCGTCTTGGGATCCAGCGGGATCTGACCGGCGCAGAACAGGAACGGTCCGTGCGCGACGGCTTGGGAGTAGGGCCCGATCGCTTTTGGTGCGGTGTCGGTGGCGATGGCTCGTTTCATGGAAAATGGGCGGCGAAGCTATCAGTGAGCCGGGTGCTGTCAATCAACGCGGAATGCGGAACTCGAGCCCTCGAACCCGACCGTGATCTGATTTGTGTGCAAAGCGACGTTGTGAAGATTGCGGCAGGCGCAAAGGAGGGGCGCTTTGAGAGCGCCCTCTGGCAGCGGTCGCTCCGCGCCGTTGCCAGCCGAGAGCATTGCCATGCAAAAGGGATCGCCAGATTCCACACCGCCGCAGTGCTGCCCACGCCTCTGGCTCGATACGGTGCGGAGCGACCGCATCGAGAGGGCGCTATCAGGCGCCCCTCCTTGATCTCGCGCCACGCTTGCTTGGACCTGAAATGAATCACACCCCTCGTATCCCCCAGGAGAAAAGACCAAACGGAAACGCGCTCCGCGCTCAGAACACTTCCGCGTCGTCCGGGAGCCCGGAGTCGTGGCGGATGCTGTCGAGGCGCTTCTTTGCACCGCGCTCCGTCGCCGGGCCGCTAATTACATGCGTGACCGCGTCCACGATCGCCGGGAGTGCGAGCAGCGCACCGACGCCGAGCAGGGTAAACGCGGTCGCCTTCTGCGCGTTCCGGCTCATTTTGCCACCGAGCAGGAGACCCAGCCCGCAGCCCACCGCTGTCTGCGTGACTGCGAGCAGAGATGATTGCAGGGCGTCGGTTTGCTTGGCGGGTTCCATGTGGCTCATGACAAGAGTGCGGGTTTCTTTCCCGCTGTAAAGCACTGTCTATTCCACTGCGAGCTGACGCAGACGGAATCCGCTAGTGAAATCCGGAGGCTTGCGTTATGCAGACGGCCCGATGCCATCCTCAGCCCTTTTTGTCCTCATCCTCGCTGGCGGCAGCGGCGAGCGGTTCTGGCCGCTCAGCCGTAAAGCCCGGCCAAAGCAACTGCTCTCTCTTTTCGGCGGCGAGACACTCCTCGAATCCACGCTCCGGCGGCTCGATGGCCTCGTGCCGCCGGAGAATATCCTCATCCTCACCAATGCGGATCAGGAAGCTGCGGTGCGGACACTCGCCTCCAATCTCCCCTCCAAAAACATCGTGGCCGAGCCCGCCAAGCGCGACACGGCGGCGGCGGTGGCGCTCGGTGTCGGCTGGATTGCCGCACGCGATACCGAAGCGACGATGGTCGTCCTGCCCGCCGATCATCTGATCAAGGACACCGTGGGCTTTCAAAAAACGCTGATCACTGCTGTGGCCGCGGCGCGCCAGACCGGCGAACTGGTCACCATCGGCATCCATCCCACGTGGGCTTGCCCCGGTTTCGGCTACATCGAATGCGGCCCGACCGTCGCGGTGAACGGCGCCGCGGACGGCCCCGCAGTGCATGAGGTGCAGCGTTTCCGCGAAAAGCCAAACCCCGAACTCGCCGAGCAATTTGTCCGGCAGGGCAATTTCCGCTGGAACGCCGGCATGTTCATCTGGACCATCCCCGCGATCATCAGCGCACTGCGCCGCCACGCGCCGGAACTCGGCACCTTCGTCACCCGGCTGCACTCCGGCGAGGATTTCAACGGCCTGCTCCACGATGTTTTTCCGCAACTGCCGAAGATCTCGATCGACTACGCCGTCATGGAAAAAGCCGGGCGCGTGCTGATGGTCGAGAGCGCCTTCGACTGGGACGACGTGGGGAGCTGGACAGCGGTCGCGAAGTATCTCGCGGACAAAGGCGCCGGCAACGTCGGCAACTCCGACCTCAGCACGCTCGACGCCTTTGCGAACATCGTCTTCTCCTCCGGCAATCGCCGCGTGGCGCTCCTCGGCGTGAGCGATCTCATCGTGGTCGATACGCCCGATGCGCTCCTCGTCTGCAATCGCCACGAAGCGGAAAAGATCAAACACCTCGTCGCAATGGTCCCGCCGGAGCTCCAATGAAGCGCGCCCTCGGCATCGACCTCGGCGAGGCGCGAATCGGAATCGCCGTGTCGGATGAACTCGGGATGCTGGCACATCCCGTCGAGACCATCATCGTGAAAGAAACCGCCGATCCACTCGGTCGCGTCGTGCAAATCGCCATGGAAAAGGACGTGGGCCACGTCATCATCGGCCTGCCGAAAAACATGGATGGCACCACCGGCGTCTCCGCGGAAAAGTCGCGCGCCTTTGCCGAGAAACTGCGCGAAAAGCTGACCTGCCCCGTGCGCCTCTGGGACGAACGCCTCACCACCGTCGCCGCGCAGCGCTACCTGCACGATGCGGGACGCAATGCGAAGCAAAGCCGCAAGGTCATCGACCAGGTCGCCGCGCAGATCATCCTGCAGGGCTGGCTCGATTCGCAGGCGGCTTTGGGACTTCAGTAATGGCGGAAGTTCAGGACCGGCTGAAGCTGACCATCGCCTACGACGGACGCCCTTTCTCAGGATGGCAGAGCCAGGCCGATGCGAACGGCGTCCAAGATCACATTGAGGCCGCGTTCCTTGCCGTCGCCGGGATCAGATTGCGCATCCACGGCTCCGGCCGGACCGATGCCGGCGTCCACGCCACGGGTCAGATCGCGCATGCCGATGTTCCCCGCGGCAGGCTGCCGTCGGCGAAATGGCAGGCCGCCCTCAATGCAAATCTGCCGGACGGAATCCGCGTCATCCGTGCCGCAAAGGCGAAGGGAGGGAACGATGGATTTCACTCCCGATTCTCCGCCAGGGGCAAACGGTATCTCTACCGGATTTGGAACGCCCCTTACATGCATCCGCTTGAGATCGGTCGCGCCTGGTACGTTCCGCGCAAATTGGATCGTTCCCTCCTTCGACAGGCGGCTGCGCTGCTCGTCGGCCGGCATGACTTTGTGCGCTTCACTGCCAACCGCGGCCAGAAGGAAACCGACACCGTGCGGACGATCCGGCGGATTGCCATTCGCACGCGCGGCCCCCTCGTCACGCTGACATTCGAGGGCGACGGCTTCCTTTACAAAATGGTCCGCCTCCTCACCGGCACAATCATCCGAGTAGCCGAGGGTCGCGCACCGCTGTCCTTCATCCGCGATCTCCTCTCGCCGCGCGTGCCAGCGAGGACTCACTTCATGGCAGTCGCCGAAGGTCTCTGCCTCACCCGGGTCTTTTACTGAGAGCGCGTCGTCCGGCGGGCAGTCGGCCGAGGAAGCGTCACGCTCGAAGCCTACAACCAAGCCATCAACCCAACCGACTTTCAGAAGGCCTTCCCGCATGGCGGCTCGGCCGAATCCGGCCCGAAAGACCACTGGAGCGGGTCGGGTCGATCCTCAAACCGAGCGATGCATGGTTCCGGCCAGGTCCACCCATCGGAATCGCGAGCTGCCGGCGCACGGGCAACACCAAGAGAAAGAGTCCCGACTGCGCACCGTGAGCCACGGGTCGCTGTGGGCACGGAGGCGCAATGAGAACGCGCGACCCGCGGGATGCCGCCTTTCGAGCAAGCCGCACGCAATGCGGCAGACGTGACCGTTGCCGATGAGGCGGACGAACGCGACCGTTTCGAGCCGCGCGCAAAATGCCCTTTTGTTCCAAATTTAAGAACGCGTGCCGTATTGTTCGTTTGCAGAATTTAGCGCAACACGCTTATGTGCAGCGCACCGTCGGCCAATGAACCCCAACCCAGATCCCGATTCTACGAAATTCCTGAACAGGCCCATCGTCGTGGCCATCATGGTTTGGTTGAGTCGTGTGCGTTACCTGGCGTTTTCGGGGTTGATACACATGATTATCGTCGTCCTGCTCGGGGGAGCGGTGCTCTACCAGGCTACTGTGGAGCCGCCGGACTTCACTTCGGGGGAAGGCGGATTCATCACGGATGATGTCCCTTTGCCGGTCCCGGAGCAGGAAGCGCCACAGATTCAGAACCCAGACCCGTCGCAGGCTTCCGCGAGCGCCGCGGCGGCAGCAGCAACAGCGACAGCGACGACGGCGGCCGCGGCTTCAGCGCAGATGGCGGCGGTCACCACGACTGCCACGTCGCCGAACAGCTTTACCATGGCGTCTCTCAGCACGTCGGAAGTCTCGCTGAACCTCAAGACCACCATGCCGAGCGCAGCTCCGACATCCGTCGATGTCAGCGTGGGACTGAGCAAGGTACAGGCGACACGCATCGCGAACTTCACGGGCGGCTGGGCGAGGGGCGGGAGGTCTGCCATGGGCCAGCCGTTGAAGAGCCGTGCATTCGATTTCACCGCATACCTGGCGAAATACGCGGGCGGCGACTGGGATTCCACGGTGTGGCTCGATGGCCCCAACGTCCGCGGCGGCAGCCTGCACAATCTGCTCTTCCTCATGTCCCGGATGTCGCACAAAAAGATTCACGCCAACCCGCAGCCGGTCCCGCTCGACCTTTCGAGCGATGAGATCTTCCAGCAAAAACCGCCATTCATCTGGTTCACCGGGCACCGCGACTTCGTGCTGACGGACATCGAGGTCCTGAACCTCGGCGAATATCTGCGCTCCGGAGGGTGCATCTGGGGCGACAGTTCGCTGCCGGGGCAGCGGTCGCGCTTCGACATCGCGTTCCGGCGGGAAATGCTCCGCCTCCTGCCCGAGCTCCAGCTCAAACAGAAGTGGGAGCCGCTGCCGCCCAACCACCCGATCTTCGCGAATACCTATTACCCGGAGATCAAGACCGTGGTTCCGGGGATGAATTTCTACGACGAACCGATTTACGGGCTGAAGGGATTCGCGAACGAACTCGCGGTCATCTACACGGCCAATGACTACGGCGACATGTGGCAGTTCGGCCTGGATGAAAACGGCGAGTTCGACATGTCGCGCGACGCGAAGCGGCGCTTTGTGGCGATCAACGAGCCCATGTTTGCCCGGCGCAACGTTTACTTTCGCAACATCGAGACGAAGGCGTTGATGGATACCTACAAGTTCGGGACGAACATCGTCATCCATCTGCTCACGCGCTGGGAATCGCACACGCGCTTTGCCCCGACCATGACGAGCAATCCCTGATCGTCCCATGAAACACCGGACCATCCTCGCAGGCTGCATCGCACTCACGGCGACTGCGTTCGCACAGACACCCACCGCACCCGCGCCAAAGGCCCACGCCGTCATCAACGGCGACTTCGCGAAGTTCACCGCGGTGGAGAACCTCTGGGACGGCATCGATGCGCAGGGCGTGCTCGCGGGCAATCCTCTGGGCGCCTACGCCGTCACCGAGAGCGGAAAAATCGGCAGCCTCCAGATGCCGGTCACGGTCCATTTCACCGACATGAACGGGGACAAGCTGCGCGACATCGTAAGCTGCGATCCGAGCGGGATCGTCCGCGTTCATTTCAACAGCGGCACACCGACCGAGCCGAAATTCACCCACGCCGAGATCGTGCCGATCTTCCCGCCGCAGGTCGCCAAGGAGGAGCGAGGCAATCGCCGTGGCTATGCCACCTGGCCGCACAGCATCCCGAAGCTCACCCTTTTCGACTGGCAAAAGCGCGGCACGCCCGACCTCGTCTTCGGCAACTACGTCGGCGACGTCTGCATGGTGCGTAACACCGGCAACTCCAGCGCTCCCGTCTTCCCGCAGCCGGCCAAATACGCGAATGTGCGCGTGCCGGTCGGCGGCAAGCAATGGGGCAACCTCTTCGCACCCTGCGTGTATGACTGGAACAAGGACGGCAAGCCCGACCTGCTCATCGGCGAAGGCTCCTACTCGGCCAACGCCGTCTTTGTGCTGCTCAACCAATCCAGCGGCTCCGAGCCGAAATACACCGACGACCAGCGCCACTATCTGTGCTACGGCGACGGTCGCGAGCAACTCGTCCCGACCGTGGCGGACATCAATGGCGATGGCGAACCCGACGTGATCGTCGGCGACCGCCTTGGCACCGTGGGTGCCTACATGAACCCCGGCAAATGGAAGCCCGGCACCGAACTGCCCCTGGAGCAGATGTTCACCTTCGGCGACGCGAAGAACGTCGGCACCGGTGTCGCACCGCACGCCTGCGACTATAATGGCGACGGACTCATCGACCTGCTGCTCGGCAAGGCCAACGGACGCATCGCCGTCGCGCTGAACATCGGCACCGCGACCGAGCCGAAGTTCGGCCCCGCCGTCGATATCAAAGGCGTGAACCTTTGGAGCAACGACATCCGTCATCCCGCCGGTTGGACCGTCGATGCAGGCTCCACCCGCGGCAATCTCTACGCCTACACCTCGGTGCAGGAGACGACCGGCCCCGGCGGCGGCAAGGTGCTCAAGTCCGGCTTCTTTCCCTCGCCCAACAAATTCATCAAGATGGTGCCGCTGATGGTCGATGGCGTGGACTCGATCGATTTCTTCCGCTACTCGTGGGACCAATGGTATCCGACAGCCGCCGGCTATGGCGGCAGCGGGCGCGTCACCAATTCGTTCATCATCCGCCAGACGCTGACGCCGCTGAAAGTGGGCGGCAACTACACCCTGAGCTTCGCGATGAAAGGCGGCGGCATGCGGGACGCGCAGGCCACCGTCGCCTACCTCGGCGCAAATGAAAACTCGCCCACCAAGTTCACCCCGTCCGGGCGCGGCGTGAAAGCCGTGAAGGACGAGAATCACGAGGAACTCTACGAGACGGAAAAGTTCAGCAACAGCCCCCAGTGGAAGACCGTGAAGAAGACCTTCACCGTCCATTTCAGGGACCGCAACATCAAGTCACTCGAAGCGACGACGCTTGCGATCCTCGAGTTCCGGTTCGAACTCGAACAATACTTGGGCTCCTGCGAAATCGCCGACGTGCAGTTGAAGCTCGACGGGAAGTAAGACGATTGATTCAGACGGAATGCCTGACTGCAGGAGGCGGCGGAACGGCCCCGTAGCTCTTAGCTCTCACGAACTGCGCAACACGATGCCTCACGGGCGGATTCACCGGCAGGAGGGCTGCCGTGGCGCGTAGCGCCAATACAACAATAGGGCTATGCACTTGAGTCGCCTCGGTGAGGACCGGAAAAGTGGAAGTGGCTTGGACAGGAAAATTCTGGACAGCAAGATGGGGCTTTCATGTTTTTGTCCTCAATTGTCCTGTCCAAACTCCGGGCACCGGGGCCGGGGGGGATCAAGTGCATAGCCCAATACGACAATAGCCGTGGGTGACGAGTCTTCGAGGAACCCACGGATCGATGGAGAAGCGATCGAGCCGAGTAGCGGCGCGACCCTGTGCGCAAGGCTGGTGGTGCCGCTGCACGGCACATCCGCTTGGTCACCTGGTCCGTGGGTTCCTCGTTCCTCGTCACCCACGGCTATTGTCGTTCAGGCGCTCTGCGCCTCATTCGATGGACTTGGTTCAAATCACGCCCGATCCACCCGCGCAGCCCTGGAGAGCTACGCTGCTTGCCAGGCTCGCACCGCCATATCGCATCAGGACTGGTCCAATCGCATCACGGACCGGCGGGACGGCAGACCGCCGTCCGGGATTTGCCGCCTGGCTCTGCCTCAGCGGGAGGATGCCTTGAACAAGGCTTCGATCCGTTTCTTGTTTGTGTCGGTCGGCGGCGTCCAGCGCACGTCGGTCTTGGGAAGCTGCTGCTTCAACGCGGCGATGTCCGCCTCAGCGATATCGATGCCATCGAGCGCGAGCCGCTTGAGTTGCGTGAGCTTCTTCAACTCGCCCAGCGCGCCCAGCGTGAGCCGCGCTTCACCGAGACCGATATCCGCGAGCAATGGCAACTCCGCGAGCACCGGCAGCGCCGCGTCTGAGAGCGTGGTCGGCGGCTCGTAGCTCAGGCGCTGGCCGAGGGTGATGCTCGTCAGTTCCTTCAGCGCGGCCAATTTTTTCACGCCCGCGATGGTCACGCCGGTGTGCCAGGTGCGAAAGTTCTTCAAATGCGTGATCGTGGCAACGGCAGCCATGCCCTCGTCGGCAAACGCGACCGACCCGGCGACGGTGAGCCGCTCGAGACGCGGCAACGCCGCGAGCGCAGCGAGGCCGGTGCCCGTGAGCCGTTTGCCCGGATGGAAGAACGCGATGGTGCGCAGCGCCTTGAATGCCGCGAGCGCACGGATGCCTTCGTCGGTCGCATCCATGCCGTTGGTCGAGAGCGATTCGAGCGCCGGCATTTCGCCGAGGGCCTTCAGCCCGGCATCGTTGAAGCCGCGGCCCATGTTCAGGCTTTTCACCTGGGCCAGTTGCCGAATCTGCGCGTAGTCGGCCGGCGTCAGCGTGGAGCAATCGCCAAAGGCAAGGCCGGTGACCGTGCCATTCGTCTCCGTGAACTCGGCGCCTTTCGATTTCAGCGCGGCGAGAATCTCGGCGTCGCCGGCGTGGAGCATCGCCGGGAGGATGAGTGCAAACAGGGAGCAGGTGATTCGGTGCATGGGGGATTCAGGGTTTCTTGGCTTTGGGTTTCAGATGCTTGTCGAAGAATGCGACCGTCAGCGTCGCGATGTCCATCGTCTTCACGGAGTGCAGTGTGAAGGTGTGCGGCGTCTCGGGGATGAGCACCGTCTGATGTTCGACGCGGAGTTCGCTCAGCTTCGCATCGAGCAAGGTCGCCTGCTCCGGCTTCACAATGACATCTTTCGCCCCCTGCAGAATCAGGACCGGCGGGCTGTCCTTGCAGACGTGATGGACCGGCGACGCCAGCCGCCAGAGAGCGGACAAATCGGTGACCTTCGGATCAAACATCTCCAACTTCTTATCGCCCTCGCGGACCGCCTCCTTCACGCCTTGCTGCAAGAACAGGTCCGCCGGCCCATACATGTTCACGCACGCGGACACGTGGTCGGGCACGGCGGGATAGGGAGCGGATGGCTCCAACTCCGCGACGTGCGGGGTGAATGCGACCATCAACGCGAGATGTCCGCCGGCCGAGCCGCCGATGACTCCGATGTGCGCGCCGTCCACGCCGAGTTCGCCCGCGTGTGCACGCAGGAAGCGCACGGCATTTTTGCAATCGAGCAAGTTCCGCGGCCAGTTACCCGGCACCTTGTCATACTCGACGCTCGCGCACACATAGCCTGCGAGCGCGAACGTTGTGCCCGAATCGATCTCTCGTCCTGCGGACTTGTTCCCTCCCTTCCAGGCGCCGCCATGAATGATCACGATGGCGGGCGATCTCGTTCCGGCAGGACGATTCTTCGGCAGATAGAGGTCCAGTTTCTCGGCGCGGTCCGGTGGGAGAAAGGCCACGTCTCGGCGAAACTCGACTCCATTCGGAATCATCGCCGATGGATCCGCATGCACGACCAATCCCGGCTCCGGCGGCTTGGCATCCGGTTTGTCGGCTCCGTATGAATTCGCAAAACCGGAAACGCCAAATGCGAGGACGAACGCTGTCTTCAACATCGGTGTGAAGCGCGTCCCTTCAGTGCGGCAGACGCCACTGCTTCAAGCTCGTATGCCGGGCAGATCGCGATCACCGCCTATTCCCCGGGTGGAGGTTCGCGGCGTTCGCGCGGATGGCTCTCCAGCAGGCGGCGCGCACTGGGGTCGTCCATCATGCCAATGGTCCCCCAGTCGTGGGCGTGCTTGGTGTAGTTCGTCCAGAAGGCGCGGAGGTTCGTATTGGCGACGTATTCCGGGTGCTCGACGAGGACATCGTACGGGCCGGGGCGGCTGAAGATTTTTGCCATGATGGGCACGAGATCCAGGACGAAGAGCGTTCCGAAGATCACGAGGAACTGGAACAGTCCGGCGATCCATTTTTTCCCCTGCTCGCCTTGCTCGGTCTCATCGGCATCGGGCGCAGGAAGGAAGATGACGCGGTAGAGCCCGATGGTTTCCTCCATCGGGTCGAGCACGCCGTTCATCTTGCGTTCGAGGCGTGTGATCTCCGGGATGTAGCGCTCATCGACACGCTTCACGCCGCTCGCATGTTCGGCCTCCAGCGCGGCGGTCTGTTCGGCGAGACGCGCGAGACGCACCGGGTGGTCGGTTTCGAGAATCGCGATCTCGGCAGCGACTTTGCTCAGCCGTTCCTTGCGGATGCGCTCCTTCTCCTTTGCCTCCTCGACAAATGCGTCGCGCTTGCTGCCCAGCGCATCCAGATAGCCATTGCGATCCACGAGTCTGGCGGCGGCGAGTTGTTTGTCGCTCGCGACGAGGGCTTCCTGCTCTGTCCTCGCGGTGACTTCGACCCGCCGCAGTTCCGCCAGCACCAGTTTGTCCCGCGCCTGCATGTCCTTGGTCCGCGGACCTTCGCCGGCCTTTTTTGCCTCGGGGTAGAATTCATTCGGCTGCCCGAGGACTTCGCGCGCGACGGCTTCCACCAGTCGCCGGTGGAGATCCTGCTTCTGTTCCAGCGATGTGTTCGTTTTTGCCAGGGTCTCCTTCTGCGCCTCGATCTGCGAGATGATGGAGCGCGTGGCACCGCTGGCGGGGGCGACAAAATCCGGGGCGCTCGCCTTCTTGCGCTCCTCCTCCATCCTCTCGTCGGCATACACCTCGGGATTGATGATCGCCTTCTGCAAATCGGGAAGCTGCGCGATGAGCGCGTCGCGTTGCGTGTTGTAGTCGTCAACGATCTGCTTCCGCGCCGCCGCCTCGTCGTCGCGAATCTTCTGGAGCGAGACCGCGAGATCCTTGCGCCTGACGGCTTCCCTCTCGCGGACATTGTTCAACTTTCCCTGAAGCTCCATCTGGTAGCGATACGTGATCGCCGGACGGTACTGATCGAGGCAAAAGGGAAATGCGATCGCCACGCTCACGACCGCCGCGAGGCCGAAACGAAAAGACACCTGGAGCAGCTTGCGCCACCACGGCTGGAATGGCCGGTACGTCGCCAGCAAAATGCGGTCCGTATTCAGGATGACGAAGGCCCAAGCGAGCGCGATGCCGAAGACCGCAAGCCACGGCGGCTCGGCGAAACGGCTCTTCGCGTAGAAGATCATCCCGAGGAAAGACATCACTGTCGGAATCAGCACCGTGCTGCCGATCACGGCGACGCGTTCGCGTTCCGTGGCCGGACAATATTTCAGCGTCTCCCAGCGCGCGCCAGCGAGCCAGTAGAGGGGACGCATCCATCGGTCCCAGCGCGACGGCGCGTCCGCGTCGGGCGGGAGTTTGCTCTCTAGGAAAGGCTGCCAGTGCATTGGAGCCGGACGGTATCTGTGCTAAGGCCGCGCACCAGCCCTTTAATCCGCATATCGGCGAATTGTCTCCCGCGCGTCGCGCAGTCTCGCATGGAGCGCAGCCGCCTCGCGCAGGCCGCAGCGGCGCGCGAGTCTCCCCTGCTCCACCGCATCAGTCGGGAGACGGCTCACCGGGGTGTCATCCATCCGCCGCAGCACGGTCTCGACCTGGCGGAGAAAAATGTGGGACCCCGCGAGCAACCGGACCGCATCACCTGGCAACGCGATCCGCGCCAGCGCGTCCAGCGTGCAAGTCTCCCAGAGTCCCGTGCGCATCTGCATCGCCTGGACGAAGAACTCCAACTGCATCAGCCCGCCCGGTCCCGATTCGAAATCGAGCACCGGATCCCCTCCCCCGGCGCGCGGCGATCCGTTCGAGCATCGCCGCGATCGCTTCCGACAAATTGCCCCGCCGCCCGTGCTCGCGCCAGACTCCCTGCGCCGCGGCAAGCCATTGCTCCCGATCCGGTCCGCTGATCGGGCGGGCCTTCGTGAGCGATTGCGCTTCCCAGAGCCGACCGCGACCGCGCGCGAAGTAATCACTCCACTCCTCCATCGTCACGGCAAGCAGTCCCTTTCCCCCATCCGGACGCAGCCGCGCGTCCATGGAAAAGACGCGCCCCTCCACCGTCGCCTCCGTCATCGCGCGCATGCGGCTGGCGGCGGCGGCCGGGCGCAGCAAAACGGAAACCGATCTTGCCGCAGAGTGTCGGTGATTTCCTCTCCGAGCCGATCGACATCGGCCATTAGTGAATCGCGCCTAATGAGGGCGTTGGCGATCTCCTGTGCCTCCTCTTTTTGCTTTGCGTTGAGTTCAAAATCTTCACCGTAGGCAGGAGCGCCAAATCGTGCGCTGCAGAAACCGAAAATAAGGAGGAGCAGGTGAAGGCGGAGTTTCATAGTAGGAAAGTAGTCAGGCATTGCAGGTTGGAAGCTCACTGGGAGAGCGCTACTAGGTGGTCACGGCGGCGCACCCATTCGCGTTTGGCCGTCCGCCATTGTTGATACCATTTGCGGTAGAACGTTTGAAGCGGCCCATCGGCGAGAATCAGAGCGGTGAGTTCCCGATACTGTTCCTTGCGCATCTCGGCCTGTTCTGGCGTCAGTTGGTGCAGGGCTTTCAGTTTCTCGGTTTCCACGTCGAAAGCCTTGCGTGCATCCGAAAATTCCTTCCTCAGTATTTCATACGGCGTCTTGGTTCCTGAATCGCTATCCAGCCGTTCGGATCGCTACGATTCGAGCCGGAAAAGATGCCCATCAGCTTCTGCTTCGCTTCCAGCATCCGCGGCATCGCCGTCGGGAAAGCTTGGGGTGTAGTCCGCATCAAGCTGCGCGACCTTCGCTTCACCACTCGCCATGATCGCCCCGCCATCCGGCATTTCAGCAAGTGATTTCACAATTGTGAGGAATAGGAGAAGTATGATGCAAAGGATGCCCCATTGTTTCCGCCTCCGTGTCGGCGGGCAGCCCTGTGGGATCGAGTCGTATAAACAAAATAGATCAGTCATGGCGAAAGATATACCAGCGGGACAATGAGAACTGAGGTGGACCCAGTTTTTCGGCCACGAATGGCGGCAATTAAGCTATGGCGGGGAGGCGTGTGAGGGTGGTGGATGATTCAGGGATTGATGTCAAGTGGCCGCACCGCAGGGGGAGTCCGCCG
>Ga0105046_10010426_pt1 | contig 14472 bp, 11 predicted proteins | sample MAT03_FD_78385 | JGI IMG/M metagenome (GOLD analysis project Ga0105046, IMG submission 78385) | Freshwater microbial communities from Lake Fryxell liftoff mats and glacier meltwater in Antarctica - MAT-03 (megahit assembly) | ecosystem: Environmental > Aquatic > Freshwater > Ice > Liftoff... | reverse complement strand
GGGCTTTTTGCAGGTCTTCCAGCCCAAAGCGCCGTTGGATCAGTCGGCCATTTTCACCGCCTATTCCAGTGAAGCGATGCGGGACGCCGTCCGGCCCGACGTCGTGCAGGCGAATTTGGAGTCGGTGCTCCGCTGCGGCAACCGGTATCTGGGGGACGAAGGTTTTTATGCGACCGAACAATTGATCCGCCGCGCCTACGAAGCGGCCGGCCTGACCGTGTACGAACAAGAAAATGAAACGGTCGCGCCCCGTACGTTGGAACGGGTGATCCTCGATGCGAAAGGGCAGCCACTGGCCGGCGTCGAGATTTACCCGCTCGCTCCGAATCAACTACAACCGATGGTGACACCCGCCGGCGGGTTGACGGGCCGGCTGGTGTTGATGACCGACGAGGTGTTGCGGTCGCGGGAGCGGTTTGATGATTGCATCGCGCTGATTGACGTGGAGGATCCGCCAAAATTCTACGAGTTCTCATGGGACCGGTACGCGCAGCTCGGCGTCCGCGCTGTCATTGTGGCGCACCGGCAGGGGTTAAATAGCATGGCGACCGCGGCCGTGAACAGTATTGCCACCGGGATGGTGGGGGCGGATCCGATCAACTACGTCCGGTTGGTGGCAACGGAAGGCATTTTCAAGCACCTCGACCAACCCATCACGTTGCGCGTGCGCACTGAGTACCGGCGCACGCCGCATCGCACGATCGTGGGGGTGCTCAAAGCAACCCGGCCGGCGGCCGAAGCGTTGGTGGTGGGGGCCAGTTACGATGCGTATTCCCTTTTGCCGGACAAAAGCCCGGGCGTGTTGCAGGCGCACGGTTTGGCGGTGCAACTGGCGCTGGTGAAGGGATTGTTGCCGTACCGGGAGTCGTTGCGGCGGGATGTGTATTTTGTCAGCTACGGCGGCCGGATGATGGCGCAGGATGGGGAGAACCGGTTTTTGATGGCGATTGGCCCGCAGACGGGGCGCGCCGAGACCCGGGTGAATCTGGAGCGGCTGCGCAGTGAGAATCGGGAACAGGAAGGCCGCATCGAAGCCGTCAGCCGCGCTTTGAATTCGGTGGAGTTTCTCGCCACGGGGCCGGCCACTGATCGGATCTTGAGCGGCTTGGATACGGCGGCCCGGCGGGTGTTGGATCAGCAGTTTCGCTACGTCCTGAACACGATCGTCTTTGAGGCCTCGGAGCTGATGATGCAGGCCAAGGTGGCGATGCTGCGCGAGGAGACGGTGAATCAGGAAGGTGCCAACTATCGGAATTTTTTGGCGGCCAAACGCGAGTACGACGCGGCCTTTGCCGCCTCGGGGTACAGCATGGCGCGCTTGCTGGCAGTGCGGCCGGAACTGGTCGCCCAGTATGATGTGCGCGGCCGGTTCGCGGCGCGGATTGCGGAATTGGTGGCGCATCATCAACGGCGTGAGCGGCACTTGGCGCAGCAGGTGACCCTCAACGAGCTGTTTCAAAGCTACCGGCAGGTGGTGACAGTGACGGCCGAATTGACGGTGGGTGACAAGCAACCGGCGACGAATCCGAAGGAGGAAGTTTCCTTCTTCATGGGCGCCGGTATCGTGGAGAAAGCGGAAGCCAGTGTGATTCAGGATGTGTTGGCGATGGCCACCCAGCGCGTGGGGGATTCCGCCCCGGTGACGCTGATGCCGCACACGAAATATCACGCGGCGCAGGTGGGCGCGAGCATCAGCGGCACGCCGCTGGGCGTGCGTTACTGGAATCGGTTTGGGTACCCGGCGTTTAGTTTCGTGAATACGGATCGGAAAACCGCTTACGACTGGTTTCCACAACCGCAGGATTTGCCGTTCATGCGGGATCTCAGCTCGCTGCGCGGGACGCTGCAAGTGGTGGGCGAGTCGGTGTTGTTGTTGGCGCACGGGAACGGCCGTTTTCCGCAGCCGCTGCCGATCAAGCCGGCGAGTTACATCGGCACGGTCTTCGTGGGCGGGGTGGGTGAGTCCATGGTGCCGAATTATCCGTTGCGAAACGCGCTCGTGACCAACGGTAATGGCGGGGGCCGGAATGCGAGCGTGTATGGGCAGATTTACCTCTTTGCGGATGCCTATGGCCGGTATGAGGCGTACAATACACCCGGGGATTTGGCACCCTTCGGCGGGTATCGGCCGACTGCGGCGGGTTATGGAGCGGATGGGCGCATCACGTTGATCCGGGACGACGGGGAACGGGCCATGAGCACCGCCTCCTCAGTCACCTTTGTCGGGGCCGGGCAGTTGCGGGAAGTCAATGTGGTGACGTTCCGGGCGACGCCGGTTACGATTCTCGATTTGATCAACCCCCAAACCATGCAGGCGTTCTCCGGTGTGGAATTTGTTTCGTCCAAGAGTCTGTCCGGTTTCAACAGCCAGCACACGACGAGGAATGATGGCGTGACGGTGTTCCTTGCGCCCGAGGAACGGTTCTTTGTGAAACTGAAGGCTGGGGCGGAGAACAATCCGCAGTTGCAGACCACCCGGTCCGTCGTCCTGAATGTGGATCCCGAGGCGCCACTCAACCCCCTTCAGGAGATTGAGGGACGTGGTTATCTGGCGGCCGATTATCCGTTTCTCCTGAATGTGCCGCTGGCCAGCGCCCAGTCGCTCGCGAACCTGAACGAGAAACGGTTGGTGGCCCTGAAACGCCATGAAATGGCCGATGAGCGGACGTTGGAATTTCAAGAGCGGGCGACCAACCTGCTTGCGGTGGCCCAGCAACCCGGCTTGAGTTTGCGGGCGGCGTTATTGCGGGCGCGGGATTCGGCAACTTACTCGATTTTGAATTACCCCATCATCCGGGACGCGATCTTTGATGCCGTGTACGGCATCCTCTGGTATTTGGGGTTGCTGGTGCCGTTTGCCTTCTTCTTGGAGAAGCTGGTGTTTGGCTACCCCGATATTCGCAAACAGCTCCTGGCGAGCAGCCTGATTTTCCTGGTGATCTTTGGTTTGTTGAAACTGCTCCACCCGGCGTTTGAGATGGTGCGCTCGTCGCTGATGATTTTGTTGGGGTTTGTGATTTTTCTGATTTCGACGGGGGTGATGTTCCTCCTGTCCGGCCGCTTCCGGGAAAATCTGGAAGTCCTCCGGCGCAAACGCGCGCAAGTGTCGGAAGCGGAGGTCAACACGTCGGGCGTCATCGGCACGGCGTTCGCGCTGGGGTTGAACAATATGCACCGGCGCAAGGTGCGGACCGGCCTGACGTGCGCGACGCTGGTGTTGATCACATTTGCCATGCTGTGCTTCACCACGCTGCACAGCAATATCGTGGACACCGCCACGGCGGTCGGGCGCGCGCCGTATCAGGGTTTGGTAGTCAAGCCGGCCAAGTTCGTGCCCATTTCGGAGGGCGAACAGTTTGCGTTGAATGTGCGGTATGGGCAGGAATACGTATTGGCGGCGCGCTACTTGTTGGCGGGTGTTGAGACGTGGGGACGGGAGACGTTCAACCCGGATTTGAATATTGTGTATGTCCGTCCCGATCAATCTTCCCGCAAGGTGAATTTCGATTCCATCCTGCAATTTGAGCCGGGGGAGCCGCTGGCACCCCGCATCAAGATGTTGACGACGAACGGGTGGTTTGTCGGGCGGGAAGCGGCGCGCGCCAAACCCAACGCTGCGGCCTCCAGCGTCATTCCCATCATGGTCCCCGACGGTCTGGCGCGGAAACTGGGATTGACGGTGGAGGAGGTCAACGCCAAGCCACCAACGGTGTTGGTCAACGGCCGGGAATTTGTGGTGCAGGGCATTTTTGATGGCGCCACGTTAGCCGAATTGCGCGACTTGGATGGCCGGCCGCTGTTGCCGTTTGATATTCGGGCGATGACCCAGATTCAGCGGGGCGGCGTGGATAACAACCAGGTGATTGCCGAGGATAGCGATCCCCTGATGGATGCGCAGAACGTGATCTTGGCACCGGTGATAGCAATGGGGATTACGGTGCCGAACTCTGATCGCCGACTCACTTCGATTGCGATTGTGATTCCCGAGATTGGCTACAAGGCCGCCAAAGAAGAAATCAGCCAGTACTTGGAGAAGACCGGCAATGCCACCTATTACGGGTTGGACGGTGTGGCGTATTACGGCAAACGGGCGCGGGAGACCTCGCTGGCGGGGTTGCTGGACTTGATCATCCCGCTGTTCATCGCCTCGATTACCGTCCTGAACACCATGCGCGGTTCGGTGTACGAGCGCCGCGACGAAATCTTCGTCTATAACGCCGTGGGAATTGCGCCGCGGTACATCTTCTTCATGTTCATCTCGGAGGCGCTGGTCTATTCCATCGTCGGCACGGTGCTGGGCTATCTGGTGGCGCAAGGGACCGGCTCGCTGCTCACCGCGCTGAACTTGACCGGCGGCGTGCAGTTGAATTTCACCTCGACGATGACGATTTACGTGTCACTGACAATCATTGCGGCCACCCTCGTCTCGACCTGGTTCCCGGCCAAGTCCGCGTTGGAAATCGCCGCGCCGGCGGATGATGCGGGCTGGAAATTGCCGGAGCCGGCGGGGGATCAACTGCGGTTTGCTTTGCCCTTCACATTCAACCACCGCGACCGGGTGGCGATTCTCGCGTTCTTCAAACGCTATTTCGACGACCATGGCGAGGGCAGCGCGGGTCAGTTTTTTACCGGGCCGGCCCGCCTCCAATTAAGCGACACCCACGATGCGTTGGCGAACGAGGCGTATGTGCCGGAAATCACCACGACGATCTGGTTGAAGCCCTTCGATTTGGGCGTGTCGCAGCAACTCACGATTGATCTGCGCACCGACCCCGAGACCCGGGAATACATCGCGCGCATCACCCTCGACCGCCTATCCGGCACGCGCGAGGCGTGGTTGCGATTGAATCGCACTTTCGTTGGTAAAATCCGCCGGCATTTCCTACACTGGCGCGCCGTGGGACCCGAGTTCCGCGCCGAGTTGTTTACGGAGGCCCGGCAATTGATGGAACAGGAACTTCGCGAACCCAGTACAACGTATGGCAAGTGAACCCAATCAACGCGCTCCGGAAGACAAGGAGCTAAGTCTTTACCGCGGTCTGCTCGAACCGCCCAAGCAGTTTGAGGACGGTTTCGGGTGGAAAACCGTGGCCGGTATTTTCTTCTGCGGTCTGGTGATGATGCCCGGCTCGATTTATCTGGGCTTGATGACGGGTGGCAGCTTCGGCGCGGTCTCGTCCTGGGTCACCGTGATCCTGTTCAGCGAAGTGTTGCGGCGCGCCCTCAAGTCCACCTCGAAACAAGAATTGATCGTGTTGTTGCACGTGTCCGGCGTGATGCTCGGCGGCCCGATCGGCGGATTGGTGAACCGCGCGTTTTTGGTGTCGAGCGATCCCGTCCGCGACGCCGGCATGCGCGGGAGTTTCCCTAAATGGTTTGCGCCGGCACCGGATAGTCCGGCGATCCTGGAGCGCAACTTGTTTCACCATGATTGGATGATTCCCATCGGCTTGATTCTGGCGATGATGGTGATTGGTTACGTCAAACGGTATTCGTTGGGGTATTTCTTTTTCCGGATCACATCAGACATCGAGAAGTTGCCATTTCCCATGGCGCCGATTTCAGCGCAGGGCGCGATGGCCCTCGCGGAAGAGTCCGAGCCGGCCCCGTCGCCCACGGCCGGTGGCGACCAAGATCCCGCCGCCGGAGTCACGGCCCAGTCCTTGGCGAAGGCCGGTAAGAAGAAGAGCGGGTCGAAGTGGCAGATGTTTTCGCTGGGCGCCACGATTGGCGTGGTGTTCGGCCTGTTGCAAGTCGGCGTGCCGGCCATCACGGGACTGGTGCTCGACAAACCAATCTTTTTGATTCCGCAACCCTGGATTGAGACCACGCCGTTGACGGAGGGGTTGTTGCCGGCGACGCCGACGGGCATCACTTTGGATCTGGGGATCGTGTTGGTGGGGATGATCATTCCGTTCTGGGCTGTTGTCGGTGGGTTCGTGGCGATTGTGGTGACGGTGATCTTGAACCCGATTCTGCATAGTTACGGGATTCTGCATCAGTGGCAGCCGGGGATGGATACGATCAACACCTCATTCGCCAACGGGCTGGATTTCTACATGAGTTTTGGGATTGGCAGCGGTTTGGGGATTGCGGCGATCAGTATTTTCTCCACGGTGCGGGACATGCGCGTGAAGATGAAGGAGCTGCGTGACAAACGACAGGTCAACGAGCGCCGCGAGCGGTTGTGGGACACCCCGAAACTGGGGCGCGGCGATTTTCCGTTGTGGATCGCGTTGCTGGCGTACATCGTGGCCGGTGGCGTGACGATTTGGCTGTGCTGGCTGCTGTTGCCCAAGTCCAAGACCCTGCTCGCGTTCTTGTTCATTTTCACCTTTGTTTATAATCCACTGATTTCCTACGTGAACGCCCGGTTGATGGGTATCAATGGGCAAACGGTCGGCATCCCGTTGCTGAAGGAAACCACCTTCCTCGTTTCCGGCGTGAAAGGCATTGAAATCTGGCTGGCCCCGATTCCGATTGAGGATTACGGCGGCATGGCGCAGTCGTTCCGCATTAACGAGTTGACCGGGGTGAAGTTCTTCTCGTTGGTGAAAGCCGATTTGGTGGCCATTCCGGTTGTGTTCATTTTGTCGTTCGTCTTTTGGGCGTTTATTTGGCATTCCAATGCCATTCCATCCGACGCGTTTCCGTACGCGCAAAAATTCTGGGAGCTACAGGCGAAACAGGCGGCGCTAACTTATTCCTCGACGTTTGTGGCGCCGGGCGAAGACCCGGCCAAGAAGGACATTCGCGACAGCCAGTTTTTCCGCGCGCTGCATCCCCGGATCATCGCGTCGGGCGTCGCCTTCACGGTCATCGGCTATGCCGTGCTCAGTGCGTTGGGAGCGCCGGTGCTGTTGGTGTATGGGCTGGTCCGGGGGTTGGGAAGTATGCCGCACGTGATGTTGCTGGAAATCGTGGGGGCGTTATTAGGCCGGTACTATTTTCAGAAAAAATTCGGCACGGAAAATTTCCTACGCATGGGACCGACTGTTCTGGCCGGTTACTTCACGGGAGTGGGCTTGATCAGTATGGCCACGATCGCCATGCAATTGATCAAACAGGCTGTGTCGGGAGCGCCGTTCTAGCATGAGCCGGACGATCCAAGAACAAATCAAATTGCCGCTGGCGATCGCCTTTGAGGTGGTCTTGCAGGGGATTCGGATCCGCTTTGGTCGGTCGCTGGTGACGATCATGGGGGTGGTGCTCGGGATTGCGTTTCTCATGTCCATCCTGACCAGTCAGGCCATCAAGGACGGCGTCCAAACCGAGGCCGCCATGCGGGCGGAACTCAAACGCATGTTGAGCTTCCTGACCGCTGAGACTGGCGCGATTCGCGGAAAATCCCTGCGGCTCATCGCGGCGGGCGCGACGGATGTGCGGGAGGATCGGTTTCTGGCGGTGCTCCGCGCTGAGGGCGCGACGTTGGTGGATGTGGCCGATGAGCAAACGGTGGCGACGTTGGTGGTGGGCGATGGCCGGCTGACGACCGTGCCGGCCGGGCAACAACTCCTCTGCTTCACCCGGCGCGAACAGGCCACGAGCGAGGCGCGCGCCATCTCGTTGGACCGGGAGTTGCAGCCGGATGAACAGGAACGGCTCGCGCGGGCGGCGCATCGCGCGCGGGTGCGCAGCATTTGGATCATTGTCATCTCGCTTCTCGTCACCGTCATCGGCATCAGTAATGCGATGTTGATGTCCGTCACGGAACGGTTTCGGGAGATTGGCACGATGAAATGTCTGGGGGCGTTGTCCGCCTTCATCCGCCAGATTTTCTTCATCGAATCGAGTCTGGTCGGATTGGTGGGGAGCATCGTGGGGAGCGTGTTGGGCACGCTCGTGGCGATTTTGATTTACGCGGCCACCTATGGCTTTGGGTTGGTGGTGGGCGCGTTGCCGGTGGGCGGATTAGTGATCTATTTCGCCGGTTCCATTTTGGCGGGGATCGTACTTTCCATCGTGGCGGCCATCTATCCGGCCACGTTCGCGTCGCGCATGGTGCCGGCGCATGCGTTGAGGTCAAACGTCTGATGCCAGTGGATTCCGCCAAACTTCAGGCCCTGTTTGAACCGCCCGCCGCGGAGGGACGCAGTTGCGTCATTCGCGCGGTGGACGTGAAAAAGATTTACCAGATGGGCGAGGTGCAAACCCACGCCTTGCGCGGGGCCACCCTGGATATCTACAAGGGCGAATATCTTTCCATCATGGGCCCGAGCGGCTCCGGCAAGTCCACCCTCTTCAACATGATCGGCGCCTTGGCCAAACCGAGCGCCGGCAAGGTCTATATTGATCAAGTGGACATCGCGCAACTGGATCACAACGAGTTGGCGTGGCTCCGCTGCCGCAAAATCGGGTACATCTTCCAGACGTTCAATCTCATCCAGGTCATGACCTGTTTGGAAAACGTCTCGTTGCCGATGAGCTTTGCCGGGATGGACTCCGAGGCGGCGCGGGAAAAAGCCGTGTACATTTTGAAACTCGTCGGCCTCGGCCACCGGCTGCTGCACAAACCCACGGAACTGTCGGGCGGCCAGCAACAGCGGGTGGCCATCGCGCGTTCCCTCGCCAACAGCCCCGAGATCATCCTCGCCGACGAACCGACCGGCAACCTCGACTTGCGCACCGGCGAGGAGATGATCGAATTGCTGGCGATGCTCAAAGAGAAACTCGGCGTGACCATCGTCTCGGCCACGCATGATCTCAAAATGTTGAAACGATCGGACCGGATCCTGTGGATTGAGGACGGCCGCATCGTCCGCAACGCCCGGCCCAACGAAGTGGATTTTTCGAGCGGAGATTTTCACTGATGAAAGATCCCCTCGCCGCCGTGCCCGTCATCGCTCCCGGCGTGGAAGCACGAACCGATTCCCGCGCCTGCTTCCAGCTCAAGCGTGTCCTGCCGGAAAAACCCGGGCTGGGCGCGGCCTTGATGCGAACGCTGCGGATCGAACGCGATCTCCACTTGGACCTCGACCGGCGGGGGAGCGATTTTTGGCGCTTGATTGACGGCCAGCGCGACCTCCACCAAATTGCCGGGCAACTCGCCCGCCAATACAGCTTGTCCGGCCCGCAGAGCCGCGAGGCAGTCGTCGTGTTCACCAAACAACTGATGCTGCGCGAACTCATCCTCCTCAAACTGCCGCCCAACTCATGAGCAATCCCGACACCATCATTCGCACCGACAACGTCAAGAAGCTCTACCGGCTCGGCGACGAGGAGGTCTGGGCGCTCAAAGGGATTTCGCTGGAGATCAAGCGTGGCGAATTCATCTCCATCATGGGCCCGAGCGGTTCCGGCAAGTCCACCTACTTCAATCAAGTCGGCGCGCTGGATGTGCCCACCGAGGGCAGCGTGTTTTTTGAAGGGCAGAACATGTTTGAGTTAAGCGAACGCCAGCAGGCCTGGGTGCGCTGCAACAAAATCGGCTACATCTTCCAGACCTTCAATCTCGTCGCGGTTATGTCGGCGCTCCAGAACGTAACCCTCCCGATGATTTTCCAGGGTGCAAGCAAAGCCGAGGCGGCCGAACGCGGCACAAAAATTCTGGAACGTGTTGGCCTGGGACATCGCCTGCACCATAAACCCTTTGAACTCTCCGGCGGCCAACAGCAGCGCGTGGCCATTGCCCGTGCCTTGGCCAACACGCCCGCCGTGATTCTGGCCGACGAACCGACCGGCAACCTCGACACCAAGACCGGCACCGAGATCATCGAAATTCTCAAGTCGCTCAACAAGGAACAACACGTCACGGTCATCACCGCCACGCACGATCACAAGATGCTGGCTGCGAGCGACCGGGTCTGCTGGATTCGCGATGGGTTGCTGGAAAAAGTTTCCAGTGGCGCGGAATTCCGGCTCGAAGAAATGGCAGCCGACAAGCTGGGCCGCTGATCAGCGGCCGCCGCCCGTTTCGAGCAATTCCCAGAACTTCGGGTTCTCCTGCAAAAGCTGATCCTCGGAGATCGGCAGCTTCGAGCGGAAGAAAAAGTCTTTCAGCGAGTTCTTGTTCAGGATGCACCGGACGCGGACGATGTCGCCTTCCTTCTCGAAATAGATCCGGTAGTCCTTCACCCGGTAGCGAAAAATCTTTTTACCAGCGCGCATCAGTTGACCAAATTTCTCATCCGCCTTCTCGAAGTCTTGCGGCATGAGTTGAAACCCATCAATCAACTCCAACTGCAACTTCCGCGGAATCGCCGCCAACTCTTTCGCGCCCACCTCGCTGAAAATGATCTGCAACATGCCGGCAGAATAGCGTCTGCAACCCACCGCGCAAGCCCGGAATTACCCGTGCAGTGGTGGCGGACTTCTGGTACAAATCGCGCGTAGAGAATTTACCCATGTCATCCACACCCGACGTCATCGTTGCCGGTCACATCTGTCTCGACATCATTCCGCAGTTCCCGCGTGCGGACGTGGATTATCGGACGGTGATGCAACCCGGTAAACTCATCTTCGTGGACAAGCCGGTCATGGGCACGGGCGGGGCGGTATCGAATACCGGCCTTGCGCTGCACAAACTCGGTTTTCCCACGGCATTGATGGGCAAGGTGGGGGACGATATGTTCGGCCACGCGATCCTCGACATTCTTCGCGCGCAGTCGCCGGCTTTGGCGGCGGGAATGATTGTGGACCCGCAGGCGGTCAGTTCCTACACCGTGGTGGTGAATCCGCCCAACATTGATCGCATGTTCCTGCACTGCCCCGGTGCGAACGACACGTTTTCTGCCGCTGACGTTCGCTATGACGAACTGGCCGGCGCGCGCCTGTTCCATTTCGGTTATCCGCCGTTGATGCGGCGGTTCTATTCCGACCCGGCCGAGTTGGCGAAGATGTTCCAGCGCGTCAAACAAGCCGGCCTTGCCACCTCACTGGACATGGCGTCCCCGGATCCAAACTCCGATGCCGGCCGCGCCCCGTGGCCGCTCATCCTCCAGAACGCCTTGCCGCATGTGGACATTTTCCTGCCGAGTCTCGACGAGATGCAGTTCATGTTGCAGATGCGTGACCCGCGCGCCATCGCGCAACAGTTGCTCGACTGGGGAGCGAAAATCGTCGGCCTCAAACTCGGCGAGAACGGTCTCTACGTTCGCACTGCCGACCGGGAACTGCACGCCCCGTGCTTCCGCACCAACGTCGTCGGCACCACCGGCTCGGGCGATTGCACCATCGCCGGCTTTCTCGCTGGTTGGCTGAAAGGTCTGCCGCTCGAAGACATCGTCACCCACGCCGTCGCCGTCGGTGCCTGCAACGTGGAAGCCGCCGACGCCACCAGCGGCATTATCCATTGGAACCAAGTGCAAGCCCGCATCCGCGCCGGCTGGCCGCGCCTGGAAAGCTCGCTGGCGCTGTAACGTGGCGATGAGTGCACCCAATCCAGCGCTGCTCTCCGCCAATGGACTGGTGCTCGCGTTTGGGCGAGAACCTTTGTTGGCGGACGTCACACTTTCTGTTGCACCCGGCGAGAAAGTGGGGCTGGTCGGGCGGAACGGGTGCGGGAAGACGAGTTTGTTGAAGGTCTTGACCGGCGAGATGACGCCCGATGACGGAGACATTTCCCGCCGGCGCGGATTGCGAGTCGGGTATTTGCCGCAAGAATTCGAGTTGCGCGGCGATTGGACCGTGCGCCAGAACATCGAAGCCGGAGCGGCTGATTTACTGGATTGGCTCCGCCGGTACGAGGCCGGGGAAGGGGATCTGTTACACGCAATCGAGGCGGCGGATGGCTGGAATTTGCAGCAGCGCATCGAGGCGAGTGTCACGGCATTGGACGCGCCGGCATTGGATGCGCTCGTGGGGCCGTTGTCGGGTGGGGAGAAACGCCGGGTGGCCTTGTGCCGGGCGTTGGCGGCGCAGCCGGATTTGTTGTTGCTGGATGAACCGACGAACCATCTCGATGCCGAGTCCATCCGCTGGTTGGAAGATTTTCTGCAACACTTTCCCGGGGCGCTGATCTTCGTCACGCACGACCGGTACTTCCTCGATGTGATCGCAACGCGGATCATCGAACTCGACGGCGGCCGGTGTTACTCGCATCCCGGTAACTACACGGCGTATCTCGAATCGAAAGCGATCCGGCAACAGATCGCCGAACAATCCGAGCGGCGCCGGCAACGGTTTCTGCGGATCGAATTGGAATGGGTGCGGTCCGGCGTGCGCGCGCAACGTTCGAAATCCCATCACCGGCTCGAAGCGTTCTATCAGGTGGCCGGGCTGGAAGCGCCGCCAGAGGAGCGGGAGATTGATTTGCTGATTCCGCCCGCGCCGGAACTTGGCAACGTGGCGGTGGATTTGGAAGGTGCGGGCGCGCGGTTCGGGGAGCGGTGGTTATTTCGCGAGCTGACGTTCAAGCTCAAGCCCGGGCAGTGTACCGGCGTGGTCGGACGTAACGGGGTGGGGAAGACGACCTTGTTGCGGATGTGTCTGGGCGAACGCGCGCCCGATGCCGGGACGGTCACCATCGGGAAACAGGTGACGTTCAATTACATTGATCAGGCGCGGATGCAACTGACCGGCAGCAATACCGTGCTGGCAGAGGTGGCCACGGGAAATGACACGGTGGTGTTTGGCGGGCAGACGATGAGCGCGCGGAGTTATCTGCGGCGGTTCCTGTTCACGGATGACCGGGTGAACGAGCGCGTCGAGCGGTTGTCCGGTGGCGAACGGGCGCGGTTGATGTTGGCGAAGGTGTTGAAACGCGGCGGCAACGTGATCGTCCTCGACGAGCCAACCAACGATCTCGATTTGCCCAGCCTACGGATGCTCGAAGAAGCGCTCGCCGATTTTGCCGGCAGCGTGCTGGTGGTCAGTCATGACCGGTACTTCCTCGACCGCATTTGCGATCAGATTGTGGCGTTTGAGCCGGGCGGCGTGTATGTGCACCCCGGCAATTATTCGTACTACCTGGAAAAGCGCCAGTCACGCGAGTCGGGCGCCGCGCCGACCGCCACCGGAGGTACGCCACGTCGGGAGCGCGTGCGCAAAATCTCTTTCAAAAACCAGCGCGAACTCGATGGGATGGAAGCCACCATTCTCGCCGCCGAAACGAACGTCGCCGAGTTGGAACAGACGTTGAACGACCCGGCATTTTACACCACGCGCGCCAAGGAAGCTGCGAGCATCACTGCGGCGTTGGACGCCGCGAAGGCTGAAGTCGTCCGTCTGTATGCCCGGTGGGCTGAGCTGGAACAGATCGGCAAGTAGCGGTGGAACGAGCGTCCCCGCGAGGTCGGCAACTTCCGGCTCGCGGGGCCGCGCGCTCATCGGCCTACCGTCTCCATTTCCTAGCTTGGCGGGTTGACGCGGCCCGGCCTATTTTGCGCGCCGAGAAAAGGAGATTTGCCCCGTCATACGGGGTTGCCCGGCGTCCGGGGCCAAGCGAGAAACCGACCGCGTAGCTGATAATCTTATGGGCGTAGTTTCGGCTACTCTTACTTCGCCCAATCTTCCAGCCGCAGCGCGTTGATTCTGGAAAAGTGTTGCGTGTTGTGGGTGACCAGCGTCAGGTCATGGGTGATCGCGGTGGCGGCAATCAACAGATCGGCATCCGGAATCAATTCGCCACGCGCTGCCAGAGTTTGATAGATCTGCGCCGCCGTATTCGCAATCCGCTGATCCAGCGCAACCACGTGGCAGAGCGAAACGAATTGTTGCCAGCGAATCTGTTTGCGGGCATTGCTTTCCGCACCGCGTTCCAACTCGTACTACGAAATCACGGAGAGTTCCAACATCCCGTGCCGCCGCTGATAGTCTTCCAGCCGAGTCGCGACGCCGGGATGCCCGCGAAAATGTTGAATCAAAACGTCGGTATCCAGCAGACAACGGGGAGCGGCGGGCATGATTTAGCTTCCAAACAAGGGTCGGCGCTGAACGGCGCGCTGATAGGCTGCCCATTCCGTCTCGGTGAGGTCGGCGAGCATACCGGCAAACTCCCGCACATTCGGCTTGGCGTCTGTCGTCGGCTCCCCCTCCGCAGCCAACTCGACACGAACCGCAACACCCTCCGGCAGATCGGTCGGTTCATCCAGCAACACCACACCGTCTTTTACATGTCCGCGATAGGTCATGGCAGAAGTCTATCCGACCAGTCGGGCCAGAGCAAGTCGCGCCATTTCCAAGCTTGCCGTAACTCGCCGCCCGGCCTATTCCGCGCGCCGAGAAAAGGAGACTGGCCCCGGAGTCCGGTGAGCCTGCCCCGATTTGATAGACACCCTGTGGGAGGTGCGGTACGAGAAAGGAACCATGCCGACTACCAAACAGGCCGTCCCCAATCCCTCTCCTGCCCCCATGGGGGCAGTCGCCGCCCGTCCCAAACGCTATGACGCAGCCTTCAAACGCCAAGCCGTCTGCCCCTCACCCTGACCCTCTCCCCGCCAGCGGGGAGAGGGGAATCGAAAAGTGAAACTTACGCACCAATCGGTGAGTTACCTGCAACATCCAAAGCCAATCCCCTCGCCCCATTCGATGGGG
>Ga0105046_10010422_pt1 | contig 14473 bp, 11 predicted proteins | sample MAT03_FD_78385 | JGI IMG/M metagenome (GOLD analysis project Ga0105046, IMG submission 78385) | Freshwater microbial communities from Lake Fryxell liftoff mats and glacier meltwater in Antarctica - MAT-03 (megahit assembly) | ecosystem: Environmental > Aquatic > Freshwater > Ice > Liftoff... | reverse complement strand
CGGTGTGTGGTTCGCTCTGATTGGCAATGGCAGCCAGCGATCCGCATCCGTTCCCCCGCGTTCGCCAATGATTCCATTTGAGTCGTCCGGCTCCTCATCGGTGCAGGGAGTCTCCTCATCGATGGGCGAGGTTTTGCAGATCGCCGAAGACGCACTGGCACGAATGCGGAATGGCGTGAATGACTACACGGCAACGCTTATCAAACAAGAAGCAGTTGGCGGCGTATTAGCTGAACCGACTGAAATGGCGATCAAGGTGATGTGCAAGCATCGAGGAGGAAAGCAAGACGATTCAGAACCGATGCGAGTCTATCTGCGTTTCTTGGCTCCCGTTGGTGTCTTCGGTCGTGAAGTCATCTGGGCCGAGGACTTGCACGATGGAAAACTTGTCGTGCATGAAGCAGGTTTGATGGGCCTATTGACTCTTCGACTTGATCCCAAAGGTATGTTGGCGATGCAGGGTCAGCGTTATCCGATCGATCAAATCGGTATCGCGAAATTGGTACAAAAACTGATCGAGCGTGGCGAACTCGATCGAAAAAACCCGGATATTGCGGTCACGATCAGGCGGGGCATCATAGTCGACGGAATGAAATGTGACCTGATCACCGTCCTTCGAAAGAAACCGTCGAACGAAGAGAATGATTTTTCGCGAGCGGAGATCTGCTTTGACTCAGAGCGGAAATTACCGCTGAGGTACACGGCGTACGGCTGGGCAGATGACTCGGCGAAGCCGCCGGTGATTGAATCGTATACCTATCGCGACATCAAGACGAACGTAGGCCTGACGGATGCTGATTTTGATCCGAAGAATGCTGAATACCGTTTCCCCTAGACTTTGTTTGACTGGGATCCGACCCCTTCCGGCAAGTCACAAATGATTCTTGCGATCTAAGCAACCAGCGGTACCAACAACGATGATGTTCGGATTGCGACGTAGTAAACCGGGTGACGAGATTCAGTGGCGGACTATCCTTCCGCTATTGGAGGACGATGATCGTCGCGCGCCGCTTATTCGCGATTTCCCAACTCAAGGCCGTGAGAGTTTTCTAGGGGCGCTTGCTCGGATCGACCCAGCGGTTGAAGCTGCCGTTCGCTCTGCTGGGAAACAGTTGCACTGGGCCGCGGAAGTCGTCCATTATCCGACCGTTGCGATCGCAGGGATGCTCAACAGCGGCAAGACAAGCCTAGTGGCAACCTTTTTAAGCGAGGCGGGACGCAAACGTACTCTTCGAGGGACGGGAAACCACGAAGGCACTCACCGCTTCGTGCTCTGGTTGCCCGAAAAATGGAAGAGTGATCAAGAGTGCTTTTCGATGCTTGTAGCACGGATCGGCGACGTATTGGGAACCGTCCCCGAGATGTTAGCCACCGATCCTTCCGAAGCTCACCGACAATACAACAATGCGACGAAAAGCCTAGCTGCTGCCTCGGTTCCTTTGATCGCGACCGATCCCGGACTTGATCGATCGGGGATTGCTTTGCTCGATTGCCCCGACATCGTTTCTGACGCCGCGTTTGGCCTGGGTTCACCGGAACAACGACGCGAGTTGTTGGGACGCTCAGCGACGCTTTGTTCCTCCTTTGTCGTCGTCGCATCACCCGAGCAATCGCGAGACGCAACGCTAAGTGAGTTACTTCGAATTTCGAGTGAAAAAATGCCGGGTGTTCCTCGATTGCTCGCCATCAATAAAGTGCGCGCTCGCAATCAAACGCCGGTCCAAGTGTACGAAGCTTTCTTGCCACTGATCCAACGTCACAATATATCAACGCTTTATGCGGCTTACGATTTTGAAGTCGAGAGCTGCCGTCCTTACATTCCTCGCGATTTACAAGCCATTACGGCGCATCCGGTATCCGACGGTGACGATCTACCGATTTTCTTTTCCGTCTCGACCGATCCAGAAAACAATCCCCCAGCCGTGATCGGTGAGGATCGTTTGTTGGTATCGCTGCCTGGACAACTAGACCGAAGCAAGTTGTCAGAGCAGTTTCAACATGCGCTTGAGTCCGGGCTGCGCTCGGTTGTTTGGGACGACGGTTACCGTTTGATCAAAGAGGACACGAAGAAGCTGCAAGAGAAGTGTACGATCGCGCGGCGGTGCCTGCTGGATGCTGCGCTGGAGTTCTTCGCGATTGAGGAGACCGGCGGCGGAATCCAAGAATTGCGACTTCACCAGTCTGAACGCATTCTTCGACAACTGTCCGAATCGTTTGCTGCAACTGCTCCTTGGTATGCCCGGTGGAATGTGAAGGTGCATTCAAGCATCAAACGTGTGTTTGGTGGGGCCGGCGATTTTGTTCGCCAGCTTTTGCCGACCGCACAAATGCATTCGGCCGCCGAGCGCATTAAGAACGAATTCAAAGACGGAAAAGTCGGCGGACTGATCACGACAGCCCGGTTGAAGAACGCCATCCAAACCCATTCGGCGATTGCCCCCTGGGACCAAACCGCCGCTTGGATTGACGAAGCGTGCGATACCGCCATTCATCGTTACGAACGCGATGATTTTACGTCGCTCGATCCTCGGCGCCTCGATGCCGCTTGCCGAGAAATGTGGTCACAGTTGGGCACGATGGAAAAGGTCAAGGCGGGACTCACTCCGCTGGCGACATTATTGGCGACCGTTGGCGGAGTTCTGATGGTTCCGATCGACTTTGGAACGACAGTCATTGCCTCGGCGTCAATCGCTGAACTTTTCGCTGCTGCAGGATTGACCGCGTTGGCGGCTCATTGGGCAGGTCGAAAAGGGATGGAAACGGTCGGGCAACAGGCAGCGAGACAGCAGCTTAGCGATTTTCATGCTGTTCTTTGCGATACTTTCGGCGTTGCTCGCGACCCGACGCCACTTTCCATCATCATTCGCAACGTAAAATCGACGTTGCCTCCGCCAACGATCGTTAATCGAAACTCGATCGCTCCGCCAATCCCATCATTTCATCTGCAATCAGGTTACGAGGCCGAACTTCGACAAGTTTTGCCTCCTCCTGATTGACGGTGCTTAAGCGTATATAGTTTTCAATAGCCGAACCATCACCGAACCGGGGACTCCGTCGTGTCATCCTCCGCCGCTCCGATCAAATCCGAATCGCCGTCCAGCATGACCGCTGAGACGAACGATTCACCGCTTCCAAACCTTGGCGAAGCCCTTCGTCATGACCCTCGAATTGCCGAAGCAAAACGTTTGCTCCGCGAAGCAGTGAAGGAGCATAGCGCCGCATTGACCGATGTCCACCGCCCCAATCCCGCACTTGTCGGTCCGTTTGAGTCGATGCTTGCCGAGTATTCAAAACTGCGTGGCGCCCCACCGTTTTGGCCCTACCTATCCGGCGGACTTGGCAATGGTCCCTTTGTGCAATTGGCGGATGGAAGTGTTAAGTTAGACTTCATCGGAGGCATCGGTGTTTACGGTTGCGGACACAATCATCCGGACATGATCGACGCTTCGGTTGATGCCGCGATCGAGGATGTGGCGATGCAAGGCAATTTGCAGTTGCATCCGCCAAGCATCCGAATGATCCGAGAGCTCACCGAATTGGCGTCTTCTGGTGGTGCTCCGCTGGAGCATTGCATGCTGACGACAAGTGGTGCGATGGCGAACGAGAATGCGCTCAAACTTGCGCTTCATAAGGCAACCCCAGCGACGCGTATCTTGGCTTTTGATAACGCTTTCGCCGGTCGTTCTCTTGCCTTGGCCGCCATCACCGATCGGCCGAACTATCGAAAAGGATTGCCGCTTGTATTAGAAGTCGATTACTTACCTTCGCTGAAGCACGATCAACCCGAACGCAGTCAGCGATGGGCTGTCAACGAATTGCATCGATTGCTCGCCAGGCATCCTGGACGCCATGCCGCGTTCTGGGTCGAGCCCATTGCCGGTGAAGGCGGATACTATCCGGGAAGCCATCAGTTCTATTCGGCGCTCTGCAAACCGTGTCGCGACGCAGGAATTCCAATCATCTTCGATGAAGTGCAATCATTCTCCCGAACGAGCCGGCCGTTCGCTTTCCAGCACTACAAGCTTGATGAGTTTGCTGACATTGTCACCGTCGGAAAAATCACACAAGTCTGTGCCACGGTTTATCGCGAATCATTCAAGCCAAATGGTCCGTTGTTGAGCCAAACGTTCACGGGCGCTTCTAGCTCGATGACCGTTGGATTGGCAACGCTCGATGCGATGAAACACGCAGAATGTTTTGGCGATGATGGATGGAATATGCGACGCCACGCTTACTTCGTGAAAGGCTTGATGCAGCTATCAGAGAAGTATCCAAAGCATCTTCGTGGACCCTTTGGTGAAGGCATGATGATCGCCTTCACCCCAGGAGACGGCTGCTACGATCAGGCCAAAGGTTTGATGGATTTGATGTTTGACGAGGGCTTGCTGGGCTTCGTCTGCGGTAGTAATCCGACGAGGCTTCGTTTCTTACCTCCGCCAGTAATCACGACCAACGAACACATCGATTCGGCTCTTCGAATCCTCGATAGAGCGCTCGCAAGGTTCGCTGCCTAGACGTGAAGGCTACACAAAATAAAGCTGGTGCTTGTACAGGAAAACGAAATTTTTTTCGTGGATAACCCGTCGGTTGTACGTCGGTTCTTGTTCATCCAAATTGAACCTGAATGACAAAGACCGAAGAGGGTGTCAACGAACGAGCCATTCAGCGACCGTCAAGCAACCAAGCATCAACGACCGATCAACGCCTTTTACACGTCGATCATTATCTCGTAAGTTATTCCCAGATAAAGAGATACAACGCAAAAAAAGAGTCCATCAACAGCTAGCCTTCCCGGATTAAGAAGACGAAGAGTTTAAAAACTAAATAGAGATAATCAGGCTCCAACCACAGCAATTCTCGATCGCTTTTGTGGTACCTCGTGCCAAACCGCTTGCAGTTCGGTACAACGGTCACCTACCGAGAATGTGTCCGTCGGTTGTCTCAAAGGGACAGTTCCCTTTTCAAACTAAGTCCAGATCTGTCGATCTCATGAAAATTACCTGTGACCGCGAAAAACTTGCTTCTGCTTTTCAACTCGCCGCCAGCGTCGCACCTAGCCGATCTCCGAAAGAAATTTTGCAAAACGTTCGTATGACAGCGACCGGAAAATCGCTGATGTTGTCAGCAACGGACATGGAAGTTGGGATTCGCCTGGAGATCACCGAAGGCGTTGAAATTGAGGCCGAAGGCTCGGTGCTCATGCCGGTGCAGCGAACGATGGCGATCCTGCGCGAGACAACGGACGACTCGATTCAGATAGCCGCCGTTGACACTCAGATTCACGTTAAGACAAGTCGAAGTAAGTTCCGACTTCCCGCCGCGAACCCTGATGAGTTTCCACAGGTCGCGACGTTCGATGATGACAGTTCGTATCATGAGATCCCCACGCGACTGTTTCGCGAAATGGTCCGTCGCACGGTCTTTGCGACGGATGCGGACAGCAGCCGCTATGCTCTCGGTGGCGTACTGTTGGAACTGGAAGGTGAGTCGGTGATTGCCGTAGGAACTGACGGCCGCCGTTTGGCAAGGATGGAAGGCAAAGGAGTTTCCGTTGGTGACCACAAGACAAACGGGATGACCACGATCGTTCCTACACGTGCCATCTCGCTGATGGAACGAGCAGTCGTCGATAGTGATGAGACGGTGCGGCTGACCGCTCGCCAGAATGATTTGTTGCTTCGTACTTCACGCTGTGTGATCTATTCTCGATTGGTCGAAGGACGGTATCCGAATTGGCGGCAGGTTTTTCCGAAACGCGACAGTTCATCCGAAATCGATATGTCGGTGGGTCCCCTGTTCGCCGCGCTTCGACAAGCTGCCATCGTGACCGATCATGATACGCGAGGGATTGAGTTTACGTTTGGCAATGGAACGTTGAAGCTAGAAGCAAAGACAGCACAGATCGGCGATTCGAGCGTTGAGATGCCAATAGCCTATGATGGCGACGAAGTGGTGTTGAAGATGGATCATCGGTTTGTCGCTGATTTTTGCAAAGTGCTCGACAACGACGCTTCGTTCATCTTCGAAATCGAATCCTCTACCGCTCCGGCATTGTTATCAACCGCTGACGGTTATGGTTACGTCATCATGCCGATGGCGCGCGACCGATAGGATTAGCCCGCAGCGGGAGGGTAAGAAGCAATCTTGGCAGAAGATAAGTATCCGAAGAAAATCGGTTCGCTGCTGAGCCAGCTGATGTCCCGACGGGGTTACGCACAAGTATTTGCAACCGATGCATTACAAGCGGCTCTGGAGTCGGAAGTAGGACCGTTACTCGCGTCTTCCGTTCGTGTCGGCAAGGTTCGAGCGGGGGTGCTTCAGATATTCGCCGCGGATTCTGTCACGCTCCAGGAACTGACGTTTCGTAAACGCGCGATACTTAATCGACTTCAAGCGGATCTTCCGGAGAACAAGATTAACGACGTAAGATTTCGCGTGCAAACGTTGTAGTTACCAACGCATCAGAGCCGTTCCCCACGCCAAACCTGCACCGAATCCGCAAAGAAGAACGTGGTCGCCGCTTTTGATCTTACCACTACGAACGGCTTCGTCGAGAGCGAGCGGAATGCTCGCAGCACTGGTATTGCCATATCGATCAAGATTGACGAACACGATGTCCGAGGACACGTTCAGACTTGATACCGCAGAATCGATGATGCGTTGGTTGGCTTGATGGAGCACAATGGAATCGAGTTGCTCAGCCGTAATACCCGCATGCTTTAGGACGTCACGAGAGCTGTCTTCAAACACGCGAACGGCCCATTTAAAGACGCCACGGCCATCCATTCGAAGGTACTGTTCGCCTGCGGCATAGGTTTCGGGTGTCAATCGCTTTCGCGTTCCACCGGCGGGAATACAAAGCATTTCCCCGCCGCATCCCTCGCTTCCCAATTGGTAGGAAAGAATACCCGAATGTGAACCGGAATCAGCGGCAACAAGGATGGCTGCCCCCGCTGCATCACCGAACAATGGATACGTTTTCTTGTCTTCGGGATTCACCGTACGACTCATGACGTCGGCACCAATCACCAACGCACATTTTGCGTTCCCCGTCGAGATAAACTGGCTAGCGGTCACCATGGCATACATGAACCCAGCGCAGGCAGCATTGATGTCCATCGCTGGTGCAACAGCGCCTAGCCGTCGCTGTAACTCACAAGCCGTCGAAGGCGTTGGATGATCGGGAGTAATGGTCGCGACAAGAATCAAGTCAATCTGATCGACGGTAATGTTTGCTTGGGCAATCGCGCGAAGCGCGGCGTGGTATGCAAGATCGCTTGTTGCTTCGTCATCGGCAGCCTTCCGCCGCTCGGTAATTCCAGTACGTCTTACGATCCAGTCACTGTCACATCCCAGAGCAGCTAAGTCTTCGTTGGTAACTACTTGATCGGGAACATAGGAACCGGTTGCTTGAACACGAACACCTAATACTTGCCCCAGTCGCCCTCGTCGCGAAACAGTTTGGGATACGGTCAAATCATCTGTCATGGAATCAATCATCGACACGAACAAAACGTCTTGGTCTAAGCAGCGGTCGCGAGCAGCCCACGAAGTCTACTTGAGATTGTGTGGCTGGAATCGTCAAATCCGCTTAGGACGAATCTATGGTTTGGGAAAACACAGAATTATATCGGTGTTTGGTCTGCAAGGTCAGGTCTGTCTAAGAACGAGATGGTTTCAGGTTTTAGTCGGGTTTTGCGTACTTTTGGGGTGCAAGGCAGAGACGCGTTCGCCGTTGGAGACTTCGCGCGTGACCGGTGCATCAATGTCACCCACGATCTGGGGAGACCGTGCGCAGGTGGTTTGCCGCGATTGCGGAATAGAGTTTTTCGCCAATTGGCAGCCCGAAATGCGTCCAATCACCTCGCCGCCATGTTGGAACTGCGGCGGACGACTTCGCACGGATAAAGTCGCTGTTGAACTAGGCCAAATGGTTTCAATCGACACGGCCGCTTATCGAGTCGATCGACCCAAGATCGGCGACGTGGTTGCCATCCGTGACACACAGGGAACTCGCATGAAGCGAATCGTTGCGAATCCCGGCCAAACCGTTTCGGTTCGCGATGGCCTTCTGCGTTGTGATGAACGGTCCATGTCAGCCGATGTGCCATGGATGATCGTTCATGATGACTCACATCGCCTCAACAACGAATCATGGTGGGAATCGACCAACGCAGCATGGTCGAAGACAAGCTCCGGTTTCTCGATCGCCTTGGAGGAAACAAACGTTCAACCCGCTATCTTGCTTTACGGCCATCGATCGTCGTATGAGGCTCTCAGATCAGATATCGTTCGCGACGACTATCAGGGAAACTTGACCGAGACCCGTCAATTGCGAGCGGTCAGAAACCTGGGATTGAAGTTGGATCTGGAAGTGCATGCCTCCACGACCATCGAGCTATGGCACTGGACCGACATGGGTATTAGACAGGATAGACAATCTTTTGGGCCAGGCATTCATCACGTGAGTACCCGATGGGAGAACGTTCCCGTTCAAGGTGTGTCACCGAACGGCCTGGATGCAGAACATCCGATTGGTATCAACGTTACAACGGGAGCCGTCACGCTTCAAAATCTCGTCGTAGATCGCCCGCTGGTCTACTGGGTCAACGAAACGGATGACCGATCGTTTCGCTTTCCGATTCGCTTGGGCGACGACGAGTATTTCGTAGTTGGCGATAACATACCCTTGTCGATCGATAGTCGACACACAGGCGCAATCGAGCGCTCGTCGATTCTGGGCAGGGTCTTATCCGACTAATCGGGTGTTCTCTACCGCGGTGCAATCAGTTGCCCAGCCGTCGTAGACAGGTCTTTGGGCATTGCAAGTGGATTGCCGCGATAGTGATTGCGTCGAATCGTGTTGCCATAGAAATGGAAGGGACGATAGGGCCGCTGTTCAACCGGGATCGATTTGATCTGATTTCGATACTCTCCGGTTGCGATGATAACCGGTGACCAACCTGGCTCCGCAGCGTTTGACCGATTGCCAAGACTTGAACCGACAACGACTGCAAGATAGACGACTACAGCAGCGATCTTACTCATGGTGCCCTCGAAGAACGAATTGTCATAATCTAAACAACCCTACACTGAGTTTTAAATATCGTCAAATAGGTAGGTAGAGCTTTGTTGAACAAGCACGTAAAATTGGTATTGAATGAAAATTCTCTTCAAAATGTGTCGGATATAGCGGCGTCGATGACTCAACCACCCCCACCCCGCCGCTCCACTGCAAAGAATACGACTTGGGGCGGTTTAGCGCTAGCCGCTTTAGTCGCGGCGTATTCGTTCGGTCGTCCAATCGTCAACGAGCGAATGGGTTGGGATTTTCCGGCGATTACGGGTAACACCGCGGCCGTCGTTGATTCGGTTCCAACCGGTTCGACGTTCAAGCCAACACAGAAACCGAATTCGGTCGATGAACAACCGCTTTATGGAATTCTGAAGGATCTTGGCGGTGAACGCTTTGTATCTCCAGCGGGTCTGATGTTCACTCGCGGCGGTGCCGAGGGGCATCGACTAGATCACTTGGAAAGACACACCGAGGATGATCCCGGGCGGCCCGGCAAGCACGGTGTGTTTGATGGCGGGATGGAAAACGCGCTCAAGACGATCGATCGCGCTTATGAACGAGCGAAGACCGGTACTCGAACTACGAAGGAAGTTGACCAAGGGCGAACCATTTATACAGTCGACATGGGTGGGCGAGTCGGCTACATCGGCGGGCAAGACGGAAATCGCCAAAGGAAACCGATGGCTCGAAGAGTTCGGCTCGTATTGGATCAAAATCGAGTCATCACGGCGTATCCACTCTAACCAACTGTTGCACCTGTAATTCTAGACATTTCGTCGCAAAAACTCGCGAAGCCACAGCAATGCCTCCCAAACACTCGATTAGTTATTGTCCGATTTGCGCCGGCGGTTTGTGCGGGATTCGTATTTGTGGAATGCAACTTGATCAGCCTCACGGCTTGATCGTCTGTGATGAATGCGAAGCGATTTGGACGAAGCCAGACGTGACGGATGAACACCAGTATCCGGACGCAGAGGATTCGCGATGTCCGATTTGTGAAAAGCCGCTTTGGGGACCGCAAAGTCGCTGGGCAACGTGGGACGATTGCAGCGAATTGGGCTGGCTTGACGAGATCGATCCACAGCTCGATATCCGTTCGGACGAAGGCTTGGTCTGAAGGAGACCTATCGGATGAGAAACAGAGCTTCGTCCCGTCGCGGTGCAATTTCAGCAAATACAGGCAGTGCTTTGTTGCAAATCGATTTTCCCCGATCCCTGGATTGTCGAGCGATTGATCCAGTGACGTTGACCATGATCGAGGCTGTTCAGGATCGTATCCAAGCGTTTCAAGATCGTTGGGACCAACCGCAGATTGAACAGTTTGTCGCCAGTGACTACGAAATGGCCTATCGCGCGCTTCGATGGATCGTCGACGAACGTTTGATGATGGGCAATCGAATGGTCGAATGGGGTTGTGGGTTCGCGGTCGTCGCCGCCATCGGGTCTCGACTTGGGCTTGATGTGTTTGGAATCGAAGCAGAACCTTTGCTGCTCAAACAGGCAGAGCAAACGTTGGTCGGCTTTGACACGCCCGTCGATCTTATCTGTGGAAATTTTCTGCCAAAAGGCGCTGACGAGCTATCACATAACCCTGATTTTCCATCGTTGGGACACGGCGTAGAAAATGCGTACGACCTGATGGGATTGGACTTAGACGACTTTGCGATCGTTTTCGGCTATCCATGGCCCGGCGAAGAAGTCTTTCATCAAGCGGTCTTCGAAAGATACGGCATGACAGGTGGGCTGTTGATGCTTTTCTGCGGTCCCAACGACCTGCGTTTGTGGCGCAAAGTCCGTTAATCATTGCGAATTTGAAATAGGTCCTTTTCAATTACGTCCCAGGTGGGTAAGGGATCGTATCTAACGACAACGCAGACCGTCTTGAATGACTACAATACCGGACACAAAATTTTTATGAACAGGCAACCATCCAATTTTTTCGGCTCAGGGCAATCCCATGAACATGATCACGGCCAATACGATCGCAACGATCGAGTATGCAAAGCAGATCTTAGGTGACGTTGATGATGCGAGCATGTGCCAGCAACCGTTGGGTTTGAACCATCCCGCTTGGCTTATCATGCATCTTTCAACAGTGGCCGACTATGCGTCGAACCTCCTGGGAGGCACTGGTGTTTGCCCGGCAGACTGGAACGAAAAAGCCGATACGAAAAAACCGCTTACTCAGAATCGTGGGGACTATCCAACGAAGGAAAATCTAATCAAGACGTTCGAATCGGCGTTTCGACACGCCGCTGATCTGTTCGAAAAATCAAGTTCGGAAGATTTGAGTAAGCTGCAAAAGCTTGGTTTTTTTGAAAAGGAGTTGCCCACGGTGGGCGATATGGCAACCTTTCTCCTCATTGCACATACGAATCTGCACCTAGGTCAGCTATCTGCCTGGCGGCGGGCCACCGGCAAGGCCCCGTTGTTCTAGCTCAAGCATTTGTTTTCCGGTACAGATGATGTTCTCGTTATTCAATCGTAAGATTCAGCATCGCAAGCATCGCAGGACAATGGTTCTTGGTGTTGCTTTCATCATTGCTTGTCACTCGACATTCGCTGCGACGCCTGAATCGCCGGTCGTCTTCGGTGCCGCCGTAGAACCCTCGACACCGCAAGCCGAATTCGGTCTAACCGTTCGTAGCACAGATGCAAGGACTCCCGACAATGAACTCTCGGGATTTCATTTGCCTGATGGGTTTCGGGCGCAGCTCTTTGTTTCGGAACCCCAGATCGCCAAACCGCTCAACATGGCATTCGATGTCCGTGGTCGATTGTGGATCACTCAGACTTACGAGTATCCCAAGCCAGCACCCGCCGGTGAAGTTGCGCGAGATTCAATCCAGGTTTGTGAGGATGTCGATGGCGACGGTTCGGCTGACAAGGTGACTCAGTTTGCGGACAACCTAAACATACCCATCGGTTTGTTACCATATGGTGATGGTGTGATCTGCTTCAGCATTCCCGACATCCTTTACCTTCGCGATACCGATGGCGATTTGGTCTGCGATCAAAGGATTCGGTTGCTTGGGCCGTTTGATACCTCGAAAGACACGCATGGAATGGTGAATGCACTCCGTCTAGGCCAAGACGGTTGGATCTATGCTTGCCACGGCTTCAGTAATCATTCGACCGTCACCGCAAGCGATGGCTCGAAGGTTGATTTGACCAGCGGAAACACCTTCCGTTTTCGCCCCGACGGAAACCGCATCGAGTTGTTTACGCAGGGGCAAGTGAATCCGTTCGGAATGGCGAAAGATCGTTGGGGAGATTGGTACTCGGCGGATTGTCACAGCAAACCCATTTCGCGACTGATCCGTGGGGGATGTTATCAAAGCTTCGGACGCCCCGACAACGGCCTCGGATTCGTGCCAGACTTGATGAAGCACTTGCATGGAAGTACCGCGATCAGCGGGCTCGTCTGCTATGCAGCAAACAGCTTTCCAAGCGAGTTTCGAGGTGACTTTTTCAGCGGCAACGTGATGACGAGCCGGATCAATCGCAATCGCATGGTTGCAACGACGGACGCTGTGCAGGCCATTGAGCAGCCCGATTTCATGACCAGCGACGACCCTTGGTTTCGCCCTGTTGATTTGCAGCTTGGGCCCGATGGTGCAATCTATGTCGCCGATTTCTACAACAAGATCATTGGTCACTATGAAGTTCCGCTGGATCATCCCGATCGAGACCGCTTTCGAGGTCGTATTTGGAGGATAACATGCGATAGCGACAAAGGTATGTTGCCGAGCGAACTCTCCGGCGCAACCAAAGTTAACGCAGCGATTGTCGCTAAACATCTCGTCGACGAACTTGGAAACGCGAACGCGACACGGCGCAGCCTTGCTCTTCAAGAAGTGGTCGAGAGTTTCGGTAAAGAATCGGAGGCGTTGCTGCACGTCGCTGTCCTGAGCTCCGAATCGGTGGACCGCCGAGTGAATGCTCTTTGGGCGTTGGCTCGTATGGGAAAGCTTAGGTCATCGGAGTGGAAGGCGTTTTTGTCATCCGCAGACTCGCTGGCACAAGTCCATGCCTATCGATGCGCAACCGAGTTTTCTGAGCTCGTCGACAGGAATTCTTTGCCACCATTTGAACTGCAACTGACCGATGATCCACACGCGAATCTAGTCCTTGCACAGACACGAATGGAATGGCTCAGCACCCTACCAAGTTCCGTCATTTTTAATGAGTTGCTCACAACCGCAACCTCGTATCCGCCAGGAAGCTTGCTTCATCAGGTAGGGAAAATCTGCGTGCGCCGTGCTCTTGAAGATGCTCAGCAATGCAAGTCGTTGCTGAGCGATTGGCACGAGGTATCGTCCGATGAAACGCCATCTGAAACGTCTGACGATCGGTTAAGCGTTCGCGGCCCTCACGCCAGCTATTTGGCCGATGTGTTGATGTCTCTAGCGTCTGATCAAATTGCCGCAGGGCTACTGCGATATTTGAAAGTTGGTAAGCCGCATGATGTTCAGGAGCGACAAGTCATCGGCTTTTGTTTGACGCACTTACCTATTGATCAGATTCACTCGGTGATCGAATACATCGGAGAGAATTTCGACGGTGACTTAGACATTCAGGCGGACTGGATCAGGCAGGTAAAGCCGCGATTCCAATTTGTGAAACAAGTGGAATCGCGAGACTTTCAAGACTGGACCGTATCGGTGCTCGATGCACACATCGATCGCATTCAGACATTGTTATCGCAGCTCGAACCACCTTTCTACAGTTGGCATGAGGGGGCGTTAGAAACAGCAATTTTGCATGGAAATCGCTCGTTAGATTCACCTCTCCATGGGACGTGGCAAACAAAAAATCTCCAAGCCGAAGATAAACGAAGCGATGCACTTTTTTTTAGCAGTTTGACGCTCGGAGAAGCTTACCTGGGTCGTTGGATAAGCGATCCGTTTATCGCTCCTCTAGAACTGTCCTTCTGGGTCGCGGGACATGACGGACACGGTGATAATTCGGCTCAAGGACTCAACTGCGTTGAACTGATTGATGCGGAAACGGGTGAAGTTCTCCACCGAGAAAAGCCTCCGCGCAATGACATCGCAACTAAAATTACTTGGACTCAGACCGGCCTTGAGGCTAGGGCTGTCCGTGTTGTTGTAACGGACGGCAATGGGGGGAACGCGTATGCTTGGATTGCGGTGGGACGGTTTTCGGTATCCGGTCTCAATCCTTCAACCGCAGAACAGTCGATCGATCGACTGTCAATGTTTCTTGCACATGTACCCGTTGACGCATGGCAGGCGAAAATTGAGTCACTTGTTTGCTCCGAGAAATTAGACCGTTCTTCTCGATCAAAGCTTGCAGAGGTGTATGCGAGATCGAAGCGGTCGTTTGCTCTGGCAACTGTCTTGGCTGCGGCAAATGAGCTGCATGTGACGGATT
>Ga0105046_10010420_pt1 | contig 14475 bp, 4 predicted proteins | sample MAT03_FD_78385 | JGI IMG/M metagenome (GOLD analysis project Ga0105046, IMG submission 78385) | Freshwater microbial communities from Lake Fryxell liftoff mats and glacier meltwater in Antarctica - MAT-03 (megahit assembly) | ecosystem: Environmental > Aquatic > Freshwater > Ice > Liftoff... | reverse complement strand
GCGCACTTGCAATAGCCGGTCCGCACGAATGCTGTTGCACTGTCCCACTGTAGGGTAAGGGCCGTGCCGAAGGAGTTGAAATAGTGGGACTGTGGATATTGCCCCAGCAGCATATTCTGCAGTTGATAGTACCATCTTTCGCAATGCGTATTCGGATCACAGAACTCTTCAATGGAGCGCACTTTCTCCGGTTCGGGCGTCTCCAGTTGCCAATCCAGATAGGTTTGCAAATAGATGAGGTAGGCTTGTACACAGGAGCATAGCCCTTTACTCTGGAAGTCTTCGTAGTACTTGTATTGGTTATTCAGCCCAGATCCCGTCGACAGGAAGTAGGCTGAAGCAGCGTAAGTCTGTAGGGTCTCTTTCCAGAGTGTGTAAAGGCGTTGGCACTCACTTTCTGGTGCCAGCAATTTTGAGAACACGGCACCGGTATCCAGCCCGCACGAGGCCAATTTTGGCAGCTGCCCAGGGCAGGGGAATGTATCTGATGCAAGGGCGAGCAGGTAGGCATCCATCACAGCCAAGCCTGTATCGCTGCAGCATAGATTGCTCTGCAGGAACTCATAGTATGATACCAGCGGCACGAATTGCTCGGTTCCATAGCAAGGATGTAAGCTATCCGAGATAGCAACGATAAATGCTGCGTGCGCAGGCAGATACGTTTCCCGGTAGAGAACAGCGCATGGGTCCGTATTCACCTCCCAATTGAGATAGCCGGTTATGTTCAACGGCAAGGTGTTCTGCGGTGTACGAGCGGCCAAGTAGGCCACATACACATAGCTTTTATCGCTTAATAAACGGTTGCCGAAAGTGGTTTTCGATTCTACGTCAATGATCAATGGCTTGCCTGCTGTTTGGGCGCGCTGGTTGTAGTTGGTTACGGCTCCTAGATAGCGTGCATATTCGCTTTCCACGTTGAACCCATTGCCCATTTTCACAACGAAGGAATCAATCGTTGCCAAGTAGGTGTGATCATCGATCGTCGGTATATAATTGCGCAGATACTTCAAGTAATGCTCTAGGGTCTTCCGGTAGCCTTTTTCCATGAATTCCTGAAAACCGATCTTTTGAACCCGCAATGGGTTCGCGGACCCGTAGTTGAGCCGGTAGTTTACCGAATCTACCGCAGCGGCGTAGCCTGCATAGGTCTGCCAACTTTTGTCCTTCTCAACCAAACCACTACTCTCCATACCGCCCCCTGTGCCATCGGTCCAACGCAATGCGATGGGCTGGGTAGGTGGGCCTTGCAAACAGGGTGGCGTGGTGGGCGGCTCGGGGTTACCTGGCACAGCGAATGCGGAAGGCGCCGGTAGAGGGGGGCAAGGGTTGCACTCTTGCAGGCCGAAGCAAGATGTTATCGTGACCATACCAAGCGGGAAAGGGGGGTCTGGAACTTGGTTGAAATTGAAACTAGCCGTATGGAACGCTCCTTCTTGATCTTGTGTCCCGGATAGTGTAACTGGACCATAGGGTTCTATCGTGGCACCATTAGAGGGATCGAAACCATGCGCGGGATCCACAAGATCCACACGGATCTCTAAACAGTTACCGAACCTGAACGTAGTGGAAGCTAGATCGCTGTTATCAAAGAACCCAATGAGTTCATTCCACTGGCCGCTGTTGGATGAAAAGTCGCACTCTGGACATAAGGCAGCGGCTAGTTGGTTCGTCATATATGGACTTTCCCATAAATTGAGCGATGTCCATGGACCGATCGGATCATACGCAGGCCCATTGCTCAATAGCCGTTCTTGAACCACGCGAATTAGTTGGTCCGTGAGGTAGACGTCGCTGTCGTCACAAATGGCGGCTGTGGGCAGTTCACACGTGCCAACAGGTAACGCTGTTTCAACAGTGCTTTCTGTGAACCACAATTCGCCACGTAGGGCGCACACAAAGGCACCGTCCTCATCGTACACATCAACAGTGAAGAAGTTCTCGTAAGTGCTGTTCAGGTTGGTGAAGTAGGCCGCTTGTGTCAAGTAGTAGCTCAATGCTGCATCGGCGGGTGCGGTATTCAGTCCACTCAAAGTATACCGTGGTGCCGTTAGCAAAGTGCCTGCGCGTAGGGTGAGGCTGGCGTCTGTTGCCGAGAAAGACCATTGTAGGGTTGGGTTGCCCGCAAAGCGTGCTCGAATAGGCATGGCCACTTGGGCTTGTACCGTTAATCCGCCAGAGCCGGGCAAAACCAAGCCCGTTAGCGGCATGGCATTGGTGATATTACCGCTCATAGCAATATCTGTTAGTAGCTGCTGCCAGGCCAAACCAAGTTCGTTGGCGAGGCAAACGCGTTCAAAGTTGCAAGGCGCGAGTGGGAAGATATCGCAGAGCGTGCCTTGTATCACGACCGGCGCAGCACTGCTGGCCATGTACACGGTAAGGTTAAAGGCGTTGCCTGCCGTTTGTTGCAGATTGGCGACATAAATGACATCGGACCAAACGAATGCCCCACCACCGGGCACCGTATTGGGGACTACCAGCGTGGCCATACAATTTTCATCGGCGCTAGTAATGAACGACAGGGTAAGGGTTTGCCCGGACTGTGATACGGCCAGGCTTGCACCTTGAGTAACCGCACTGGCGTAGTCATTCTGGACCAGCATGATCCCTTGCCACGCTGGAGAATTCGCTAGGTTGTATGTGCCGCCGTTGGTAAGATGGCCTGTTGCCAACAACTCCTGAAAAAGCGTTTGCCACGCGGTTGCCATCGGGCATTGGCCTGTTTGCACGTAGTTGGCGTAACCAGTGCTGGTGGCAGGTGCAGGTTGCATAGGCGCACCTGACGGCTCTGCAATGCGGCGCACCTTTCCTGCAAAGTATGCGTAGCTGCCTGTATGGCAAGGTTGGCACACGGAGTTTCCCGGTTGTGCACTCCATTGCGTCATCCATTGGTTCATATAATCTGCGAACGAAGCACCCTCTTGGAATTGGAGGAAGACTGGGCTGTGCATCCGCCCCCACCAGGTGCTGGCCTGCGGCTCGCTAATGCAATAATTGAGCCCTGCGCAACCGCAATTGTCCACGTAGTTATCGCCCCGTTGCTTCTGGAGCTTATACTTCTCGGCCCGGTAAAAAGCACGCAAGGTTTCCCACTCGGCGTTGCGCACGGCTGTGGAAACCTCCACAGTTACGCTACCATCGATATAGGTCGAGCCAAATGAGCGACACCAGGGCATGCCCGGTGTCTGGCTACTGAAGTTGCCGCCGCAACGCGCAAAAACAGCGGCCAATTCTGGCATGGAGTAGGACTCACCGTTGATGACCATATAGTTGGCGAACCTTGCCGCCAACTCGGTAGCATAGGTACCATAGAGATCTTCTTGTGCGAAGGGGTCCTGGTCGAGCAGATGCAGGCTGGGCACGGCAAGCCAAATGGGATCTGTTGGTACTAAAGGATAGACGAGCATCCCAAGGTCTTCCGCCAAAGAGGCGGTATAAGCCTCTGTCAATTGATGGTCGAACCCATCGCTGCTGGAATAGATCTGTTCCTCGTTCTCAAGCTCGCCATAGATGCGACAGTTCTGGTAATAGCAATACTCCGGATGGAAGCGTAACAAGGAACGCTCATAACCAAAGTGCCAATACAGGAAAAAGTCGTTCAAGTTGGTCAGGAACTCCGGATACGTGTAGGGTAGAAGTTCCTCCTGGTCATAGTACAACACATTGGCAGGGTCTACAGCCGGTTGAAAGGTGCCACCGTCCATGGCCAATAGGTCAACCTTTTTGCGTTCGTTGTTGTCGTCACGGTATTCGGGGTATCCAACGCCATTCACTTCTATCCAAGGCTGCTGCCAAGGGGCCAACGAGGCGGATACTTGGCGTGCTGGATCGGTCGAGTTGCCATCGTGTAAGAAGGGGTCAAGAAGAACGCTGTTCTCATGGAACACCGATGTACGGTCGGTAACCGTAATGTTATCCAAGCCGCTTTCTGTGTATTTAGCGTATTGGCCGTTCAGGTCCACGTCCACAAGCATGTTATCCCGCGCTACATCACACCAGCTGATCACCCGGCAGGCATCATCGCATTCCTCGCGAAGATCTTCGTAGAGTTGGACCGTACCGCCTTGCAGAACGAACTCCTCCACATTGCCAAGGGCCGCGTAACACTCTTCGCAGGTCACATCGCAATCCGCAAGCTCTAGCCCAGCGCTTAGGTCTGCTGGATCTGGCATACCCTCAGCGTAGCAGCTATTGTTCTCTGCTTGGAGCAAAGCGTTCACATATGCCTGTCGCGTGGCGGGGTCCAAACGTAGCACCTTGGTCAAGGTGTATTCCCCTGCGGCCAATTGAATGGTGCGGCTGGCTGTTGCGGGTACCAATGGCTCTTGCGCCGTGGCGCAGGAGAAATCCAGCACTGCGTTGTTCTCTTCGATCGTGCCGATCAATTGACCGACTATGGGGAAGGTTGGCCCCATTTGTTCACCACAGCTATTCTCCAAGTACAGGTCCAGTATATATCCGCAGGTAACACACAAGGTGCCCTGTTGCCAGCAATTATCCGTAAGCTGTACGGGTGTCACCCCATAGTCGAAGGTGTACTCGCCCGCACATGGCACAGGTATGGTGGTGGTGAAGACCAATGCCGGCCCATTCTCTCCCAAGGTCAACTGCTCCAAGTCTGTTGATGTGCTGGCCAACCCATTGAAAAGGTCGGTAGTGGCCACAATGGTCTCTGCTAACTGGCTTTCCAACGGGGTCAACGCATCGGGCGCGTCGCAAGCCAAGGAAGTGATCACGGTCTTCCCGGTCATGTCAACGTAGCTTATCGACACTTGACCATTGGGATCTTTTGAAACTACCTTTTGGAAGTGATGTGCGTACCCCGCCTCACTGCCGAATACCCGGTCCAGTTGCAGTTGTTCGGGTTTGCCGTAGTAGGTGGTGCTCGTATGACCGCCCATTTTGAACAGATCACCCACGCTGCTCTGGGTGCGTATCCGTCCCGTATTGTCTTTGGTATACTCGGTTTGGGCGTAGGGGTAACCACCTGCTACAGGGAGGAATGGAGGGGGCGGCACGAGTAAACTATTGGGCGCATTGATCCCATCGTTCGCGTAATTCGCAGAGTAATAGTACTCTGCACCATTCGTGGGGTGTAGCACCGGGGCCATGGGTGCGCAAGAAGTTCCGCCTATAAGGTCCTCGTAGGTTATCGCGTCATGCCCCCCCCCCTCCACCTCTCGGTTGAACTGGGCGTAGTAGTCGATACGCCCCCAAGGTTCGGCCGCATCCTCACAACGAGCTTTCACGTGTGGCACGGGCATGATCTCCATGGCGGACCTGCCAACGATATCATAGATGGTCTCGCCAATGATCGGCGTCATCCACGAGTTGTTGCGGGTTACACTTTGCCGGGCTCGTGAGGTACCGTCCGCGTAGGTCATCACCTCTTTGTGCTTTCCCTCTTCGGCAAAATTCGTAGTGACCGTCCAGTTCTTGCTCGGCTGATGGGCTAGGATCCCATAAGCATATGGTGCGGCACCAGACACCGGACCCGCACTTGCCGGCCCTACCCATACCGTGGTCACTTTGGCAGCAGGGTGGGCGGGTTCATGGCCGGTGGCACGCACGCGGTAAACGATGCTTCCTCTATCGTAGAGTAGCGGTATGCGGTAGCTATTGAAACGTGTGCTGATGCGGGTAGCACTGTGCTCGAGGTCGTAGCTGGGATCAGACACACCCAACCCGGTCGCGAGGTAGTTATCCACCCAAGACCATTCCAGGTCATATCCATCCGCACCGTCTACGATATCCCAAGAAATGTTCAGCTCCACAGCCGCTCCATTATTCGTAGATCCGCATTCCACCGGTTGGTGGACCAATCCTTCGGGACCATCCTCCAGTGCACCTAGCAGGAGCACACGATCATACACCAATTCGTGCTCCAAGCGTAGCGCCTTAGGCAGGTATGGTACGGCCATGAAGCCGCTGCCTTCATCCACTTCCACATACACTAGAACCACCTCATAACGATGCGCATTGATAAACCCAAATGCATCCACATCCTGAAAGTCCAATTCGCGGGATAACGGCGCAGGTGCATCAGCCAGTGGGCGCGACCCCACTTTCAACTGCACAACCATCAGCGTATCCTGATCAGCGGTAGGCTGATAGGCACCATGGTCCGGATTGGTCGTGGCCTTCACATTTAGGGTCAACCGCACATCACGGGGCGTTGTATCCATTTGCCAGCGGGGATCAACGACCAACATGATCATGTCCCGTATACCATAAGACTGCGCGGGGGTTGACGGCTTTTGCCATTCCACCACGAGCGTGTCGCCCACGAAAACCGTATCCGCGCTGGACACAGGCCACGGTCGGCTAATGGGTGGCGAAGAAGGAATAATACCCTCTTGACCATGGACACCCGCGCATGGCAGGCAGCCCAACAACCCAAGCAAACTATGGAAGATGGTTTTCACGGGGTGCGAGTATCGTAGACTTCAAAGTCGGCATAAGCTCCAACGCCTCGGAGTTGTGCAGCTTTGCGGTCTACAAGTTTGGCGATATCCAGTTCTACCTTTTGCCCGATGGGGCCCGGTTCAGTAAGATCAACCCGAACCTTGGGCAACACTTGGTCGCTAAGGGGGTTGCCCGGCTCCACAATTATGGGCCGCGCCCAACACGTGGTCATGGACCGCAACCAACCTTGTTTGTCAAAGACCAACTCCAAGGTGCTGTAAGTAGCAGCTTTAGGGAAGGTCAGTTGAAAACGTACACCCAGTGGATCAGTGGTCTTCCGCACCTGCTGTGCCGCCAGGAACATGATAGTGCGTGTTCCTGCGTCGGCCATTGAAAGCGAACCCTCAGGGACGCTTAACATGATCATCCGTTCTTCGGCGTCCACGGTCACACGAAGGGTGTTGTCCTGCACCGTGATAACACCGAACGCTTCGGAGCGCATTCGGTCGCCCATTTTCCAGAGTGTCGTTCGTTCCACCTCCGCCGGCATGGCGTCTGTGGTGTTATGGTAAGAGCTTATAGTGGAGCGCAAGACATAATCATTCAACGCACCCAATTTCGCCTCGTACGCGTGCAGGTATCGTCCCAATTCTATGGTGTCAGTAACCACCCAGGAGGGAGCTGCCTGCGCTACGCCAGCAGACGAACAGTAGATAACCAAGCATGCCACCAATGAAGAATGATTAAGGCGCATGGTGGTAGGTATTATGCTGGGTCTCTTGAATGGTCATGCGCCCACGCTCGGTCTCTTTCTTCACACGCATCAGGCGACCTTCATTGTCATATTCATAGAAGGTGGCGTAGTGTCGCTCGTCCAATTCCGCTACGAAGCGCAGGTTATGTGGATCGTACACGTAGCATTTCATACTGCCATCGGCGGGGAACACACGTATATCGTCAAAGTAGGCGGCATCGTCCTCGCTGACCAGATCCAAGACTATGGGTGCTTCATTCGTGTTTGGCATGGTAAAGGTGGCCTCAATAAGTTGCCAACCATCAATGACATAACCCACCGGAATGCCAATTGCAATAACGTTTAGCGCTTGTGAGCGGATCTCGATCCGTAGGGGATGTGGACCGTTAAAATCCGTTGCCCCGTAATCTATCGTCCCTTGTGGTGCATTCTCCACCATGACCCAAGCATTAAGGATATACGTTTCCAACGGGATGGGGTTGAATGTCGGTATACACCCATCGCAGTTCACTATCACCGCAGTTTGACCAATGAGCCGAACAGATAAAAGCAAAAAGAGGAGCAGTGGGCCAAACTTCTTCATGATGCGTTGATGCTAACTATCCCGCGGCAGCCGTTCGCATCTTCTGCGATAACCTTAACCCCCATGGGGAATCCATTGTACTGACAATCACTACCAAACCATGCGCCGGGCATACCGACATACGGCGACAGGATAGTTGAGAAATTGGTCCAAGGGGAATCGGTCGGGGACAAGGGCATCAAATTGCAAGTACCATTCTCCGTTATCCACGAGTCGTAACTCCATGTGAATGTTATCGGAGGAGAACCATTGGTAACGAACACGAATCCAGGCCGACTGGCAGTAGCATTGATCACTGCCATTGTCAGTTGACAATCGCACAGCCATGCTGAGTTGCCCATCTGGGCACGTTCGCCTGGTTCCACCTTCACACTCCTTCTACCGGTATGCGCTATTCCTTCCACAACCACAGGGGTAATGTCCGGGGTGGTGGGCCGCGTGAATCGGTTATCCTCGCAGCCATCGGCCGCCCTATCCTCAAAGCTGGTGAAGATGGTTTCCCGGTAGCGCGTGTTCTTCGAGACGCTCAGTGGCAAGGTACCGCCGTGCCCGAAGGTGGCAGCACTAAAAAGGCCCAAAGCATCCCTATTCTCCAATTCAGCCCCTCTGGAGTTATAAGAAGTGATGGCACGAACGGTAGTCCAACCGGCATACTCCGTGGACCAAACGCCATTGGTGAGCTGGTAGAACGGCGAGAAGGCCGTGTACCAGCCGTCACGCTTGATATTGGCGTTCCTATTCTCAACCGAGCGCGTCCTATCAGTTAACCACTTATGCTCCTTGGCTAAACGCCAAGTGCCAAGCTTGTTTGTCACCCACCTATTGCTGAAGTGAGGCGTCTCGGGGAAACAATTACATGGGGCTAACCAAGAATCACTGAATTCAACCGCTGCAACATCAACCACACTAGCATAGATATTGCCCGCCATTCCTGCTAAAGGGTCGCTGTAACTGATCACGGACATCATATCCTGCCCGTGCATATTCCTTCGACCGGAGCGTATCACCTTCAGTCCATAGACACCCACTATGGGCAAACCTGTGCGGTTGATCACGGTAACACCATCTGGCCGCACCTCATCTATCCAGCCCCTTACTGGAGCGCCTCCATTGGCAGGATCCAAAGCCAGTTCATCCCCGGCGCTGAACCATGCTGGTGCATAGCCTACAGTGGCTCTACCTTGCTGATCGAACGTGATAGAGGACATAACGTTCCCAATGTTCTTGTAAGCCGGTCCCATTCCGTCGTAGCGCCAATAAGCTGGGAACTTCATGGTATGGACTGGATCTTCGAAATCATTCTTCGTACGGGTCAATAGCACAGCACCCGTATGGGCGTCATAAGCAAGATGCTCCGTTGTAACGGTGGATCCATTATCCATTTTCACCACCTTCTTAAGTATACCGGCGCGGGTTACCTTCTTAACCAACACGCCGGTTTTGAAACGTGTGCTCTCGGAGGAGAATTTGGGCCATAAGCCAGCCCATGCAGCTGGCAAGATGGCTGCCAAGAAGGAGTCCAAATTGTTTTGGATACCCCCTGCGGTGTTCTTGGTTTGGAACTCGCGCGTATCGGCCACGAACTCGTAAAGACGGCCTATCTCCGCTTGCCCAATGATACCATCACTATCAATAGTGGTGGCCGTGTTGGAAAGCGGCCCTTGCCCATTGGCCAAGGTGGTTTGGTACTCGTATCTGATGGATGAGATAGCCTGGTCGCTCCCTTGCCTGTAAACGGATGTCATTTTCGGTTTGCCGTGCATGTCGTTGGTCTCGACGGTGAAACCTTGCGAAGCATGCATGTGATCGAAGTGTTTGAATCCAACGAGCGCGAGCAAATTGAGCTTGTTCCGCCTTGGCAGCATTTGCAACTTGGTGTAGGTGGACCGTGTTGGGAAATCTTTGGCCGTGTAGAATTCATGCACGACAGATCCGGTGCCCTGTTGCCGAACGATGGGGTCGCTAGCTTGCAACTCGCTATCCCCGTTCCGGTAGAGATCCTTGACAATGACCTTGGAATAACCCACCGACGCGCTGGGGTACATGTATTCACCAAATGGCTCTTCTTGGTAGAAGCGCTCGTCTGGGCTAAGTGTGCGCGAGGAAAAACCGTAGATAGGTCGGCGCAGTGCATTCTCGTCCGCACCCACCATAGGTTCGTAAGCAGCCACGCCGTAAGAGCCGGATGCATCGCCATAGATGTAGGACTTTCCATACGTGTAGGTTTCATCGTCTTCAACAGGCTCCATTTGCTCCCATTGGTCACTAAAGAGCACCTTGGCTACGCGATGACCTCCACCCTTTTTCACACCTTTCGGTGCGTTCAGCCGGAACCAACATTGATCATAGTCGAATTCGCCGCATTTGCCTGCTGCCTTCATTTCAGCATTGGGGCCTGTGAAGAAGCCACCCAAGCCGCTCACAAGGCCTAGGATGGAGCTCGCCAGCATGGGGAAGAAGGCCAATAAGGAGGTCTCGTCGTCGCCATCTGGCGCTGGAAATGCGCCCGTATGCGCGTATTTCGGATAGTTCAATTGGGCATACTCCAATGCCGCACGGTATGGCGGCGCAACATTGTAGCCAGCCTCCTCGTCTATTTGTACCGGCGCTAGGTTGAAATACCACTTTTGGAGATCTTCATCAAACATAGGCGGCCCGTTGAGGCCGCAATAACCAGATACAAAGTCGTACGGAGCTTCACCTTCATCGCTCATCTTCACCATTACTCTAAAGTAAACTTCGGTAACACCTGCGAAGAGCGCTTCGATCTGCTCTTGTGTGGTGTTCAATGGCAGGGCTAGGTACACTTTATACTGGAGCGTGGGATCGCCATACGTAGATGGAGGTACAAATGACCCTTGTGAGGCAGCTGCATCCAGCGCGAACATGCGCATCGCCTTCTTATTTTGCACGAACGCGTAATCATCTGCTTCGTATTCCACAGTGATCTTACCGCCCGACGGTGTTATGATGGTCTTTAGGTTCCACGCGGCCGCATTTGAGTTGGCTTCGGGGGCATCCTGTACAGAATAGGGGTAGTCCTGGTTGGCCAAAAGCGCATCATTGGGCTTGTAGCAGCCCCAGCGATCTTGAGCATTCGCATCATACGTAGGACCAGAACCACCATAATCGAACGTGTACGGACTGGTTCTTCCACGGCTACTCTCCCCGTAGGTGAACCACACCTTTTTCAGTGTTAATTTTCCTTTGTTCTGGTCGTTAGAATTGGGCGTATTGTAGCACAGGGAGTAGTCATAATCAAAGTGTACCGTTTTTACCAATGTGCGCAATTCAGTACCATCCAAAGCGTGCCCGATCGTGTAAATTGCTATGCGGTCGAGCTGCTGCGCTTTATGTCCATCTGTTTCTGCAAATCCCTGTTCGTTCACCGGCAAGGCATCATTCCGGTTTGAGGTGAAGAACTCGGCCTCCATATTGCGGCTTCGGATGGCCTGGAGGTACTTGACTTGTTTCTCACCGTAGGAATAAATGCCTTTGTTGTCTTGGTTGTCCGCCAAGCGACCACGTGAAAGGCGCGCGCGGCCGTTTGCGCCAGTTACTGGAGCGGAAGCCGGTGCGCGCCACTTGAAGTTGTCTGTACCTGTAGAATATTCGAAAAGGGTGTATGTACCTAGGTCCCCTTCGCTTGGCCCTGGGGTGGGATCAACATCCGAATAGTCTTTGGATAAGAGGCTGGTAAGTAAAAAGGCATAGGGATATCCAGGTGTAGTGCTACGGCTGAAGTAATGTTCACGGCCTTGGGTATTATCCACAGAAGCATCTTCGAGATTGTACGGGACGAGCCCTGTTCCATCGTCTGCGGCGGTGGTACTGAACTCCACATCTTGTTGAAACAAATTGTAAACGGGTTGCCCGTACACATAGCGCTGCCCTCCTTCCCCTAAAATTGTGATCTCGCTCATATGATGAGGCTGGACGACCTGCTCGCTTGACCCCAAGGATGACACAATGGGTGCTGCCGACGGTGGCTTTACGCCGTAAACTAGCGCCTCCTCGTGTGTGAGGTATGTGAAGAGCTGGGCGCGAGCTTCCCGCTTTCTGCGGTAGTTAAGGGCGGGGGTCGTAGAGGAACTAAACCAGTCCGACGTCAATTTCGCCTGCAACGAGGCGTTCTGCCCACCGCTTAGGGCCATATTGAAACCTTTCGGTGTGGCGCCGTCCATGGCATTCCACAAGTCTGGATCGCGTTCAAGGGTGTGCTCGCTCGCTTCCCTGAAATAGACTATTTCGGTGGACGGGTTACTTGTCTCTTGTTGGAACGGAAGAGCCCATGCGATCTGGTTGCCCTCGGTCCATTTACCGCTATGACTCTTGGAATTGTTGACCATCACATCACTACCCTGATGGCTTAGATTTCCTGCTCCAAGTTCAATGCCAAGAGTAAAACCATCAGAAACGGAGGCATTGTAAGGGTCATGAACGTTCCCGACATCGGCGCGGAATGCGCGGTAACTTCCAGCCACGCCTTGTCCACTTGCCGTGAATACATCGTTCGTCAACTGGGCTATGCCCAGCGCTGCCTTATCTGGACTGTAGGGTCCATCCTTCTCGCGATTGAAGTCCAACATCGCATTCCTCGTGATCCCTGCATCACCCAAATGCATGTATCCAAACGCCTTACGCTGTACTTCTCGCTCACGCACGCTCATGGTGCTATAAAAAGCTCGCCAGCGGAAATTGGGGTGGCCGCCGAATGCAGATAAGCCCGTGGTGACATTGAATGTCATTGATGTACTCTTCATTGGCACAGCGATCTCCGGGGTATAAGAGGGCGCGCCCACATCAAAAGAGGAACCCATCCCCCTGGTCGCTTCGGTGATCGAGGACCGGTCACCGCTGGAATTAACCGGATCGCAGTAATGCTTTAGCTCAGTGCGCGTAAGATCCGCACCGAAAGATATGTTGGTAAGACCCATTCTCGAATCCAAGGATAATCCGAAATTCAAGCCAGCAATCAGATCCGATGAGCCAAGCCTGCGCCCGAACCCTACCCTTGGCTGTAGACGAAGACCACGGTTCGAATGAGAGGTGAGCCCTAGTTCCCCGTTGAACTGGCATTTATTTCCCTGTGAGGAACGCAGGCCCATGCTGATGCCGCTCTCGACAGAGACCCCCTCGTAACTATTGAACGTAGGGCTAAGAGAAAGTGAAAGAGTCCCACCGCCTGTGTTACCTCCTTCTGGTATCGGTGTGAAACCGAACATCTCGAACGTGACCTTTGCACCAACGCCTAGTGACCAGTTATTTTTTTGCTTTATCTCGCGCTTGAAAATTTCACCGTTGAAATCATCGGGCAGACCGCGCATGTTCCGTTCAACCACACCTGGGTTTAGATTCCACCCCAAACCGACCCAGCTGGCCTCCTGGTCCATACCTACACCCGCATTATAGAATAAATTGACAGGATAGCCCTCTACGTCGAACAACGGAATATTGTAGGAGAGATTCCCGCTGAAGAGGTCGACCATATCGTTCGCGCTTGCCGGTGTAAAACCCTGCACCTCTGGTTGCGATGGTCCTGACGTGAGTGCAAATGCAACGGTAGGAGCAGCGATATCGCCTACCATGATCACCATCAATACGATGGCCAATACGCGCCTTTCGTTGATCATGATCGATCGCTTTTCAGGCCGCGTTCCACGGCCTTGATATACTCAGCCAAGCTATTAGGGTCCAGCACCAAGGGTGCGCTGTTGCCAACCAAGCCCTCCCGTAAAAGCAAACGCTCCGCTTCCCTTATGCTGGCTTGATCGAAGCCTACCAGAAAGGTTTGGAAGGGGACCACGTTCGCACTCATCTCCCGGTGTACGAAGGCACAGGAAATGGTGTCGCCCGCCGTGATCTGCGCCACCGCATTTTTCACGGCTGTTTCTTCCAAGGGTGCTTGGCCATTGAGGGGTGTGGCACGCAGTATTAAGAGCGTACTATGCTCCAAGTCGGCAATTCGTGTATGGAAGGCCGCATCACTAAGCCGCGCTCCACGGTTCTCCAAACAGGCCGTGCAGAATGGTGTGCGGCTGTCGAACTCAAAACTCCAACCGTGTGCAGTCACCTTAGTGCGAAAAACCCCGGCATGGGCAGCGCGCCACGCCAGAACTTCTTGGCAGTTCGTGAACATCACTTCTTCGATGGGTCGTTGGCTTTGAGCGCGTATGGCCGAGACCTCAGGGTCGGGCCGCTCAACCAGCTCTGAACAACCCGCGTGCAGCAATGTAAAGCCTAGAAAGTATGCACACCATAACGCGGCATGGTATGCCCTACGGTGTACCCTTGTGCTTCTCATCGGTCTATGTGAAAGGGAAGTATGAAGGACCTATTCTTTTCGTTCTTCACCACCAAAGTGTAGTATCCTGGGCGCAAGACATGTGAGGACAGATCGAACGCGTACAGATTCATGCCAATGCTCTTTGGACTGTTACCAGCACCTGCGGCGCTGTTAATTTCCTTGTCCGGGGCAGGGGTTACGTCCTCTAGTGCATCACTCTTCTTATACACCCAACAGGTAAGCTCTTTGGAAGCATATGCTTCGTCATACCTGAAGTAGATCCGGTCATCCAGGACGTTATAGACTGAACCCGGTTGGATATCCTCCAAGCGGACGTACTTCATAGCCGTAGGCACCTCCGTCTTTCGCACACAGAACCCCCATGGCTCTGACCTATCCAAAACACGGTTGTCCTGCAAGCGTTCCACCTGCCAAGCGTAACATGCG
>Ga0105046_10010418_pt1 | contig 14477 bp, 11 predicted proteins | sample MAT03_FD_78385 | JGI IMG/M metagenome (GOLD analysis project Ga0105046, IMG submission 78385) | Freshwater microbial communities from Lake Fryxell liftoff mats and glacier meltwater in Antarctica - MAT-03 (megahit assembly) | ecosystem: Environmental > Aquatic > Freshwater > Ice > Liftoff... | reverse complement strand
GGCTCAAATACTCTTCATAAGAGTATCGGTGGTGTCGTTTGACCGGCTGGTTCATGTGTGCCCCCAGGGCAAAACAATAGCACGGTGAGCGGTGGAGCGGCCCAAGGCCATCTCCCTCAATGCCCGCCATAGAACGCTTGACCCGACGCGAGGCCACTCGTATGACCTAGGTCGTGAAGATCACTGCAACCCAATTGCCTGAAGTCCTGTTAATCGAGCCGAAGGTTTTCGGTGATTCGCGAGGCTCTTTTTTCGAGACCTTTCGCGCGAATGTCTTTGCAGAAGCGGGTTTACCGGCCTTTGTGCAGGAAAACCAATCAAGCTCGGTGCCCGGCACGTTGCGGGGCCTGCATTACCAACTGGATATGCCGCAAGCGAAGTTGGTTCGGGTTCTAAAGGGCCGCGTGCTCGATGTTGCGGTGGACATTCGTCGTGGCTCGCCCTCATTCGGGCGCTGGGAAGCGGTAGAATTGTCGGCCGAGAACAGGCACATGTTGTTCATACCGGCTGGTTTCGCACACGGGTTTTGCGTGATTGGCGACGAGCCCGCGGACGTGTTTTACAAATGTTCGGATTATTATTCGGGCGCGGCGGACCAGCGTGGTGTTGCCTGGGATGACGCGGGGCTTGCGTTACCGTGGCCGGTCAAACAGCCGGTACTATCCGAAAAAGACCAGACTTTCGCAGGGTTGACGCTAAGCCGGGAAGACCTGCCTGCGTTCGTGGGTAGCACTGTCCACAAGTAGGCAAGATTTGCCGTCAACCGGCGGCCCGCGAACTTCCGCGATTGTCACAAAGGGCGGTTAAAGAAAACGGGCCGGCTTTCCGATGTCTATTTTGTGGCGACAAACACTGCGAAGGCCCCAGAGGCCACCGGAAGAGAAAGACGCGAGAATCATCGCTTCGACTTTGAGGTGGAAGTGGGGTTTGAAACCGATTCAAACTTCTACACGGGGTTAACCCAAGACGTCAGCACTGGCGGGCTGTTCATAGCCACGCACGATCTGAAGCCGGTGGGCACCAAGTTCACCCTGCAATTCAAACTGCCTGGTGTCGAGAAAGCCCTAGAGTTGGAAGTTGAAGTGCGTTGGTTGAGGGAAACCTCATCGTTGCACCGCTCTGATGGTCCCCACGGCATGGGCGTTCGTTTCAACAATCTAACGCCAGAGCAATCGGCCGCGATTGCCAGTTTCCTCAAGAAGCGTGATTCGTTGTTCTACGATGACGAATAAGAATTTGTCTCTGTTCGGTTTGGTTGGTTGGTTGGTTGGTTCCTGGCGGCCCGTGGTTGGGCCGCCCTTTTTCTTTCGAACGCTGCAACCACTTAGGTTCCGCTGATTGTATCGAGAGTAATCAGTGGCGCGTCTTCTGAAAGACCTGCGCGAGATTCGGCGCTAAGATCAACGGTGGCCACCAAGGCCCAATCGTCGTGGCCTTCCGGTTCGCAAAGGCGTTGCACCACTTCCCATCGTCGTTCACTAACAGCGCGCATGATTGTGTTGCTGTTCGCGCGCGCCGCGGGCGTGGAAAGCAAAGTGGTGTATTGGGTGAAGAAGGGGCCCAATGCTTCGGCAAAGCGAAGCCCTGTCCACGGGTTGGGGCTATCAACTGGCTGCCAGATGGAATCCTGGGCTTCTTCCCAATCCTTGCGGGCAAGCGCGGCCAACAAGCGGTGAAGTTCGGTGCGGACGCGAACGGTAAGCGCGCGTTGATCTTCCCACAAAGGTTTCTTTGCGGCGGCGCGCGCGCGCATCGCTTCTTCAAGAGCAACGCCCGCAGCGATGCGGGCAGCGGCAGCGGCAGGATCCATCATGGTTTCCCACTCTTCAAGCAAGCTGGCGTCCACTGTGCGCACCACGGCACCCAAGGTTAATGCCATGTCTTCCAAGGTATCGGTTTGGTATTTACGCGGAACCGACTGAACCAACGTTTTATAGCTGTCTGTTAGGTAGCGAAGCAAAACGCCTTCGGAACGCGCAACGCCCAGCGAGCGAACGAAATCATTGAAGCTGGCGTGTCGTTCAAGCAATTCCCGAGCGATGCCTTTGGGTGCAATGTTTTCTTGCCCCACCCATGGGTGTCGTTCGGCGAAGGCATTGAAGGTTTCGTAGATGAATTCGCTGTTGGGCTTGGGGTGGGTGATCTTTTCAAGCTCTTGCATGCGTGCTTCGTAATCCGCACCTTCGGAGCGCAGTTCCGCCATGCGATCGTCTTTTGCTCTGTCCGACTGTGCGATGAGCAACGTGCGCGGGTTCTCCAAAATGGATTCCACCATGGCCAAAACATCGAAAGCATAGGTTTCAAGCGCTGGATCAAGCAGATCCATGGTTTCCACCAGATACAGCCCCAAAGTTTGGTTCAACGAGAACTCGTGTTGAAGTTCATCGCTGGCCACCGGGTAGGGGTTGCGGGCGCGTTCGTCGTGGCGCAATTCAATGAGGCCTGCATTGCGAAGGGCGCGAAACATCCTTGCGGCGTTTCGCTTGTGGCGCCGCTTAAGAACATCGCTTTCGTGGCAATGCGAGATCAGATCCAAAAGCCGCCTGTAACCGGCGCCGCGTTTTGGATCAGCGTTTTCGCTTTGCAACACGGAAAGCAGAAGCCCGTGGGACACTTGAAACTGCGACGACAAAGATTCAGGCGTGGATTCGATCAGCCGCGCAAAGGTTGACGAATCCCAGTGAACGAAGCCTTTTTTAGGTGGTTGGCGTCGGGTAAACTTCTTGCCTTTTGATTTTTCTAAAAGTCGTTTGTTTTCGACTGTGTGCGCAGGTGCAAGCGAAACGACGTAGCCTTGATCGTCGAAACCTTTGCGCCCAGCTCGGCCGGACACTTGATGGAAATCGCGCGAGGGCAGGATAGCGTCTTTGATGCCATCGTATTTGCACAGCTGCGTAAACAACACCGTGCGGATCGGTATGTTGACTCCCACGCCCAGCGTATCGGTGCCGGATACAATCTTTAGGAGGCCTTGTTGCGCCAAGCGTTCCACCAAACGGCGGTAGCGGGGCAAGAGGCCTGCGTGGTGAAGGCCGATGCCTGCGCGCAAGAAGCGGAGAAGTTCTTTGCCGTAGGGGCTGGGAAAACGTTCTTTGGCCAAGATGGCTTTAAGCGCGTTCTTCTCTTCTTTTGAAGTGAAATCTAAACTGGTGAGTGCTTGCGCTTGCTCGGCCGCAGAGCGTTGCGTGAAGTTAACAACATAAACGGGTGCACGGCCCCGGTTTACCAAATCGGTAACGGTCTCGTGAATCAACTCATCGCGGTACCCGAAGTCAAGCGGCACGGGGCGTTGCATACCGCGCACGTGCACCACAGAACGTCCTGAATACGCTTCAAGTCGTTTGATAATGCTGGTCATGTCGCCCAACGTGGCAGACATCAGCAAGAACATTGTCTTCGGCATCGAGATCAGCGGGATCTGCCAGGCGATGCCGCGTTCTTTGTCGCCGTAGTAATGGAATTCGTCCATCACGACGTAATCAACCACCGTGCGCGACCCGCGAATGGTTTGGTTGGAAAGAATTTCAGCCGTGCTGCAGATAAGCGGCGCCGAAGGGTTCACGGTGGCGTCGCCGGTCATCAGCCCAACGTTGTGCGCGCCAAACGTGCGACACAAATCGAAAAACTTTTCGTTCACCAACGCTTTGACGGGGCAAGTGTAATAGGCGGTTTTGCCTTCGCATAGCGCTTTGAACATCATCGCCATGGCCACCATAGATTTGCCAGAGCCGGTGGGCGTTGAAAGCACCACGTGATTCGAATCCAGCAGCGCTGAGATGGCTTCTTCTTGGGCGGGATAAAGCTCTAGCCCTAACGCCGTGGCGTGGTCGAGAAAAGCGCCCAGGATGTGATCGCCCTGCACAGGGGCGGGGCCGGGAGGAATTAAGACGGGCGAGGCAGCCATATAGTGCAGGCAGCTTAGCGGGTATCAGCTGCCGTGGCGGCAACAACGGTTTGATCAATGGCGCCAAAGGGGCTCATTCCGTCGTGGTGCGCGAAGGCTTCGATGCGAATCGTATCACCTGGCGACATGAAGGGCGTCAATGGTTTGCCGTGGGCAATGGTCTGCCGCGTGCGTTGTTCTGCCAAGCAGGAGAAGCCACGGGAGGGATCGACGTTCGAGATTGTTCCGCTGCCAAGCAGCGTTCCTGCGCAAAATCGCCGAGTTTTAGCGATGTGGGCGATCAAATCGAAAAACGAAAAATGCATTTCCGGGCCCGTATCTGCGCTGCCCACTGTTTGCCCGTTGTAGGTCACACGCATCTCAAGATGCGCACGGCCGCCGCTCCACGCGTTTGCCAGTTCATCAGGCGTAACCGCAAAGGGCGCGAACGCCGTGGCAGGCTTCGATTGCACGAAGCCGAACCCCTTGGCCAATTCTTCTGGAACAAGGTTGCGCAGAGTCCAATCGTTGACGATCGTGAGCAGCCTTATGGTGCAAGCCGCGTCTGCGGCGGCAATGCCCTGGGGAACATCACCTAAAATCGCGCAGACCTCCGCTTCAAAATCCAACCCCCACGATTCGTTTCGAAGTAGAAAATTTTCATGCGGGCCCAACATATCGCCGGAACCGCCCTGGTAGATGAGCGGATCCCCTTCCAGCGATTCTGGCGCAGCAACACCGCGCGCTTGGCGCACCAACCGCACGTGGTTTAGGAATGCCGAAGCGTCAAGCCACTCATAGGCCCGCGGCAACGGGGCGCAGAGTTGTTTCAGATCAACAGCGTGGCCGTAGCTGGGATCCGCGTTCAGTTCAGTGAAGATTGCCAGCAAAACAGGTTCGGCCTGCCCCCACGCATCAAGCGCGTTTTGCATGGTGAGCCAAGGGTCTGGGGCGGGCATGGCTGTAAGGCCGTTGCGGCTTACAACCAACAAGCGGCCATCGCGGCTTCCATTTCGTTTCGTGGCAAGCTTCATGGCAATTCCAACCCATGATCGTAGCCGCGTTAGGGATTATCAGCAACAACGGGACTGTGGCTCAGACGCTGGTTGCGCGTCATGCTCCTTTCCTTATGAGCAAAACAATTTCCGAAGCACCGAACCCTCGGGTGGCTGATCACGAGATTCTTCCCGCATTCCTTGAGCGTTGGTCACCTCGCGCGATGGCGGGAACGCCGCTGTCTTCGGCTGAATTGATGAGTTTGCTGGAGGCGGCTCGGTGGGCACCTTCTGGCGGAAACCTTCAACCTTGGCGCTTTGTATACGGCGTGAAAGGAACACCTGCGTTTGGCAAACTGCTTGATTGTTTGGCTGACTCCAACCGCGTTTGGTGTGAACAAGCAGGGGCTTTGCTGGTGGTGGTATCAAAGACCACGCTCGACAACGGGCAACCCAATCGTACGCATGGCTTAGACGCAGGAGCTGCATGGATGTCGTTGGCTTTGCAGGGAGTGAGTTTGGGGTTGGTGGTTCATGGCATGGGTGGCTTTGACCTTGAAAAGGCCGCTGTTGCGGTTGCCCTGCCGCCATCCTATGAAGTGCAGCATATGGTGGCTGTTGGGCATCCGGGACCGTTAAGCGCGTTGCCCGAAAAACTCCAAGCGCGCGAACTTCCGAGTGGCCGCAAGCCCGTTGCGGAGATTGCCTTTGAAGGTATGTTTGCTTCGACGTAGTGCTTTGGGTCCTCGAAAGCAAACTTGCATAGAAAGTGCAGTTCGCACACGTTGCGGCTAAGCTGGCCGCATGTTGCTGACTTTGGATGAGGCCTTAGCGCAAGTTGCTGGGTTGGCGGCCTTGCTGGTTCCATCGCAAGACGTTCAAACTGTGCGGTTGTTTAGGGCAACGGGGCGCGTGCTGGCCGCAGACGTTTGTGCCGATCGTGATCAGCCTCCGTTCCACCGCAGCACCCGCGATGGCTTTGCGGTGCGAAGCGAGGATGTGCAAGGCTCGGGGCCTGTTGTGCTTTCCTGTTTGGGCGAGCTTCCTGCAGGCAAAGTGTTTGGAGAGACCGTGGGTCAGGGTCAGTGTGTTGAGATCATGACGGGCGCGCCATTGCCCAGCGGCACAGACGCAGTGGTGATGGTTGAGTACTCGCGTTGGGTGCAAGGGGAAGCTCACCGGTCAATCGGTAGCGTTGAACTTAGCCGGGAAGCGCATGCAGGCGACAATGTGGTTCCTTGCGGAGCTGAAGCTCATAAGGGCGATGTGGTACTAGCCGCGGGGCGACGTCTGGATGCTGCATCCATCGCCTTGCTGGCCTCGGTGGGACAGGTGCAAGTGCAAGTGTTTTGCCCCCCGCGTGTCGCCGTATTGACTACGGGCGATGAAGTTGTGCCTGCCGAACAGAGCCCTGCTTCTCACCAAATTCGTAACTCGAATGAATTCTTGTTGGCCAGTGCGATCGAACGCGCGGGTGGCGAGCCATTACCCCAGCCCCCTGCCGCCGATGATCCTGAGACACTGAGGGGCGCACTCACTGCCGCGCTTCGCTGTGATCTCGTTGTGATGACTGGTGGTGTGTCCAAGGGTAAGCACGATCACGTAAAAGAGGTTCTTGCTTCCTTAGGTGCCGTGATCGTTTTTGCCGGGGTGGCGATTCGTCCAGGAAAGCCCGTGGTGCTTGCCCACATCAGCTTTGAGGGGCGTTTGGTGCCTATCTTAGGTTTGCCGGGCAACCCACTTTCCGCGTTGGTCACGTTTTCACTTTTTGGCCGCTCGTTGCTTGCGCGCTTGGCAGGTGAGGCCCAGACCGCGTTGCGCCTGCTGTACCTGCCTTTAGCCCGAAGTTTCGCCTGGAGACCGCTTGAGTTCACCGCTTTCGTGCCAGGCACCATCAGCGGGGAATCAGGGCAAACAGCGGTGACGTTGATGGGGTCACAAGGTTCGGGAGATCTGGTGGCAGCGGCGCAAGCTGACGTGTTTGCCTGCATTCCTGCGCAGTCGGTCGGGCCCGCGGTTGGCCAAACCGTGGCCCTCCTATTGAAACCCTAAAACCCCGAAAGCAAATGTGTAGGTATGCCGCCGTGGTTGTGTGCTCGTTTTCTTGAAGCAGGGCGCAGCGATTTTCTTTCCCCAGCACCATTAGACGCGTTACAAACGATGGGCGAACGCAGGTCCGGACCTAGTTGGCCGGAGGTGCACCGCTTCACAGGGGGATCCTGCGCTTGGCCTCGGCCCGGCTCGGAACAACAAGATGAGCCAGCGACTTTTAAGTATTTGGGCGCTGTTGACGGCCGTGGGTGCCGTAGGAACTGCTTGCAGCAGCGACTACCACGACGAGTCGTTTGGGGTCCTTGAGTTTCGCGGTACGCCGCCAACCCAGCTGCTGCCGGAGGACGGCTTTGAAGGCGGCGGGCGCGCGCAATACTACAATTTTGGGGACGCTGCGAATCTGAAGAACGCGTTTGGCGAGCCACTGTCGGCCCGCGTAAATGCGATGTACTTCTTCTTTACGCCCGACGGCAAGCCATTGCTGGCGCCAGTGATGCGGGAGTCTCGCACACGACAAGATTTCCTCGTGGGAGGAAGCGACGTTTTACAAATGAACCCTAAGGATTTTTGTGCCGTTGTGGGTGCGAATCCGGTGGACTGCAAGGCTCTCAACGATCGCCAGCTAGATCGACCTTATTCGATAAGGTACCGAGAGCTTTTGATCGATGCCGCCCGAGGCTCGGCGACCTACCAGCGACCGATTGTTGATGTATCGCCGACGGATCTCACAGGCATTCGAGGAATCTATTCCGGCGTCTGGGAGATCGTCGAGATCACCGTGCCTTCGAGTTACGAACCGGACGCCATTAAACACCGAACGACGCTGAAGAAAGCGGTTGAGTCTGGCGATTTCAAAGAGCGACGCACCGGGAAGGTTGTGAACTGCCCGTTCATCGACGAACGCACGGAAGTGTCACAAGGAGTTGCTGACGCCGCCACGCCACGCCCGCGTATGGAGGTTTGGTACCGCAATAAGCTGGCCTTCTGCTACTTGGCGGATGGTTGGTTAACCTTGGGTGACAACGCTTTGGGACGTTACCCAGCCAACAGCGATTCTCTTCGCTTGGATACGTTTGACGTTTCCCGCGTAACCTCAGGCGAGGGCGTTGCCCAAGAAAATCTCTTGGTGGTACCTGTAGGAAAGGCGTTTGTGCCAACCCGCGTTTCCTTCGATGAGGTCAATGGTGTTTCTCGCATCCCTGTTGGTGGGCAGATCGTCACGGAAGGACGCCCGCGCAAATCGAAAATGGATCCACCTGGGTACACACCTATTCGTTGGTTTTGGAACATCAGAGTTGAGGGCGAATACCGTGCTGATTCTTTCGACAGCGTTGCCAAGTTGGATCAAGAAGGGCAAACCCGTGCGCAATCGCCGACCACAGTTCGCAACCTGCCGTTGCGGGGCGTTCAGACTGCCTGCTCGTTGGGGAAGGTGTTGCGAACCATTAACGGTCGCAATGTTGAGTTCTGCGGCCGTGACGCGCAGGACGAAAGTGGTAACCCCATCGTGGATGCTTCGGGCGATCCCGCCTGCACGGCTACGGGCTTACAGTGCAATAAGAACACCTGCTTCTGCGATTCGCCCCCCGTGAAGTTTGGCCAACGCTGCGGAGAAGGCCTTGCTCGATGCGACGAAGACAAAGACGCCCTTTCGGACAACGGCTACACCTGTTTTCCATCAAACGTGGGGTTCTGCTACTTGGGTTGCAATGCTTTCAAGAACAACAACTTGGAGAAACAGAACCGAGGTCGCGAACCCAAGGACTTTGTCGACTCGCGCTGCAAAGAATTGCGCGGGTACAGATGCTTCCCCTACCAGAATAGGGGTATCTGCTTGCGCTTCTGTGATGAGAACGTTTTGGATACGGAGACCATGAAGCAATGCCAGTCGGTCACCAACTTCCAACAGGGAGGCATGACTCGAACTGTGGATCTCGGACAGGGCCAGCAATGCCAGAACGTTGGGTTCCAGATTTGTTCGTGGCCGGACGACTACTCACCTCGAAACTAGGCGTTCGTCATGAAAACAAAGAACGATATCCTCATGAAAGGCGCCTTTTTCGTTACTTTGGCCTTGATGCTGTTGCCGGTCGTGTCGTTTGCACAAACCACGGGCACAATTAGCGGCACAGTGTGGGATCAAACGGGAACGCCTGTGGCGGGCGTAAACGTGGTCATCGAATCACCAACCCAGATCGGCGGCAAACAAAGTTCCGTAAGTGATCAAGGTGGGCGGTTTCGCTTTTCGTCGCTGACGCCCGGAACCTTCTCGCTGTTGGCATCGGCGCCGCGGCTAAAGAAGATTTCCCAAAGCGGCATTCGCGTCAGTCAGGGAAAAACCGTTGAACTTGACCTGATCGTGGAAGTGGAATCGGGCGACACTCCCGAGGAATACGTTATTGAACAAAAGGCACCAAGTGTTAACACCAACAGCGCCTCCGTTGGCGAAAGCTACGATGCTGAGTTTCTTGATAAGCTTCCGCTGACCAGCCGCGATTACCAGGGTGTGGTGGCGTTGACGCCTGGTGCTACGGATCGCGAGGGTTCTGGCAACGCGCAGGTGCGAGGTGGCGCGTACTTTAACAACAGCTACAAGATCGATGGTTTCGAAACCACGGATCCTGTGACCCACACGTTTGGGCAAAACTTCAGTTTCAACGCGATCTCGCAGGTTGACGTGCAAACCGCTGGGTTTGGCGCTGAGAATTCCGGCACCACGGGCGGCATCGTCAATATCGTTACCAAGAGCGGTTCGAACAAGTTCGAGTTTGATAGCTCGGCAACTTACACCGACGATCATATGCGCTTCTTTGAGGACAACCGGGATCGCGGAGGCAACCGAGCGGCCAACGTGGGCCTCCAGGTTGGAGGACCAATTCAGAAAGACAGAATTTGGTTCTATGTTGCCGGCGAGGTCAACAACTCAACGTCGACAATCTTGGCAGACACTTCAGGGCAGTTGCCTAATCCTCCTCCGTTTTCCATTTTGGCATTCAATGGCCTAGCGAAGATCACGTGGCAACTGAACCCTCGCAACAAGGTTGAATGGAAAAGCACCTATTCTACGGGCGATTTTCGCAACATTCGGCAAAGCCCCTTCGTTGAGCCGGAGGCCGAAGCACGGCAACTACAAACAACTTTGTTTTCTGGGTTGTCGCTCAATTCGGTGCTCACCGACAACCTCGTGAGCGTGATTCGAGCCGGTTACCAGCAGCAGTACTTTGACGTTGGTCCTGAATCGTGTTTGTGGGATCCAAACTGCTCGAACGTGCCTGGTGAAATTGACTTTGCATCGGGAGTGTCTCGAAAGAATTTCACTTCACAGAGCCGCCAGTATCGACGCACCTTCGAGTTGTCGGGCGATGTTACGTACTTCAAAGACACAAAGGCACTAGGCACTCACGGCATCAAGTTTGGGTGGAAGTACTTGGCCGCCGAGAATCCCTTAGCCATGACGGTGCCGGGCGATCAGGTTTTGGGTTACATCGGGCAAGAGCCATACTTTCGCCAAGAAACCTGCGTCAATGATCCGCGCCAGGAAGGCGGCAACTGTCGTTCTGGCTGGCTGCGTTCTGATGTAAAAAGCAACTCGCTGATCTTGCACCTTTCCGATCAGTTCAAGCCGACGCGGTACGTGACGATCACGCCTGGCTTAGCCCTTCACAGAAGCAATTCACAGGACGATCGGCAACGGATCGTCACTGACATTGTCGCTTTGACTCCACACTTGGCAGTGGCTTGGGATCCCACCCACGACGGCCGCACCGTTTTGCGCGCAAGCTACAACAGCTACGTGGATACAGGCTTCTTGGCTTTGGCTCGTTTTACCAGCCGTCAACTGTCAGAACGGTTTTGCTTTTACAACAAAGACATTGGCGGCTTCGTGGACAACTGCCGGCTTTCTGGCGGTCAAGAGTCCACAACAGTTGGTTTGCCTTGCGGCCCGGACGGATTGAACCCGGACGGAACTTCCTGCCGCACCAATCTCAACGCACCTCGAACCCATGAATTCACTTTGGGTGCGGAACGTGAAGTGATCACCGGTTTGGTTGCCAAGACCGATTTCGTTTACCGCAAGTATTCGCACCAGTGGGAGGATCTGGAAACGAACGCTATCTGGAACAAGGGTGGCTCCGCTGTGCGGCAAGACGGCGGCTATAAGAACGGCCGCAGCCAGTTCGTTTTTGATCTTGAAACGCCCAGCCAGGCCCGGCGTCGCTACATGGGGCTTTCAACTTCTTTGCTCAAGCGAGAAGGCTTACTTAAAATGAACGCTTCATATACGCTGGCGAAAGACGAGGGTGTTGCAAACGACGACTACATCACGTCGTTTTTAGATAACCCTGGGCAGGCTCCCTATTTCTACGGACCGTTGCCTAGCGACATTCGCCACGTGCTTCGCGTTTTGGCACAGTACCAGGTGTTGCCGTGGCTTTCGGTGGGGGGGGTGTATGAGTTTCAGTCTGGTCCACCTTACAACCGTTACAGCCTTGATCCCGTGTATGGCGGTTTTTCGCGCTTCACGGCAAAACGCGGCTACGACTCGCGCGGAAACCTCAACCCCGACGACGATGTCGCTCTGCGCCTTCCCGATTTGATGAATCTCGATTTCCAAGCCCGGGCGAGCCTGCGTTCGTTGGTGGGCCACAATATTGACGTGTTTTTCGATGTGTTGAACCTGTTGGCTACGCGCACCCCGCTGGCTGTGGCGCAATCGGACAACCAATTCTTCGGCCAGACGATTTTTCGCAATCCACCCATGCGCGCCCGCCTCGGTTTGCGCTATCGTTTCTAATATGCGTTCCGGTCGCCGCAGTCTGCTGCTGGTTGGTGCGGCCGTGGTCGGTAGGTTGGGTGTGGGCTCTGCGTTTGCAGAGGATACGGTTGCTCATCTTGCTGCGGAGCTTTCCACCGCTCGATCCTTTAAGGTTCGAGTGCAAGCGGCGTATCTGCTTGCGAAGTTGCAAGACCCACGCGTTCTTCCCGCTTTGGCGAAAGCTTTGGAAAGTGATCGCGACGACTTAGTGCGAGAGTTCGCAGCCATGTTGGTTGCAAAGAACCCCGGAGGCGACGCCTCTGGTCGCACGGCTCGCATAGCGCTTGCCAAAGCGTTGCACGATCCTTCAGACAAAGTTCGCCGTTCAGCCAAAGAGTCCTTGGACGTGCTTGATCGCAACGTTAGAAGCTTGGCACGTCAAGCGGGTGCACAGAGCCCACAGCCCTTTCGTTCGCAGCGATCGCCAGGCACTCGATTCACGATAGCCGTTGGAAAGATCGTCGATCGCTCGGGACGCGCCTCAGCTCGGTTAACTGCCTACGCCAGGCTGGAAGTCATGGGACAGCTCAAAAGCCAGGCCTCGGTGACCGTCACAGATATAATTGAATCCGATCTTTCCTATGTCTTGGACGGTTCCATTCGCAAGTTGACGATGACCACAGTTCGTGGAGACATCGAACAAACCTGCGGGGTTGAATTGATCCTCAGTCGGTCCGGCCGTGGGATCATGATGGTGGCCTCGGGTGAAGCTTCCGTACAGAAGCCTCGGGGACAATACCGGCCGCAACAGCGCGAGTTGCTGGAGGAAGAATCCATCAAACACGCTGTGCGAAGCGCGCAAGAGAACCTTGCGCAGTTTCTTTCCCGGCAGTAGTAGGCTTTAGTTCTGTGGCCTTAGGCCTTAAGTTGATGCGTTTGCATGAACTTCCAAGCTGATTCGATGATGACGCCAAGATCTTGGTGCAAAGGCTGCCAATGCAGCTCGCGCTTTATTTTATCTGAGCCTGCAATCAATACGGCTGAATCACCATCGCGACGTGGGCCCATCTTCACAGGGACGTCTTTGCCAGTGACCTTCTTGGCAAGCTCAATCACTTCTTTGACCGTGTAGCCTTCGCCGCCACAGCCCAAGTTGTAGACAAGCGCTTTTTCACCGCGAGACAAAGCTTCCAGCGCCAAAATGTGAGCGTTTGCGAGATCAAGAACGTGGATGTAATCACGTACGCACGTGCCGTCGCGCGTGTCAAAGTCGTTGCCAAACACTGTGATTGCAGGGGAAACGCCAGCCGCCGCACGCAGAATGAGTGGAATCAAATGTGTTTCAGGTTCATGCCGCTCGCCCGCGTCGCCGGCTGCGCCCGCTGCGTTGAAGTATCGCAAACACGCGGTGTGCAAACCAAACGCTTCTCCGTACCAGCGAAGCGCCTTCTCGAAAGTCCATTTGGTTTCGCCATAGGGATTCGTTGGGTTCTTTGTGTCTGTTTCTTCAATCGGAACCCTTTGTGGCTCGCCGTAAACGGCTGCCGTAGATGAAAACAGAATGCGATTGACGCCAGCGTCCTTCATGGCATCCAAGAGGCTAAGGCCACCTGTAACGTTCTGGTGGTAATACATTGCCGGTTCACGCACAGATTCGCCCACCGCGATAAGCCCAGCCATGTGCACCACGGAATCAATTTTGTGCGACAAGAACGTGTCCACCAAGTAGCCGCGATCAAGAATGTCTCCATGAACAAACCGGACGCCTGCTGCGACCGACTCCCGAAAGCCGCGGGAAAGGTTGTCGTAGACGGTGACCGTGTGTCCCTGCGCAAGCAGTTGGCGAGTTAACACGCTGCCAATATACCCAGCACCACCAGTGACAAGAACGTTCATATGCAGTCTTTCTTCTCAGTGAAAACGAGTAGGTTCGAGCTGATAGCCCAACGGCTAACGTCCCTAGCTGCGTATAATAGGGTAAATGTCGAACAACGGAAACAGCGGCGCGCTGGAAGACGGGCAGCAGAAGCCCCTGGCCGTGCAAAACGCTGCTGGAGCCGCGGCAAAGCGCACCGGACCTTTGGTTCTGTTAGGCATGGTGGTGGCTGTGTCGCTGACGGCGGGGGCGTTCTTCCTGTTGAAGTCTGCGGCCGTAAAACAGCCCCTGGCGCCAATGGTGCAGCCGACGCCCTAGATCCATCGTTGGTGCACCGCAACGCCACGAAAAACGGCGTCGATCTGCACTAGATCGACGCCGCATAGGGAAAACAGACGCCTCAGCTTTTACTAAAGCGCGTAGCCACCCGCTTCAATAGTGTGCAGCGCTATTTTCCGGCGCAACGAGAAGGTATTGACCCGCGTTAGTTCGTAATACGTGTTGATGTCCTGGATTTCTTTTTTCCATTCGTCCTCTTCGGACATCCACATCAACATTTCGCGGAGGCGATCAAACACTTGTTCGTGGGCGGTTGCCGTGAACAATTGTGTCATCGCGATCGGTATCGCCGATTTTTCCTCGCCTTGCAGTTCAATCAACTGAAGCGTGCGGCAGATGGCAGAATCCATCGCGTAGATGTCGATCAAGCAATCTGCAAGTACCCCAAGAAGTTCCTGTTTGTCAGAAATCTTCTGCATGTACTTCTGCACACCCAAGGAAGCTGCAAATGCGACCACGCGTTTGGCGTAGTCACACTTCTTGCGCTCGATGCCCAACGCCCCTGCGGGGATGCTGCGATCGATGGTGGAAGGATCCGCAAGCTCTTTTTTGACCTTGCCCACCAACCCCATCAAG
>Ga0105046_10010414_pt1 | contig 14480 bp, 16 predicted proteins | sample MAT03_FD_78385 | JGI IMG/M metagenome (GOLD analysis project Ga0105046, IMG submission 78385) | Freshwater microbial communities from Lake Fryxell liftoff mats and glacier meltwater in Antarctica - MAT-03 (megahit assembly) | ecosystem: Environmental > Aquatic > Freshwater > Ice > Liftoff... | reverse complement strand
ATGGACCGCATCAGCGCCAAAGGTTTTACCATGGGGTATATCGGCAGCGTCATTATGCAGTTGATAGGATTCACACTGGTGATTGCTATGCCTGATAATCCGCTCCCACTAAAAATTACTTTTTTATTGGTGGGTATTTGGTGGATCGCATTTGCGCAAATCAGTTTCAACAGATTGCCCACTACGCCAAAAAAAGAAAGGAAATCTAAAAAACATGCGTTGGTAAATGGTTTTCACGAATTGCGCATTGTATGGAACCAATTAAAGCATATGCCCACCATGAAAAGATACCTTGCCGCATTTTTCTTTTACAGTATGGGTGTACAAACTGTGATGCTCATTGCCATCGATTTTGGTATTAAAGAGCTGAAACTAGAAAACATCAAACTCATCATTACCGCCGTTATCATACAGTTGGTAGCCATTGTGGGTGCTTTTATGATGAGCCGACTATCTGCTGTATATGGCAATATCAAAGTATTAATTTTTACAGTCGTGCTTTGGATAGGCGTTTGTATTGCAGGCTACTTCATGCAAACAGAAATGCATTTTTACATCATTGCTTCTTTGGTAGGTTTGGTGATGGGTGGCATTCAATCGCTCAGCCGTTCTACCTACAGTAAATTTATGCCAGAAACAAAAGACACTACTTCCTTTTTTAGCTTTTATGATGTTACAGAAAAAATGGCCATCGTTATTGGCTTGTTCAGCTTTGGTTTAATAGAAGGACTCACCAACAACATGAGAAATTCTATTTTGGCACTCATTGTATTTTTTGTGTTAGGCTTGGTATTTTTATTCTTTACTTATGTTGCTCAACAAAATAAGCACCTTAAAAATAGTTAGATCATGAAACTTTTTTCTATCAACACCGGTTATTTCAAACTCGACGGCGGCGCCATGTTTGGCGTGGTGCCCAAAAGTATTTGGAACAAGATCAATCCTGCCGACGACAACAATATGTGCAGTTGGGCGCTGCGCTGCTTGTTGATAGAAGACGGCAACAGATTGATATTGGTAGATAATGGCATGGGCGACAAGCAAGATGAGAAATTTTTTGGCCATTATTACCTGCATGGCGATGATACTCTCGACAAATCATTGGCTGCTCATGGTTATCATAGAGATGACATCACAGATGTTATCTTAACCCATCTCCATTTCGATCATTGCGGAGGTAGTATTGTCAGAGAGGGCGACTTACTGGTGCCCGCATTTAAAAACGCCGTTTTCTGGAGCAATCAACGTCACTGGAAGTGGGCTATAGAACCCAACGACAGAGAAAAAGCTTCTTTTTTAAAAGAAAATATTTTGCCGATTCAGCAAAGTGGACAACTAAAGTTTATAGAAACCCATCGCCATGATTTTCCAGACAACATCATGGTGCGCCAGGCATTCGGTCATACGGATGCTATGATGTTACCGCAAATCCAATACAAAGGAAGAACATTCGTTTTTATGGCAGATCTGTTGCCATCGGTGGGTCATATTCCTTTGCCTTACGTGATGGCTTACGACATGTTCCCACTGACCACACTAAATGAGAAAAAAACTTTCCTTACAGAAGCACAACAGGGAGATTTTGTGTTATTTTTCGAACACGATCCATTGATTGAGTGCTGCACACTTCAACTTACTGAAAAAGGTATCCGTGTAAAAGATACCTTTTCATTGAGTGATTTGTAAATCAGCTTTTATTATCGCACGTTTTGCAAAGAAGTAAGTGGGTAACGCAAGTTTTTATAACTCATCATATCCACTTTAACACTGCCTACAGAAATGGGGCTCTCTACTCTTAACAATAATCTGTTGGGATCGTCACTCACCCATGCCGTCATTTTTTCACCCCCTTCAAACATGGTGCCTTTGACTAATAGGGGTCTGAATTTAATAGCATTGAATTTCCCGTATTTCGTTTTGATTTTTTCCTTGCCCATGTATCTAATGTACAAGTGAAACACTTCGTCATCCATAAACATATCAAATGGAATTTTATCGCCGGGTTTGTATTTATTGAAATCGATGTTTCGGGCATAATACATAGAACTTACTACATCTTGCATACAATCCGTGATCTTAAATACGCCGTTGGTACTAACGGCCGTTTTAGTATTATGGTTAAAACTAACGTTATTGTAAATTTTATGTCCACCCTCTTCTACATTTCTAATAAACTTCAAGGGCAACATAGTGGCAGTATCTACATAACTTTCGTACTTGTCGCGAACTTTAAAAAAGTTATCGAAAAAAGAATAGGATTTGCCTTCACCAACAAAATGATATACAGTTCTTCCGTTAAAGCGCTCGAGTGTAGTGGTAAAAGTTGCCTCTCCTGCGCCAATATAAGCTCCCAATGTGTAGAAAACTTTCATCGTCACCACTTCTCCCGCCTTGAAAGCAGTGTTGCGTACGCCGCAGAATATGTTAGTATCTGCGGTTTGATAAGGCGTAAAGCTTGCCAGAAAAACGGTACTGGCTAGTAAAAAGAGTTTAAGGGTTTTCATCATGGTCCTTCGTTATTTTAATTCCAACTATCAATAAGCTTCCAATAATTGCCGGTAGCACCAGGTTCACCAACCATATTCCGAGCGCTGCCGCTTGTATTCCTAAGAGATTGCCGCTGAACCATTTAAAAATTTCTACAGTGGCGGTGGCTCTTACAGGTAACTCTGTAAATCCGATCGTAGGTGCCATTGCCATGACCAGGTAAAAAACTGCCAGCAACCAAAAACACAATATCATTGGAACTGATACCTCCATTAGCTTGAGCAGCAACATGTATTGCAAGATAAATACCACATATCTCAAAAAGGATAAAATCAAAATTCTTAACAATTGTTTACCGCTGAACTGCTCTAGTAAACGCACATACTTTAAGGCTTTTGTAAGAAATCGTGCACGCTCCATCAAGCGAATCAGCCAACCTAACCTCCAATAAAACAACAACATAAAAATACTGATCAACATGCTCATCACAAGTAAAGTATTGCCCAATATAGCGGGCATCCCTTCAAATATCTTCGCACCATCTACGGAAATATATTTAAGATACAGGAGCCCACAAGTACCCAATACTATGGTAACTGTTAGCTGGCTGATACTTCCAAGTATAGTGAGTGAAATGGCCCGGAGGCGGTGGTTTTGTTGTACAAAAAGTATTCTCCCCCCATATTCCCCGATACGGTTGGGCGTAAGCATGGTGATGCTGCAACCTGCCATCACAGATTTAAAAGCTTTAAATAGGGAAAATTTTTCTAACGGGCTAATCAGCAGTTGCCACTTTCGAGCTTCGATGCCGTAGTTCAACAGCATTAAAACTACTGCCAGCCAAAGCACGGGTTGCTGCCAGCTTGTTTTAATTGCTGTCCAACGTAGCGAGAGATCAGGCTGAGCCAGCACCTGCTTGTACAAACTGAAGCAAAGCACCACAAAGAGCAACGGGCCCAGCAGATAGTTGATGATTATTTTGATACTTTTGCTCAGCTAATATTTATTTAGCGGTAAAAATAGGCTGCACTTTGCAAAAAAAACCAAGAATTATTTTAGGTATCGACCCTGGAACGATCGTGATGGGTTACGGGCTGATCAAAATCCAGGATAAAAACATCTATTTGGTAGATATGGGAATTTTAAAACTCAATAGCAAGGAAGATGGGTATGAGCGACTCAAAAAAATTTTCGAGAAAGTTACCGCCATCATCCGCGAACACCAGCCTGATAGTTTTGCCATCGAAGCCCCTTTTTTTGGAAAAAATATTCAAAGTATGCTCAAGCTGGGTCGTGCCCAGGGTGTAGCCATTGCGGCGGCAATGCAGGCCGGCCTCAGCGTATGCGAATACTCGCCTAAAAAAGTAAAACAATCTATCACCGGAAACGGAAACGCCAGCAAAGAACAAGTGCAGAAAATGCTGCAACGCATGTTGAATTTTACAGAGGAGGATGTATCCTTCGATGCCACAGATGCTCTGTCGGTGGCGGTTTGTCACCACTTTCAAGACAACCCTTTGCTGGTTTCAGCAGGAAAAAAAGTAAAAGACTGGAAAGAATTCCTCAGTCAGCATCCTGAAAGGCTAAAAGGCTAACAATCCCTACATTCGATAAAATTGTATCAATTTGCTTGTATAGCTTCTACTAATTTTTGCTGAATAGAGATCATCTCTTCTTTATCCACCTTAATTTTGGGCTGCGTAAAATTCAAATCATTGGCTGTGCTAATGGGCAAGAGGTGCATGTGCGCATGCGGCACTTCCAGCCCTACCACGCTGATGCCACAACGTTTGCAATTCATCGTTTTTTCGATGGCCCTTGCAATGGGTTGTGCGAACAACAACATCGATGAAAGATAAGCGTCTGGCAAATCGAATATTTTATCTGTTTCTATTTTGGGCACTACCAATACATGGCCTTTCACCAACGGAAATACATCAAGAAAAGCAACAAAAAAATCGTTTTCAGCAATGGTATAAGAAGGAATTTCTCCGGAGATAATTTGTGAAAAAATGGTCATAATTTTTTTTAAGTAAATATACAGCACAAAAAAGCCCAACCAAAACGGTTGGGCTAAATGAATTTGACAGCGTTGGTTTACACGGTAATTTCTTCTACCCTAAACTTCAGCACGCCAGCAGGTACTGTAACTTCCGCTACTTCGCCTACCACTTTACCCAACAAGCCGTTGCCAATGGGTGAGGTTACCGAAATTTTACCCAATTTCAAATCAGCTTCGGATTCAGACACGATCTGGTAAGTCACCTTTTTTTTGGTACCCATATTGGTCAATGTTACCCTGGTAAGAATACTTACCCTGCTGGTATCAATCGTTTTTTCATCAATGATCCGGGCGTTGGCCAAAGCACCTTCTAGTTGGTTAATTTTAGCTTCTAATAATCCCTGTGCTTCTTTAGCGGCATCGTATTCTGCATTTTCTTTGAGATCCCCTTTTTCTCTGGCTTCAGCTATGGCAGCACTTGCCGCTGGTCTGTCAATGGATTTCATACTATGCAGCTCTGCCTGCATCTTTTCATATGTTTCTTGTGTTACATAATTGGTTACTGACATAACAAATCGTTTAAGTATGTAGAAAAAAAATACAACGCCGAAGGAAGCCTAGGGCGTTGTACATATTTGCAAATATAGTAAAATTTGTGCGGGTCTAAAAAAAACGAGTTAAATACCCAGTTTTTGAAGCACTACTTCGCTCATTTTATAAAAAGCTTCGTGAGTGCATCCTGCTATATGGGGTGTGATCAATACATTGGGCATGGCGGTCAATTGTTGCAACACGGCTGTTTCCCCATCAGTATAAGAAACTAGTTTTTCGTTTTCCAGTACATCCAATGCAGCCCCAGATAGCTGTTCTTCCTTCAACGCATGTAATACTGCCGCAGTATCTACCACCGACCCGCGGGAGGTGTTGATGAGATATGGCTTTTTTTCTAACCCTTTCATAAACTCGGCATTGGCCATGTGATGGGTTTCACTCGTCAGTGGCAAATGAAAGCTGATCACATCAGCATATCGTTGAAGCTGTTCAAAGTTAGCTTCCCGTATATATCCCTCCGCAAAGTCTGACTTGTACTTATCGTATGCCAACACCGTTACTTGAAAAGGTTCCAGCAATTTTGCAAATGCTTGTCCGGTGTTACCAAAACCAACAATACCAACTATTTTACCAAAAAGTTCAGTCCCCCTATTTTCGTCGCGCAACCAAATGCCCCGTTGTACTTCGTTGGCACTTTTGTGTATAAAATTCATAAGCGAGAGCAACATACCCAAGGCGTGTTCTGCCACTGCATTTCGGTTGCCTTCCGGACTGCTCACACAAAGGATGCCTTTTTCTTTGGCGTAAGCTGTGTCAATCAATTCAAGGCCACTTCCCAACCTGCCAATCCATTTTAAATTGATGGCGCGGTCGAGCACAACCTTGTCAATTTTTAACCGGGTAGTAACAATCAATCCGGTGATGCCAGGCACAATCTCTAGCAGCTCTTCGTAAGAAATAGAAGGCTGGTACAATACTTCATACCCTTTTTGTTGCAAGGTATCGGTTAGAAGAGGGTGTGCTTTGGCGCTGATCAATGCTTTCATAAGGTGGCGATCATGCTGATTTCGACATTTACATTTTTAGGAAGTCCCTTTACCGCTACGGTTTCTCTCGCTGGATAATTTCCAGTGAAAAAACTACCATACACTTCATTCACTGCTGCAAACAGGCTCATATCGCTGAGAAAAATGGTGGTTTTAACCACGTTCGAAAAATCGGCGCCTGCTTCTGAAAGGATAGCCTGTAAGTTTTTCATCACCTGTGTTGTTTCTTCAGCTATGGAGCCTTCCAGCAAAGTTTCATCACCCGGGATAAGTGCGATCTGCCCGGAAATGAACAATAAGTTTCCTGCTTTTACTGCCTGATTGTAAGGTCCGATAGGTGCTGGAGCCCCTGCAGTTTGAATGATTTGTTTACTCATGATGTATATTAATTTTAAGAAGTACAAATATATCTTTTATCAACCACCTATTTTTGCAATTCATACTAATGTAGTTTTTAAAATGAGCGCATGAAATTAATCATATGTGCAGATGATGTTGCTTTTGCAGCAATGTTTGCATCCAACACAGGAATTGAATGGATACGGGTAAGTGATCCTGCAAATTTTGCCGCAGAACCAACGGCGGATGCCTATTTTAATTTTTTACCAGGTGCCGCTAACTTCGACTATGATGGTTTGCAGCAGCCAGTATTTATCAATAGCGTTGCCAACACCCATTTGGCAGCCGACAACATCGTACGCTTCAATGGCTGGAATGGTTTTATTGAAAAAGACATTTGGGAAATGGCTGGTATTATCAACGATTCCGCAGCTTTAGTTTTAAAACAACTCCATAAAACAGCCATCGTTACACAAAACACACCAGGCTTCATCAGTGCACGCACCATTGCCATGATTGTGAATGAAGCTTTTTTTGCATTGGGAGATAATATTAGCAGCGAAGCTGCCATCGACACTGCGATGAAACTGGGTACCAATTACCCGCTGGGTCCTTTTGAATGGGCGGAGAAAATTGGACACAACCACCTATACGATCTGCTACAAACCCTGGCGTTTACAGATCCCCGTTATGAATGTGCACCCGCACTTAAACAATTAGTTGAAAAAGGATGAGTATTATTATACAAATAGATACAGCCAGCAGCCATGCTGCCGTTAGCATTAGCAAAGAAGGAAAATTGCTCCAATCTATTGGCAACGAAAACCAGCAAGAACATGCTGCTTTTCTTCAACCCGCCATTCAACAATTGCTAAAAGAACAACAACTAACGCTTCAGGATATCGATGCAGTGGCAGTAGTGATTGGCCCTGGATCTTATACCGGTTTAAGAGTAGGCCTGGCCAGCGCGAAGGGTATCTGTTATGCATTGAAAAAACCGCTAATGGCCATTTCAACCTTGAAACTAATGGCTGCAGCGGCACTACAAGTAGTATCAAAACAACACGATGCTTTACCATTATTGTGCCCCATGATGGATGCGAGAAGAATGGAAGTGTTTACCGCAGTGTACAATGGGGCGTTGGAAGCAGTAGTTCCTACAAAAGCCATGCTCCTGAACAATGATTCTTTTGTAGATATTTTACTACAAAATAAGGTCCTGTTTTTTGGAAGTGGGGCTGCCAAATTCAGGCCCCTTACTAACCACTTAAATGCCTTGTTTGCAACTGATTACAACAGTATCGACGCAATGTGTACACTTAGTTTTGAGCAATTTTTAAAGCAGCAATTTGAAGAGCTCGCTTATTGTGAACCGCTCTACCTCAAGGAGTTTTATAATGGAAATTAACTACACATAGGATCGTTTTAACATTATATAGAATTAATAAATATTTAATATTCGTATATTTGCAGTATTAATTAATTGTTCAAGCATTTCTAAATTTATTTCCTATGACGGTAGCAACTCTCACAGAAGAGCATGTAATTACAGCTCCAGGTGAAACAACCGACAGTCTCAAGATCAACTACCACAATCTTAAGAAAGCGGCACTGGTTTTGAGGGCACTGAATCATAAATTGAGACAGCAAATTCTTATGTTGATTGAAACAGAGAAAAAAATCACTGTTACTGAAATTTATGTTCGCCTCAGATTAGAGCAATCTGTAGCATCACAGCACCTCGCCATCTTGCGCAGGGCAGGAATTGTAACCACACAACGTGACGGTAAATTTATTTATTACACCGTTAACTACAGCCGCATCGATGAGATCAATCGCGTGGTAGAAGACCTGGTTTCCTAACTTTTTCGCACGACCACTTTTAAACAAAAAAGCGATTCTAACCAATCGCTTTTTTATTTTTAATTTTCCCCTCAACTACATTTGAAATATGTACATACAACAACTTTATACCCAATGTTTAAGCGAAGCTGCTTATTATATCGAAAGTGAAGGCGAAGCTGCCATCATCGATCCATTGAGAGATATAGACAGTTACATTGAACTGGCCAACAGCAGAAATGCTACCATCAAATATGTATTTGAAACTCATTTCCATGCAGATTTTGTAAGCGGCCATATCGACCTTAGTAAAAAAACCAATGCCCCCATCATTTATGGACCTGGTGCAAAAACCAATTACAAAGTGCACAATGCCGCCGATGGAGAACTGTTTGCCTTGGGAAACATTAGCATAGAAGTACTGCACACGCCCGGCCACACTTTAGAGAGTAGTTGCTATTTGCTAAAAGATGAAAACGGAAAAGCACATGCTCTTTTCACAGGCGATACTTTGTTTGTTGGAGATGTGGGCAGGCCCGACCTCAGCAGTGGCAATATGAGCAGTGAAGAATTAGCGGGCATTTTGTACGATACTATTCAAAACAAATTGATGCCTTTGCCTGATGAAGTGTTGGTATATCCTGCCCATGGCCCTGGCAGTAGCTGTGGCAAAAACCTTGGTCCAAACACCCACAGCACGATAGGCGAAGAAAAGAAAACCAATTATGCTTTGCAACCGCAAACAAGGGAACAATTTATAGAAGCTGTTACCAAAGGACTGGGAACTGCTCCGCGGTACTTCCCCATCAACGCAAAAATAAACCAGCAAGGATATGATGCCATTGATGTCATAGTGAAAACGGGAACCACTGCACTTGACATTTCGGCATTCAAACTAAAAATAAAAGAAGATTGTTTGCTGCTGGATACAAGAACCGGGGCCGATTTTACAACAGGGTTTATACCAGGATCTATTTTCATCGGGTTAGAGGGCCGGTTCGCAGAGTGGGCGGGAACCTTACTTCCTTTCGACAAACCGATTGTGTTGATTACTCCAAAAGGTAAAGAAGAAGAAACAGTGATTCGACTGAGCCGCGTGGGTTTTGATAAAATGCAGGGATACCTCAAAGGAGGTTTTGAAGGCTGGAAAAAAGCCGGCGAAAAAATAGATATGATCGTTGACGTACAAGCCGACGAACTGATGATGGATTTGCCCCACGACCCTAATTTGATGATAGTAGATGTGAGAAGAGAACCAGAATATGCAGACGGCCATTTGAAAAATGCCTTGAACCTGCCATTAAATGAAATGACGGACATTGCGGAACTGGCACAATTTGAAGATGATCAAAATCTGTACGTGCATTGCGCAGGTGGTTACAGAAGCGTAATTGCAGCTTCTTTATTAAAAAGACAAGGCGTACATAACCTCAGAAATGTATTGGGGGGATGGGCCAGTATCAAAGAGCAGGAAAAAGCCAACATTGTAAAAGAAGCCAGCGCGCTTAATTAAACCACAATAGCTTTTTTATAATTTTACATAGCCGTGTTTGACAGCGAACAAAGCCAGTCCTACACGGCTTTTTACCTGGAGCCGCTCAAACAAGGTGTTGCGATAACCATCCACTGTTTTCGGACTCAAAAACATCTCTTTGGCAATATCGTTGTAGGTGAGTTCGGAACAAGCCAGCTGAATAAATTTCTTTTCTTTTTCATTCAGATGATGGGCCTCGTCAAATAAATCTTTTTCTGCACCGTTGGTAAGGGTGTGCACCAGTTTACCTGTAATAAAGTCTGTGTAATAAAACCCTTTGTGATAAACAGCATCCAATGCATTTTCAAGCTCACCTGGTTCAACGTCTTTGCTGAGATAACCCTTCACGCCCAGCTTCAGCATTTTGATCACGCTCTCTTCACTTTCAATCATAGAAACTACCAATACTTTGATACCAGGAAAATGAACATTCAACCATTTCACCGCTTCAAAACCATCCATTTCCGGCATATTAATATCCATCAGAATAATGTCTGGTAACTGGTTACTATCCAGTTTTTTTTGCATATCCAACCCGTTATCGGCTTCAAATAAAATGCTCACTTTGTCTCCGATGATGTCTATCAAACTCACCAGGCCTTTCCTGAAAAGATTGTGGTCATCTACCAAAGCAATGCGAATGGAATTTGGATGTGGAGTCATGCTGCGGTTCGTTATAAGTTAGTCGTTATAGTGGTTTTGGTACCCTTTCCTGTTACGGAAACAAAATTAATGGTGCCGTTGATAACCGCTGCTCTTTTTTGCAGATTTAACAGACCGTTTCCGGTATCGTTTAAGTCGGCCAATTTTTCAGCGACATCAAATCCTATCCCATTGTCTTCAACGGTTAAAATAAATCTATTTTTCTGATAGTTGGCTTCCATGTTTATTTCAGTGGCTTCAGAATGTTTGAGTGCATTGTTTAAACATTCCTGTACCATCCTGTAAATGATGATTGACTTCTCATCGTTGATGGGTGGAATATGATCGTTTTGTACGAATACAGATCTGAAGACGCCTGTTTTATTGATCCGGTCAGATTCGTTTTGCAATGCTCTCATCAACCCTACCTTACTCATTTTATCGCCATTTAAACTGGTAGATAGTAACTTCATATCAGTTACCAATTGTTTTACCAATTCTTTGGTGTCATCAATTTTAACAATAGCTTTTTCAGGTTGCTCTAGCCTGATAGTGCTTAAATTTATTTTAATAAGGGATGCTATCTGGCCAAGGTTATCATGTAGTTCTCTGGAAATATGCTGTAAGGTTTGTTCCTGAATTTCTAGTTGAGCACTGAGCAACTGTTCAGAAAATTGTACCCGCAGCTCCTCGTTCTCTTTTTTCCTTTTTCTGTAGCGCACTATTAGGGTGATCACCACAAAAAAGAGGAGGATGAGGAATAAAAAGAAAATAACAAGTGAAGTGATTAACTCACTGATAAACTTTTCTGACATGAACGGATGCTTAATTTATCAAAAATAATTGCAGATAATAACATCGAATAAAAAATGATGTTGGAAAATTTATGGCTGTTCACCAAAAGCGAAGTACTTATCTTGTTCTTTGAAAATACATTGTACAACAAATAAAAAAGAAAAGACGCCAATCCAAACCAAAGAATGGCCATCGCCGATATAAATTCAGGATTTTTAAAAATGTTGATATGGGCAGGTTGACGGTCTAACATTTCCAGAAAAAGCATCGCAGACCAAAATATGTAGAGCATCACAGAAGCATTGAACCAATAAGTTGGATAAATATTCCATCCCTGGATAAAGTTGGTGTTGATAATTGCAAATATGATCAACAGCATAAACGAAGGTATGGCCAATTTTTTCAAGGTTTGATCCTGAATACTGTGGTAAAAAAACATGCCCAGGCAATAAGAGAAAATACCCGGGGTGATGTTATGAATTAGTAAGTTATGCCTGACGGTAATTTTAAGAATGTGTGCAATTAATTCACCCAGAAATACTGCCCCTAAGTATAATATGATCATGCGCATGCCGCCACTTGTTTTTCGATAAACGGACAACCCAACCAGGAATCCAGTTAAAATGATTCCAAAATATGCGATCATGAATACATCTAACATGGAGCTGTTCCTTTTTTTATTCGATAACAATACATTGGTCCGGACAAGGAATGACATGGTCAAAATTGCTACTGTCTTTCGGATTAGCCAATTTGCCTTGGGTATCGCCTTTGTTGATTAGGTTACCATTTTCGTCTGTTCCCAGCAGCATGATGGTGTAAGCTCCATCTCCTTTCCGGCCCAAACAAAGATAAAGCCCTTTGATTAATTCATTACCCTTGATCATGCTGTAGCCGTTGGGATCGATGCTAAAACCTTGGTAGGCTTGTTTTTGAGGATTGTACAAAAGGGGGTTTTTGGCATAATACTGCTTGTATGACAGTACCGTATCCCATGGAATAGGTCTTACGCCTTCTTGATCGGTAATGGGAGGGGTTAAGGTGTCTGTAACAAGTGGTTCAGTCACTTCATTTGGATAGAGTGCATACACTGCCTTTGCAAATTGTACAGAGTCGGACTTGCTGGTAAAAGAACTCCCACCTTTTTGCCGCGTACAGCTTGTTAGGGAGAAAAAAAGAAACAAACCACTGGAGCAGAAATAATAGAAAAAATTTTTCATAATTTATGAGTTGTTGGTGAGTAGGTTGAATGTATTGTAAAAAACTCATATTGAAGATAAAAATTGCTCTATCCAATAAAAAAACAGGAAAAACCCCTTTTTTTTAAGGGGAAAATCCCCTTTTTTCTTATCCTTTATAGTAAGAGATTTGTGTAGTAATTGATCTGGTAAGATCAACCAGAACGATTACAAGTTTTTTTGAAAATAGAAGTATTCCTGAGGGTTGAAAGTTGATTTTTTTAGTACAGGTTCGTTTTTAGTCTACACCTTTCTTAGAAATGCAATTAATTAATGTATGGAGTCAACAGGCCTCCTGAAGGAATACATCTTTTTCTTTTAGTTTCAGATTTGATTCATCCGTCCCTTTTTTTCTTCTTGAAACTAAATGTCCTGTACAGTAGGTTTACGGTTAAATATCAGCAACAGCATACTTACTACTAGTGCAATGCAGGTTCATCGAGAGGTGGGTCGATGGTATCGATCCACCTTTTTCCCCGATGACCGAGGTTCGTGTCCTCCCGAAACTATGATTGCCTATGTTCATACGCTAATCAGCCGACTAATAGAGCACTAACTATTTCAATACATGTTGAGATTGGGATTTGCGATTTCTAGATGCATGTAAGACAAAGGGTGGCACCAGGATGGAATTTGTATTCACCTTTTAAAATAATGGCATGGGTATACAAGCATTATGGGCATGGATAGCAGAACAAAAAAGATTGAACAGGATGTCGGTTATCCAGAGCCCGCGGCTGGCGTTGGGAAGGTCTGAAGCAAAAGCTATTATGCTAAAATCAATCTGGGTAAATCCATCCATAGCCAAAGACTCAACCTTCTACAGGAGAACCCGCTAACAAGTGGTTTTGTTTGGGAACCTTGACATTATAAAAATATCGGTGCTATTGATTATTACATAAACGAACATGACTTACTAAACATTGAGCATTTGTAATCCTACATCCGGACACATTCATGCAGAATTATAAGGCACAGGTGATCCTGGCGGAACACCTGCGCCGGTGGAATATGTTGTCATTCCGTTTTAACGAAATCAGGTTAAAAACCGACTACTCTGATAGACACAGGTGGCCGGCTAAGACCGAACACCAGCTGAAGCGGGAATTTTCAGAAAAAACTACACTGTTTTATTGAGCTGATCTTACGCCTCGACAGCCTCGTAATTCACCCCTTAAGGTTGCAGTATTTGTAATGAGTAAGGAGGCATCTCGATTGCTAGTTCTTAAAGCGGGACTGGAGCTATTCCAACCTCCGCCTCTATCCATAAGTCCAATGGCATTTTGTGTGCCATCTACAAAAAAACTGCTAACTGCTACAGCTCCTGGCCATCCATCCACACTGCCGAAATATCCGTTGGGATTTAAGCCAACGGCAGCACTAATCAAATTGGATCTAAACGTTAGCCCATTGGCAGTGGAGATAACTCTTTCTATTAGGTTTCCGCTTAATTCCATTACGCCGTAAAAGCTGCCACCACTGGTTATGCGGCTGCTGGTAGCTGTAGCAAAAATACCATTTCGCACTGGACCGCTAAATGGAGAATTGGGGAAACTAGAGGTAAAGACTGCATTTCCTATTGTAGGAGATGCATTGGTTGCAACCTCAGAGTTTTGATTAGCGTTAGAAAGTAATAAAATGAGATTGCCAATAAGTGCGGAGCCCCACACGTACTCGCCAGCTACTGGTACCTGAACGCCTCTTGCAGCTTTTTCAAATTCTAATTCCGTCATGGGGCGAAGGCCCGACCAGCCTAAGTAAGCAGCCATATCTGGCCAATTCAGGTAGTTGCAGGCAACCCATTCTCCATCGCCAGCCTCATCATAAATATTATTAGCATTAGCATCGCAGCCATATTCTGCAGGCGTACTACTTGGTATACCACTTGTTTTTACCTCTAAATAATTTCTACTTGTACCAGAAGGAGTTACTAAAGCTCCACTGCCTATTGCAGCATTTGGTGTAACTATCGTGTGGTTAATTTGCTGCACATAAGTAAGTGT
>Ga0105046_10010413_pt1 | contig 14481 bp, 14 predicted proteins | sample MAT03_FD_78385 | JGI IMG/M metagenome (GOLD analysis project Ga0105046, IMG submission 78385) | Freshwater microbial communities from Lake Fryxell liftoff mats and glacier meltwater in Antarctica - MAT-03 (megahit assembly) | ecosystem: Environmental > Aquatic > Freshwater > Ice > Liftoff... | reverse complement strand
GACAAGGCGTCGCCCAGCGCCACCGCCAAGCCGCCGGCCGCCGTCTTGCGCGGGTCTGCGACGCGATTCGAAACAACGACGAGGCGGCTCATGATGCACTGCCCGCGCTGAACGAAGCGATGTCCTGGACAGCGGCCAGCAGGGGGCGTGCGCCGCGCAGGGCCGCCCCAAGCAAGCACAGCCCCCTCGGGGGGCAGCGACGTACACGAAGTGACGAGCGCGGGGGCGTCATGTTCATACTTGACTGTCCCACGGTGCCGACAAACGAACGGCGGCATTGATGATGCCCACCATCGAGTAGGTTTGGGGAAAGTTGCCCCACATCTCGCCGGTCACCGGGTGCGTGTCTTCCGACAGCAGCCCCAGGTGGTTGCGGGCCGCCAGCATGGTCTCGAAAATTTCGCGCGCCTGCTCCTTGCGGCCTATGCGCGCCAGCGCGTCGATGCGCCAGAAAGTGCAGATGTTGAAGGCGGTTTCGGGTTTTCCGAAATCATCCGGCGCTTCATAACGCCGCATGTAGGGGCCATCGCACAGATATTTTTCGAGTGCATCCACCGTGGCGACGAAGCGTGGGTCTTTCGGGTCGATGAAACCGACTTCGATCATCAGCAGTACGCTGGCGTCCAGGTCGCGTCCGCCAAAGCTTTCGGCGAAAGCCTGGCGCTCCTCGCTCCAGGATTCGCGCAGGATGCGTTCGCGCATGGTGTTCGCATGGCTGTGCCAGTAGATCGCGCGATCCGGCTGCTTCAGGCTCACGGCGATTTTTCCGAGGCGGTCGCAGGCGGCCCAGCACATCAGCGCCGACGAGGTATGTACCCGCGCACGGGTGCGCAGCTCCCACATGCCGGCGTCGGGCTGGTCATAGTGGCGCACTGCCTGTTCGCCAACGGCTTCCAGCCGCAAAAATTCAGCCTCGCCAGCGCGGTGCAACAGGCGCTGGTCATGAAAAGACTGGGCCGCGCCCAGCACTACGTTGCCGTAGACGTCATGCTGAAAATGCTCTTGCGCCTGGTTGCCCACGCGCACCGGCCCCATGCCCCGGTAACCGGCCAGATGCGCGCACACCGCCTCGGGCAGCTCACGTTCCAGCCCGATGCCGTAAAGCGGCTGGATATGACCGCCGCCAGCCTGAACCACGACGTTGCTGAGCCAGCGCAGGTAGTCTTCCATGGTGCCGACTTCGGACAGGCTGTTGAGCGCGCGCACCACGAAAAAGGCGTCGCGCAGCCAGCAAAAGCGGTAGTCCCAGGTGCGCCCGCTGTTCGGTGCCTCGGGGATGCTGGTGGTCATGGCCGCGACGATGGCGCCGGTGTCTTCGAACAGCGAGAGCTTGAGCGTGATGGCCGCGCGTATCACGGCGTCCTGCCACTCCAGCGGCAGGTGCAGGCGCTGGCTCCACTTGCGCCAGTAGCTCAGGGTTTCTTCCTCGAACAGGCGCGCGGTGTCGGCAATGCCGTCGACCAGCGACTCGTCGGCGCCCAGCAGGAAGTTGTGCTCGCGGGTCAGCACAAAGGGCTGCCGGGACAACAGGTGGGACAGGGGCGCGTCGGTGTTCAGCCGCAGCGTCAGCGCGTCGCCGACAAAACGCAGGTGATTGCTGCCCTGGGTCACGGCGGGTTTGGTGCGGCCCCAGTCGTAGCGGATGTCCAGCGACACCCGGATACGCGGCGCGCCGTGTATCGGACGCACGCGGCGGACCAGCGTCATCGGCTTGAAAAAGCGCGAGCGCCGGTAAAAGCGCGGCGCAAAGTCGGTGATTTCCACCGCCTGCCCGCTGGTGTCGAACAGCTGGGTGCGCAGCACTGCAGTGTTGTGTTCGTACCATTGTTTGCTGTGCGAGAAGTTCTCGATCTCGATGGCAAAAGCACTGCCCTGGTCGCTGGGGTCGAGCAAGGCATTGAACACCGGGTCGGCGTCGAAGCGCGGCAGGCAGCACCAGACGATGCGCGCGCGTGCATCGACCAGCGCGCTGAAGGCGCAGTTGCCGATCACGCCCAGCGACAGCGATGGCGGCGCCGGGGCCGCGAACGTGGTGGACGACACCGGGGTGGTCGAAGCCGGGGAGGCGTGCGGATGGCTCATGAGGGCAAACTTTCTGCGCCTGGAACCAGGCCGTGGGCCAGCGCCGACTGCAGCCACAGCGCCAGCTCAGACACGCTGGCGCAGCGGTGCCTGGCTGTGCTTGGCCCCGGCCCGACCTTGACCGCATACCCGCCCATGCGCTGCACCTCGTCAAAGCCGTCTTCGTCGGTCACGTCATCACCGGCAAAAACCGGGACGCGACCCGCAAACGGTGCCTCATCCATGAAGGCCGCAATCGCCCTGCCCTTGCTGACGCCGGTGGGCTTCAGGTCGATCACGCACTTGCCCTGCATCAGCTGCAGGCCGCTGCTTTTGGCCACCGCCTCGCGCATCACCTGCAGACACAGCGCTTCCAGCTCGGGCGCGTGCCGGTAGTGGAGGCTGAGCGCGAGATTTTTGTGTTCGAGCTTGAGGCCCGGGTGCTGCGCCGCCAACTCTTCAGCGGCCTTCAGCACCTGGCGCAGGTCGGTGGACGGCGCGCTGATCATCAGGCCCTCGACGTTGCGGCGCTGCGCGCCGTGTTCGACCGCCACCGGAAGTTGCAGGGGCGCAAGAAACCGATCCAGGTCCAGCAAGCGGCGACCGGATACCAGCGCCAGCGCACCGCCCAGCTGTCCGTACAGGGCCGCCAGGGTGCCGGTGAGCAGAGGCGGGATGATGACGGCCTCAGGCTGTGAGGCCAGCTCAACCAGCGTGCCGTCGAAGTCCAGAAAAAGGGCCGTGTCCGCTGCGATGCGGGGAAGCGTTTCGTGAGGCATGTGCATTGAAAGCCACCTTAGCAGAATCCTTCCCAGGCGCGTGTAGGCCGGCACCTTATTCGCCCGAGTCGCCCTCAGCCGGAGGCGGCACCCAACCAGGCCTGGACGGCACCGACCCGTGCGGTGTGGATCATCTCGCCGATTTTTGTGCCGGACAGCCCGGCCGCCTGCGCCGCCTGGGCGACCGGCTCAGTCGCGACGGACTGCGCAGCCTGCAGCGCCTGGACCAGGCTGTTGCGCTGCGGGTAGGCGCTGCCCTCCAGCCCCAGGCGACCGCGCGCATCACATTCACAGGCCAGCAGCGCGTCGGCAAAGCGCTGCGGCTTGCGAAACGCATCGCAGCGCTCCAGCAGTCGCACCAGCGCGGCCGCGCCGAACTCGCCGCTGCGGTGGATGTTGCCGTGTTCGCGAGCCACCACCTCAGCCAGCTCGCGACAGTCGGTGGGCACGCGCAGCCGCTCGCACACGCCCAACAGCTGCCTGGCGCTGCGTTCCTCGTGGCCGATGTGCCGGGGCAGCGCCTCAGCCGGCGTCGTGCCTTTGCCGAGGTCATGGCACAGACACGCAAAACGTACCGGCAGGCTGGCCTGCAGGCGCGCCGACATGTCCAGCACCATCATCAGGTGGATGCCGGTGTCGACCTCCGGGTGGTACTCGGCGCGTTGCGGTACACCCCAGAGTCTGTCGACCTCCGGCAGCAGCTTTTTCAGCGCGCCGCAGTCGCGCAGCACCTCGAACATGCGCGACGGCGCGTCCTCCATCAGGCCGCGCGCAAGCTCCTGCCAGACGCGCTCCGCGACCAGCGCGTCGGCCTCGCCGCCGCTGACCATGTCCTGCATCAAAGCCATGGTTTCGGGCGCCACCGTGAAGTTGGCAAAACGCGCGGCAAAACGCGCCACCCGCAGGATGCGCACCGGGTCTTCGCGAAACGCATCGGTGACGTGGCGCAGCAGCTTGTCTGCCAGGTCCCCGCGACCGCCATAGGGGTCGATCAAGGGCTCTTTTGTTATGTCAAATTGGCCTTCCGCCCAGTCGGGACGGGCGTGAACAGCTATTGAATTGATAGTGAGGTCGCGCCGGGCCAGGTCGTCTTGCAGCGTCACATCGGGTGCCGCATGGATCTCGAAGCCACGGTAGCCGCGCGCAGTTTTGCGCTCGGTGCGCGCCAGGGCGTATTCCTCACGCGTCTGGGGGTGCAGGAACACCGGAAAGTCCTTGCCCACCGGCAGGTAGCCCTGGGCCGCGAGTTCTTCGGGTGTGGCGCCGACCACCACCCAGTCGTGGTCCCGCACGGGCAAGCCGAGCAAGGCATCGCGGACTGCGCCGCCGACCATGTAGATGTCCATGCTGCAAGTGTAGGGGCAGCTTTCCTTGATCCGTGCTTCGATTGGGAAGGCGAAGTCGAAGCCTTTGCCAGCGTTGGCTCCCGATGGTCTGGGTCCCTCCGCTGCGCTTCGGGCAATCTGTGGTGCGCGGCGTTGGCGGGGGCTAACTCGAACTCGGCTAGCGCCTCAGACAATCGCTCGCCCTGATCCGCTTTTGCCTGCGCTCCCCGGCCCAGCCCGACGGGTGGGGAAACGCATGCGGGTGCAGCGTGATACCAAATAACAACGCGAGTTAACGCGCCAACCGGTAAGGCTCGTCAAACTCAACAAAGTCTTTTTCCGTCAGGGCATCCGTGATCCATGCCTTCACGCCGGGCGCTGCGCAGACCCTGGCGATATAGGCCGTGATGCGGGCCGGAACCGGCAGGGCGTAGGTTTTCAGACGCATGCACACCGGGGCGAAGTAGGCATCAGCTATCGAGAATTCGCCGAAAAGAAACTGCGACTCGCCGCTGGCGCCCGGCTGGCTGTGCTGGTCCAGCAACTCGGTCCACAGGGACACGAGGCGCTGCACGTCTGTGCGCACCGCAGGTTTGTCGCGCCATGCCAGCGCACCTGCCTCCGGCAGCGATGCCTCGATGTTCATGGGGCAGGCGCTGCGCAATCCGCCGAAGCCTGAATGCATTTCTGCGCAGACGCTGCGTGCGCGTGCGCGGGCTTGGGGGTTCTGCGGCCACAGCTGCTTTTGGGGAAATTTTTCGGCGATGTATTCTGCAATCGCCAAGCTGTCCCAGACCGCGAAACCCTCGTCCAGCAACACCGGTACCCGGCCCGCCGGGCTCACGGCGAGGACGCCCTGCTTGAAGGCGGAGTGGTCTGCAAAGGCATCCACGCCAAAACGCAACATGACTTCCTCGAACGCGATGTCCGCCTGCTTGAGCAGCACCCAGGGGCGCATGGACCAGGACGAATAGTTTTTGTTGCCGATGTAAAGCTTGAGCATGACGCCTCCGGTTTTTTGATGACCGCCATGCTAGCGCGCGGCGCGTCCGCCATTGATGCAAAGAAGGCGCGTTATTGATGCGTCCCGGCCACCTCTTCTCTCAAAAGCGGTCAGCGTTTTTGCGCTTGACGGTCAGGTTGCTGCGCAGGCCCCAGCCGCCGCCGTCCGGCCCCAGGTAGGTGGGGGCCACTGCCTCCAGCGCGGCGGGCGTGATGCCCAGCGCGTCCAGGCCGGGCAGGTTGCCACTGGCGATATTGGGCAGGCTCATGGAGTCGAGGTTGTCCAGGCTCATGAGCGGCTCGCCCGGTGCCAGCGCCATCAGGCGCGCCTGCAGGCGACCCAGCGCGGCCGGCAGGGGCAGCACCGCCCGCCCGCGGCCCTGGTTGACACCGCTGAAACGGCCTGCCAGCTCCACCAGTTGCCTGAGCGTGAAGACGCCCGGGCCGCAGGCTTCGTAGGTCTGGCCTGCAGTGGCGTGGGTGTGCGCGTCCTGCAGGCCATGCACGATGGCGCTGGCCACGTCTTGCACCCACACCGGCTGGAACAGCGCATGGCTGGATGCCAGCGGGATCACCGGGAATATTTTCTGCAGGTGGGCAAAGGTGTTGAGAAATTTGTCGCCGTCGCCGAACATCACGCTGGGCCTGAGCATCGTCAGCGCCAGGCCCGCCTGCTGCAGCGCCACCTCGCCGTGCCCCTTGCTGCGCAAATACATCGACGGCGCGCTGTCCGGGTTGCGCGCGTCGGCGCCGAGTGCGCTGATGTGGATCACGCGCTGGACGCCGCTGGCGGCGCAGGCGCGCACCAGCTTTTGTGGCAATTCCACATGCGTTCTGTGAAAAGCCTGCTGCGTGCCGTGCAGGATGGCGACCAGGTTGACCACGGCATCGTGGCCGGCCACCAGGCGGGCCAGGGCAGCCTCGTCATGGATGTCGGCTTGAAACACCTCGAGTGCGGGAAGCATCTGGATGCTCCTGGCGCCGCCTTCCTGCCGGGTCGGCACGGTTATGCGCCATTGCAGCTGCGTCAGTTTTTCGCAGAGGTGGCGGCCGACGAAGCCGGTGCCGCCGAGTATCAGTATTTTTTTCATAGGCCTTATTAAACGCTTTCGCGCGGCTTGACGCAAAACTTCTCCAGCGTTCTGGTGATATTTGCTCCCGGTCACCGTGTCATATGGAGAATTTGCTCCTTAAATGATAGCTATGTGTGGCCCACAAAGGGATCTCAGCGCCCGATCAACCGCTGGCGGTGTAGGCAGCCGCCGCAACAGATCTGGGCCTTCCGGCCTACACGTGTGTTGACGCCGGCTCCGGATAATCGGGGCATGAATATTTTTGAAGCCCTGCGCGTCAGCCACGAAACCCAGCGCGGCCTGTCCGACGCCCTGATCAAGACTTCCGGTGACAGCAAGGAGCGCGATGTGCTCTTCAAGGAGCTGAAGACGGAGCTGGCGGCCCACGCCGCCGCCGAAGAACGGTTTTTCTACGTGCCGCTGATTGCGCACGACATGACGCAGGAGCCCTCGCGCCACGGCATTGCCGAACACCACGAGATGGATGAACTGGTTGAAAAGCTGGAGAACACCGAGGCCAGCTCGCCAGCCTGGATTGCGGTGGCCAAAGAGCTGCACCACAAGATCCACCATCACCTCAAGGACGAAGAGCAGGGCATTTTCCAGCTTGCCGGCAAGGTGCTGAGCGAAGCGGAAAAGATCTCGCTGGCCAAAGGCTACGAAGGCGAGTTCGTGTCGCAGCGCGTCAAGGCCTGATCACTCACGCTTGCTGGCTCCGCTGCCGGGCCCCAGGTCCTGGGTCAGCAGCGCTTGGGGTTTTGCGACCAGCTTGACCAGCAACGGAACCACCGCAAGAATTACCAAGGCCAGCAAGGTGGCCAACACCGCCGTGAGCTCCTGACCCAGCCCCGCAGCAACACCCATGGCAGCCGTCAGCCAGAGTCCGGCCGCCGTGGTCAGGCCTTTGACATCGTTGCCCTGGTGGCCCTTGATAATGGTGCCCGCGCAGAGAAAGCCCACGCCCGCCGTGAGGCCCTGGATCACCCGGCTGAGGTCTTCATTGCCCATGCCGATCTGCTGCGAGACCAGGACAAACAGCGCCGCGCCCATGGCCACCAGCATGTGGGTACGCACGCCGGCAGCCTGGCCGCTGTGTTCCCTCTCCCAGCCGAGCAGGCCGCCGAGCAGCGCCGCCATCGTCAGGCGCAGCACCACGCGGGTGGTCTGCGCCGCATCAGGCAGGTCAGAGAATTCGGTCACAACGGTGCTGGCAATCTGCTGCCACAAGCTGGGGTTCATTCGCCGCTCCTGGGTTATGGGAATAGCGCCAATCTATCCTGTGCGCGCGCAGGAAGAAATAGGCGCAAACCTACAAAACCACAGGGCTTGCGGCGCGCTTGCTTCTGGCCGTCAGGGCATTTTCTCGTCAGGCGGTGGCGCCGACGCATCGCGCGGCCCGACCGTGCCCAGGCGAGCCTTGAGCGACTGCGGCTGGCCGCTCAGCAGGGCGGCGTAGCTGGTGGTGTTGGACAGCACTTTTTTCACGTAATCGCGGGTCTCGCTGAACGGCACGTTTTCTGCCCAGATCGCGGCTTCGATCACCGGCCCGTTGCGCCAGCTGCGCGGCCGGCCTGGCCCGGCGTTATAGGCCGCAGCGGCCAGCGCCATGGAGCCGCCGAAGTCGTCGAGCGCGCGCTTGAGGTAGGCCGTGCCGATGGCGATGTTGGTGTCGCGGTCGTTGATCTGGTCGGCTGTAAAACCCGTCATGCCGATGTAACGCGCGGTTTCGCGCGCGGTGGCCGGCATGACCTGCATCAGGCCCGAGGCGCCGACGCTGGAGCGCGCGTCCATGATGAAGCGCGACTCCTGGCGGATCAGCCCGTAGACATAGGCCGGGTCCAGGCCGATGCCCAGGCTGCGCTGGGTCACTGCTTCGCGAAACGGTGTCGGAAAGCGCTGGTCGAAATCAATCTCGGTTTTTGTGCGTTCGCTGGTGTTGATGCAGCGGTCCCAGATGCTGCGGTCACAGGCGAACTGGGCGGCTGCCAGCAGCTCGCGATCACCCATGCCGCCACGCGTGTGCAGATTGGTGCTGTAGTTCCACTCGCGCACGCCATCGGCGCGCAGGCCGATGGCGATCGCGTACGCGCCGCGGTTCAGGCCGGGGTTCAGTCTTGCCGCCTCTTTTTCTTCAGGGCTCAAGGCCAGGGGTCTGGCCGGTGTGGTGATTTTCTGCCCCAGCTCTTCCAGCGCCAACTGCTCATAAAACCCGCGCACCGAGGCAATCGATTGCAGCAGGGCCAGCGCTTCTGCGCGCTGCGGGGTGGGCGTGGCACCGGCCGCAGCCACTGGCGCGTTGCTCAGCAGGGCACGCGCTTTCCAGTACACCCAGGCCGGGTCTTTGCGGGCGTCCTCGCTCATGGCGTTGATGGCACCCAGCACCACCGGCCAGCGCGGTGTGCTGCCGGCACGCAAGGCGGCGCGTACCTTCCAGCCCAGCATGTCGTCGCTCAGGTCGGTGTCCTTGCTGACCTTGCCAAAGTAGCCCAGCGCGTCGCTGCTCAGCCGGCTCGCGGCCTGCCTGCCGATGGCACCCCAGACCCAGTTGCGTTCTTCTGCCGAGAGTTGCAGGCCCCATTTGTCTTCGACGAAGCGCGCTGCGCCTTCGGCGTCGGTGCTGGCGAGCTTGACCAGCGCCAGCACGATGATCTCCTTGCGGACCTTGCTGATGGCAATCACCTTGGTGGCCAGAAAACGCGCCGGACCGGCGTTGAGCTCGTTCACCAGGCTGACTGCCTCGGGGGCGATGATCTCGACCGCGTCGCGGGCCGCGCGCGGGCGGTTCGCTTCGGTCGCCAGCCTGGCCTTGACCCACGCGTCCTGTTGCGTCAGGTTGCGGTTGCCGATCAGGCGCGAGGCGGCGCTGGTGCAGCCGTCACTGGCCTCGCGCTGGGCGAACCAGTTCTTGCGGATCTCGTCGGCCAGCCGCGCATCGGCGCCGGGATTTTTCAGGTGCTCGACCAGCAGCGCGTAACACCGCACATCCCGGTCATCGCCCATGCGAAACTTCGGGTAGTCGGCGGCAAACGCCGCCCAGTCGCGGCGCTGGCCCAGCAGCAGCAGCCAGTCGTTGCGCATGCGGTCTTCCTGGTAGCTGCCGGCGTAACGCGTCATGAAATCCTGCACCTCCTGCGCGCTGGCTTCGCCCAGCCTGGCCCTGAGCTCCCAATAGCCGGCCCAGCCCTCGAGCACATGGCCGCGGGCCTGCGGCAACAAGGCGGACAGGCGGTTTTTATCCCCGCGTTTAAAGGCCTGGTTCATCTCCAGCAGCACGTCGTCGCCACGCGAAGCGTTGTTTTGCGCCCAGGTCGGCAGCACGATGAGACAGGAGGAGAAGCCCGAAATCAGGGCGGTGACAACAAATTTGGATAGCATCAGGACATTATGGACAAATTAACTGCGCGAAAAGCGCTGATCGAACAACGCCTGAGCCTGCCTGACCGCCTACAGCGCGCCGACCTGTTGCAGCGGGTCATGCGGATCTGGCTGGTCGGCCGCGAAGATGCGGTGATTGGGGCCTACTGGCCGATCAAGGGGGAATTCGATCCCCTGCCTGCCTTGTACCGTTGGCAGGAAGATGCCATTTTGAGCCAGGAGTCCGAAGCAAATCGGGGCCCAGCCCTTGAGGGACGGGCGGAGACAGCTACTGAAAACATAGCAAACCGCTCGCCCCGCAAGATCGGCCTGCCGGTGGTCAACAAGCTGCACAAGACCCTGACCTTTCACGCCTGGTACCCGGGCTGCCCGATGCAAGAGGACGCCTACGGCATCCCCAAACCCAAGGACACCGAAGTCATCGTGCCGACGCTGCTTTTTGTGCCCTGCGTCGGTTACGGGCCGGGCGGCTTTCGCCTCGGTTACGGCGGCGGCTTTTACGACCGCACGCTGGCGACGCTGCAGCCGAAACCCTTCACGGTCGGGCTCGGGTACAGCCACGGCTGGCTGCCGGACCTGGCGCATGAGCCGCATGATGTGGCGCTGGATGCCATCCTCAATGACAAAGGGGTGGTCTGGCCGGTGTGAGGTGACTTTGAGCGAGTCAGCAATCTACAGGGCATGGGTCCGGTCACCCGCAGAAAATCCCATCGCCTGCCACCCACCCCAAGGCCGGTCCGCCGAATCGACCACAAAGGCGATGACCTTGAACAGCTCGCCCATCTCGTGCTCGTTCACCAGCTTCTGCACCATGACGCGTTCGGCCAGCGGCGCGTCTTCCATGCCGCCCAGCACGCCGCAGTTCAGCAGAAAACGCGCCTGGCTGGTGTAGCCCAGCACCTGCAGGCCGGCCGCCTGCCCGGCCAGCGCGATGCCGCTGAAGTTGACGTGGGCGGTGATGTCCTTGTCGCCCACGTCCCGCAGCGCGTCGGCATCCAGCAGGTGGGCGCGGTGGCACATGACCGTGCCCATGCTGCGTTGCGGGTGGTAGTACTCGTGCTCGGGAAAGCCGTAGTCGATCAGGAACACGGCGCCAGCCTGCAGCCGGTCGGCCAGGGTGGCGACAAAGGCTTCGGCCTGGGGATGGATTTCGGTCAGGTAATCGTGGTCGCCCACCACGTCCATCGGCGGGCGCAGGGCGGTGGGCCTGTCCGCAGGCACCAGGGTCTGGTCCTGAACGGCCACACCGCGTTCCTGCCAAAGGCCGCCCACCCGGACCAGCAGTTGCACCGGCATGGCGTCCAGCACCTCGTTGCCGACCACCACGCCCTGCATCTGCGCCGGCAGCTCGCTGACCCAGCGCACGGCGCTGCCCCAGTCCGCCAGACGTTCGCGTTGGCGCGCCTGCAAACTGCCAGACAGGTCGACGATGGTGTAGCGCCTGACCTGTGGGCCCAGGGCCTGCAGCAGCTGCGCCGCCAGCGCGCCCGAGCCGGCGCCGAACTCCCAGACCTCGTCGGTGGCGGTGGCTTGCAGCGCCTGCCCGACCTGCCTGGCCAGCGCCTGGCCGAAACGCGGCGACAGCTCCGGCGCGGTCACAAAATCGCTGCCCCCGCCCTTCACGCCGGCCGGCATGAGGCCGAACTTGCGCGAATCGTGGGCGTAGTAGCCCAGACCCGGCGTGTACAGCGCCATGGCCATGAAGCGGTCAAAGCCGATCCAGCCACCAGCCGCCGCAATGGCCTCCCGGATGCGGCCGGACAGGGGGCTCGTTAAACTAGCGGGTGTCGTCATGGTCGGGGAAGTCACCCCCGAATTGTCGGCGATTGCCCTGCCTTCGGCCTCCTGCGCACCCACCTCATGAAACCAGCCTCGCCTTCCCCTGTTGTTCTCGTCACCGGCGCTGCCAAACGGCTGGGCCGCGAGATCGCGCTGGCGCTTGCGGCGGGCGGCTGGCGGGTGGCCGTGCATTACCGCAACTCGGCCGAAGACGCTATTAAAACAGTAGCTGATTGTGCAAGGCTGGCGGGGGCTGCAGCCCGTTTTTCCGACGGGCCACCCCTGGGAAAACCAGCCCCCTCGGGGGGCAGCGACAGCGTAGGGGCTCACATGTTTTCTTGTGACCTCGAGGACGAGGAGGCAGTCCGGGGCCTGTTGCCGCAGGTGATTGGCCATTTCGGCCAGGTTGATGCGGTGGTCAACAGCGCCTCCACCTTTGAACACGACAGCGTGGCCAGCTTCAGTTTTGCGGCGCTTGAAAAACACCTGCGCAGCAACACCGGTGCCGCCATCGTGCTGGCCCAGGCCCTGCATGCCCATGTCGCGGGACGGCAGGCGACGGGGGCCGTGGTCAATCTGCTGGACCAGAAACTCTGGAATCCCAACCCCGATTTTTTCAGCTACACCCTGTCCAAGGCGGCGCTGGAGGCGGCCAACACCCTGCTGGCGATCGCGCTGGCGCCCCAGGTGCGCGTGGTGGGTGTGGCACCCGGCCTCACGCTGACCAGCCACCTGCTCAGCGACGAAAAGTTCGAGGCGCTGCACAAGCTGTCGCCGCTGGGGCGCTCGTCCAGCGCGGCCGATGTTGCCGCCACCGTCAAATTTGCGCTGGAAAACGCCTCCATCACCGGCACCACGCTGCTGGTGGACGGCGGCCAGCACCTGATGAAATTCGAGCGTGATTTCTCACTGATGTGAGCGCTTCTTCCTACACACCCACCGCAGGCCGATCACCCATCATGTTCAACACCCGGGGTAACCAGATACTGACGCTGACCGGTTTGCGCTTTGACGCGAACCTGGGCATCCTTGAACAGGAGAAAACCGCGCCGCAGCCGATCCAGGTGGATGCCGAACTCAACCTGGGCACGCAACCCCTGCTGCCCAGCGACGACGACATTCACCATGTGCTGGACTACCGCAAGGTGCGGCAAATCATCATCAACGAATGCACCGCTGAACATGTCAATTTGCTGGAAAGCCTGATCGGCAAGCTGGCGCACCGGCTGATGCTCCTGCCCGGCGTGCTGGGCGTCCGTGTGAAAATTGCGAAGCTTGAAATTTTTGAGGACTGCGAAGTCGCCATTCGCGTCGAGACCGGGCAATGGTGAACCTGATGGATGGAAACGCTATGAGTGCTGTATTGAATGACTTGAAGAATGACGCCGTGAATGATGCGGCGGCCCCGGCCAAAGGCGACGGCAAGATCGAGCGTGAAGAACACAAGCTGGAAAAACGCCTTTGCCGCGAGGTTGGCCGCGCGATTGTGGACTTCAACATGATCGAGGAAGGTGACAAGGTCATGGTGTGTGTGTCGGGCGGCAAGGACAGCTACGCGATGCTGGACATCCTGCTCAAGCTGCAAAAGCGCGCGCCCATCCACTTCGAGCTGATCGCCGTCAACCTGGACCAGAAGCAGCCCGGTTTTCCCGACCAGATCCTGCCGCAGTACCTCGAAAAGCTCGGCGTGCCTTTTCACATCGAAACCCAGGACACCTACAGCATCGTCAAGCGCGTGATCCCCGAGGGCAAGACCATGTGTTCGCTGTGTTCGCGCCTGCGTCGCGGCATTTTGTACCGCGTGGCCGAAGAGCTGGGCGCCACCAAGATCGCGCTGGGGCATCACCGCGACGACATGCTGCAGACTTTTTTCCTGAACATGTTTTTTGCGTCGCGCCTCAAGGGCATGCCGCCCAAGCTGGTCAGCGACACCGGCAAACATGTGGTGATCCGGCCCATGGCCTATGTGACCGAGAAAGACCTGATCCGCTGGGCCCAGGTGCGCGACTTTCCCATCATCCCCTGCACCCTGTGCGGCAGCCAGCAAAACCTGCAGCGCGTGCAGGTCGGCAACATGCTGCGCGAATGGGACAAAAAATTCCCGGGACGGCTGGAGAACATGTTCACCTCGCTGCAGAACGTGGTGCCCTCGCACCTGATGGACGGCAAGCAGCACGACTTCAAAGGCATTCGCAGCACCGGCATGCCGGACCCGGACGGCGACAAGGCCTTCGACACCGAGGAGTTTTTCGCGCCGTCGCGGCCCGGGCTGGCCGTGGTGGAACTGCAGTAATTTCAAGTCAATCCTGCGTGGAGGCCTTATGAAACGAGCGCTGACAGCTATTATTTTGGGAGCATCGGTGATCGGCCTGCTGGGCGCTTGCGCCAGTGCCCGCCTGGTCAACAGCGATGTCACGAGTTTTGCGCGCTGGACACCGGCGCCGCCCGCGCCGGGCAGCAGTTACCGCTTTGAGCGCCTGCCTTCGCAGCAGGTGCCCGATGCGCGCCAGCCGTCGCTCGAGGGCCTGGCCCAGGCGGCGCTGGCCAAGGTCGGCCTGCAGCACAACCCGCAGGCAGCCGCCTTCAGCGTACAGGTCAGCGCCACCAGCCAGCCCATCCTGCGTCCGCGCTTGGACGGGTACGGCTACCCGTATGGCAGCGGGCCCAGCGTGTTCATCGGCAGCGGTATCGGCGGTGGCGGCGGCAGCATCGGTTTTGGTTTCGGCGTGCCGCTGGGCGGTGGCGGCATGGAACCGTCGCTGTACCGGCGTGACGTGAACCTGGTCATCCGTGAGTTGCGCGGCAACACCGCAGTCTACGAAACCCGCGCCTTCAGCGAAGACCCCTGGGGCGACGACGGGCCGGTGATTGCCACCATGCTGGACGCGGCCCTGCGCGGCTTTCCGGTGCCGCCCGCCGGAACGCGCCGGATCAGCATCGAAATCCCCCGGTAGGTAGATGTTGGCCCCCACGCTTGTCGCTTCGCGTACTGCGCTGCCCCCCGGGGGGGCGCTGCGCCTGCGGACTGGCGAAGCCAGATCCGCGGCCCTGGCTGGTGGAGAAAGAGCCCCCACGCTTGTCGCTTCG
>Ga0105046_10010412_pt1 | contig 14481 bp, 15 predicted proteins | sample MAT03_FD_78385 | JGI IMG/M metagenome (GOLD analysis project Ga0105046, IMG submission 78385) | Freshwater microbial communities from Lake Fryxell liftoff mats and glacier meltwater in Antarctica - MAT-03 (megahit assembly) | ecosystem: Environmental > Aquatic > Freshwater > Ice > Liftoff... | reverse complement strand
TCGCTCGTCCGATAGCGCAGTTTTATACCCCGATGGAGCGCTTAGTTTTTGCAAAAGAGGGCGTTTCATTGCAAGAAGCCACGGAGATTCTTTGGAAAAATAAGAAAGAATGTCTGCCGATTATGGATAATACCGGGCGTTTAAAATCGCTGGTTTTTCGTAAAGATTATTACGACCACAAATCAAATCCTGACGAGCTTACCGATGTGCGTAAGCGGCTCGTTACCGGTGCTGCATTAAATACGCGCGATTATTCAGAGCGTGCGCAGGCTTTAGTGAGTGCCGGTGTTGATGCGTTGTGTTTTGATTCCTCCGACGGATTTACAGATTATCAAGCAGACGGAGTGCGTTGGGTAAAAAAACATTTAGGTGATTCTGCTGTAGTTGGTGCTGGAAATGTTGTTACGGCGGATGGATTTCGCTACCTAGCGCAGGCTGGTGCTGATTTTATTAAAGTAGGAATCGGCGGCGGTTCCATCTGCATTACGCGGGAACAAAAAGGCATTGGTCGTGGCCAAGCATCAGCGATCATTGAAGTAGCAGCTTCGCGTGACGCATACGAAAAGGAAACCGGTATTTATATTCCGATATGCTCAGACGGTGGTTTAAATAACGATACGCACATTACGATAGCTTTAGCGCTGGGCGCTGATTTTGTAATGATGGGTAAGTATTTCGCAATGTGTGACGAGAGCCCGACAGCAAAGGTGATGTATCGCGGGCGCGCATACAAACCGTATTGGGGCGAAGGTTCCAACAGAGCGCGTAATTGGCAACGTTACGGGCAGTCCGATAAACAAGAATTAGTTTTTGAGGAGGGCATTGATGGTTACGTTCCGTTAAGTGGACCTTTGGCCGAGAAAGTAGAGGTAACGCTTGCTAAGGTTAAGTCCACCATGTGCAATTGCGGGGTATTATCGTTACCGGAATTTTATAGAGATGCACGCTTAACTATAGTTTCTGAGATGACGCACGTTGAGGGTGGAACCTCCTCGGTAGAGCAGTTTGATAGGCCATCGGCAGCCAGGGACTGGTAATAAAATGTGGTATGACCAAGACTTCTTAGCGCAGTGTGAGTCTTTAAAACAGAACGGCAGAGTTAGTAATTTTCGCTCCGGCGCGCGCATAGCCCGCGGCTTTGCTGATGTGGGCTATGAAGAGTTCGTGGTTTTACCAAACGGTAAAATGATGTCGCTTTTCTCCGGTGCACAATCAGAGTTAAATGAAGAGCATCGTGGATTCTTCTTTGAAGTTCCAACTGAAGCAGAGTTACTAGCTGAGCTTGAGACGCGTGGTGAGCTGATCGAATCAGTTAAATTTGCGAATCAGAGAACCTGGAGCGTTAAAACAACTAAGTTAAGCGCTGAGAGTCGAGGCTTACACCACACACTCCTACTTTGTTTGTTAGCAAGTTATGCGGCTAATACGGGGAGCTAATAATGTATCGCCAGACTGAAATAATTATTCTTGGATCAGCTTCTCCGCGTCGTAAAAGTTTACTTGAAGAACTAGGTGTTAAATTTGAAATTAGCGCCGCTGATATCGACGAAAACGTCCATGCTGGCGAACACCCACGTGAGCTAGCGGCAAGATTGGCGTGTGCTAAGGCGCTTAAAATTGCAGGGGTAAATAGTGCCCGCTTTGTTCTGGGAGCAGATACTGATGTTACGATAGATGGTGAAATATTGGGTAAGCCAAAAGACGAGGCTGATGCTTGTCGGTTATTACGGCTTATTCAGGGACGCACTCACACAGTTTGGGGTGGCTGTGCGTTAGTTAATATAGCCAAAAAAATTGAAGCAGTGATCGTTTCAGAAACGCTAGTAACGATGTGCGCCATGACGCAGTCCGATATTAAGCGATATGTGGCAACGGGTGAGCCTTTTGATAAAGCTGGCGCTTACGCCGTTCAGGGTATCGGCTCGCAATTTATTTCCCACATTGCGGGCTCTTACCCAAACGTTGTGGGTCTTGATACGCCCAGAGTTATGGCGCTTTTGAAAGAACACGGCGTACTGGATGGTACGCTTAGCGCATGAAATATTCGCAGGCGATAATCACTGATAATTTAGCCAAGGTGTTAGAGCGTATAGCACTTTCGGCTACGCGTGTTGGACGTAGCAAAGATTCTGTAAAACTTGTTGCAGCGACAAAAACGCAAGGATTAGAAGAGATTTCAGCTTATCAGAAAGCGTGCCTAGAGCTGGGGATTGAATGCATTTGCGGGGAAAATTACGCGCAGGAGCTTGCTGTTAAAGCGCCGCAGATTACTAATATTAGCTGGCATTTTATCGGCGGATTACAGCGTAACAAAATTGAGCTTGTCCTTCAGCACTCAAGCCTCATTCAGTCCGTCGGTTCTGAGCGTGTACTAATAGCTTTAAATAAAGCAGCGCAAAAAATTGACCGTCATGTACCGGTTTTATTGCAAGTTAACATCTCAAATGATCCCAATAAAAATGGTTTTTTACCCGCAGAGATTTTACCTGAGCTCATTGCTGCGCGCTCTAATATTTCCGTCGCCGGATACATGTCGGTTTTACAATATGGGCTCGAACTCGGGCAGGTGCGCGCTTTTTACTCTGAGCTTGCAAAGATGCAAAGAGTGGCAGGGTTACAAGAACTAAGTATCGGGATGAGCGATGATTTTGACGTTGCAGTAGAAGAGGGTGCTACTATTGTGCGTGTGGGAAGTGCGATTTTTGGCGCGCGAATATTCTTAAATAGCTGAAATTAAACAGTATTTTGGTTGCTGTGGCTTTCCCCCTGTCTTAAGTCAATGCGCTTCATAAAGACACTCTATTAGGCACGACTCGTGCATCTAACTTAAACAGTATGGCCGCAGCTTCCAAACCAGTCCCAGGCTTAGATGAGCTAAATAATCCGATTACGGGTGGTTTGGCGTTTTTATCCGACGTAACCATGAAAGTAGCGGTTGAATTTGCGCGTACCAAGTTACCGGTAAAGAGAATTCAAGAATTAAAGAAGGGCTCAGTCATTGAGCTTGATAAGATTGCTGGAGAGCCGCTAGAAATTCGCGTTAACGGTAAACTGATGGCTCGCGGCGAAGCTGTAATCGTAAACGACCGCTTCGGTATCCGCGTAACTGAAATTATGACACCAGACGACATGGACGAGGGTGAAGCGACTGGGCAAAAGTAGCGTTTAGGTTTCCGCTGAAGCCAAAAACCTAGATGAAGTATAACTGCTTTCGTACTACACTTGTGCGGAAGACCGTATGACTGAATCTGACTCGCCCAGCAAAAATGCTTGCGTAACATCGCATCTGTATCGCCCAAACGTAGCGATGTTAGTTTACCATAATGCGACAAAGTTATTGTGGCTTGGTGAACGCGGTGGACAGTCTGATCATTGGCAGTTTCCACAAGGAGGGGTGGATACTGGTTCGTCACTGGAAGAAAATGTAATTAGAGAGCTTGTAGAAGAGCTTGGAGCATCGGCGCATTGTTACGGCGCACCGAAAAAATTATCAGCGACTCATAAATACGATTTCGCTAAGCCGCGCAACTACGGTAGCGAACGGTTTCGTGGTCAAACCCAAACTTACTGGGTAGTTCCGTTTCTTGGTACAGACGCTAATATCGACCTGCTTGCGCATTCATCCACATCGGCCGCAAATAATTTACAGCCCGATACTTTAGGCTTGAGCGATTTGCAGCAAGATATTCATCTGCCTGAATTTCAATCCTGGCGCTGGGCATCACCCAATGATGTTCGCAGATTAGCCCCACAACATCGCTTGATTGGATACGGGCCAGCGCTGTTAGAGTTTGAAGCGTTAATGGCGAACGGGTCTTTGGAAATCGTAAAATGACCAATTTGCGCGCGACAGCAGAGCCTAGCGAAAAAAATATTTCACGCGCTATCGGAATAGCTACGGTTGAAAAGAAGATAAAGGTAAAACTACAGAAAAATCTCGTTGCTGATGCTTTGCAGAGCGAAAAAAAACTTTCAGCGTTAGCGGCACGTATTCTAGCCGCTCGTGGATTTGAAATCGGCACCGCGCTAGATAATTTTCTTGAACCAACATTAAAAGTAAGTTTAGAGCCGCCTGAGAAATTAAAGGGATTAAGCGCGGCCGCTGAATTGATCGTTTCCTTGATCGATCAGGGCATCGGCGTTTGCTGCGATTTTGATGTAGATGGTTTATCAGGTGGCGCGCAATTGGCGGCTTTTTTTCAAGCTTTAGGTGTTCCGTACCACGTGTTTGTTCCAGACCGATTTGAAGATGGCTACGGACTGAACGAGAAAATGGTTTCGGAGATTGTAGCCCGCAAATATGCGTTACTCATTTGCGTCGATTACGGCACTACGAGTGTTAAAGAGTTAACGCTAGCACGAGCTAAGGGGCTTAAAACGATCGTGATCGATCATCATCACGTCGAGGGCAAAGCACCGCCTTGCGATGTGTTTATTAATCCGCAACAAAAAGGCTGCGGCTTTGCAGAAAAAATTTTGTGCGCCTCGGGGTTAGTTTGGTACGTAGTAATGCGGCTACGCCGCTTACTTGAAGGGCGGATAACGGTGACAACGCAAGAATTTTTAGAGCTAGCTTGTTTAGGTACTATCTGTGACTTAGTGCCGCTGCGAGCTAGTAATCGTGTCATAGCCCGCAAAGGGCTTGAAGCATTAACGGTTTCTACCCGTCCGGGTATCGTTGCGTTAAAAAAAGTAATGGGCATTAAGGCTGATGTTTCAAGCTTTGATGTCTCTTTCGGTATCGGCCCGCGTATTAATGCAGCCGGCCGAATGGTAAACGGCGCTTCCGTAATCGAATTATTCACGACGCGCGATGAAACAGTCGCTACGCGAATCGCAAAAGAGCTGCATCAACTAAACGCCGAGCGCCAAGAAGCGGAAGCGATTGTGAAAGAAGCCGCTATCGAGGTAGTGCGTGACTTAGGCGAATTACCTGGTGGCATCGTAGTTTGGCGCGAAGATTTTCATACAGGCGTAATCGGTATCGTAGCGCAGCGCCTAGTTGAGATGTTCTATCGACCTTCTGTTGTATTGGGTGCCGACAAGGATGGGATTTTTAAAGGTTCGGTGCGCGGAGTTAAAGGTTTTAGCGTTGTTACTGCGCTGTCTGAGTGCGCAGATTTGCTTATCAAATATGGTGGCCACGAAGCGGCAGGTGGTTTGTCGATAGCGGAGGAAAATCTAGAGGAATTTGCCACCCGTTTTGCAGCGGTTTGCGTTGCCCGTTTGGGGGATATTCCTGATAAGCCTAGCGCTGAAGCAGATACCCATGCGTTAGTTTCAGAAATTTCCGTACCGGTTATTCAGCAACTAAAAGCATTTGCACCGTTTGGTATGGGCAATCCTACACCTACTGTTCTATTAGAGCGGCTGCGTGTGCAATCGATAAAAATTCTAAAAGATGCGCACATGAAAATAATATTTAGCCAAGGTGAGTTATCAATCACCGGTTTTCTTTGGCGCCGCACCGAACACCCTGCCGTGAATATCGGGTCAGAGGTAAATGTTGTGTGCAAGCTAGATGTTAATGTTTTTCAGGGTGTAGAATCTGTTCAAGCTAGCATCGAAGCCGTTGAAAAGTTCCGTGCGAAATAATTTCGTGCGAAATAACACTGGGTTATTGAGCCTGTGTACCGGAACCGATCTGCCAGTTAACTGGAAAAGTACCTCCGCTAAATTTGCTTCTTGTTTCCTGATTAAGGCTCTGAATAAGCGCTGTTACACTCGATAGTAAATCATCTATCTCACCCGCACTAATGACAACCTTTGATAAGGGGGACGCTTTCAATTTATTTAGGTAATTTATGCAATCGCAAACATGCTCTCGGAACAAGTTTTTAAGTTCCGCCCTATCATCACCATACTCTCGAGGGAATTCGAAGGTACACGGGCACTCTAAATTAATTCCTACATCTTCCGGGTGAATCTTTTTAGCCAATTCTGCAATTTTAAAAGTCACAATTAGCGAACTACTTAGTTCCTCAGATGGCCTGGCGTTGAAAAAAAGAGTCATAAAAACAACTAATAAAATAGATTGAGGAGCATTTTTGATGCCAGATACTTACACAAAGAGTCCGGTAAGCTTGTGAGCATCGGAGATGCTAGGAACTCAATTTGATGCGGGGTTTATAGCTCAGGAATTCGCGCGCTCTATCCCTGTTTTAAAACTAACCTGGCGAATCTAAACATTAATTTCTTGGGCTCTTCTATGCCTGCAAATTTAATATGAACTTTATATCGCTGCCCGTTGCCGTCTAAATCGCCCTCGGTGTTAATAACTTCGCCTTCGCCAAACGCTTGGTGGATTACTTTAGCAAACGGCACTAAATCTTCCGGAGTTGCAAGCGGGCCAGCTAACGGTGCTAATTCGATGGCGGGTTTAACCATCGAGTTCTTTAAAATGGTGCGCCGTTCTTGGATTTCTTTTTGCTTATTTTCCTTCTTTGCATCCGCAGATTGATCTTCAGAACCGTAATCTTGATCATCGCCGAAGCGCCTAACTTGTTTTGTTGCTGAGGCACCGGGTAATTTATTTGGTGAATATCCGCCATCACCTGTGTAGCTAAAAGAAGAGCCCCCAAACACACTTGAAATAAACGGTCCGTTTAAATGCTGCATGCATTCCTCCGGCATGTCGGCTACAAACCGACTTACCATGCGGTAGCCAGAGTTTCCCCCAGATGCAAATAATCCGCGTACTACTGCGCGTGAAATATATAACTGCTCCATCGCACGTGTTATCCCCACGTAACACAGCCTGCGCTCCTCCTCCATGCCGACTGGATCCTCAAGCGAGCGGTAATGCGGCACAAGTCCTTCTTCTAGCCCGGTAAAAAAAACGACCGGATACTCAAGCCCTTTCGCTAAATGCAACGTCATTAACGAGACAACTTCACCTGCGCCAGCTTGTGCAGCGCCATCACCAATAGTAGAGCCAGGATTTGCGCGCGCTTGCTCCTCAACAGGAATATCGCTTCCGGCAGTTAGCGCCACGCGATCAAGGAAATTTTGCAGCGCAGCGCGCGGATTCTCAGCGCCAAACTCCATGAAGCGCGCAATCGATTTTAACTCCTGCAAGTTTTCAATGCGCGATTCGTTAGTCGGATCTTTATCTGCGACTAAGCGTGCTAGATATCCGGATTGCTCGAGTAGCTCCTCGATTAGCTTAGCTGGAAACGCCTTCTCAGATAACGCAGTAAGGGAATTCATCAGTGCCACAAATTGCACTAACCCTTTGTTGCGGTCAGCTATCGCACGTGCGGCATCCATTACCGAAATAGAACCGCGATTCGCCTCAAGCAAAACAGCTTGCACAGTTTGCGCGCCTACGCCGCGAGTGGGAGTGTTCACAGCTCTGTTAAACGCCTGCACATCTTGCGGATTAATAATTAATCGCAGATACGCCAGCATATCCTTTATCTCTTTGCGGTCGTAAAATTTTAATCCACCGAATATCCGATACGGAATACCGCTTATTACAAGCGCTTCTTCCAGTGCGCGTGATTGGGCGTTGGTGCGATAAAAAATAGCCATCTCAGAATATTTTTTTCCAGCAACTTTTAGATCCGCTATTTTTTGCGCCACAAATTGCGCTTCCTCAGTTTCATCATCGCTGATACGGGTGTAAACCGGTGCTCCCTTATCTGCAGCGGTCCACAGAGTTTTACCTTTGCGACTTTTATTTTTCTTGATAACGGCGTTGGCTACTTCAAGAATATTTCCGGTTGAGCGGTAGTTTTGCTCAAGTTTAATTACCTGCGCACCTTTGAAATCGCGCTCGAAGTTTAAGATGTTAGAAATCGTAGCGCCGCGAAACGCGTATATCGACTGATCGTCATCGCCAACTACTAACAGATTATTTCTGGGTGCCGCTAAAAGACGGATAAATCGGTATTGAACAGGATTAGTATCTTGAAACTCATCTACTAAAATAAAATGCAGTAAATCCCGATAATGTAAAAGCACTTCGGGAAACTGCTCTAAAAGCTCAACTGACTTAAAAAGCAAATCTCCAAAATCAAATGCATTAGCTGCTAGCAGCGCATTTTGATAATGTCCGTACATCGCTGCAACGGTTTGTTCGTTAGGCGAGCGGGCTTTGGCAAGAAGCTCATCGGGCGCTATAAAAAAGTTTTTGGCGTTATCAAATGCGCGTGCAAAGGTATCGGCACTTAGTTTCTTCTCATCGATGTTATAATCTTTTAAGAGTTGTTTTATTAACCCCTTTGCATCTTGATCATCGTAAACTACAAAATTATTAGAAAATCCGAGGCGCACAGCGAAGTGGCGCAGCATTCGCAACGCAGCGGAGTGAAACGTTGCTACCCATAAAAATTTGCCCTGCTCTCCAAGTAGCCCTGAAAGCCGGTTGCGCATCTCCTCAGTAGCTTTATTTGTGAAGGTTACTGCTAAAATATGGCGCGGATGCACGCCGTGCTCGCGCACAAGCGAGGCTACTCTGCGCGTTAAGACCCGAGTTTTACCACTGCCCGCACCCGCTAAGACCAAAATTGGACCGAGAAAATGTGCAACAGCTTGCTGCTGCGGCTCGTTTAGTCCGGATAGATGCGCGGATTCGGCTGAGGAAGTGGTGGGTGGGTGTGTTAAATGTGAATTCATGATCTCCAATGCAGCGACCTAAATTCTACATTACCGAAAATGTACTTCACAGGCCCACGAGAAATAAAAAATGACTCGAAGCCACTATGAGCTAATTTTGCCGTAAATAAATCACGCTCGGGGCCGTTAAATTCACAGTTCTCAGATTCACAGTTCTCAGATTCACAGTTCTCAGATTTACAGTTCTCAAATTCTGCCTCAGTATTAACTCACTAATTTCGTTTACCGCTATTTTAGCCACAACGAACAGCGCTACTGATAATCCTAGTAAATCTCCAATGCTTAAGCCGGCCATAAAACTGGACGTACTAAAACTGGACGTACTAAAACTGGACGTACTAGTCAGCCAGACAAGCGCTGAAGCCAAAACTGAAAACACGCCGTATGTGCTAAAATAACCGAAAATAATATTGTTCATATCTAAATCCTCCGATTGGTGACTTCGATTAAACTTCTATACCGATTCAACTAAAACTTCAAGTCTTTTTCTATACTAGAAATACCATGCGATTTCGCACATTTATCAATTTTCCGGTAGTTTTCTCCGCGATGACAGGGGACTACAACCGAAAAGATCGTTTCTATGAGCTTGCAAAAGCGGAGGGATACCGCTCGCGCGCGGCCTACAAGCTAAAAGAGCTTAATCAACGGTTTAAATTTCTGGCGCACGGCGCCCACGTGCTGGACCTTGGTTCGTGGCCCGGCGGCTGGACGCAGGTGGCGGCGCAAGCTGTGGGTGAGCGCGGATTAGTTGTCTCGATAGACTTAGTGCCGCTTGAGCCGTTGCCGCAGGAAAACGTGCGCTTAATTGCGGGTGATGCGCGCGATGAGTCTAGCTTAAACGCCATTCGCAGCTATGCGCCGAATGTAAGCGTTATAATTTCAGACATGTCACCGAAACTAACCGGCATAAAAGTAGCTGACCAAATGGGCACGGTTGCTTGCGCCGAACTCGCGGTCTGGGTTGCGCAACAGGTGCTAAAACCCGGCGGCACATTGGTTATGAAAGTTTTTAAAGGCAACGAAACCGACCAATTCCATCGCGCCAACCGCACACTTTTTGAGAAACTTAACCGTATTGAACTTGAATCGACCCGCAAAACCTCTAACGAATTCTATCTAGTTGGGCAGGGGTTTAAGGGATGATTAAAAAGCGTCATCGAGAGAATTTAGCGACAACGGGTCATAACCATCTTTTAGTTTTAGATAGTAACTTTTAACCTTAAACCCTCGCGGAGTGGATTTCGATTCGATGTTGATCGCTACTCTGAGCAAATCATTGATAATTTTTCGCAGCGGGTCTTTTTTACGCCGAACCAAGGCTTTCAACTTTGGAACAAGACCTGAGTCGATGGTGAAAGTAATCCTCACTCTTCTTATGATCTAGGTGGAAATCCATAATGTCGAGGACGAAAACCTACTCAATGCCGAAAATAAGATTTTAAAGCGTCTGAAGCATAGATTTCTGCGCAGCAAAAATCTAACGCACTTTCTCTATCGCCTCTTTTAGCTCGAGCGCAAGGCGCGGGGAATATCCACGGTTATGAGACCAGATAATCTTGCCCGTGGAATCGAGCGCAACGATGTGGGCAGACTGCGGGTTTTCATCGCCAAGCACAGCGCGAATTTTATCTGCGTCACTAAATACCGTTACAACCGAGGGCCAATCTTCGTTAGGAATACCTTTGCGCATTCCGCCTTCAATCAGATTTGAGACAACGCTTGGCACAATGCCAGTTATTGTCGGCACCTCCAGCATCTTAGCTTTAACACCTGCCTGCATCAGCCCCAGTACCCAGCGATCAATATCAAACTGAGCATTCTGCTTATATGCAATTAGCAAAATTGCTGGTGCCCCCGCCACCGCAGCCGGCAGCTCTACCGGCTTTCCCTCTAACGAGTCGCCACGCACCGTCGGAAACAAAGAACTATTCACCACGATTGTGCTAGCGGTTTGCGATGCGCATGCCGTTAAAGTTAGTAGCGCCAGCGATACCAGGATTTTTTTATGCATAGATAGTTTGCAACGTACCACCCGTGGTCACTGGTCGCCAGGGCTTGGCAGGCGCTATATCGCTTATGCAGAACTAGATTAAACTTTCCTGCGTTCAAGTTCCTTCAAACAATCATTAGCTAAACGGGCTAACCCAGCCTGTGTCCCTTTGGAAATTCTCTTAAACACTTGCTCGATCCGATTTTACTTCACTACGCCCTTGAAAGGGTGTGAAGATCCATACCGAGTAAACGTAGCTTCTCTTGCATACGGCGAAACGATAAAATAGTTAGTGTTACTAGAAGCTTACGTTATCTTGGAAGGCTTATAAAAACAGCTTTTTAAAGCCCCATTTAAAACCTTTCCTTGCGCTCCATCCGCTAGTCTCGTAAAAAAATACAGGCGCTAACCGGCGCTAGCCAGATTAACTTACGAGGCGCTCAAATTATTAAAGGAGATTTCTAAATGCGTAATGTTTTTTCTTCAAAATTTCTTGTGGCGCTATTGTTCGGTGCTCTTCTCGGCTCTAGCCTAGCAAGCGCAGCCGACCAAACGGTTGCGGTAAACACTCAACAAAGTGGTGTTGAATGGGTTGGTAAAAAAGTCCTTGGGCAACACACCGGCACGGTTCTCCTAAAGAGCGGGGAAGTGAAACTGCATGATAGCAAGCCGGTTGCAGGTAAATTTGAAATTGATATGGCGACTATCTTTGTCGTGGACATTAAAGACCCGACCGATAATAAAAAATTGACCGGCCATTTAAAGAGCGATGATTTTTTCGGAATCAATCTTTTCCCTACAACCATGGTGGAGCTAACAAAGTTTGAACCGATAGCTAACGCGGCCGCTGGCATGCCCAACTACAAAGTTGACGGCACCATCTCTATAAAAGGTGTCAGCATGCCAATTACCTTTCCTGCGGTAATTGCAATCGCCGATGGCAAAGCAACCGCTAAAGCCTCTATAACGCTTGATCGCACTAAGTTTAATGTGCGTTACGGCTCGGATAAATTTTTCGACAATCTCGGAAACCGTGCGATCTCGGATAACTTCGACGTTAACGTAAATTTGGTAGGGACAGTTTCGTAGAGCTGCTCAACCCCTCTGTTTTATAAATATAACCTGTGAGGGTTGGCAGCATAAATACTTTGCGGTAAGCACTAGTTCTGATTGCTGGCGTTTCCCCTTGATCTTGCGCCATCAAGCAAACCCTGAGTATTAGTATTAATGTTGTGAATACTGCAAGTGAAACAATAAAATCATCAAGTTCGACCACTATGATTGGTTCGGGTCTCAATAAAGTAGCGAATCTCGGCGAATGGGTCATCGATTTGCTCGAAGGCATTGGGCGCTCCTGGTTATTTCTTGGGCACACCTTGTGGGCCTCGCTCACGCCGCCTTATCGGTTCTACCAGTTGCTTTTGCAATTTTTGAATATCGGTGCTCAATCTACACTGGTGATAGCTTTGATCGGGCTCTTCACCGGTGCCGTGCTTGCGGTGCAAGGGGATTATACACTCTCGAAATTTGGGGCTAACGCCTACGTAGGCTCCATGGTGGCACTCGCGCTGATTCGAGAGCTCGGGCCGGTACTGACAGCGCTAATGGTAATTGGACGCGCCGGATCTGCTATTACGGCAGAGCTCGGCATTATGAAAATTACAGACCAAGTCGATGCGCTGCGTTCGATGGCGGTGGATCCGATTAGATATTTAATGGCACCAAGATTTATTGCGGGCGTTATCTGTATGCCGCTTTTGACCGCGCTGTTTGTAGCCCTAGGGATAGCAGGCGGCTATGGTGTGGCAGTAGGACTGCTTAATTTAAGCCCTGGCACTTTCCTCAGCCAGATGGATGCGTCCGTTGAAACACTGGATATAGTTTCAGGCTTTGTAAAATCAGTTGTATTTGGAATTATTTTTGGTTGGATCTCCTGTTATAAAGGTTATACCGCTGGATTCGGAGCAAGCGGCGTTAACAAAGCTACTACGTCCGCAGTTGTTACCGCCTCTGTAGCAGTTTTGGTGGTTGATTACTTTTTAACATCTATTCTAACTCGGATCTTCTTTCAGTGATCTCAATTCGAAACGTTTGGAAGAGTTTCGGCACCCAAGTGGTGCTGAGCGGGGTCAGCCTAGAGATAGCTGCGGGTGAAATTATCGGCATTGTTGGCCCCAGCGGTGTTGGTAAATCGGTGCTGCTAAAGCTAATTACCGGAATTATGCAGCCCGACTCAGGTGAAATTTTTATCAACGGTAAAAATATTACCGCCGCAAAAAATGAGGATGAGCGTAACGATATTCGGGCGCGCGTAGGGGTGTTGTTTCAATCAGCAGCGTTACTGGATTCATTAACTATCTATCAAAATGTGGCGTTCCCGTTGCGCGAGCGGCTTGAGATAGGGCCGCAAGAGTGCCATGAAAAAGTCGTTGCGATGTTAGAGTCATTGAGCTTGACATCGGTAGCGTCATTTCTACCGCAGCAGGTGCCGCTCGGGGTAAGAAAGCGAGCGGGGCTTGCGCGCGCGCTGATAACAGAGCCAAATATTGTCTTATTCGATGAGCCTAACACCGGATTAGATCCGTTAGTCGGGCAGGAAGTTTACGAGCTAATCGCGCATTGCCACACCCACTACAAATTTGCTGGTGTTGTAATCAGTCATGAGATTCCCGAGGTATTTCAGGTTGTCGACAGAGTAGCTATGTTACTTGGGGGAAAGTTCTTAGCGGTGGGCGAGCCGCGTGAGCTAATGGCGTCTCAAGATGCCGCAGTGCAACAGTTTTTACAGGGAAATACGGATGGGCCAATCTCAATTCAATGACGGGAAAACCGTTGCGCAAAGCATTCCGATGCCAAAGCGTACATTATCAGTCGAATTTTTTGTGGGAGTGTTTGCTTTAGTGACACTTGCTGCGTCGGCTTATCTCTCAGTTGGACTTGGGGATATGGAGATGTTTGGCTCCACCAGATACGAAATACTGGCTGAGTTCGACAGCGTTTCTGGGTTAAAGCCGGGCGCCTCGGTAGAAATAGCTGGCGTGCAAGTCGGCAGCGTTATTAAAATAGGGTTAAAAGATTCAGTTGCGGTGCTTACATTGTCAATTAACGCCGACACTAAAATTAAAGACGATGACCAGGCGCTTATTCGCACTAAAGGCATAATCGGCGACCGTTACGTAAAAATATCTCGTGGTGCTTCCCTAACAACGTTAGCGCCCGGAGAAATCATGCGTGATACAACCTCAGTGGTTGATATTGAGGATCTACTAGGCAAGTTTATGCACAGCCTAGACAGTAAAAAAGAGTAGTCTAGATAGTAAGAAAGAATAGTTCCTGAATTTTGAATATGGGTTTTACAATATGAAAATTCTATTTTTTGCCATTATTTTGCTGTTTACGTCGGTTGCTTTTGCTAATGTGCCGACGGTTGAAAATTCCGCTTTGGCTGCTGTAAAAGCTACCATCGACGATGTGGTGCGAATTGCGGAGTTGCACCGTGGCGAGGCTCAACAGAAAATCCGGCGCGTACAACTGCGCGAGGCGATCAACCCGCGCTTCGATTTCGATGAAATGGCTAAGCGTTCTTTAGGAGCGCAGTGGACTCAGATTTCGCAGGCCGAGCAGAAAGATTTTACGGAAGTGTTCTCAGAGCTATTAGCTCGTACATACCTATCTAAAGTGGAAACAGTCCGCCCTGGACAGGTATCCGTCGACACGGAGAGGTTAGACTTTCCGCGCTCGGCAGTCAAAACGTCGGTCAAACATGATGGAGATACTTTTCCGATCGAGTATCGTCTTATGAATATCGATGGCAGTTGGCGTATCTACGACGTCATCGTAGAGAATATCGGGCTGGTGGCAAACTACCG
>Ga0105046_10010411_pt1 | contig 14483 bp, 11 predicted proteins | sample MAT03_FD_78385 | JGI IMG/M metagenome (GOLD analysis project Ga0105046, IMG submission 78385) | Freshwater microbial communities from Lake Fryxell liftoff mats and glacier meltwater in Antarctica - MAT-03 (megahit assembly) | ecosystem: Environmental > Aquatic > Freshwater > Ice > Liftoff... | reverse complement strand
GCACCGCAAGATAGAATTTTTGCGCTGGAAAATGGACACCTCGGCTGAGGAGCTTGCAAAGATTATTCGGGATGTTTTTAAGGAAAACGGCGATAAGCTTGGTTCAGTTGATCGCGACATCAGGCGCGCGCTGGGGCACGCAACCAAAACTCTAAGTCATTTCGTGCGCGAATACGAAAGTCGTTGCAGCGTATGTTTTGTGGAAGCGCTTTGGGATTATGAGCGTTCAAACGAGCTGCTTTTTGGACACGACGAACGTCCAAAGCCAGGCGGCTGGCGTATGCCGCAAGAGCTTGAGCGGGAGCTGGAAGCTAATCCGCAGCCATAGCACCACTATGACGGAGTAGCCCCGGCGTGTTATCCAGCTTGAATGAATTTTGCTGTTTCGCGTATCACAACCCTGCGTATCACAACCCTGCGTATCACAACCCTGCTGTTTGTTCCGTTATTCGGTGTTTTAATTAGCTGTGTGGCGTTAGAGCTTTTTTTTCGGGTGTTACCTGCGGTTATGCCGCAGACAGCGAAGTTTGATTATGCACGCGAACGCCCAGCATTTTTTTATCTGCCGTTGACACCACAAAATCTGCAAGGAAACGAGCCGCAAGCCGAAAAAAAATCGGATGAATATCGCATCGCTGTAGTGGGGGATTCTTTTAGCTTTGCGCCAGGCATGCAGTATAGCGATGCTTTCCCCAAAAAGCTTGAAGCGCTGCTAAAAACCGCGAGCAATACAACTGTACTTAATCTGGGTACTCCGGGATTTTCAACTGTCAACGAGCTTACAACTTTTGCTGAAGCGCTGAAAGCAGCGCCTGATTTGATCGTATTGCAGGTAACGTTAAACGACCCGCAAATGCGACCGCTGCAACAAGAATCAGATGATATAAGGGGCAGCTTTGGGCCTTACGCCCCAAAGTCATTTTTAACACGTCACAGTAAATTTGCGGCCTGGATGGCTGCGCGCTTACATAATACGCAGTCAGTATCGTCTTATAAGCGGTATCATGAATATTTGTGGCGCGATAATTGGCAGCGCTTCGCTGAGCCGTTTGAACAAATGCGCGCTCAGGCAGAGGCTGCTGATGTAAAGTTTGCTGTAGTGCTGTTTCCGTTATTTGATTTCTCATTAGAGCAGCCTGATTATCCGTTCGCTGCGATTCACAAAAAGATCGGCAGTCATGTAAAAAATGCGAAAGTGCCGTTTTTAGATTTATGGCCGGCATACCGAGGCATCGACCCATATCGATTACAATTATTGCCGGGCCGCGATACACATCCAAACGAGATAGCTCACCGCATAGCCGCTGAAAAAATATACCTGTGGCTAAAAGAACTCTCTTTTTTTCCGCGCGAGCGCCGTTTAAAGAGAATGTATCCGCGCCGCGCAAACCTGCGCGAGCAGCAGTTTCCGTGGTTAGTGAGTAAGCGCCCGATAGTCGCTAAAGCGAAGCGAGATTTGTAGAGCGCCCGAAAAAAGTTTTTGTGCGGGCAAAGATATTCCAAATCGATTATTGATTGCGCTTTCAGCGCATCGGATTATGTCGGAAATGCATTTTTGCCGCAGGGTACGCTGGGGTACGCACAGGAAAATCCGTGGTAATGGCATTTGTTCTAAGAGCCCCAACGGGGCGAAATCTGAATAGCCTGGGATGAAGCGCGAAGCGCGTAGTCCCAGGTAGCATTTCCCCATTGTTAGAGTCCTGAAGGGACGAAACTCCGGATTATGAATTTGTATCGTCCTTACAGGACTCATGACATACACAAAATGCTTTTTTAAAAACGTAATTAAACAGCAGTTGAACTCTTCTTCTTATCTTCAGCATTTTTAACCGAGCCTGTTATCACCGAAACTAATCCGCCGATAGCTGAAGAGGCAGTGACAGCAACTAACCATAGAGCTCCGAATCCAACCGCTTGATCAATGGATAATATATCCGGCACGAGAAAAAATTTATACGCTTGTTCGCGCACACCTAATCCGTTCCATGAAATAGGCAAAGTGCTTGCAATGTTCACAAACGGTACTGAGGTTAACAACTTTCCAATCGGTATCAGGGCTCCATACAGGTGCGCCATGTAAAGGTGCAGCGCCATCTGAGTTGTGTGAAAAACTAGCGAGATAACGGTAATTATCATTAGCGGCAGCGGGCGCTGCGGTAGCATCAACAAAGCGGCTATTACCTTTGCCTTAAAAGCACCCTCTGGCAGAAGTTTTGGGACGATACGCGGCGCAAACACCCAGCCCAGCGGCACAGCTATACAAAGCGCTATTAAGACCGGTGTAAAGCCGTGCGCCCCGCCCCAAACAATAGTAGCGATTAATCCAATTAACCCAAGCACCGATAATCCATGCAGCCTATCAGCCAGCACACTAGATAGAGCTTCAGCCTTATTTTGAGTACCTGCTGAAACGATCAGCGCGCGCGAAACATCACCGCCAATCGTGCCAAAGCCGAAGCAATTAACGAACATACCGATAAAGTAAGCTCTGAACGTACGCGCAACGCTGACTTTAAGTCCCCCAGTTTTTAAAATTACCCACCATTTGAGCGTTGAAAGACATTGCCCCATTACATACCCCAGGGTCAGCAGCGCCGCAGACATGATGCTAACTTTTGAAAGCGTTTCAAAAAGTTGATCTGTACGAGTTGAGCGCAGCACTAACCACAGCATAGCGCCGCTAAGTAAGAGCTTTAAAATCGTTATCCGGTTCATTACGTTAGAAACCTTTCATATGTGCGCCGTAAATGAAAGTAAGGGGGGTTATTTAACGGGCACAAAGACTGCAAAGTTATCATCTTGCATTACCATTTTCCACGCTTGCGGTGCTAAGGCCATATAAGTTGCAAGCGGAAACCGTTTATAGACGACCGCAACATCCGGGGACCAGCGCGCCAGGGTATTAAGCCAATCACCTTTAAGTCCGAAAAGATCAAACGAAAGTTCGAAATGCTCAGCCGGTGTATCTTGCGTTCTATTATCCGTTGTAACGCGCCAATCAAGGGCGGGATTTGTAAGCGTTATTCCAAATTTACACCATCCGCCGTGATTAAAGTGAGTCAGTATGCGCACCGGCCGGTCGGCTAAGCTTGGGGCGATCTTTAATGCAGCTAGTTTTTGACACAGGGAAAACGGCACAAAAGAATCAATCTCTTTTATTTTGTCGATATTCCAAGGATTTTTAATTGCCGCACTAATCAAATAAAAACAGACAACCGCCATCGCCAAAAACGAGATAAGCGTTGGTAGGAATGCTACGGATAGCGCAGTTTTTTCAATCCGCTTAATAAATGCAAAATCACTCAGTTTTAAATCTCTGCTGATAGCGCCGATGTACGGCAGACTTAAGATCGCAAATAACGGCAGATATTTCACCGCAGCGATTGCAGTGATTACCGCGCCGAATGCCGCGATCATCGCAGGCACAATCGGCAGTGCCGGATTACCTTCTTTAATTGCAATATCCTTAACGAATAGCCTGCCCGCCAATAACGAACTAATCATGCCCCAGCCGATAAACATTACGTAACCTAGAAGCACCCAAACAAAACCTCGTTGCGAAGCAAACGAGCTATTGAACTCGTAAACGGTACTTCTAATCACCGATGGTAAATCTGCGTATTCCATCAGCAGGAAATAATTCTTAAAATAATCTAGCGGCTGGGAGGTTATTTGAAAGAGTCCGTAAGGGGATATCAGCGGCGCAAGCAGTAATACTGCAAATCCGCCCCAAACATAGAGGCCAGAGCTTGTGTCGCCCAGCATCCTGGGCAGCAGCCTATAAAGCGCCCAAAGTAAAGGCAGCATTACCCAATAAACGTGCATATTCGCCAATAATGCTGTGCCGAAAAAAAATGCTAGTAACTCAAAGCGTAGTTTTTTAATAATAATTAACTGCGCTAGCGCGATGACCAAAAACGAGATCATTTGTGGGCGCACCGAAGTAACGGAATCAATCAGTATGAACGCGCCGATTAAAAAAACTAATTGAAGTAATTTATCCTGCGTTACAGTAATGCAGGTAAGCGCCAAGGTAACGCCAAGACCTGCCATAACAAGCGCTAACCCAAGCTGCAAACCGGTAAAACCACCAAATTCAAAGACGCGCCAAAACATAAGCTGTGCAAGCCAATGATAATCATGCCAACGCAAATTAAATGCGTTGATAAAATCAGCCTGCGGAACACCACCGGTTGTAGCAACGAAGCGCCCACCTAGCAGATGCCAGCCTAAGTCAGGGTCAACCGGCGACACCGACCAAGCGCTTAATCCCCAGCTAAGAGCGATTAGGATTAGTAAAAGCGAGAAGGAAGCTAAGATAAATTTCGGTTTACTGGTTGGATGCATAATATGAAACAAGCCTTCTATCCCTGTTACTTACCGCGTAAAAGTAAATCGTTCACCCTACAATCTACCGTCTGGCCACTCATGCCCACATGCGCCATGTTAAACTCACTATGGCACCGCGCTTTTCCGTTGTTACGATCTCTTTTAATCACGCTGAATTTATCGAAGACACTATTCGCTCCGTTCTGGCGCAAAATACACCGGATGTGCAGCACATCGTAATTGATGGTGGGTCAACCGACGGCACGCTTGAGATACTGGCGCGGTATCCACACTTAGAATGGATTTCAGAGCCCGACAGGGGCATTAGCCACGCGCTAAATAAAGGGTTTGCGCGCTGCAAAGGTCAGATATTGAGCTGGCTAAACGCGGACGATTTTTACGCGCCCGGCTGTTTTGCAGCCGTCGCAAAGGCAGCTGGTAAATCGGCGCTAATCATGGGGGATGCTATCGAAGCTGACCGTGCGGGCAAACCTATTCGCATTATTCAAAATCTGCCGCGCGGCTACTACGATGTAGCGCGCTACTGGGTACCAAAGGCTTGGTTAGCGCAGCCGTCGGTTTTTTTTACCCGCGAACTGCTTGAAAAAAGTAGGCTTCCAAACGGTGATTATTTTGACGAATCGTTTCGCTACTCAATGGATGCGGAGCTTTGGTTAAGACTTGGTGAACATGCACATTTTGATTGCCGCATCAGTGAAGTTTTATCGAGTTTTAGAGTCTACGGTGAGAATAAAACGGGCCGAACATTTGCAGCGCCACGCAAAGAGCTAGGCCGCGCATTTCGTAAAGCGTGTGCGCGTAAAGTACAATTTGAAGTTCCAACAGCGTTGGTGCTGCCGCTCGATACGATCACAACTGACCTGACAAGCACCTTGGCTAGTTTACTTGATCAAACGCAAAAAGATTTCGATCTGTTGCTGGTTGATTTTTCAAATGATGCCATTTTATCAAAATCGATAAGAGAGATGGTGCTTGAAATGGAGGAGCACGCACCGTTTGGCGTAAAATACCTAAAAGCGCTGAAACCAAACGTGCTGTCCGCCTGGAACACAGGACTGGCAGAGAGCCGCGCTTTAGTGACCGGCTTTGTAGCGCCCGGAACAAAATTCGACACCGACGCAGTTTCAATGCTGCAGAACGTTTTTTCTCATGACTTAAACGGCGCGTGCTTGCCATTAAAGAATTTTACCGCCATACAAAAAACGTTAGTTGATCATAAAACAGGCAGCCTTAATACCGCAGCGCTATTAGCAGCGCGTGATATATTTAGCGTATTTTTTGCACGCACTGTAGCGGTGCGTGAAGTGGGTGGATTTTCAGAACAGCAAGCCCAAGCTTGCGCTGTAAAAGCGCTATTCTTAAGCTTATTAGCCAGAGGCTGGGGATTAAGCGCAGTTAACCAAGTTGGCATCGTTGCTGAAAGTTTAGTGCGCGAAATAAAAGAGGGAGTCTCGGCTGCGCTACTTCCCTATGAGCAAGCAGCATTAATAGTAAATGTAAATGAGGAATCTAGCCACGATATATTTTATCCCGTTCGCACCGCCTCAGGCGTTGTGCGCGGATTTGCTGAAACAGATATCGAAACAGCTAAACTTTTTCTAAAACAAGCCCCCAAAGATTTTATGACCCTTAATTGGTTAACAAACCCTGTGACCGCAACTCAAACCCATCCCCAATTTGCCCCCGGCTGGTTGGCGCTTGCCGCTAAACTTTTGAATGAAGGTAAGTTAGCGGAAGCGAATGTAGCAAGGTCGCGTTTTGAGCAGTTGAAAATAGCCTAGCTGCGTTTGGGGAAAACCGTAACATTTAAAATTTGTTTACTATCTTGAAGCGGAGTAGCTCGTCGTGGTGCCGGCGGTATGCAGACATTGCCAGCCTTTTCTCGCGCCGCAGTAAGCTTTTCAATGGCCGCGCGTGCACCAGCTGATGGCTGTAGTGGGGTTTTTTGATGGTTCAATTTTATTTGTTGGCGCGGGTGGCAGGTTGTTAGTGATAGGTTGCATAATGTAGAAGTATAATGAAGGTTTGAATCTTAGCCAAATCGCTAGGTAGATTTTTTATTAAAGAAGGACTCCCTGGATTTAAACCTGCTGGAACCACGCAGGGGGATTGGATTGTGTTCTCTTATTCTCGGTCTAGCACCACAAGCAATCGAGTCGCGAACAATAATGGGGCGATATCGCATATTGCATCAACACCGCGCATCAGTGGCAGTGCTTGAGTAGGATATAACTGGCGCTTGCTGTAGCCACCTGAGGCCACATAAGAGATGCATGAACGGCGTTCCTTTGTAATGACGTTCCAGCCTTTTAGTAAATCTTTATGTTGGCGCTGAAAGAAAATACGATACGCGTTGCCTTGAGCTGCATAGTACGAATCCCCATCAGGCGACCATCCATCGGGAGCCTTCCACTTAATCTCATCTCTAATTGCGATTGGTTCATGGTGGAGCAGGCCATAGGTCAAAAGACCTAAAGCACTGAGGCAGGGATCAAAAATAATCACTCTACCCCCCGGCTTTAAAACTCGATGAAATTCCTCAAAAGCAGTACCCGGATAGCGCAGGTGATGAAACACGTCGAACAAGATAAGATTAGAGACGGAGCCAGACTTAAAAGATAACCTGTATGCATCCTCAGTTTGATCAAGCCACGGATTAGGAAATAAATCAGTACGCAGACACTGCGGAATCACTTCTTTAATATTGCCAATTCCTGATCCTAACTCAGCAGTCACACCCCCGATATCGGTGCGCACGTGGCGAGCAATAGACTCATGAAAGCCACGATAAATTTTGCGCAAAAGCGGTTTTTTCTCCCAACTTCTGAGATTTAGAGAGATTTCATCATTATGCTGAGTTAGGGGGAGCTGAGTTAGCGGGACGGACTCAGAAGATGGACTGCTAGCTTCAATCATAAGTCTCTCACCGCAGCACCAAGGCGGACACGCAAAAATCCAATCACCGTCATACGCAGTAACATCCAGCCGTGATAAAACCTTCGAATATTTGTACTGCCGTATACCCGATCTCTATATCTCATCGGGATATCAATAATACCCAGACCAAGAATTGCTGCTGGAAAAATCAATTCGAAATCACCGAAAGGGTCAAAATCACCGAAGTCCTTTCGCCATGCGATGAACCGTTCGTAGTCAGCCCGTGAAACTAACTTCGTCCCGCAAAGGGAGTCGCCAATTTTTGTTCCCAAGACTGCGCTAAGCGCTTTAGCAAAAAACACGTTCCCCAACCAATTCAAGAATTTCATCGCAGCACCCTCCATCGGATAGACCAAGCGATTGCCGTTAATGAAATCTCCGAAGCCACGCTCCCAGGCATCATAGAATCGCACAAGCAGTTCAGGCGGTATCGTTAGATCAGCATCAAGAATTGTGAGTAAGTCGGAAGATGCGTGAGAGAATCCAAGTCGTACTGCATCAGCTTTACCTTTCCCTGTCTGCTGAAAACATTTCAGCGTGAAACGATCGCTATATTCTGCGGCTACTCTTTGAATTTCCTCCCAAGTCCCGTCGCTGGAATGCCCTTCAACGAAAATAACCTCTAGAGGTGCACCAAAATCAGGCATTCGCTTTAAAGCAGATTCGATATTTCCTTTCTCATTACGGGCAGGAATGACCACGGTAAGCGATGGTCGTTTGGCAAGCTTTTTTACCGGACGCAGCGTGATAACAGAAGCTAAGCTAAACCAATTTACTATCGGAATGACCGGACAAATCCGATTAAGCAAATTGCCCAATCCGCCAAGCGGCCAAGGGAAAAAGCCAACTGCCCGACTGCGCACGACCTCAAAGCCAGAAAGCTTAGCAATATCGTGCAACGCTGTCGTAGTTACAAAAGTACATGGCTCCTCACCGTGACGGAGCCCTAATTGATTTGCGAGTTTGTATACCCAGCGCAAGTAGGGATTGTACGCGACCGCGACTAAACGGCCCGACCTAGGTAGCTGGCTAAATACGCTTCTAAGAAGCCCGTCAATATCGTGCTCATGATTAAAGTTCCCGTTACACAGAACTACCGTGTACTCAGGAATGACTCCGCCAACTGAAGTGGTCAACTGTGCAACGTCTGGACAGTCCACTTTGGACTTGCAATCAACTACATTTAGCAAAGAGCGAGAATCCGTTGCGCGTGGCGCCAACTGAATAACTACCGGGGAATATCGAGAAATAGATGAAATCTCAGCAGCTATTAATTTATTAACGTAAAGTCGCCATGCGGCTGGCGCCTCGCCGCGATCCGCTACGATTGCTCGCACATCGCCCCCTTTATCCAATGTTTCCAACTGCGTCATGCTAATTAAGCCTACACGATGCAACTCTAATAACGTATAACATCGTGTAATGCCGTCATTTGAAGGGGAGAGCAAATGTGCCGAAGGGACCCCGGACTCCCAGAGAGTTAATTTCATGGCTTGGTTTCTCAAGGAAATCATTTATTATTGTGGATAAATGGAAATTACCCAAGAAAGTTGCATATACGTGGCGGGTCACTCAGGATTGGTGGGCTCAAGCGTGGTCAGGAACCTGCGCGCTAAGGGGTTAAATAACCTATTGTTGCGGACGCATGCTGAGTTGGATCTATGCGATCAAGCGGCAGTGCGCGCTTTTTTTCGCGAGAATGCGATAGATTATGTGATCCTTGCGGCGGCGCGAGTTGGCGGTATCTTATACAATCAGAAATTTCAGGCTGAATTTCTTTACGATAATTTGATGATGTCTTCTAACGTCATCCACGAATCTCATTTGACCGGCGTAAAGAAACTACTTTTCTTAGGTAGCTCTTGTATTTATCCAAAAATGGCGCCCCAGCCGATCTCGGAGGACGCCTTGTTAACTGGACCACTTGAGCCCACTAACGAAGGGTACGCATTAGCTAAGATTGCTGGACTAAAGATGTGTGAAAAATATAACACTCAGTACGGCAAATTATTTGTATCGGTTATGCCCACTAATTTATACGGGGAAGGGGACAGCTTTCATCCACTACATTCACATGTAATTCCGGGCATGATGCGAAGGTTTCACGAGGCCAAGATTAATGGGCGGTCGGAGGTGGTGATTTGGGGAACTGGTCGGCCGATGCGAGAGTTTTTATACGTTGATGATTTAGCAGAAGCGCTCTACTTATTGCTTCGCAAATACGATGAGCCCAAGACGATTAACGTTGGCACCGGAATTGATTGCTCGATTTTAGAATTGGCTCACACGCTCCGTGAGGTTGTTGGTTATGAGGGAAAGATTACAACCGACCCAACTAAACCAGACGGAACGCCGCGAAAAGTATTAAATGTCTCTCGCGTTCAGGCTCTTGGTTGGCGTGCGCAGCATTCTCTTAAAGATGGTTTGTTAAAGACCTATGCCTGGGCTTTAAAAAGTGGTGCGCTGGCGCAGTAGTTATTTAGTTCGATCTCTGCTTAGTTTGTCTTATGGCGGTTGTAAGAAACGTTAAAATTATCGGTACCGGGTCGTTTGCTCCGGAGCGTGTCGTAACAAGTACTGAATTAGCCAAGAATCTAGGTACTGAAGCCTCTTGGATTCACGATAACTTGGGTATTTTTGAGCGCCGTATCGCTGGGCCGCATGAATTTAGTTCAGATCTCGGCACTGAAGCTGCTGCGCGGGCAATTGCGCGGGCCGGCATAGCAAAAGAGGCAATTGAGCTTATTGTTGTTGCGACCGCTACCCCTGATCGTGCGGCGCCATCCACGGCATGTTTGATTCAAGATAGACTCGGAATTCGCAATCGTTGCGCTGCGTTTGATATGAACGCTGTGTGCTCAGGTTTTCTTTACGCTATGACCGTGGGGTTTCAATTAATACAGAGCGGCGGATATCGCACGGCGCTGATTATTGGAGTTGATACTTTTTCAAAAATTACAGACTGGACAAGAAGAGATTGCGTATTTTTTGGAGACGGCGCCGGGGCTGTAGTGCTGCAAGCGACACAAGACGAGAAATCATTATTTTCCAGTGTGCTGCAAGCAGATGGCAGCGGCCACGACTGCTTTACCGTTTTTCCGGACGATACGTTTTTTACAATGGACGGCAAAGCGGTTTATGAAACTGGAACGGTAGTTTTACCGGAAGCGATTAGGCAGGTACTTTCAAATAATAATTTTGGTATTGAACACGTTTCAGCTGTGATACCGCATCAACCTTCGATTCGTGTTTTAAAGAAGACCGCAGAAGTTCTTGGACTGCCTTTCTCTAAAATGAAATACAATATGGACCGGCACGCAAATACAGCTAGTGCTACAGTTCCGCTGTTGCTTGACCAGGTGGTAAGAGCAGGTGAAATTAAAGCTGATGATTTGATAGTGTTTGCTGCTGTTGGTTCAGGGTGGACCTGGGGTGCCGCGGTTTATAGATGGTAATAATAATGTTTAGCCAACCTGGCCGAGGTAGTTATGTCGTCAGATAATACAAAAGCGATAGTCATTACAGGTGCTAACGGCGGCGTCGGAATGACGCTTGTGCGCTATTTTTTAGAGCAAGGGCAGCGCAATCTTGCGCTTGTTGCACGCTCAGAACCAACAGCTTTAGTCGACCTATTAAAAAGCTTTGATATTGATCCTGCAAAACATGTTTTCTCGGCGGAACTAACCGAGGAACAACAGGTTACTCGCATGTGTGAGTCTGTATTGCAGAAGTTTGGTGGAGTTCAGGGAGTATTGAATCTTGCCGGTGGTTCAACCAATGGTATGTCTTGGAAGTTATCCAAAGCTGATTTTCAGAATACTATTGATCAGAATCTTCTTTCAGCTTTTCTTTGTTGTAAATCTTTTATTCCTGCAATGCGTGAAGCTGGAGTTGGTCGTATTATTAATTTTTCTAGCGTAACAGGGTCCACCGGTATCGCCGGCGCATCGCACTATGCTGCAGCAAAGTCAGGCCTAGTTGGATTTACAAAATCTTTAGCTCTGGAACTTGCGCCTAAAAAAATTACGGCTAATGTTTTAGTACTCGGCTATTTTACGGTTGGCCTTATTACTCATTTGACGCCTGAACTGCAGGAAGAAGTAAAAGCCCGCATCCCACTGAAACGCTTCGGGAACGGTAATGAAATTGGTGGTGCGATAAAATTTCTTTTAAGTCCAGACGGCGCTTACACAACCGGGCAAGAAATTCATATCAATGGGGGACTGTACGGCTAAATAAAATTGATTGTCCTGCCATTATTTTATTTCTGATGAAGGGTAGTTCTAGTGAACGGAGACTACGCTGGCTGTTTCTGGTGCCGTCTGTTATAGAGTCGCGAGGTTTTCAGACTAAGAGACGTCCAGAGAGGTTCTGGTAGCGACTCCAGCATCATTGTTTCATGACTCACTCAAAAACATTTCCCCCCGCGCTTCGGCTACTGCTGAATCCGCTGGCCGCACCTGCGGCGTGCTGGCATCACCGGGGTCTCTTGAGACGCCTTGTCGCGCGCGAGCTTGAGGCGCGCTACCGTGGGTCTATTTTTGGTATTTTATGGTCAATCCTTAATCCAATCATCTTACTGACTGTATACACTTTTGTATTCACTGTTGTTTTTAAGGCAAAATGGGGTGAGGCTGGGATGGGTTCGAACCATCACTTTGCACTGCTTTTATTCGCTGGATTGCTGGTTTATAATCTTTTTGCCGAGTCTGTCGCCCGTGCTCCGGGCATAATGCTGAGTCAGGTCACCTACATTAAAAAAGTCGTGTTTCCTTTAGAAATCCTGCCAATCGTGCCCGTCTTTGCCGCTTGTGTTACTGCGCTGATATCCTTGGCTCTTCTCCTAGTCGCAGTGATTGCACTGGATGGAGATGCGTATGCGATTATGGCGCTAGCGCCGCTTACTTTACTTCCTGCATTGTTGCTTAATCTGGGGGTGTGTTGGTTTTTAGCTTCCGTGGGAGTTTATTTCAGAGATCTCCAGCAGCTGGTGGGTGTGTTCATCATGGTGCTTATGTTTATGAGTCCGGTGTTTTATCCGATCTCTAGCCTCCCCGAAGTTATGCGACCTTATCTAGCAAGTAACCCCATAGCGATTTCAATTGAACAGCTTCGCGGGGTTGTATTTATGGGCACCTGGCATTCGCCGGCATCCTTTGCGCTGCTTGGGCTCGGGTGCTGGCTGGTTGCACATCTGGGCTACTGCTGGTTCTCGCTTACAAAGAGAGGGTTTGCCGATGTCTGCTGATGCCGTGGTATCTCTTGCGGGGATCACAAAGGTTTATCCGGTGTATAGACGCCCGGAGCACCGGCTTTTTCAGATGTTTCTGCGTCATCACTACCGTCTCTACCGTGAATATTGGGCGGTAAAAAACATATCGTTTAATATAAAGCGCGGCGAGACTATTGGTCTTATCGGGAGAAATGGCGCTGGCAAGTCAACTTTGCTGCAGATTATTAGCGGCACGCTGCAGCCGACCTCCGGCACGCGCCACGTTCGCGGTCGCGTAGCTGCGATGTTAGAGCTTGGCGCGGGATTTAACCCAGAGTTTACTGGACGCGAGAATATCTCCCTTGCGGCCACTATTTTAGGACTTACAGAGCGCGAAATTCGTGATCGATTTCAGTCGATCATTGAATTTGCAAGTATCGGTGATTTTATCGATCAACCAGTCAAAGTATATTCAAGCGGTATGTATGCCCGACTGGCTTTTGCAGTCTCCGCGCACGTGGATGCTGACATCTTGATAGTTGATGAGATCCTCTCTGTAGGCGACGCCGCGTTCGGTCAAAAATGCATGCGCTTTATCCATCAGTTTCGCAAACGCGGCTCACTTATCTTGGTATCCCATGATACGGGCACCATCACCTCGATGTGTGATAGAGCAATCTGGCTTGAGGCGGGTGAGGTCCGTCAACAGGGTGAGGCCAAAGAAGTATGTCATGATTATATTACCTCGATAAATAAGGAGAAAGATCTCACCGACTCGTTTAAAATCGGCGGCAGCCGTAAGGCCCCACCTAAATCTCAATTTGTTACCGATCAACGGTTGGATCTGCTGAAAAATTCTAATCAGCGCAACGATCTTGAAGTCTTTAATTTTGATCCAACCGCGCCCTGGTTTGGCCAACGGGGCGCAACGATTCAGAATGTGACCTTGCTTGACGCTGAGGGCGATATCTTGCCAGTGCTGGAAGGCGGAGAGCAGGTAACTTTGCGGATACAAGTCTCGTGTGAACAAGCGATCGCAAAACCCATCGTAGGGTTTTTTATCAAAAATAATCTCGGGCAGTACCTGTTTGGTGACAACACCTTTCTCAGTCATAAAACCAGCCGACCGTGCTTAGCAGCGGGGGAACAGCTGTTTGCGTCTTTCACCTTTCAGATGCCGTTTCTGCCAACGGGTGACTACGCGGTACTGGCGTCCATCGCCGAGGGTACGCAAGAGCAGCACCAGCAGCACCATTGGATCGATGACGCGCTTTTTTTTAAGGTGCACTCTAGCCATGTCGCTCAGGGGTTGATAGGTGTTCCTATGCTCAAAATCGATCTGGCCAAAGGCTAACCTAGACACATTTATTGATGCATATTAGTGTCAAAAACTGCGCAACTAATTTATTTTTGAGGACTATACGAGCTATGAGGCATGGCACAAAGCTCTTTCATATCGTGCTAGTAATCTATGGCATTTTTACCTTCCTGCACTTACTTGGATTGCCTCTCCTGATTACCGACGACGGTGTACATTATTTGGGCCTAGCCGATCTATTTGGATCGCCGGATATCGCAACCCGTTGGGATTACGCTCGCACGCCGCTGTATCCGCTGGTCCTGGCCATGGCGCTTAAGCTTTTGGGCGACCAGAGCTTTGCCTTTCTAATTGTAAGCACTGCAGCCGGAGCTCTCGCAGTTATATTGCTGGCAAAATTGATTGGGCGCTGGGCTGGCCCTTGGGCCGCGTCCGCTGTGGTCGTCTTTGTTGGCGGAAATCCGATACTAGTAGGGTATCAACATGCAGCTCTAACAGAAACATCTGTGTTTCTATGGCTGGTTTGGTTGGTTTCAATCATGGCTCAGCCAGCGGAACCTGGCTGGAAAAAAACTGTCAGCTTAATATTTGCGCTCATTGTAGGTTATTATCTTCGCCCCCAGTGCGTTTATCTGGCCCCCTGTGTTGCCTTGCTTATTTACCTTG
>Ga0105046_10010407_pt1 | contig 14489 bp, 12 predicted proteins | sample MAT03_FD_78385 | JGI IMG/M metagenome (GOLD analysis project Ga0105046, IMG submission 78385) | Freshwater microbial communities from Lake Fryxell liftoff mats and glacier meltwater in Antarctica - MAT-03 (megahit assembly) | ecosystem: Environmental > Aquatic > Freshwater > Ice > Liftoff... | reverse complement strand
TCGAAGACGGGACGACTTGTCCAGTGTGACGACCTTTGCGGAGAAGCCCACGGGCAAGCTGGCAAAGAAGCTGATGTTGCAAGGGGGATTGGTTAGCACCTTCGTCACCGTTGGCACGGTGCGCAGCTTCGTTCACGCCTTCAAGGCCCACCTACCAAAGGTGACCCGCGCTCTTTCTGGGGTCGTCTTTCACAATCGTTGGAATGCGGTTCTGGCAGCCTTTTTGGCCTTTGGTGGTCGGAGCTTTAGTCGCGACGTTTTGGAGAGCCTGCAAGACCTAAAGGTGTTTGCCTTGCCCGACTGCGGCTGGTCAGACCTGGGAACGTCCGAGCGTGTTTTTGCTGTGTTTCAAGGCGCCGCCGCAAAATTCAGCATGTTTATCCCGACCCCACGAGAGTGATGCCCTGAGAGATTGGCGGGAACCTGCGAAACTTCGAGCCCGGAAAATCCGATTCCGGGGTCTTCGATTATTGCCGGGCTGCTAGCGCGTTTGGCTCCCAATGAAAATCGGCGCCTAGGTTTCTGATGGGCGCGATAAGGCGGCGTTGGATCCCGCCGTCCTTACACTTACCGCGAACCGCGGCGCGCGATCTCACGCCGTAGTCGCGCGATCTCGAGCCCCTGTGCGTCGACCCGTTTCATCTCCGCCTGCAGCGCGGCCACGGTCCAGCTGAGATACGTGTACAGATCGATCTGGTCGCGCGCCTCATCGACAGCAAGCGCTCCCTGTCCGTCGTCGATCATGAAGCCAAGACGTTCGCGTTTGGGCGCGTCTTTGTAGCGATACCTCGCGAGTCGCAGTGCGCGCAACTTGGTAGCCAGATCATCAAGTGCAGCGTCGTCGAGATACGCAATGTCGCGCTTTGCCTCGCGCCGGGAGATGGGACAGCCGCCCGGCTGAACGCGCGGATCTTTCTCCGCGCACAGCAAATGAACGTTGCAGCCAACTGCAGGATCGCACATTGAGCCGCTCGCTGAACATGCGACCCCTTGCTTCTCCGTCGAACAGGCGGCGACGCCGGCATCCGCAACGTTGGTGCCGCCAACCGAGCAGACCACGTCACCGCAGGTCTGGAACCATTGCAGCGCTGTCGGCCCCACGGGGCGCGTCGCGATCAGCGTCGGCGTGGGCGTTGTGGTTGCGCCGTAGAAGTCGTCGCGGCGATAAACCTCAACGGAAGTGCGAGCGGTGCGCGCGGGCAACGTGAAGCTCACATCGTATGGGCAACCGCACTTCGGTACATTCGTCGGATGCAGGTCGCACGGCTGAACCAGCACGCGGGTTTTCGCACCGTCTTCCGACACATACGCACAGGCCGTTTGCTGGCAACGAAACGCAACGTCCTTGATCACGCCCGCTAGCATCCCGTTGGCCGCGGAAAGCTCGAACGACGTGCTGGCCGCTGGCGAGTTTCCCTTGCAAGTGGTCTGCCCGATAGTCAAAGCCTGCGCGCCTGACCAACCGTCTGGCAACGTGTCATTCGTCGTACTGCCCCCGCCACAGGCCGTCACAAGCCCCAACACGATAACCGTTCCGGCGCATAAACTTATTGGAAGCATTCGCATGCCGCAATCATACTCTCTCCTCACTCCATCCGGTATCCTGCCCCGCGGATGGTGCAGATCATGGTGCGGCAGTTTGCGTCGTTTAGTTTCTTACGGATGAGCCTGATGTGGACATCTATGGTGTTGCTTGCCGGCTCGATGTGCTCATTCCAAACGTGGTCATAGATCCGTGTTCGGCTCACAACCTCTCCGGCCTGTTGTGCGAGGAATTCTAAAATTGCGTATTCGCGAGCTGTTAGATCGATGCGTTTCCCTTTTACGGTCACAAGGCGCGAGGGCCGGTCGATAAGAAGGTCGCCTAGCGTCAGCCGCGTGATTATACTTTTGCGTCGGCGCATGAGTGCCTCCACACGAGCCAAAAGCTCGTCAAAGGAAAACGGCTTTATCAGATAGTCGTCGGCGCCAAGACGCAGGCCTTCCACTCGATCAGTAACAGCGTCGCGAGCCGTCAATACCAGCACGGGCGTTTCTAGACGAAGGACACGGAGGTTCCGCAAGATCTCAAGGCCATCGCCCGAAGGCAATGTTCGATCGAGTACAATGCAGTCATAAACGGGGTCCTTTGCCTTCCAAAGGCCATCAGCCAGGTCAGTGGCCTGATCTACCGCATGTCCTTCTTCAACAAAACCACGGCTGATAAAGCTGCGAATCGCGTTGTCGTCTTCGACGATGAGTAACCGCATAGTGGTCCTAGTTTAGTGTACGTGTCGCAGAGGTTGGGATCACGATTCGCGCGTGTGCGCCAGAACCGGTTTGATTGTGCAGCTCCAAACGACCACCGTGGGCAAGCGCAATCGCATGTGTCACGGCCAATCCAAAGCGCGCGTTCGTCGATCTACCGCTGCTGGCGACGGAGTCCGGCTTGTGTGCTGCGATGAACTGTGGATCGAAACCCGGACCATTGTCAGCGACGTCAATCGTGAGCGTGTTTTTTTCGCGCCTAAGCGAAAGTTCCACCTGAGTGCCGCCATGGGTCAACGCATTGTCCACCAAGTTCCGCACGGCTTGAACCAGTAGCACGAGGTCTCCATGCATTCTTTCATCCGAATCGACCGCCATCAACCAGGACACTTGGGCCGCAAGAGGTAGCTGCTCGATGCTGCGTCGTAAAGCAGTTTCCAGTTCGCCGGCGGAAAGCCCCCCTGAGCCCAACAACAAGCTTCCGGCCTCCAACCTAGCTATCGTAAGCAAACCCTGCACAGTTTTAACCATTGTTTGAATGGTTGGGCGCATTCGTTCGAGGCTGTCACGGTAATCTTGCGCAGAGCGCTCGCGTCGCAGCGAAAGCTCGACCTCTCCTAATAGCGCCGTAAGTGGAGTACGAAGCTCATGAGATGCCGAACCCGTGAAGCGCTGTTCTCGCTCGAACGCGAGTTCCACCGGGCGCAACGATCGCCGCAGCAATCTATTGGCCGCAAGACCAGCCGCGCCCAAGAACAGGGGATACACCCCCCCCAGAAGCAAGAGCAGATCCCGTTCACCTGCCTTTTCGGCCTGCAGACTTACGGCCGCGCGAATATCGAAGATCATGCTCTCCGGCATCGTGACTCGACGTCCTGGCTTCGCCACCCGAGACTTCAAAGTACGTAAGCGTCCCACCATGATGGGGCCAAAGTCAGCCGAATCGACCTCTTCTATGATCAATTGTTCCGCGCGTAAGGCTGAGCCGCCGACGGGAGGAAGACGAAGTCCGTCAGACATCGCCCTGGAGGCGCCGAGCACCGTGCCGACCTCTGAAAGCATCTGCCACCACGAAACCGTGCGTTCCAGACGTAGGCTGTCGATGCGCTCGTCGTATACCTCGGCTTCATCGGGTTCAAGTTCAGCTTGGGACGCAAGCTTTTCGACTTCCTTACGCAACGATGTCTCAATCCGAGCATTCCATGCACGCCGAACAACGAAGAACAGGCCGACCTCGGCACAAGCAAGCATCAACGCGAGGCTGACGAGGAAACTCTTTAGCAGGTGCTGCTGTAACCCCTTGAGGTTGGGGCCATGGGGCGAGGTCGTTCTCATGGTTCTGTTTCTGTCTGTATGTCCTCCAAACGGTCGATTCTTCGGAGGCCAGGGAACAGTCTATCCCAAAAGCAAGCGCTTAACGTGGCGGTAAGTCCACCGACTACCACCGCTGCTCGCGCTCCAAAGGCCTGGGCAAGAAGTCCAGATTCAAATTCACCCAGTTCATTGGACGCGCCCATGAAGACCAATGAGACTGAACTAACTCGACCCCTCATGTGGGGAGGCGTTGCCAAATGAACAATGCTGTTACGAACGGCAGCGCCAAACATATCTGAGGCGCCGGCGATCGCCAAACTTATGAGCGAGAGCCAAAGCGTGTTTGATAAACCAAAGCCGATGGTGGCAATGCCAAACGTTGCTACTGACAACAAGAGCTTGGCGCCTGAGCGCCGCCCTACACCGGCCGGTCGCAAGGCAAGCACCAATGCGACGGCGGCCCCTCCCGCGGCGGGTGCCGCGCGTAAAAGTCCAAGTCCAAGCGGCCCGGACGACAATAGATCAGTAGCGAAGATTGGCAACAATGCCGTGGCTCCCGCCATGAGTACGGCGACCAAGTCCAACGACAACGCGCCCAAAAGAAGCGGGTTTCGAAGTACATATTTGACTCCTGACAGCAAGCTGCGAAAGCTGGCTGCATGGGGTTGGTGCCGCGATGCCGGCGCGATCTTTAAAGTAAAGAAGGCAGCCGTTGCAAGCAAACCCACCACGAAAAACTGGATGTCAGAGGTGCCAAGGCTCGCACAGAGCAACCCCGCCGCCGCGGGACCACAAACGGCCGCAACTTGCCATGAAAACGACTGACACAAGATGGCGTTGGAAACATCGCTTCGCTTCACCAACGCGGGCAGCAACGAGGTTGCAGCCGGACCATAAAATGCGCGCGCGGTTCCGAGCGCCAGCAGCAAAGACAGTCCGTGCAACCCTCGGACATCGATAGGATCCGGGCGCGCAAAGGCTAGACCCACCAAGACGAATATCACGATACACCCGACCATGATGCGCCGCCGGTCAAATCGATCGGCGAGCTGACCTGCGGCGAGAGAAAACAATGCCATGGGGGCGAACTGCACAAGCCCGATGAAGCCGAGATCGATTGCGCGCCCACTATGCTGGTAGACTTTCAGCGACACAGCGACGACCTGAAAGTGCAAAGCGAAAGTCACAAGAAACCGCGCCGCAATGAGCCTACGCACTGCAACTGTTCGCAACGCGTCGGCCGGACGGCGTGTGTCTGCCGCAAGCTTCATGCGACCAGTGGGTTGGGGATGGTTAAAAATGGAGCGTCGCGATCACGTATTTTGAAGATTCGAGTCATTAGGTTGGACTTCGTAGGTAAGAAGGGCTGATGCAGCAGGCCTAGAAGAGCCGCACGCGCCTCCCTTTGGTGGGTATTTGCCAAAAGGTTTTCAAGGCATTCGCGAAGGCTTTGCCACAGACGCGATTCCATGAGCCTGTCCCCTAGAGCCAGCGCGCCGGCCACCTCAGCAAGGTTGTTGACGACCAAGCAATAGATCAAGCGCTTCCATGCCTGCGCATGCGGATACGTGAGTTCAGTAGCCACTTCGGGGCGCATTTTCTCAAGCCGTTGGCTATCAAAGAAGCCAGGTACAAGCTTTGCGTTGTCGAAGTCACGCAACAGAATCTGCACATCTTTTCCTGAAAAACCGGAAACAAGCACATTCTGCAGATGTGGTTCGAACATTATTCCTGCGTTGAAGTACAGATGCATAATCGGCGGAACCAATGCATTCACATACGAGTTGAACCAGGCTTCCTTGCACTCGACGGGCAGGAGTTTGCTTAGACGTTCTCGTCCAAGGTCGCGATCCCCAAAGAGAGCCGCGGCCACCAACGGGCCACCAGCCACAACATCACGTACTGGTTCCGCGTCTCGCAACAGCAGGCCGAACGACTCACTGACGGCCGAACGCCATCCTTGCTCTCCGGCAAGCGGATCAACCGACATCCACGCGGGCTCGCTAAGCAAACGAAACGCTGGGTAAGTGGCCGCAAGATGCGCCTCTTGCTCGGACGCCAACCGGGCCACAGCAATGGCCGATCGCAACTCGTGAACGGCCTGGCGACGCACGCAATTCGTAATTCGAATGCTAAGCGAAGTCTTAAGGAACCACGGTGCGGACTGGCGGTACAAGGTGCGCACGGACGACGTGGCGCAGACAGGTTCACCCACTTCTCCCAGATGAACAATGGAACGCTCCGCGAGCATGCGATCAATCAACCCGGTCGCGAGAATGTGTTGCGCTTGCCATGGATGCGCAACGATGGGGACAAGGCCATCGGGACACGATGCTATCCCGCCAACGGCTTCCTCCACCAACTCATGGCAAGGTCGACCGATGATTGACTCGCCCACCACGAATTGCGGTTTTACAGCAAACGCATGCATGCGAAAACGCGCGCCAAGTTCGGGTGAATAGCGATGTAACTCTTGCGAGTTCCATCCTTGCCGACTCTTAGGGGCCGGGTGAAACGGATGACCGAAAGTGAGCGATTGTTCGGCGCCGACGAACGTCAACGGAAAAGGTCGATGATGCTCTAAGAATAATTGTGTTACGTCGCGGCTATCTCGAACCAAATCAAAGATCTCCCCAACCGGTGGTCGGCCTTGACGTACGGAGATCTCGGACACCAGCAGCTCTAGCAGCGCGATGGCATTTAGCTCCCGGGAGCCGTTGGGGGCAATACCGGACTCGCTGGCTTTGGCAAACTGCAACACAGGCCCTTTGAGCTCAAAGGCTCCTGTTAAGGAACGGTGCGCGATCGGTACGCGCAATACCGAACTTGCAGCCGGCAACTCAACTTCAAGCTCCCCCGTGTGGCTATCAAATCGCGCTTCATCTGCAGGGAACGCGATGTCCCGGCAGTAACAAGCAAGCAGATTCTCCGCGCATCTAAGGTCAGCGGCTTGGAACGCAGGAGTTACATTCTGAGCATTAGCTTGGCAAACCATGCTCTGACATTACAACTTCGATCGTGAAGCCACCGTGAAGGGAGGATTAAGAAATCTTCATAATGCTGATAGAGTGAGCCGCATCAACTCCAAATATTGGCAAGTGGGCTCGCGCTGCCTTCATCCGAACTCCCGTGCCCAACCGCTAACGGATATCCGCCGCCACCACCAAAACCACTGCGCGGTCTTTCATGGTTGCGGTGCCCACAACGACCGTCTCGCCCGCACTGACCGTGAAGTCGGTATTGATGTCCACGCTGCCAAAGGTCTTGTGGTCAAGATCGAAGTCAACACCGCGCACGATGATGTCGCGTTGCTTGCCCGCCCCCGATGTAACGGTCGCTTGCATCTTCATAGAATAATGCAGCGTGATGGGTTCATCGGACAACGGCGGCCTCAGCTGAACTTCGCCGCTGGAACGCATCCAGGCCCCAGAGCGCACGCGCTGAACCACCGCTGCCATCTCATGATACCCCCGGTAAGGCAGCGACCGTTGCAATTCGGCGATCACCGCAGTGAGAGGTTTGGGCACAACCGCTTCGCCTTCGTTGCTTGCCAAAAGCACATGCAGCCGAAAGTGAACATCCACAACCGGAACGTCGAGCTGCCGGATAGCGTCGGCAACAGCGGAAACGTTCGCCGGATAGTCGAAGATTGAGATCGACTCGAACGCCGATGTGTCAGCCACCTTGCTGCCCTTGGCACCGCTGCTCAGGGGGCGAATCGCGTTGATCACGTCATCTGAAATCTGATACTTGAGCCGAAAAAGACGCGCCTGCATGGTGGGTTCGGCCTGTGCGCTGCTGGTCGCGCCAACAAGGCCCAGCAGAACTAGCGTGGGCAACGCTCGCAGAACATATTTTTCTTTCAGCCCAGGCGTCCAGGTTGTCAAAGAGAATTTTCCTCGCCGAGCTGCACACCGGCAATCCAAAGGATGCGCACCCTGCCACCTTTTAGGCCGATCTCAACCGGCTTGCCCCGACGTGCACCCGTCGGCGACTCGGGAGAAAGTTTCGGCTGGGAGATCCGCTGCTCAGCATCGCGCATCCAGTGGCGTCGCCAGTCAGGCTGTACATCGGCGGTCGCTTCGATTGGGGCCATTTGATTTCCTAGGGCAGCTGGAGCCAACGAAGACGACAGCCGCGATTTAGCGATGGCCATTGACGGCGCGTGGTTCAAGTCCGGGCGTACGATCACGAAAAGTCCCGTGAAGAGAAGTCCAACGCAACCTACGGCCGCTGACATTTGCCAAACGCGACGTGAGGACTGATCCTTGGACGCCGCTTGCACGTTTGCCATCACTTTCGCATGCATGCGAAATACGGCAGGGTCCGAAAAGCCCAGCTGGTCGGCATCCTGAGCAAGGGTTTCCTGCAACCAAGACCGATCCTCGATCATGTCTCGTGCAAGTGCGGCGCATGTTGGACACACTGCAATGTGCCGCTCAATTTTTAGTGTGCTGACCTCCGGCAGATCGCCGCTCACGTGTAGGCCGAGGATCTTGCTAACCGCAAGGCACTTCATCGACCACCACCCTCGCCCGACAAAGGTTCGCTTCCATCGCCGGTGCTTGTGGCTTGCATCAAGGCACGCATCGCGCGCAACTTGCTTCGCGCCGCGCAGATCTGCGAACGCACCGTTGCTTCACTTGAACCCAACATTCGCGCCACCTCTCGTGTCGACAGGCCTTCAACGTCGCGCAGAATGAGCGCGGCCCGTTCCTTCGGGGGCAGCGCCGCAATGACGTTGGCCACGGCAGCGCCAACGCGTTGACCCTCCATTGCGGATTCCGCCGCCGGCGTCACGTACAGGTCTTCCGGCTCAAGGGTGGCCTTGATGTCCTGCAGAGCCCCGGCTTGACGCTGTCGCCGTTCCAGCAAGTCCATCGAAGCATTGACCACAATACGATAGACCCAAGCGCCGAAATCGCGCTCGCCATCGACGCGGTTGATGAAACGAAACAAACGCAAGAGGGCGTCCTGTGTTGCGTCAAGGGCGTCTTCGCGATTGCCCACAAGACGTCTGGCCACCGACAGCGCTCGACGCTCGTAGCGGCGGATCAAGGCTCCGAATGCACGCTCGTCGCCTGCCTGGGCTTCGCGTAACAGCCGCCGGATTTCGCGCACGTCCTCATCGCAGAGGGCAACTGGGATATGCCCTACCCCCACGCCATCCAACGTGGCGCAAATGTCGGTCATCTTGGAAAACATTGATTCGTTGGTTCTACCGCCAATCCGAGCGAAACGTTCAAATCCACGCCCGGATATTGTTCGTTTCGGCCATTCTGGGAGCGTTTTGCACGATCAGACCCATCGCGTGGTAGACACGACATGCACCCAATCACCCCCCGCAGTTCCGAAAAAGATGTCGACACTTCCGCCGCACTGAGGGGTCGCCACAACAACCGCGCCGATACGCCGACCTCGGGGCGATCGGCCTTTCTCTGGATCTTCGCGTTCATCTTGCCCTTGGCTGGCACAGCCACAGCCATTGTTGCTATGGGGGGCGTGCGAGGTGGTGGGGTAAGGGATCTGTCTTCACGTTTGGACGCAATCGAGGCGCGACTTGCGCAGGGCCTACCAGCACGTTTGCCGCCACCCGTTTTTGTCATCGATCCGGCAGAGGGTGGCGACCACACATCCCTTGGCAATGCGGTTGCCGAGCTGTCGCGGCAGGTGGCACAGCTGCGCGAGCGCGCATACAACGGCAGTGACGCAGAGGAAGCGTTGGCCGACCTGCTTGTCTCCCAAGACGCTGACGAACGCCGACAAGCACTGCGCCGCCTTCGCGGGCGCGCCAAATCCGACCCGCAGGCGCTTGCTTCCATCAAGAGTCTTCTGCGCGATCCCGACGCACGCTTGCGTCGCGAAGCAATAGACGCGCTTGAACATTTAGAGGATCCGGCCTTCATCCCAGACATGAAAGCAATCCTCACTGACGCAGACCCAAGCGTCCGAGGCCGCGCGGCAAAGGCTTTGGCGGACATGGCAGAAAACTCGACCGACCCCGCCGTGCGCACCGGCGCTGCAAACGATATCGCTGCCCTTTTGACCGACAAAGATTCGCGAGCCCGCCTTGATGCGGTTCGCGGGTTGCACGATTTGGCCGGTGCGGAATCGGTCCCCGGCCTCATGCGAGCGTTGGCTGACAAAGATTGGGAAGTTCAAGGTGAAGCCATACGAGGTCTGGGCGAGGTAGGCGACGCCCAGGCGGTCGGAGCGCTACGCCAAACATACGGGGATGGCACGGGCCCCACCGCGCTTGACGCCGCACTGGCTCTCAAGCGCATGGGTGACAGCAGTGCGTTTGCAAAAGAGTCGACCCGCTTGATGGGATTGGTCAGCACGGCCGGCAACTCGGACGATCGCCGGCACGCGCTCAACGTCCTTGCAGAGAATGCGCCGCCCGAACAAGCCCGGCCGCTGCTTGAGCAGGCCCTGCGTGACCCGAGCGATCGCGTGCGCCGCGACGCGCGTCGGGCACTTGATGAGCTCGGCCGCTAGCGGCTGAGCTTGAACGCCTTTGCACCCGGAAAACCTGGCCCATCCTTGGTCAAAGTGTAGTTAATATATTGTTCTAATCGGAGCCAACAAAACCGCGACAGGCCTGTCGTGATTGCGTCGTCGCGTGAGCGCGCATCCTGCGCGGATGCCCGGCCCGGCCTGCCAGCGAATGGCTCCTTGACCACGCTGGCGTGCCCATGAGCGTATGACGGCACAACCCTTGCAAATTGCTCCAAGTGACGACCTGCAACCACCTCTGCAAGGAGACTTTCGATGAGCGATTCCCACAAGATACAATTGACTTTACCCTCCCTTCCTCACGATCCACCCGGCGCACAGCGGCTTCGGCAAGCCCTGCGGGACGCCCTCCGGGACGTGACGTTTGTGGGGGCGTTGGGACTCGCAACCTTGTCTTGCGGTGGTGGCTTCGAGCCGCTGACAACTCAAGGCTTCGAGCCGAGATCATGTACCCCGAAGGGGAATTGGGACGCATTTTCCGGTGTCACTTTCGCTGCCCCTCAGCCCGACTACGCGGCGTTGCAGATGAACGTTGGCGCAAGCGGGCCGCTTACCGCTACCATGGGTAAAAAATGTGCAACGGCGAAGAACCTCACAGCCTGCGAGGCGGCAGTGGAAGCTGCGATCACAGACAACAGCGGATGCAACCCTGGCGGCTGTGATCCCAAGATCGTAACGACCCTGGGGGATCAGGTTGTCGCGCTTTCACGGTCCAACGTTGCGGCAGTGCTGGCCCCCATCGATTCGCCGAACGAGGCGGCGCTAATTGCGGCGCTTTCGCGGCTGTCGATCCAATGCGGGACTGCCGAAAAGGGTGGGGTACGCACGGTTGATGGGGGGGCGTTCGAGGTTCGGGCCACCTCGTCGCGCTCCGATTGCGAAACCGACGACGTGATCATAAGGGTTGAGCCCACAGGCAGCTGGAAAACCGTCGCTGTGGCTGGCCCCCCCCCCAACAATGGGTGTGCCGTGGGGCGGATGCCCGATGGCCTATGCACCGCCGAAGCGGATCCCCACGAGACGCGATGGTCGCTTGCGAGCCATCTGACCGAAGCTGCACAGCTTGAGGCAGCATCGGTGCCTGCGTTTTTGGTGCTTGCCCGCGATCTCGAAGCCTGTGCGGCGCCAGAATCGCTGGTCGCTCGTGCGGTCGCGTCTGCCCGCGACGAGGTTCGACACGCAAGCATCATATCGAAGCTTGCAGTGGCTCGCGGTGGGCGAGCATGCGGACCGGTGACGATGGCGCCTACGGCGTCGAAGTCCCTGTTCGCGCTTGCGCTCGACAACGCCACCGAAGGCTGTGTGCGTGAGACCTTCGGAGCCCTCGTGGCGAGCTACCAAGCCACACAGGCCTCTGATAAAGCCGTGGCGTCTGCAATGGCCGAGATCGCAACCGACGAGGCCGAACACGCCGCTTTGGCGCACGACATTGCGCAATGGCTTTGGCCGCAGCTAACGGAAACGGAGCGCGCGGCCGTGATTCGAGCCCATCGTCAGGCGGTCACTGACCTTCACGAGGCGCTCGGGCGGGAACACGATTCGGATCTCTATACGGGTGCCGGCTGGCCGCGACCCGCAATTGCGCTGGCGCTACACGAGCGGCTCGCCCAACAGCTTTGGTCGTAGTACCCCCCCCTTGAACCCGTTCGCTCCGTGCAGCTCCTGTGATATATTTCGCGCCATGAAGATACGTTTCGTTACGCTTCCTCTTGTCGCCCTGATTTTTGGATCTCTGTGTTCGTCAGACGCGTGGGCTCTGCCGGGGCTAAAAATAAGCGACAATCACCACTTTATTGTAACCACGGAAGGCAAGCCGTTCTTCTGGTTGGGCGACACGGCGTGGGAGCTTTTTCATCGTTTGGATCGGGCCCAGGCGGAGGTCTACCTGAAGGACCGCGCCGCCAAGGGTTACAACGTGGTGCAAGCTGTCGTGCTGGCCGAGCTCAAAGGCCTCACCGATCCGAACCCCGAAGGCCACCTGCCGCTCATCAACAACGATCCGCTAAAGCCGAACGAGGACTACTTCAAGCACGTTGACTTCATCGTGCAAAAAGCGAATGCCCTGGGTTTGTACGTGGGCATGCTGCCAACCTGGGGCGATAAGTACAACAAGAAGTGGGGCGTGGGCCCCGAAGTTTTCACACCGCAAAACGCTGAGGTTTTCGCCAAGTGGTTGGCCACCCGCTACAAGGACGCGGGCCTGGTGTGGATCTTGGGCGGCGATCGGCCGTTCGAGAACGACAACCACAAGGCAATCATTCGCGCCATGGCCAAAGGCCTTCGCGAGGGGGATGGCGGCAACCATCTGATAACCGTTCATCCCATGGGTGGTGCCAGTTCGGCCGACACGTTCCATAAGGACCCGTGGCTAGACTTCAACATGCGCCAAAACGGCCACGTTGCGGAATACACAGAGGGATACCGCAAGACCAAGCTCGATTACGATCTTGAGCCCACCAAGCCGATCATCGATTCCGAGCCAATTTACGAAGATCACCCGGTTTCCTTCAAAGCGAACGAGCTTGGCATTTCGATCGCTGCAGACGTGCGTCGCCCATTGTACTGGGACCTTTTCTCAGGTGCGTGTGGCCACACTTACGGACACCATTCTGTTTGGCAAATGTTCGCGCCAGGCCGCGAGCCTATCAACAACCCGCTGATGCCGTGGGATCAAGCCATCAAACAGCCCGGCGCTGGGCAAATGCAATACGGTCGCTGGCTGATGGAATCGCGCCCCTTCCTCACGCGCATCCCCGACGAATCGATCATTGTGGCGGACAAGGTTGTCAATGCGATGCCGGGTGCGGGCCGCTATCGATTCGTCGCCACCCGCGACACCGAGGGAACGTATGCCATGGTTTATGCGCCCGTGGGTCGCGCATTCCGCGTGCGCATGGACGCAGTGAAAGCCAAGAACATCGCTGCTTGGTGGTTTGATCCCCGTACAGGCAAAGCGCGGAAAGCCGGCAAGTTCAAAGGGGAAGGTGAGCAAATGTTTTCCCCACCCGATATGGGGGAACACCTTGATTGGGTGCTGGTGCTCGATGACGCCAGCAAAGGGTATCCGGCTCCCGGCACGCGTGCGGCAAAGCGTTAGCGCTTTTGCGTTCTAGCGCGTGAGTGAAACAGTGTTCCGTTGGCAGCGGTGCGGATCAAGCCGCTGCCTGAAGATTGAATTTGATTGTCTCGCTGAACTGTTGCATCGACATGCCGGTTTGTTCGTGAAGCGATGTCTGAGACGCACAAAGCTGCTTCCAGCATCGCGCGCAAACTCAATTGGCCTTCCCGAGAATACTTAGGTTTGTTCGATGTATTCGCGCAACATATCCTATTAGTGCGAACAGCTCTGGGGCGTCATCCTGATTCCTGGAGGTGAGATCATGATCAGCTCGCATTCACGGGTCGAAGCAGTTTCAGGGGCCACGCCGAAACCTTGGGTGGTGGTGCTGGCGGGGGGCAAAGGAACGAGGCTTAGGCACCTGACCTCGCTCATCAACGGCAGTCCTTTGCCCAAGCAGTTTGCTGTCCTTGATGGCACGTGTTCGTTGCTTCAAAACACCGTTAAGCGTGCGCTGTGGCTCACCTCTCCGGATCGTGTGCTGGTGGTTGTGAGCGCGAGGTATCGGAGGCTGGCCACCGAACAGGTAGGCATGTTCAAGGGGGTGCGACTGGTGACGCAGCCGTTCAGCGGCGGTACTGCGCTGGGCATGTTGTTGCCCTTGCTGATGATTGCGAAACAGCACAACGCCGAAGATGTTGTGTTCCTTCCGTCGGATCATCATTTTGAGCATCCCGTGCGCTTCACGCAATCGCTTGAAACCGTTCTTGCCGACAGACAACGTGGCGACAGCGTGGTGCTTTTGGGTGTTGAGCCCACCCACCCTGCCACAGACTTTGGGTGGATCCTTCCCACCACCGACATTCGAAGACGGGACGACTTGTCCAGTGTGACGACCTTTGCGGAGAAGCCCACGGGCAAGCTGGCAAAGAAGCTGATGTTGCAAGGGGGATTGGTTAGCACCTTCGTCACCGTTGGCACGGTACGCAGCTTCGTTCACGCCTTCAAGGCGCACCTACCCAATGTGACCCGCGCTCTATCCGGGGTCGTCTTTCACAATCGCTGGAATGCGGTTGTGGCAGCCTTCTTGGTCTTTGGTGGTCTAAGCTTTAGTCGCGACGTCTTGGAGCGCCTGCAAGACCTAAAGGTGTTTGCCTTGCCCGACTGCGGCTGGTCAGACCTGGGTACGCCCGAGCGTGTTTTTGCTGTCTTTCAAGACGCCGCCGCAAAATTCAGCATGTTCATCCCGGCCCCACGAGAGTGATGCACCCGGCGTGCATTGAGTTTTTCGTTTAAAGGCAGCGCCGATATCTAAAAGACCGAAGGGACGCCGTGAATATGCTAACAACGGGAG
>Ga0105046_10010404_pt1 | contig 14491 bp, 10 predicted proteins | sample MAT03_FD_78385 | JGI IMG/M metagenome (GOLD analysis project Ga0105046, IMG submission 78385) | Freshwater microbial communities from Lake Fryxell liftoff mats and glacier meltwater in Antarctica - MAT-03 (megahit assembly) | ecosystem: Environmental > Aquatic > Freshwater > Ice > Liftoff... | reverse complement strand
CTCCATTCCCATGCGTCGGCCGGCAGAAACCGGAAGGCAGGCAAAGTAAATTTCCAGGTTCGACGAATTGGTTTTACGAAGATTGAAATTAACCCTGAACCAATGAGGAGAATTAGCAAGGCTGAATAATCAGGCCAAATGAGGTACAATAAAATGAACGGGCTTAAAAAGATTGTAAACAGAAGAATAAAGAATCCCGGCTTGTTCAGCCCCAGGTTATTCAGTAACACAAAATCCTTCCTGTAAAAGTGGGCCTGCACTACAACTGCGATAACTGCCAGGGCCTGCCATTGAAGCATCCCGGGCCTGAGTGTAGCTTTAAATATATAAGCAATTATGACTGCAAGGAAAACGACCCTGAAAATCCCCAACTGATTGAGAATTCTGAAGTAGCGATGCAGGTGAATGCGGGCGAAGAGGATCGTAGCTCTTAGCATAAAGCCCGTTTATCAGACTGTTTTCAGGTTTTCGGATTTCACCCAACCCTTGCTGCCGTTTGAAATCCTGATTTCGTTCCAGTCGCCGAGCTTATCTAAGATTTTAACCTTCAGCCCTTCATGAATGACAAAAAGATCGATGCTGCTTTCATCGGGGGAACTCTTAACCGGAAGGGTGGGCGTAAAAACGATCGCTGAGTTTTGCTGTTTCGAGGCGGTGTAGGTTTGCCAGGCGATAAGCCCTGAAATGATGAAGGCCAGAAGGACGAACAATCCGGTCGCAAAAATGACTTTCCTGGTTGTAACGGATCTGGATAAAAAGAAAGTAGCCGCCAAAACGAAAAGAAACGAAAAGAGACCGATTAAAGCGGTAGCCCATCCGTCAGGCGGAAGCCATAATTTTAGCTCCTTCCACCATCTGACGTAAAAAAGTTCCGGAAGGACATCAATTTTATCAACTATTTTGCTGTTTGCCACACCCAGATTGTAAAGGATGTCTTCATCGCCCGGTTTGTATTTAAGGGCCCTTTCGTAATTGAGTATGGCTGATGGGAGATCATTGGTTTTAAAATAGGCGTTGCCAAGGTTGTAATACAGCTCGGGCGATGCGACCTCTCCGGCAAGTATTTTCTCGTAAATCGTGATTGAGTTTTCATAAAACCCGGCCATATATGCCTTGTTGGCTTTTTCAATTTCGGCCTGTTGCTGTGCCATACTGCTGAAATTGCTAATCATCAGCATGATCAGGGTTAAAAGACTCAGTTTGATTTTCATCTTCATGGTTTATGAATTTTTATCTGAGTTCCTGTTCAGTACGCGTGATAACGTCAATTGCCTGGCTGTATAACTCACTCATCGCCTGTGATTTATTGCCCGGGGCGAATCTGGCAAATTCGCAATTGTTGAGTGTATTGATAAACTGTCTGATCAATTCTTCATTCACGTTTTTTGCGCTCAGTGCTTCGTTTGCCGAATCCATTGAGAGGGCCGAGCGGGGTATATTAAACTTGTCGCTCATGTATCCCCACAGCGCGTTTGAAACCTCAGTCCAGAATGCATCCTGATTACCCTGTTTCAGGAATTTATCAGCCAGCTTCAACCGCTTGTGGGCTATCCCGGTAGCTTTTCGGTTGCGCATAAGAGCCTGGTTGCCTCGTTTTTTCAACTCATTCTTCCACACAATCAGGAAAATGACAAACAAAATCAGAGGGGCAATAAAAATCAGGATGAAAAGCGGCGAACCAAACAGAAAAGTATTGACCGGACGAAGATTCATCCTGCCGGTTTTAATAAAGCGGATATCGCTCCCGATGTATTTGAAATCTTCTTTGTTGGTTTCGCCTGCTGCAAAGGTGCCTTCAGAGCCACTACCACGACCAACGTTGATCTTAAATTCACGGGAAGTCAATGTTTTGTATGTACCTGCTGCAACATCGAAATAGGTAAATTTAACCGGCTTAATGTTGAATTTTCCGGGGTTACGGGGGATGATCAGGTACTCAAATGTGCGCGAGCCCGAAACCCCCGTAGCCGAAGAGCTGATATTATCGGTAACCCTTGGATCGTAAACTTCGAAATCGGTGGGAAAGTCAAAAGCCGGATTTTCAATGAGTTTAATGTTGCCTTTGCCCGTAACGGTAAATTTAAGGCTCATGGCGTCATTCGTTTTCAAGTCTTCACGGTCGGTTGAGGCCGATATGCTGAAATTGCCCACCGCTCCGCTGAAATCAACGGGTTTGCCCTGCGACGGCAATGGCCTGACATCAATACTGATTTTGTTCGACAGTATTGTTTTCTTCACGTTCTGCAGGGTGTTGCCGAAGAAATTATCATCGAAGAAATTATCGAAAAACGGATCGTTTGTCTTGCCCCGGGCGGCTTTTCGCTTAACCTGCGCAATTACGTCCATCTCTATCGGTTCGATGGTGAGTTTGCCTGATTTTTGGGCAAACATGGCATCTTTTTTTATATCAGCAACCACATATTCCTGACCGTCAATCGTTTCACGGTACTGGTTCAGGTTTTTGCTGTCTTTCAACAGGTCCTGTGTCCAGAAACCACTCAGGCCTGGCGCTTTGGTGATGCTGTATTCCGATACCGGTACACGGGTGTAAATTTTGTAGGTAACAATGATCTGTTCGCCCTGGTAGGGATTCGACTTGCTCACCGAAGCTTTAACAAACAGGTCTCTTGCGCCGATCTCTCCTGTGGGCTGCTGGCTGCCCTGCCCTCCCTGGTTTCCACCACGGGGCTGAGGCGCAGAACCTTTAACAACTTTAATCGTAACGGCATTGGATTTATAGGATTTGCCATCAACATTTACCGAAGCGGGCCCAACGGTAAAGGACCCCTCGGTGTTGGCCTGAAGAATATAGGTGAATGAATACTCAACCGAGCGGGTCACCTGGTTGTTGATAATCTGCATGCTGGAGCTTGACGATTGGCTGGGGCCACCCAAAACTGAAAAGTCTTTGAGTACGGGGGCTGTAAACCCCGATGCCTGCGCATTTATAGAGTAGATAAGTCTGAACTGATCGCCAACAGCCACCACTTCGCTGGCCGAAGCCCTGAATTCAACTTTCTGGCTGAAACCGGAGAAAGCCGGGATCAGTAATAACAAAAAGAGCCACAATCTGATTGTTTTCATCTTCCTTTTGTCAGTTAACGTGTCAAAACAGGTTTTCTTATATTTCATCATGCAAAGCTACCAGTCTTTTTCTACCTGAACCTGCACAGGTTTCACTTTTTGCTTTTTTACTTTGTCAATTGTTTTCTGCTCGTCATTTTTCAACGCCTGAAGCATTCGTTCAGCATCCTGTTTCGAAATCTGTTGTTTCTGTTGCTGTTGCTTATCATCCTGTTGATTGTTCTGGTCCTGAGGCTGGTTTTGTTGCTGTTTATCCTTGTTATCTTGTTTGTCGTCTTTATTCTGATCGCTTTTTTGCTGCTGCTGTTGCTGCTGTTGCTGCAATTTTCTCATGGCATAACTCAGGTTGTAACGGGTATCCTGATCTGCCGGATTCAGCCTGAGCGATTGCTTATACGCTTCGATGCCTTCAGTAAATTTTTCAGCTTTCAACATTGAATTGCCCAGGTTATGCAAGGCTGCTGCTTTTTGTTCAACATCTTTATCTTTCATTTTACCTGCTGAATTCAGGTAACTGAGCCCGGCCTCCTCCCAGTTGTTTTGCCGGTACAGTGAATTTCCAAGGTTGTATTCACCCTTGTGGGATTTGGGAGCGCTTTCCATGGCCTTGCGGTAATCGATCTCTGCCTCCTTGAATTTCCCCTCTTTGTATTGCTTATTCCCATCCCTGATCAGGGGACTGTCGTTCTGGGCCGGAAGAATGGCCGGCCAAATCAACAATATAAAAGTTAAAAATATCAGTTGTTTCATTTTTTCAGATTCTTAGCCGGATGAAACAATGAAATCCTGTCGGCCCATTTGCTTCTCCGTTCATTTAAAAGAAAGTTGATGACCATCAGCAAAACCGCCAGACCAACGAAATACTGGAACCTGTCTTCGTAATCTGAAAAGTTCATGGCATCAAAGGTTGTTTTTTCCATCTTACTGATCTCTTCAAACACCTTACGGACACCGGCCTGCGTATTGCTGGCCCTGACATAGATGCCATTCCCGGCTTCTGCTATTTTGGTCAACATGGTTTCGTCAAGCCGGGTAATTACAGTTACGCCGGCTTGATCTTTTTTAAAGCCCACCATCTGGCCATCCTTAAAAATGGGTATGGGCGCACCTTCTGCAAGCCCCATGCCAATGGTGTAAATCTTTATTCCCGCTTTGGCAGCCTCAGCGGCTTTTTCAACGGCTTCCTCATCGTGGTTTTCGCCATCGGTTATAATAATGATGGCTTTACCGGTTTTATCATCCCTGAATGAAGCCATAGCCATATCGATTGCCTGGCCAATGGCTGTACCCTGCACCGGAACCAGGTCGGGCCTTACAGTGCCCAGCATCATTTTCGCGGCAGCGTAATCTGTTGTAATTGGTAACTGGGTGTAGGCTTTGCCGGCAAAAACGATAATCCCGATGCGGTCATTTTCCAGCTCATCGATCAGTCGGGCGATGGATTGCCGGGCACGTTCGATGCGGCTGGGTTGTATGTCCTGCGCAAGCATACTGTTCGACACGTCAAGCGCAACAACTATGTCAACACCTTTTCGCTGGGCTTTTTCAATCTTCGATCCAACCTGCGGATTTGCAAGCGCGAGCAATACACCGGTTGCGGTTAATAAAAACAGGAAAAATTTTACATGGGCACGGGCCGGCGAAATGTCGGGCATTAATTGTGCAATAACCAGCCGTTCACCAAATTTGGCGGCAACCCCCGATTTCCACCTGTGATAAAGCCAGTAAAGCACCAGCAACAAGGGCAGCAGAAAGAGCAGGTTTAAAAAAATGGGTTGTTCGAATCTAAACATAATTCACGTAATTTTTTGTGGCTTACGGATTTTCTACGGGAACTTTCTAAAAACAGTGATTCCCAAAATGAAATCCAAAAGCAACAAAATGAAAGCAGCCAAAACAAAGGGTTTAAACTCCTCTGTTTTTCTGCGGAACTCAGTTACATCGACTTTCGACTTTTCAAGTTTGTCTATTTCGTTGTAAATTTCCGAAAGCTTCTGTTTGTTGGTTGCCCTGAAGTATTTGCCGTTGGTCATTTCAGCAATTTTTTCCATCAGGGGCTCATCTATTCTTACTTCCATCTGCTGGTATTGTATTCCGAAGGGCGTAGGCATAGGATAGGGAGCCGTTCCTATAGTTCCAACACCTATCGTATAAACCCTGAGGCCGAATACTTTGGCAATCTCAGCCGCAGAGGTTGGGTCGATAAAACCGCGGTTGTTTTCACCATCGGTCAGCAGGATTATTACTTTGCTGATAGCCTGACTCTCTTTAAGCCGGTTGACGGCAGTAGCCAGACCATCGCCAATGGCAGTGCCATCCTCGATCATCCCGCTTTTAATTTCATCGAACAGGTTGATCAGCACCGGGTGGTCTGTCGTTAAAGGACATTGCGTAAAGCTTTCTCCGCTGAACACAACCAACCCGATGCGGTCGCCCGGACGGCCTTTAATAAAATCGATGGCGACATCCTTGGCAGCTTCAAGGCGGTTGGGTTTGAAATCCTCAGCCAGCATACTGCCCGAAATGTCCATAGCCAGAACAATGTCGATTCCTTCTACACTTACGCTTTGCCTGCTCAATGTAGATTGTGGCCTTGCAAGGGCAACAACAAGAAGCGAAAATGCCAGAATCTTAAAGACAAATTGCAGGTGACGAAGATAAATTTTTAACGATCCGGGCTTTCCCAGAAATGCGGTGAAGTCAGATATCTGCAATTTAGCCTTTGTGTCTGCCCCTTTGAACCAATACCAGGCAATTGCCGCCGGTATCAGTATCAGCAGGTAAAACGCTTCGGGATTTGCAAATTTCAGATGGTCGAACATGGCAGCTTATTCATTATTTTTATTGGAATCTTCTCCGGCCGTAATTTCCTTCGCAACATTATTCGAAGCATCGCTGAAAGCGGGGGCCATTGAAGAATTCATGATGATCGTCCGGGTATAAGTGAGGCTTAGTTCATTTTCAGCGCCAATAGGCTGGCCTTTGGCAAATTTTGCCAGGTCCGAAAGTGTAAGTACTTTTCTCAGATCGCTTAATGATGAAACTTCTGAAAGGTGGTCCTTCATGGCAAACATGATCTCATCGCTGGTCATTTCGGCTGCATTTACCCCAAACCTGTTTTCGAAATATTCCCGTAAAATACCCGTCAAGCGGGTATAATACTCTTTTATTTGGCCCTTTTGCCATACCTGCTCTTTGCGCAGTTCCTCAAGCATTTCAAGCGCAATTAAATGGGGCGGTTTGTTCGGCCTTGAAGGTAATTTAATCAATGGCTGGTTCCTCTTCCGGTTCCTGATGTAGAACCAGGCCAGGGTTCCAAGTAAGCCAATCGCCATTGCCAGCAATATCCAGGGCAGGAAATCGCGCAGCGTGTAAGGCGCTGTCAAAACCGGCTTGATGTCTTTGATATCTTTGGCCATATCAACCTGTACGTTCTGAACTTCAAAAAGTACAGGTTCACTTTTCAACTCAACCGGCTGATTACCTTTCGTTGTGACTTTAAAAATTAATGGGGGCAGAACGATAAATCCAGTATCGAAGGAGGTAATGGTGATGATTTGCCTGATCAGCAGTGTTTTCTTTCCTTCAGTTCTGATCGTATCAACCGGTTTTCTATCGATAATTTCTAACGACTTTGTAATCGTGTCGCCCAAAGCCGGCCATTCGACAATCGTACCTTGTTCAATTTCCAGTTCGAGTGTAACATTTACCTGGCTTCCAATCTGAAATTTCGTGGTATCGGGGATCACATTCTGAGCCAGCCCGGGAGCCGGAAATATCAATGCAGCCATTGAAAGCACAAATGCTATCCCGCATAAAATCAAATTATCTGACCTGTATCCCTTCTTATCCATTATCTCTTTACTCTGAAAGATATTTATCTGCGTGCTCCCCTGACTTTAAAGAGGCCCAGCAATGGTTTTACATAGTCTTCGCCTGTTGCAATTCTGGCAAAATCAACGCCACTTTTTCTAAAGGCCTGATCAAGCATGTTCAACCGCTGCATTGCGTGATTTCTGTAGTTGTTTCTTACTGTTTTGCTGGAAGTGTCAACCCAGATGCTCTTGCCGGTTTCTTTGCTGTAGAGCCTGACAAGGCCCATATCCGGTAAATCCTGGTCGCGTCGGTCCATAATATGAAGTGCAACCAGGTCGTGTTTTCTGCCGGCAATTTTAAGCGCATCTTCAAAACCGGTATCGATAAAGTCGGAAATCAGAAATGCGGTACACCTTTTCTTCAGGGCATTGGTTAGAAACCTCAATGCTTCAGCAATGTTCGTTTTCTGGCTTTCCGGCTTAAAATCTATTAATTCCCTGATGATGCGGAGAATATGACTGAGCCCTTTTTTAGGCGGAATAAACTTTTCGACTTTATCGCTAAAGAAAATTACCCCGACTTTATCGTTGTTGTGTATGGCCGAGAATGCCAGCACCGCGGCAATCTCTGTCATCAGGTCTTCTTTAAGGCGTTTAACTGTTCCAAACTCATTTGAGCCGCTGACATCGATCAGAAGGGCAACCGTTAGTTCACGCTCTTCGTCGAATACCTTAATATAAGGATGGCTGAAACGGGCAGTCACATTCCAGTCAATATTTCTGATGTCGTCGCCATACTGGTATTCGCGCACTTCGCTGAACGCCATACCCCTTCCCTTAAAAGCACTATGGTATTGACCGGAGAAGATGTGGTTTGACAGCCCCCGGCTTTTAATCTCAATCTGGCGTACTTTTTTCAGAATCTCACTGGTTTCCATATCTGTTTTGGTTCAAAAGCATTTAAAGCCTGCGCTTTAACCATTCACTGCGGACACACTTTTTACTTTTTACTTTAGACTTTAGACCAAGCTTAGGGTACTTCGACCGTGTTCAGAATTTCGTTTATGATATCCGAAGAAGTAATGTTTTCGGCTTCAGCTTCGTAAGTGAGGCCGATGCGATGCCTGAGCACATCGTGTGCGATGGCTCTCACGTCTTCGGGTATAACGTAACCACGACGTTTGATAAACGCGTAGGCTTTTGCAGCCAGGGCCAGGTTTATGCTTGCCCGTGGTGACGCCCCATAAGAAATCAGTCCCTGAAACTTTTTCAGTTTATTCTCGGCCGGAAAACGGGTTGTGAAAACAATATCGGTGATGTAGTTTTCAATTTTTTCATCCAGATAAACCTCCCGTGTCAGATTCCTTGCCTTCAGGATGTCTTCAGGTTTAATGATGGTTTTAGTGACTGGCTGGGTTCCTTCTATATTCTGCCGCATGATCAGTTTTTCCTCTTCTCTGGTGGGATAGCCGATGACCACCTTCAACATAAAACGGTCAACCTGGGCTTCTGGCAGGGGATAAGTGCCTTCCTGCTCAATCGGATTTTGGGTGGCGAGCACCAGAAAAGGCTCTGAAAGCGGATAGGTATCGTCGCCGATGGTTACCTGTTTCTCTTGCATGGCTTCCAGCAACGCACTTTGCACCTTTGCCGGTGAACGGTTGATTTCATCAGCCAGAATGAAATTGGCAAATATGGGGCCCTTCCTCACCACAAACTCCTCTTTCCGCTGACTGTAGATCATGGTTCCGATAAGGTCGGCTGGCAGGAGGTCCGGGGTGAACTGAATCCGGCTGAAATGCGCATCAATGGTGTTTGCCAGCGATTTTATAGCCAGCGTTTTTGCCAGCCCCGGAACGCCCTCGAGTAAAATATGGCCGTTTGAAAGCAACCCAATCAGCAGGCGTTCGACCATCTGCTTTTGCCCGATGATTACTTTATGCATTTCCATTTCAATCAGGTCGATAAATGCACTCTCGCGTTGAATGCGCTCATTCAGTTCCTTGATATCCGTCTCAATCATAATACTAAATTTTTCCTGCAAAAATACTCAGTGCATTGATCATCCGCTATTGGTGCGGTGTTAAAAATTGTTAATCGGATTTTTAAAATGAAAAAAGGCAGCCGGATTTACTTTAAACCGACTGCCTTTCAAAGGGGAAACATAGGATTTAGTATCCTACATATTCAATTTCTTTCTGATTGCTTTGGGTATGGCATCCTTGTGAACCATAACTGCAATGGTATTAAGCCTGATATAAGACTCTGACATGTTCAGGTAACCACCGGTTTTATTGCTGTTTGAAGCCCAGGAGTTTTTGGTTGTGTAATAAACTGTTCCATTCTGGTCGGTGACAATCCCTGTGATGTGCATCAGATGGTCGTCCGTTGCCTGTAAACTATTAAAAGCTTCCTGCCGCATTTCCTGAGATATCTTTTTCTCATCACCAGGTTGTTTAAAGGTATAAAGCTCCGCATTTTTTTCGCGTTCGCTCAATTTCTCCCAACGTGAACGCTCAGTTCCATCCAGGGTTGTCACATTTTTATCAGGAACGATGGCTACTCCATTGCTGTGCGAAAAACCTTTATCGCTCACATCACCGTCCCAGCATACTGTATATCCATTCTTAACGGCTGAATTAATGACTTCTAGTAATTCATCTACAGGCAGATTGTAATATTGGTCATGCGACCAGTTATCAGGAATTTCAAGGTCAAACATTTCATAAAATGGATGGTGGCTATATGAGGTCAGTTCAACATATTCATCCGGATTAAAGCGGGGATAAAGCTCCTTCGACCGGATTTTGTCAGATCCGGCCGGATTTTCGGTTACCGGTCCCAGATAGACGTTCAGTAATGAGCTGTAAGCGTCAGGCCAGACCGACGAAAGTTTCCCGTCTTCCTTTTTAATTAATGCGGCAAGATATCCCTTTAAAACAGCATCCAGTTCACCGTGTAAGTGCTTTTGTTCTCCTTTCAACAAGCCCGGATACTCCGTTTCGGTAACAAAGCCGTGTGATTTTACAACATTCAGCACATCGTGGGCTTGTCCGCCGGGTCCGAAATTAGCGCTCCCGTGCAGCCTGACATACCTGTTGGCTTTTTCGCGATAGGAATGGTTTACAAAATACATTTCAGAAATATCCAGTGGTTCATATCCAAGCCTGATCAATTCCGATTCGAGGTATGATGTTGCAGCAAAACTCCAGCAGGTGCCCGATTTATATTGGTCTTTAACCGGTGAAGCTTTTATATTATTGATGGTTGTGAATTTATAACCTTCTTCTTCTGGGGTTTCTGCTTCCTGTCCCAATCCAATGGTATAGGTGATAAAGCAAATCAAAGTCAGCAGCAATGCGTTGTTTTTTTTCATGATCTGAAAATTTGGTAGATATTAAATATTTGACAAATAGTAAGTTAAGCTGGGTATCAGTTTGCAATTCAGATTTGATTTTTCAAATTAAATTGCCTCAGTCTGGAATTTCTGAAGCAACAAAGAGACTAAATTTTCTTGAAAAACCATAAAATTTTCAATAATTTTCACTGACGATTGCTAAATTGTTTAATTACCCTACATTTGTTCCCCGAAAACCGGGATGAACACTAAGGTAAAATATTAACGATTTATCAGGTTTAAATTGGTTTTTTAACTTAATTTTGTTCGTGAAAAGTAGGCTTTGCCCCTTGCACAACAATAAAAAAGGCGTAACTTGTGCCACTGTTTTACTTGCTAAGAACTTTTTATAAATAAACGACTAAGTATATGAAAAATAGAAATTTACTCATTGGCTTGCTGGTATTGATGTTTGGAACCGGAGTGTTTGTTCTGACGACATCCGGTACATTCAGACAGATGGTTAATTTTCCGGGCACAAGTGTTCACGCCGATGGAGTGACTGATGGATGGGATTTTCTGTCACAGATCCGGAACAATCAGGTAACCGGACAACTTGACCCGTCAGATGTTCTTAAAGCTAGAAATCAGGCTGGCAGACTAAAGTCTTCAGGGGCTTTGGGGCTTAACTGGTTGTCAATGGGTCCCGACAATTATGCAGGCAGGACAAGGGCCCTCATTCTCGACAACAGGGTTACTGACCGTTCAACAATTATTGCAGGAAGCGTTTCAGGTGGACTGTGGAAGTCAACAACCCGCGGACTTACCTGGAGCCAGATAGCCACAGGCAATACATTACTGAACGTAAGTTGTATGGCGCAGGCGTCGAATGGTGATATTTTTGTAGGCACAGGAGAATCCTTTGCCAGCGAAAGATTTAATATGTTCAGTGGTTTTATGGGGCATGGTATTTACAAATCTACGGATGGGAATACCTTTACCCAACTCGCATCAACTGACCCCGGCTCTTTCAACAATACCGATGCTGAGTGGGCATTCGTTAACAAACTGGCAACCGGTGAGAACAACAAGGTATTTGCTGCTACAAACGGTGGATTGAAGTATTCTACCGATGGCGGAACTTCCTGGTCACCCGCACAGGCTGGTTCCGACCCGCTCAACGCCATGAGCACAGAAGTTAAGGTCGCATCTGACGGCACTGTAGCCGCATCTGTTGGGAATAAACTTTATATTTCTTCAACTGGTGACGCCAATGGATTTGTTCTCCGTTCCACAGGAGTCGGGCAGGATAGTCTCCCTATGGAAGGGCTGTCAAGGATTGAAGTTGCTTTTGCTCCTTCAGACGCTTCAACCATTTACGCAGTTCTGATTGCTGATGGAACGGTGGGCGTTTATCTGCTGGGTCAGCTACAGGGAATTTATATTTCAAAAGATAAAGGAATTACCTGGCGGCTAATTGCACCGGGTGCCAGCACTTTATTCAATGTATTCGGGAATGGTGCAAATACCATTCACCGCGGTAACTATTCTGCCTGCATTGCCGTCAATCCAACCAACCCCGATCTTGTTTACCTGGGTGGGGTTAATGTTTGGGAAGGAAAAAAGATACAGGAAACAGGATTTTTCCAATGGCAACAGAAAACATTAGGTGAGGCCGGCGTCTATTTCCATTCAATAGTACCTGATCCGGTGAATACAGGCAAATTTTATTTTGCATCAGACCACGGAATTTCAACATCGGAGGATGGATTGTTGACCTACAAAGACTTAAACCGCAACTACTTAACATCTATGTTCTACACAGTTGCCTTCGATGATAAAGGACGTACTATAGGAGGTTCCCAGGGACATGGTGTTATTTTTCTTGACAAACAGGGAAACACACCTGAAACCGGAAATAAAATACTCTTTAATTTTATTGGTGGATCTGTTGAAATGTCAATGATCAATCCAACCTCAATGTTCTATTCAAGCACAGGTGGTTTTATGACCCGTTCGGCTGATCTGGGGGTATCTGAAGCCAATGATTTTGTACCAGCAACAATTTCTGGTGCCAATGCTACCGTATTTATTACGCCATTCAGGTTATGGGAAAGTTTCAACAATGTGAATTCCAGGGATAGTGTTAATTTCGTCGCAAATGACAGAGAATACACAGCAGGCGAAGAAATCATTGTTAAAAGCAAGACTGCTTACAACAGTTCTAAAAAATTTCCTTTTAAATATACCCTTACATCCAATCTGGTAAAGGGGGATTCAGTCAGGGTTAAGGATGTAATTTCTTCACGCTTCTTCCTTGGTGTAACCAATGCCGTTTACATGACCAAAGAGGTTCTCGATTTCAGCAAGGAGCCGAAATTCTTCAAAATAGCTACCATTACCGGAATACCAACCTGCATGGCTTATTCATCCGATGCCAACTACCTTTTTGTGGGTACATCCGATGGTAAACTTATTCGCATAGCTAACATCGCATTGGCTTATGATTCAATCCGCGCCGATGTATCAAGTTCGGGTTGTATTATTTCCAGTTCGCTGATCAAAGAATTTGGTAGTCGCTATATTACTTCAGTATCGGTCGATCCTGATAACGACAATCATGTGCTGGTAACCCTTGGAAATTATGGAAACAGTGAATATGTTTTCCACTCAACCAATGCACTGGTTCAAACTCCGGTGTTCAGTTCTGTTCAGGGCAACCTGCCGCCAATGCCTGTATATGCAAGCCTTATCGAGATGACCAACACCAACAGGGTGATTCTCGGAACTGATCTGGGTATCTTTACGACTGAATCACTTGGCTCAAACACGAACTGGACAGTCGAAAATAATGGTATGGGTGCTGTGCCTGTCATGATGATACGCCAGCAGATAACTAACCGGCCATGGATCGAGGATATTCCTGGTGTCAGCAACCTGGGAGCTATTTATATTGCGACACATGGTAAAGGAATTTATGAGAACAGGCTCTATGTGGGTATTGACAAGCCAGAACAGCCTGTTAGCAGCACAAAGAGTGTGATTAATGTCTATCCTAACCCTGTTAACGCAGAAATCAACTTTAATCTTGATCTTTCAACGAACAGCAGTATTTCTGCCCTGATATTCAATTTGAGGGGAGAGGTTGTTAAAACTGTTGAATTCGGCCGATTAAGCAAAGGTGAACACCAACTTTCCATACCTTCCGGGGAGTTAAGTCATGGAACATACCTTCTCAAACTCACCGTAGGAAACGAAATAAAAACAGCTAAGTTCGTTGTTGTAAAATAATTCAGACAAATCGCCGGGTTATTCCGGACCTGGTTTAACAGAAAATAAATAACTCAGAATTATGAAAAAAATATACCTCTCGGTTCTTGTTTCACTGGCTTTTATGATTGCCATGGCTTCGCCCGGTATTTATACGCCGGAACTGGTTTCTCCGGGCAACAATGCTACCGGTTCTGCGCCAAATGTTTTACTCGACTGGAATGCAGTTGCCGGACAACTCGGATTGCACTATGAAGTTCAACTCTCAGACGACAATTCGTTCACAGCTCCGCTGACCTTTTCAACTGAGCTGACTTCCTATCGTATGTCGAACCTGATATTTGGCCAGCAATATTTTTGGAGGGTCAGGGCGATTGATAATTCAGGTACTTCAGAATGGTCAGCATCCAATGGCTTTACTGTAATCGTCCGCCCGGTGCTCAGCAGCCCCGCTGAAGATGTGAAAAAGGTTGCACCAAACGTTAAAATCAGATGGGCTGCTGTCGGAGGTGTTACCCATTACGATTACCAGTTTGACACCGTAAATACTTTTGATAGTCCGTTTGCATACATTGTGCCGGTTTCAGGTACTGTTACCGAAATCAACACCTCATCCTTATTGTTTGGGTATAAACATTATTGGAGGGTTCGGGCAAGGCATTCGCTCAGCACTTCAGAGTGGTCTAACCCAAGAAGTCTTACGGTTATCGGAATCTTCGAAAATCTGGAACCTGCTAACAACGCATCTGACCTGGGCCCGAATGTTTTATTTGAATGGAAAAAAATCGACGGCCTCCTGAAGTATAACATATACATTGCAACGGATGAACAGTTTAACCAATATGAAACTTATACTGTAGAAAGTAGTCTGACCAAATTTGAACCGGATACACTCCTTTTCGGCACCCAGTATTTCTGGAAGATAGCCGCAATCCACTCAAGGGATACACTGACTTCAGAAACCCGCATGTTTAATACAATTAGT
>Ga0105046_10010403_pt1 | contig 14492 bp, 14 predicted proteins | sample MAT03_FD_78385 | JGI IMG/M metagenome (GOLD analysis project Ga0105046, IMG submission 78385) | Freshwater microbial communities from Lake Fryxell liftoff mats and glacier meltwater in Antarctica - MAT-03 (megahit assembly) | ecosystem: Environmental > Aquatic > Freshwater > Ice > Liftoff... | reverse complement strand
GACATCGATTCACTCGACAGCCATACCGCGTTCCTGTTCGACAAGATCAACTTCCTGATGGACGCCACGGTGGGCTTCATCAACATCAACCAGAACAAGATCATCAAGATCTTTTCGGTGGCCAGCGTGGCGCTGCTGCCGCCCACGCTGATTGCCAGCATCTACGGCATGAACTTCAAGTACATGCCCGAGCTGGATCTGGCCTGGGGCTACCCGTTGGCGCTGCTGCTGATGCTGGGCTCGGTGGCGGCGCCGTTCATCTACTTCCGCCGCAAGGGATGGTTGCGCTGAGGCGACGCACCCCCGCCCGGCGGATGTAACAAAGGGCACGCCTGTGCTAGCGTGCCGGCTGTCACGGCTGCCGTGCCGAGACCCGGCCTAAACTTGAACCGACATGCCATCTGCCCAGCGTCTTTACCGTTTTCTGATCACGTCGGCCCTGGGCTTGGCGGCGGCCGTTGCCACCTTGCCGGCCGCGGCGCAGTTTGCGATGGTGCCCTCGCCCTTGCTGACCACCGCCCAGCCCAGCCAGGCCGAGTCCGACAAGGACTACAAGACCGACGCTGCCAAGCACCTGTATGCGGCCTACCCGATGCGGATCTACAAGGGCCGATTGCCGCCGCTGCTGTACGGCGTGGCGATCATCGAGACCGACATCGATGTCGATGGCTCGGTGCTGGACGTGCGGGTGCGCCGGCCACCGGCCGCGCCCGAGGTGGGGCCCTGGGTGGTGGCGATGATCCGCAAGGCCGCCCCGTTTCCGCCGCCTGCCAAGCTGGGCAAGACCACCTACACCGAGATCTGGCTGGTGCACAAAAGCGGCAATTTCCAGCTGGACACCCTGACCGAAGGCCAGAACTGACAGGCTTGCTGCCGATGCCACACAACACGCCGGCTTGATGCCGGCGTGTTGCCGTCAGCCCGCTGCGCGCCGCTTCAGCCAGCGCATCAGGCTGCCCAGCAACGGCAACTTTTCATACAGCTCTTCGGCGGCGTCCCAGTAGTCGCGGTGCACCACCACCTGGCCGCTGGCGCAAAAGCGCAGGTGGCTGGCACCGTGGATGCACATCGCCCGCGCGCCGGTACCGCGGGTGACAAAGTTGAAATCCCAGGTCAGAAAGGCCTCGTCACCCGCGGCCACGATGCTCAGCACGGTGAACCTGGGCGCCTCGACCTGCCGGAACATGTGCTCAAAGACGCGGGCAATGGCCGGCAGCCCCTGCACGGCGTTGAACGGGTCCTTGAAGTGCGCCTGCTCGGCGTAGACGCCGCGCAAGGCCGGCAGGTCGACGGGCGACAGGCCCTCGAACAGCGCCACCACGGCCTGCACGCGTGCGTCGGCGTGGCGTGGCGCGCCAGGCGCAGGCGGCACGGGCGGCACGGGCGGCGCGGCGGCCGGCGGCGGCGCGTCAGACATGCACGGCCCGGCGCACGGCGCCGAAATACAGCGCATCGGGCAACAGCCGCAGCGCCTTCAGCATCAAGGTGAAGCGCTTGGGAAAGTGGATCTCGAATTCGCCTTTTTCCCAGCCCGCCACGATGGCTGCGGCCGCTGCCTCGGGCGTGATCAGCGCCGGCATGTGGAAGTTGTTCTGCGCGGTGAGCGGGGTGTCGACGAAGCCCGGGTTGATCACCGACACGCCCACGCCGCGGGCGTGCAGGTCGAGGTACAGCACGTCGGCCAGGTTGATCAGCGCGGCCTTGGTGGGGCCGTAAGCCAGCGCGTTGGGCAGGCCGCGGTAGCCGGCCACGCTGGCCACCAGGCTCAAGTGCGCCGGGGTGCCGGCAGCAGCCTGGCGCAGCAGCGTGGGCAGCATCGCGTCCAGCAAGTTGAGCGCGCCCACGTAGTTGATCTGCTGGTGGCGCAGCGCGTCGGCCAGATCGAACGCAGTGGCCTGCATCGGCGTGTAGTGGCCGGCGCAGTACATCACCAGGTCGATGCGGCCGTGCTGTTGCAGCAGGGTTTTTGCAGCGGCGTGCACGCTGGCGGCGTCGGTGGCGTCCAGCGCCAGGGCCTGGGCGCCGGCGTGTTCGGCGGTGAAGCTGGCCAGCGTGGCGGCGCTGCGGGCCGACACGGTGACCTGCGCGCCGCGCTGGTGCAGCAGCGCGGCGGTGGCCCGTCCGATGCCGGTGGAGGCGCCCACCAGCCAGACATGCCGGCCGTGCCAATCGGTGATGCGGGGGTTCAGCGACATCGTGTGTCCTTCAGCCGCTCAGCCCGGCAGGCGCTGAAACGACAGCAGCACCTCGCCCAACCGGATGCCGAACTTGCTGAACACCGCGCGGTTGAGCATCACCTGCTCGTCGACCAGGAACATCCAGTCGTCGAACTGCACCTCCCAGGTGCGGCCGTCCACCGGCAGCAGCAGGGTGTAACGCCAGTTCAGCGCGTTGCCGGCCGCCTGGCCCTGGGCCTCGCCCAGCACGTCGGCGGCGCGGCCGGTGTAGCGGCCGTCGGCGCCGCGCTGCAGCGTCCACACCCGGGTTTGCTTGCGGCCGTCCGAGTAAGTGAACTGCTCGTCCAGCGTGCCGGTGTCACCCTGCCAGGTGCCGGTCAGCGCCACGGTGAAGCGCTGGGTTACCGCGCCCCCGCGGTCGGTGACGATGCCGTGGGCCAGCAGCTTGCCGTTGAAGTACTGCTTCAGGTCGAGCGCGGGTGTCTGGCTGGCGTAGTCGGCCGGCGCCGGGCTGGCGCAACCGGTCAGCGCAAGGGGCACCACGGCAGCAGCGGCGAAGGCGCCGATCACCGCCAGGCGGCGCAGGCCGCGCGGGCCGAAGGAAGGGCGGAAAGTCATGGGCGCTCCAGGTGATGGCGGTGGTGCCACAGCAGCGCGGCGGCGCCGGCTTTGAGCAAACAGGGCAAGGCGGCGTAGATCAGCGCCAGCGAGGTGAGGGCGGCTTCGCCGCGGGCGCCGGGCGCGTAGCCCAGCGCCTGCAGCGCTGGCAGCGCCAGGCCGGCGGCCAGCGCCAGGTTCAGCTTGTTGGCGCAGGTCCACCAGCCGAAATAGCTGCCTTCGTGGCGCAGCGCGTGGCCGGCGCGGCGGATCACGCCGGCCAGCAGTGCGCTGGGCACGGCCAGGTCGGCGCCCAGCGCGGCGCCGCTGACCAAGCAGATGGCGGTGAAGGCGGCGGTATCGCCCGCGCCCAGCCGGGCGGCCCAGACAAACGCCGCAATCGCCGCGCCCATGCCGGCCAACCAGCAGCGCAGCAGGCCGAAGCGGGCCACGGCGCGCACCCATGCCGGCATCGACAACGCTGCGGCGGCAAAGTAGCTGCCCAGGAACACCGGCTCCCAGGCAGGCGCCTGCAGCCGGTCGCGGATGAAAAAGATCACCAGCGTGGCCGGGATGGCGCTGGCCACACCGTTGAGCAGGAACACCGCCATCAGCCGCCGGAAGGCCGGCACCCGCCAGGGCAGCGCCCAGGCGCGGGCGTCTGCGGCGTCGGGCTGGGCCAGGCGGGGCGGCGCGACGCGGAAGGGCGCGGCGCTCAAGCCCCACAGCGCCAGCACCAGCAGCACGCCGCAGGTGGCCACCATCACCGGGATGCCAGCCAGCGCCGGCAGCACGCTGGCGGCCAGCACGCCGGCCAGCGACAGGCCCTCGCGCCAGCCCACGATGCGGGCCTGCGCCGTATCACCGCCACCCAGCCGTGCGCCCCAGGCCTGGTGCAGCACGCCCAGCGCGCTGTAGCCCAGGCAGGTGATGATCACCGTCACCGCGCACCAGGCCAGCAGGGCTGCGCTGCCCTGCGTGACCACCGCCGCCGGCGGGAAGAACAGCGCGGCGAAGCCTACCGCCATCAGCAGCGCGGCGGCCACTGCACCACCCAGCACCTGCGCCCGCGGCCGGCCGAGGCCGCGGTCGATCAGCCGGCCCAGTGCCGGGTCGATCAGCGCATCGAGCGCGCGGGTGCCCAGCAGCACCGCGCCCAGGCCGGCCAGCGGCACGCCCAGTTGCCCGGCGTAGTGGTTGGGCAGCAGCACATACAGCGGCAACGCGGCAAATGCCAGCGGTGCGCCCAGCGCGCCGTAGCGCAGGCCGTCGAGCAAGCTGAAGGTGGCGGGGCGGGGCGCTGAACCCGATGGCTGGGCACCGTTGACGCCGGCCGAACCGCCACCCGCCCCGCCCAGCGTGCCGGTCATGGCCCACCGCCCAGCATCTGCTCGCGCAGGCGCGGCTCGGAGGTACGCGGCGACAGCCAGATGCCGAAAAACAGCCGGGTGAAGTCGGCGTCGTCCACATCGCCGCGCAGCTTGCCGTTCAGATAGAAGCGGGTTGACGCCGCCGGGCGCTGGATGCCGGTCAGGCGGTCACCGGCCTGCACGTCAGGGAACAGCCGGGTCATGGCCGGCAGCCAGCGCGCGGCCTGTGCGTCAGTCACCTCACCGATGCGCCGCATCTCTTTCAATGAGCGGCTGGCGATCTGCTCGCCCACCAGTGCGCGGGCATACACCAGCGCCAACGCCAGCGGCTGGGCGGCGCCGTCACCGGTGATCGCATCGGCGCTCCACAACTGGCTGTCGTAGATGCGCAGGCCGAAAAAGCGCAGCGTGCCGGTGCCGCGCCAGCGTGCTGCGGGCAGCTCGGTGGCCAGTTCAGGGGGTTGCGGCGGCGCTGCCGGTGGCGAGGCGGCTTGCGCGGCCGCCGGTGGCGCCATCAACAGCCCGCTGCAAGCGCCGGCCAGGCCGCCCAGCAACAGCGCACGGCGCCGCCACGCGCAGGCTGTGCTTTGCCGGTGCACCGCGCCGATGCCTGCTTTGCTCAAGGCCGCCTCAGCGTGAACTGCATGACATCGGTGTTGCCGCTGGCAAAAGCCGCCTCGCAGTACGCCAGGTAGAACTCCCAGGTGTGCATGAAGCGGGTGTCGAAGCCCAGGCCGCGTACCTGCGTGTCCCGGTGCAAAAAACCCTGCCGCCAGCGGCGCAAGGTTACAGCGTAGTCGGCGCCAAAGCGCAGCTCACGCTCCACCACCAGCCCGGCCTTGGCCGCTTCGGCGCGGAAGGCGCTGGGGCTGGGCAGCAGGCCGCCGGGAAAGATGTACTGCTGGATGAAGTCGGTGCCGGCCACGTAGCGCTCGAACAAGTCGTCGGCGATGGTGATCGACTGGATGCAAGCGCGGCCGCCGGGTTTCAGCTGGTCGTGCAGGGTCGTGAAGTAGCTGGCCCAGTACTCGCGGCCCACCGCCTCGAACATCTCGATCGAGACGATGGCGTCGAACGGGCCGTCGGCAATGTCGCGGTAGTCCTGAAAGCGCAGCGTGGCCTGCCCGGCCAAGCCGGCATTGGCCAGCCGCTGCTGGCCGAAGGCCAGTTGCTCGGCCGACAGCGTGACGCCGGTGACCTGCGCGCCAAAATCACGCGCGGCGGTTTCGGCCAGGCCGCCCCAGCCGCAGCCGATCTCCAACAAACGCTGGCCGGGCTGCAGCTGGCATTCATGCAGTGCGCGGCGCATCTTGGCGTGCTGGGCGCTGGCGGTGTCTTGCGCCAGGTTGCCGTTGAACCAGGCGCTGGAATAGGTCATGCTCTCGTCAAGCCACAGCTTGTAGAAGGCGTTGCCCAGGTCGTAGTGGGCGTGGATGTTGCGTTTGCTGCCGGCGCGTGAATTGCGGTTGAACACATGGCGCGCGCGGTTGATCAGGTTGCCCCACCAGGTGCCGTAGACCACCTTGTCCATCGCCTCGCGGTTGGCGATCACCAGTTGCAGCAGGGCCACCAGGTCATTGGCAGCCCAGTCACCGGCGATGAAGCTTTCGGCAAAGCCGATGTCGCCGGCGCGCAGCACGGCGCTGCACAGGTTCCAGTTGTGCAGCCGCACGGCCGCGTGCGGCTCGCCGGCAGCGCCGCTGCCAAAGCGGGCCTGGCTGCCGTCGGGCAGTTGAACATGCAGCGTGCCCACCTGCAGCCGGCGGAGCACGGCGAACACGGCGCGGGCGGCGGCGGGCGCCGACGGAGGCAGCGAGAGGGCGGCGGCGGTGGTGGTGGCTGAGCGCATGGGGGATGCCTGGGCTGGGTCGGGTTCGGTGGGCGTGCGCGGGGCGGCGGATTGGCGGCGGATTGGGTGGAGCTACTGCGGACGGGGGTGGGCCTCGGCGGGCGCCACCTCCCCGTTCTTGCCGACAAAAGGCACCCGCTTGAGGAACAGCCGCAGCGCCTGCCAGTGGATGCGGGCCACCACGCCCAGCGTCAGCAGCGGCATTGCCCACAGCGCCTGGCGCAGGCGGGCTGGCGTCAGCGGGGCCAGCTCACCACTGACGCTCGTCAGCAGCAGCGGGCCGGCGGCATCGTCATGGTCGATGCGGGCCACGGTGCGGCCAGCGCCGTCACCGGCAGTGAAGCCGGTGCGCATGAAGCGGAAGCGGTAGCGCCCGCTGATCTGGCAGAACGGCGACACCTGAAACTGCTTGGCCGCCACCAGTTCGCGGCCAAAACCGAGCCCGGGCCCGGCCAGCAAATAGGTGTGGCGGCCGCCGAAGGTGTTGTTGACCTCGGCCACGATGGCCGCCAGCGCGCCGTCCAACCGGTGGCAGTACCAAAAGCTCACCGGCTTGAAGGCATGGCCCAGCATGCGGGGGGTGGTGTGCAGCCAGATTTCGCCAGTGGCGTCGGTGATGCCCTGGGCGGCCAGTTGCTCGTCGAGCCAGGCCAGGCAATCGCCGCGGCCGTCGCCGTGGTCGGCATCATGGAAACTGGCCCAGCCGAAGCGGTTGCGGCGCAACGCGGGGTTGGGCTGGTCACGCAGGCTGCGCAAAGGCAGCAGCAAAAACCAGGTCGGGTAGTCGAAAGCGTGCGGTGTGGGCCGCAGCCGCTGGTGGCGCACGCGGCCGATGCCCACCTGGGCCGCGGGGCGGGCCGCCGCGGTCAGGCCTGGTGAGGCAGCGGGGGTATCGAACGGCTGCATGGCTGGGTGAAGGATCAGGCGGCGGCGCGGGAGGTGGCGTGTGTGGCGCCGCCGCTGGCCTCGGCCGCCCAGCGGGCCTGCAGCGCTTCGGCCACGGCGATGCCCGAGCGCAGGCCGTCCTCGTGGAAGCCGTAGCGGGTCCAGGCGCCGGCAAACCAGACATGCGAGATGCCCTGGATTTGCGGCAGGCGGGCCTGCGCGGCGATGGCGCCCAGGTCGAACACCGGGTGCGCGTAGTGGTACTCGCCGTGCACGGCCGCGGCCGCCGGCTCGCGGTTGGGGTTCAGCGACACCAGCACCGGCTGCTGCCAGGGCAGTGGTTGCAGCCGGTTGATCAGGTAATGCAAGCAGACGGCCGCCGACTGGCCGGGCTCGCGCACATAGTTCCACGCCGCCCAGGCCTTGCGGCGCCGCGGCAGCAGGCTGGCGTCGGTGTGCAGCACCGCGCGGTTGTGCTGATAGCGGATGGCGCCGAGCACCGCGTGCTCGTCCGCGCTGGCCTGGCCGCCCAGCAGCGCCAGGCTCTGGTCACTGTGGCCGGCCAGCACCACGTCGTCGAAGTGTTCGCTGCCATGATCGGTGTCGATCCACACGCCCGCGCTGGCGGTGGCCGGTGGCAAGCGGCGCACCGCGCGCACGGCGGTATTCAGCCGCGCGTCGGGGATGCCGGCCAGCAGGCGGCGCACGTACTCGCGTGAGCCGCCGCGCACCGTGTGCCACTGTGGCCGCTGGCTGACCCGCAACAACCCGTGGTTGTGGCAGAAGCGGATCATCGTGGCCACCGGGAAGCGCAGCATCTGGTCGGTGGGGCAGCTCCAGATGCAGCCCAGCATCGGCAGCAGATACCAGTCGCGAAAGGCGGTCGAAAACCCGTGCACCGCCAGAAACTCGCTGATCGGCTGCTGCATCGCGGCGTCTTGCTGCCGTTCGGCGATCGCCGTGGTCAGGCGGTTGAAGCGCAGCAAATCCCGCAGCATGCCCAGAAAGCGCGGCCTGACCAGGTTGCGGCGTTGGGCGAACACGGTGTCGAGGTTGCAGCCGCTCCATTCCAGGTTGATGTCTGGCACCTGCACCGAGAATGACATCTCCGATTCGGCCGTGGGCACTTGCAGGTCGGCAAACAGCCGCACCAGGTTCGGATAGGTGGCGTGGTTGAACACCAGGAAGCCGGTGTCAACGCCGTGGGTGATGCCATCCAGCGTGAGGTTCACCGTGTGGGCATGGCCGCCGAAGTGGCTGTCGGCCTCGTACAGCACCACCCGGGCGGGCTGGGGTGACCGCGCCAGATGCCAGGCGGCCGCCAGCCCCGAAATGCCCGAACCGACCACGGCCACTCGCCGCCGCGCGCCGATCATGGCGCGCTCCGGCGGGGTGCAGTATCGGTGTGGGGGGCAGAAGAAAGGGCCGTGCAGCGACCTGAAGCCAACGAGGGAGGGAGGGAGGAGGAGGAGAAGGGCCTCAGGGTTTCACTTCGGGAACCCGAAAGGCTGCACGGCACGAAAAAGGTTTCAATCCAATCAGCAGCATCCGGTGACGCGGGGCCAGCAACTGCCACTGACAGATTTATCGGCAAGCCGATGCGGTGATTGAGCGCAAGCTGGCGTAAAGGTTCCGAAGATGAATCACGGACAAGGGCGGGCAGCAGCATAAGGGGCGCGGTCTTGGTATGAACTGATGAGTCCAATTGTGACTGATCAGTCTAACTTCACCTTGAGAAGTTTTTCCAAGTCCCTCACGAACACCGGGTCTTTAGGATCCACGCCCGAAGCGTGGCTGATCACCACCTCGCCGTTGCGGCCGACCAGGTACTTGTGGAAGTTCCACTTCGGCGCCTGGCCGCTGCGCTGGGCCAGCGACACGAACACCGGGTTGACGCTGCGCCCGCCGCCCGCCGCCACATGCGATTTGGCGAACATCGGAAACTTGACGCCGAACGTGTTTTCGCAGAAGTCGGCAATTTCCTTGCCGCTGCCGGGCTCTTGCGAAAAATCGTTGCTGGGGAATCCCAGCACCACCAGGCCCTGGTCGCGGTACTGCGCATTCAACGCCTCCAGCGATTTGTACTGCCTGGTGTAGCCGCAAAAACTGGCGGTGTTGACCACCAGCACCACCTTGCCAGCGTAGTCGCACAGGTTGACGGGCTTTTCATCCTGCAGGCGTGGCTGGGTCTGCTTGAGCAGGGCCGGGCAGGCGTCGGCCGCCAGCACCGGGCCGGCGGCGCACAGGGCCAGCAGGCCGGCGGCCAGCCAGCGAACGGTCAACGGGGCCGGGGCGGTGGAGCGTGGGGTCATGGGGGCTTTCTACGCAGGGCGCGTGGGGTTGGATGCCAGCGGCGATGGTTGGCCCGCGGCGTGTGGGGGTAACTCCGAGTGGCGCTTGGGGCACAACAGGGTGCCGCCCTAGAATCATGCATCGCCCTGAAAGACCACCATGCTCTACCCCGAACTCTTCAAGCAGCTCGAAGCCGTGCGCTGGAACATGGACACCGACATCGCCTGGGACCAGTTCGACCCCAGCCAGCTGACCGATGCCCAGGCACAGACGATCAAGATGAACGCCATCACCGAGTGGGCGGCGCTGCCGGCCACCGAGATGTTTTTGCGTGACAACCGCGACGACAGCGATTTTTCGGCCTTCATGAGCGTGTGGTTCTTCGAGGAGCAAAAGCACAGCCTGGTGCTGATGGAGTACCTGCGCCGCTTTAGGCCCGACCTGGTGCCCACCGAGGCCGAACTGCACGAGGTGCGCTTCGAGTTTGACCCGGCGCCGGCACTGGAAACGCTGATGCTGCATTTCTGCGGCGAGATCCGGCTGAACCATTGGTACCGCCGTGCCGCTGAATGGCACACCGAGCCGGTGATCCGCCAGATCTACGAGACGCTGGCCAAGGACGAGGCCCGCCACGGCGGTGCCTACCTGCGCTACATGAAGCGTGCGCTGACCAAGTTTGGCGACGAGGCGCGGGCCGCGTTTGCCAAGGTGGGCGTGCTGATGGCCAGCGCGCGCCGCACCGCGCAGGCGCTGCACCCGACCAACTTGCATGTGAATGAAGCGCTGTTTCCGCGTGACACGGTGCAAAGCCGCTTGCCCGACCCGGCCTGGCTGGAGCACTGGCTGGACAAGCAGATCCAGTTCGACAGCGTGTGGGAGAGCAAGGTGGTCGAGCGCATCCTGCACAACATGAGCCTGCTGATGGAGCGCAGCTTTGCCAGCGTGCAAGAGCTCAACCGCTTCCGCAAGGAAGTGACCTTGCGGCTGGCCGCCGCGGCCAAGGCGGCTGGCGGCGGCGCGGACACTGTGCCGACCTGAGCCGCGGCAGCCCCAACGGCAAAGCCGGCCCGCGGGCCGGCTTTTTCATGGGCGAGCCAAGCGCGCCCGGGTGCCGATCAGGCCGGCTTGGCGGCGGCCGCAGCAGCGGCCATGCGGGCGGCGTCGGCCTTTTTGTCGGCGTCCACCTTTTGCGCGCTGGGCCGCTGGGCGATCAAGCCGGCATAGGCTTTCCAGTCGATGCCGGCGGCCACCAGCAAGTCCTCGCCCAGCACCTTCTTGCTGGCCACGGCCACCAGCGGCAGGCTGACGTAGGCTGCGCAGTCGGCGATGGTGAAGCTGTCGCCGCCCACGAAGGGGCCGAACTTGGCCAGGCGCTTGAAGGCGGCGATGTTCTTGGTCAGCTGCTTGCGCACGCGGGTTTGCACTTCTTCGCTGACGGTGCCACCGAAAAAGGCCTGGCCGTACAGCTCGCGCGCCACCAGTTCGAGGTGCAGCTCGACGTAGGTGCACAGCTCGCGCGCCTTGGCGGCGGCAAATGGGTCGGTGGGGATCAGCGGCACGGCCGGGTAGGCGGCTTCCAGGTAATCGACGATCACCTGGCTCTCGCACAGCGTGCCGGCCTCGGTGCGCAGGAAGGGCACCTTGCCCAGCGGCGTGGCGGCCAGCACGGCCTCGTCGTTCGAGCCGGTCATCACCAGCTCTTCATTGAACGGGATGCCTTTTTCCAGCAAGGCCAGCTTGACCTTGTTGTAGTAGTTTGAAACGCTGAAGCCGCAGAGCGTGAGCATGGGGTGTCTCCTGAAGGAATCTTGAAAGCCGGCAGTCTAGGGCGGCTGCCCAGCCCGACCCGGACGCCCAGGTGACAGGGGCGTCAGCCTGGCGCCAAGCGCGGCGCGCGGTTGACCAGCGCAATGCCCAGCACCACCGCCGCGCAGGCCACGCCCAGCCGCAGCGTCAGCGGCTCGTTCAGCAGCCACACGCCGGCCAGCAGGCCGAACAGCGGCGTGAGCAGCGTGAACGAGGTGATCGCGGTGGCCGGGTAGTGCCGCATCAGCCAGAACCACAGCAGGTAGCTGGCGAAGGTGACCACCACCGTCTGGAAGGCCATCAGCCCCAGCGGCCGCGCACCCAGGCTGGCCAGTGCCGGCCAGGGCTCGCCTACAGCCAAGGAGCCGGCGGTGAGCAGCACGCCCGACACCGCCAGTTGGTAAAACAGCGTTTGCTCGGCCGAGGCGCTGGCCAGCTTGCTGCCGCGGATGGCCAGCGTGGTGGCGCCCCACAGCAGCGCGGCCAGCAGGCCCAGGGCATCGCCCAGCACGGTGCTGGTGGCTGGGCTGGCGCCCGCGTCGCCAACCGGCCGGCCACCGCTGGCCGCGCCCGTCAGCCCCTCGGCAAAGGCCCAGGCCACGCCGGCAAAGGCCACCGCCAGCCCGGCCAGTTGCCGCGCCGTGGGCCGCTCGCTGCGCACCACCAGCGGCATGCCCAGCGCCACCACGAAGGGCGACAGGTAGATGAAGACGATCATGCGCGAGGCCTGGGTGTACTGCAGGCCGATGAAGATGGCTGCAAACTCGGCCGCGAACAGCGTGCCGGCCAGCAGCCCACCCGCCAACGTGCCGTTGCGCAGCGACAGCGAGATGCCGCGGCTGCCGGCCCACAGCGCCACCAGCAACGCCGCGCCCAATGAGCGGCTGCCCGCCTGCAGCAGTGGCGGCACGTCGGCCAGCGTGATCTTGGTGACGGTCTGGTTCAGGCCCCACAGTGCGCAGCACAGCAGCAGCGAGGCGATGGCCACGCCATCCAGTTTGGTTTTTCGATCGGGCATGGCGCCGGATGCTACGGGCCGGGCGGCGCGGGCCGGCTTGCATCGCTGCCCACCCCGCAGGCCCAGGCGCACAGCAGGCCGGCGGCGGCTCCCGCGCTGTGGGCCAGCGGCGCGATGGCGATGTCCCAGCCGGGCACCTGGCGCAGCGGGCCTTGCCAGGGCGCTTCCAGCAGCAGCTTGGCCACCAGGCCGGCCAGCACGGCTGCGCCCACCCCGCGGCGCGGGCCGCGCCCGGCCCGCAGCACTTGCCAGGCGGCCACCGCCACGCCGGCGTGCAGCCCGCCCGACAGCCCGCTGTACTGCGCCAGCGCGGGTTGCAGGCCCAGCAAGAGGTGGCTCAGCGGCCAGGCCAGCGCCCAGGCCAGCGCGGCGCGGCGCCCGCAGCCCGCGGCCACGCCGAAGGCCGCCACCAGCGCGGTACCCACCAGGTTGCCGGCCAGGTGCATCCCGCTCAAGTGCACCCAGGCCGCAGTGACGGCACGCCAGGGCTGGGTGATCGCCAACTCGGGCTGCCAGCGCAGCGCGGGTGCGTTCAGCCCCAGCGTGAAAAACACCGCCAGCGCGCCGCCGGCCGCCAGCGCGCTGACCAGCAGCCAGGGCCGGGCGGTCAGCCCAGCACCGCCTGCCACAGCGCCAGCACCGCCGCGCGCTCGGTGGCCAGGGGCTCGGGCGGAAACTGCGTCGGCCGCTCGTCCAGCCGGGCGCCGTGCTGGGCGCGGCGCAGCTCGCGGTAGGCATTGGCCGCGGCCCCGCCCACACCGGGCGGCAGCAGGCCGGCGGCTTCAGCACGCTGCAGCAGCGCGATGTTGCCGGCGTTGTCCAGCAGCGCGGGGTGGGCCGCGCTGTGGCTGAGCACCAGCACCTGCACTGCAAATTCAGCGTCCATCATGCCGCCGGGGCTGTGCTTGACGTCGTACAGCCCGGCCTTCACCGGCCGGGCACAGCGCACCTTGTCGCGCATCTCGATCACCTCGTGCTTCAGCGCACCGGCGTCACGCGGCGCGGCCAGCACCTGACGGCGCACCGCCTCGAAGCGCGCGCCCAGCGCGGTGGAGCCGGCGCAAAAACGCGCCCGGGTCAGCGCCTGGTGCTCCCAGGTCCAGGCGGTATTGCCACCGCGGCCCACCTGGTAGCGCTCGAAGCTGTTGATCGAGGTGACCAGCAGGCCCGAGTTGCCGTTGGGCCGCAGCGCGGTGTCGATATCGAACAGCTCACCCGCGGCGGTGCGCAAGGTCAGCCAGGTGATCAGCTTGCGCACGAAGTGGCCGTACGCCTCTTGCGCGCGGTCGGCGTCTGATTCATCGGCATCGTCGTAGAGGAACACCACGTCCAGGTCACTGCCGTAGCCCAGCTCCTTGCCGCCCAGCTTGCCGTAGGCGATGACGGCGAAGTTGGGGGTGTCGCGGTGGTGTTGGCGCAGCCGCGGCCAGGCCCAGCGCAGCGTGCAATCCAGCGTGGCATCGGCCAGCGCCGACAAGTCATCGGCCACCTGCTCCACGGTGATCAGGCCTTCCACGTCACGCACCAGCGTGCGGAACACCTCGGCATGGTGGGCATGGCGCAAGGTGTCGAGCAGCGCGTCTTCGTCGGCTTCGCCGGCACGCTGCCAGGCGCGGTGGCGCTCGTCGAGGTTGGTCACGTACTCGGCCGCATCAAAGCGCTCACGCAGCAAGCGCTCGTCCGACAGCTCGTCGATCACCCCCGGGTGGCGCATCAGGTACTGCATCGGCCAGCGCGCCAGGCCCAGCAGGCGCAGCAGGCGGTGCAGCACCTGCGGCCGCTCGGCCAGCAGCGCCAGGTAGCTGTCGCGCCGCAGCAGGGGCTCGAGCCAGTCGATGAAGCGCAGCGCGGCGGCCTCGGTGCAGGTGGCGTCGGCCACGCAGGTGGCGGTGCGCTGCATCAAGCGGCCCAGCCGCAGCTTGGCCTCTTCACGCAGCGCCATCACCCGCGGGTGCTCACGCCACTGGCCGATGCGCCGGGCCAGTGCGGGTGGCAGCTTGTCGAGCAGCGCGTCGTTGTCGATCGCCAGCGGGCCCGGGCCGCAGCTGCGGCAGCCGTTCTTGGCGCCGTTGGTGGCCGGCGCCTGGCCGTCGTGCAGCAGCGCGTCGAACTCGGTGGCCACCAGCTCGCGGATCTCGCACAGCCGGTCGAGCAGCTCGCAGGCTTCTGGCCGGCACACCGAAAGCCCCAGCGACTGGGCGATCCAGGCCAGGTCGGCGTCGTTGGTGGGCAGCAGATGGGTCTGCTGGTCGTCCAGGTACTGGATGCGGTGCTCCACCTGCCGCAAAAACACATAGGCCGCATCCAGCTTGACGGCGGTCTCGGGCTTCATCAGCCCGCGCGCGGCCAGCTTTTGCAGGCTTTTCAGCGTGGAGCGGGTGCGGATCTCGGGGTACTGGCCGCCGCGCACCACCAGCAGCAGTTGCACGATGAACTCGATCTCGCGGATGCCGCCGCGCGACAGCTTCACATCGTTGGCTCGCTCGGGCCGGCCGGCG
>Ga0105046_10010402_pt1 | contig 14492 bp, 7 predicted proteins | sample MAT03_FD_78385 | JGI IMG/M metagenome (GOLD analysis project Ga0105046, IMG submission 78385) | Freshwater microbial communities from Lake Fryxell liftoff mats and glacier meltwater in Antarctica - MAT-03 (megahit assembly) | ecosystem: Environmental > Aquatic > Freshwater > Ice > Liftoff... | reverse complement strand
GGCAGGCATCGTGAAGACCGGCGTGGCCCAGAGACTCGTGCCGGCGAGCGGCAGCGTCAGGTCATTGTCGCGGCTGGGGTCGTCGCCCTGGCGGAAGGGCGCGGGCACCATCGCGGCGGGCTTATCCTCGCTGCGGAAGCTCACGAAGTATGGCTCGCCTGCTCCGGCCACAGTGAAGGCATACGCGCCGGTCAGCGAACCGCTTTCCTCAATGTCGCGGTCGGTGCCGTCGATGACGCCATTACTGCCCGCCCAGCGGAGTGTGAGTCGCAGGTTTGGCAGCAGCGCCTCGCTGTCTTGTCGGATGCCATCGCAGTTTGTGTCAGCCCAAACGAATGTGCGGATGCGGTCGCCACTCTGTGCGGATGCGGGTCGGGTAATGACGGTGGCGGAAAGGACAAAAAGGGCGGCGAGCGCGGCGAGGGTCATGCGCGTGAACATGCGGGTCTCTCCTTCAAGCTGGGTTGTCGGCTGGGTCGGTGAGGAGTGGTCGATCTGTTGCTACGGTTTGGGCCATGTACTCTTCGAGCAGCGCACTGGGGATGATACCCCGTCGCACGCACCAGGCTTTGTAATCCAGCCAAGTCTGCTCGTGAACCTTCATTAGCAAGGTGTGGCGAGCACCAGGTCGCTTGCGTTGCTTGGTGGGTCTGCCTCCGGTCATGTGCGGCCTCGTGCATGCAGTTTTATATGATACGTATTATATGAATAGCGCAGTGTTTGACGCGTTCTTTTGCGGAGCAAGCTAGAAACTCGTTGCTCACTCTCGGCCATCATCACCACCTACATTTCAGGAGAGGAGTTGGATTGTGACTGTTCGCATACCTCGTCGTGGTACTCAGTGGCTCTCTTGTGCCCTCGCGCTGCTTCTGCTTGGCAGTTTTCTCGTGGCCCTGGCGGGAAGCAGTCAGCCTGTCGCAGCGCAAATCGACAACAATCAGCCTGCGAGTGCGGTTGCGAGCATCGTGGACTGCATCCGCTCCGGGGCGGATCTTGGCCGCCCTAGTGAAATGTCTCCCCGCTTCGCTATCGCCTGCTCGGGGAGTGCGTGGGATCGCGGCAGCTATAACTTCTCGACGGGTACGCCGAACGGCGATGCTCCGCGCAGCAACCCCGCCGTGCTGTCTTTCGGCGACGCAAAGCCTGATCAAGTAGGCGAGCTAGGGCATACCACGCTCGGCAGTTTGGGTGACGACGGGATGGAGCCCGGCGACACGGGCCTTGGTGCCGTCTACGGCCTGGCCTACAGTAGCGGGACAAACCCCGCGATCCCCGCAGTTGCCCCCGCAGATGCGCGTCGCGCCCGGCTGTTCGCCGCTGCCTTTCACAAGCGCATCACGCGCTACGGTGTGGGCGGCCCTGGCGGCGTCTACATCCTTGACCGAGTCACAAACAGTGAGCGCCTCTATGTGCAGGTGCCCGCTGTTATCCCCGGCTCCAGTGCGATACAGCCTGGCCCGGCGGGCTTCCCCAACACGCCTGGTGACGGCCAGGCTGTGCCTTTTCCCAACGCTGCGGTTGTCGCTGGCTACACCCCAGAGATGGGCGGGGTGCATAGCCTGGAGCATGACTACATCGGCGAGGGCCTCGCTGGTCGGATTGGCCTGGGCGACATCGAGATGTCGCCGTCCGAGCAGTACCTGGTGACGGTGAACCTGAATAATCAGCGGATCTATATCATCGACACCTGGGCTGCGAACCCGCAGGCCAGCATGTTCTCCTTCGCGATTAACCAGGCCGCCGCCGCGTGCCCTGGCGGGGTCACAAACTTTCGCCCCTTCGGCCTGCATTACGACCCCGACAGCAATTTCTACGTCGGCTATGTCTGCTCCGGCGAGTCGTCGGGGAACCGCGCCAACCTACGTGCTGGCGTCCTGCGCTACGGCCCGGTCACGGCCTTTGCCTGGGTGCGTGTGCTCGATATGGATATGACGAGCTTTGATGCGGCCCGCGCCGGCTTCGCACCGGTACAGTGGCAGACGTGGCGCAACGACTTTCAAGTCAAGCAGCCGATCCTCGCCGACATCGAGATTGCGGAAGACGGGAGCATGGTGCTTGGCTTCCGCGACCGTGCCTCCGATCTCGGCGGCAACAGCAATCTGCCTTCTGCCTACGCCACGGGCAACGGCGATATGCTCCGTGCCCTGCCGAACGGTGCGGGTGGCTGGTCGGCGCCCGCCCCCGCAGAGTATTTTGCCCCCGATGACGCCCCTTCGGATCAGCAGCAGGAGTCCATCTGGGGGGCCACCAGCTACGTGCCGGGCAATCACGCCGGCGGGTATGGCGGTGAAGTTGTCACCTCGATGGGCATGCAGTATCGGCAAGGCACGGGCAACGCGGGCTGGTTCGACATCGCAACCGGCCAACGCACCGGGGTCGAGGAGGTCTACAGCGACTCGAGCGATCCGGCGGCGTTCTCGAAGGCCAGCGGCCTGGGCGACATCGAGCTGCTGTGTGTCTGGAGAGCTATCGGCAACCGGGTCTGGAGAGACAGCAACGGCAACGGCGTGCAGGATGCAGGCGAGCCGGACATCACGGGGGTGCGCCTCCAGCTCCTCAACACGGGCGGCTCGCTGCTGGCGACTGTGACCACGGGAAATGTGACCGGCGCTGGCGACCTTTGGCGCTTCTACGTCGCCCCATTCCAGAACTATCAGGTGCGGATTGACCCGGCCATGTTCAACCTTGGTCAGCCGCTCTACGGCCTCTCCCTGACCGCAGCGAACCAGGGCGGGAGCGACGCGACGGATAGCGATGCAGACGGCGGGGGCGTCGTTGCCGTGGGAGCCGGGCCGCGCAGCGAGATCAACCTGAACTATGACTTCGGCCTCGCCGATGGAACAAATATTCGGGTGACTAAAAGCGGCACGGCAACCGCGCTGCCTAATGGCACGATCAGCTACAGCATGGTGGTCACGAACGATGGCCCCGGCATCGCGCGCAACGTCGCGGTCGTCGATACCTTGCCAGCAGGGGTGAGCTACGCGGGTGCGAACCCGGCCCCGACGAGCCAGAGCGGCAACACCGTGTCATGGAGCCTGGGCGATCTCGGCGTTGGCTCCAGCACGACGCTGACGCTCAACGCCACCGTCGCCTCGGCCACGCGCGGCAGCGTGACGAACAGCGTGACCATCAGCACCAGCAGTAGCGGTGACAGCCCTGGCGATAACACCGATACGCACACCACCACGATTATTGTGCCGAACGTCTTTGTGAATAAGAGCGGCACCGCGACCGTGCTGCCTGGCGGCAACATTAGCTATACCCTTGCTTACGGGAACAATGGCACCGCTGCGGCAGCCAATGTGACCCTTGTGGACACGCTGCCGCCAGGCACCACGTTGGTGAGCGCGAACCCCGCGCCAACGAGCCAGAGTGGGAGCACACTCACCTGGGCTATCGGCACGGTCAACGTGGGCCAGAGTGGGAGCATCACGCTCGTCGCACGCGCGGCGAGCAATGCCACGGCAGGCACGGTGCTGACGAACCAAGTCACCATCAGCACCTCGACGAGCGGCGACAGCCCTGGCGACAATACGAGCACTTCGACGACGACGGTGATCGCCCCCAACGTGCGGGTGAACAAGACTGGGCCGGCCACCTCGCTGCCCGGCGGCCTGGTGGACTACACCATCAGCTACGACAACAATGGGAACGCGGCGGCAGCCGGGGTGAGCGTCGTTGACACGCTGCCGGCGGGGGCCACCTTCGTAAGTGCCACCCCGGCGCCGACGAGCCAGAGCGGCAGCACGCTCTCCTGGGCCATCGGCACGGTCAACGCGGGCGCGGGGGGTGCCATCACGCTGCGCGTGCAGTTCAACCCAAGCCTGGCGCGCGGGGCGGTGCTGACGAACAATGTCACCATCAGCACGACGACCTCCGGCGACAACCCCGCTGACAACACCGACGATCATCCGGTTACAGTCGTCTCGCCCAATGTGCGCGTGACGAAGACTGGCCCTGTGAAGGTCACAGCGGGCGATCAGCTCACCTATAGCGTCAGCTATGACAACAACGGCACGGCGCCCGCAGCCGGGGTACGCATCGTTGACACGCTGCCCGCAGGTGTGACCTTCGTGAGTGCGACCCCGGCGCCCACGAGCCAGAGCGGCAGCACGCTCACCTGGGCTATCGGCACGGTCAACGCGGGGGCCAGCGCGACGATTGCCGTAGTGGTGCAGGCGAACGCCGCGTTGACCAGCGGCGCTACCCTGACGAATGGCGTCACCATCAGCACGACGACCTCCGGCGATACCCCCAGCGATAACCGCTCCTCGTGGGACACGCTGGTGGAGCGGGCCGACGTGGCGATGGTGAAGTCGTCGCCCAGCACGTTCCCCGCGCCCGCTGGCACGCTGGTCACGTACTACCTTGACTACGCGAACAATGGCCCCGCGACGGCGCGGAGCGTAGTGCTCACCGACACCGTGCCCGGTCAGCTCATCGGCGTCAGCTGGAGCTGCTCGGCGGGCTGCGCGGTCTCCGGCTCCGGCAGCAGCATCACGGTGAACCTGGGCGACCTAGCGGCAGGGGCCAGCGGGCGCATCGTTGTCACCGGCACCGCGATGACGAGCGTGGCCCGCGAAGATTTCACCAACACGGCCCGCATCAGCACTATAACGCCGGAAACGACCCTCACCAACAACGAGTCGTCGGTGCCGGGGGCCGTCTGGACAAGCGATCTGCTGATCATCAAAGCTGCGGCCCCCTTCGCCGTGGCCGGCAGCACCTTTACCGCGACCCTGACGATCCGCAATCAGGGGCCGGCGTCGGCCACCACGGTGCAGGTGCAGGATACCCTGCCGCCAGGCGTGACGTTCGTTGCCTCCAGCCCGGCGCCGACCAGTAGTGTCGGCGCCACCTACCGTTGGAACCTCGGGACGCTGGGCGACCTGGAAGAGCGCACCATCACGCTGACGCTGCGCGCCGATGCGAGCCTCGACGGCGGGGTGAGCGTGGTCAACACCGCCACGACGAGCGGCACCTCGGATCGTGACCCTGGCAACAACACCGACGACAGCACGACGATCATCCGGCGCCGCGCCGACATTCGCATCCAGAAGGACGGCCCGGCGCGGGTGACGGCGGGCAACCAAATTGCGTACACCCTGGCCTACGCGAACGACGGCCCAAGCGCCGCTCGCGCCGTCATCGTGACCGACATGCTGCCCGCAGGGGTCACGTTCGTGAGCGCCACCCCGGCGCCGTCCTCCCAGAGCGGCAGCACCCTCACCTGGGCGGTTGGCGACCTGAGCGTGGGCCAGAGCGGCACCATCAACGTGACGGTCGCCACCGAGCCGGTGCAGATGGAGCCAGCAATCACGGTGGTCAACCGTGCCACGATCACCGACGGCGGCTCGGATCTGCCCGGCGGCGGCGGTGCCAACGACGATCCGACCCCTGGCAACAACGAGGACGAGCACCGCACCGACATCGAGACAAGCGATGTGTTCGTGCGCAAGGACATGCCCGACTTCATCGTGGCGGGCCTGGCCTTCGACGCGACGGTGCGGGTGGAGAATCGCGGCCCTGCGGATGCGCTCAACGTCACGCTGCGCGACTTCCTCCCCCCAGGGATGACCCTGGTGAGTGCGAGCCCGCCGGTCAGTGCAGCCCCGGCGCGCTGGAACCTGGGGACAATCTCCGCCGGCCAGAGCATCACGATCACGCTCCGGCTGCGCGTGCCTTCGACGGCACCACGCGACGCGCTCTTCGTCAACCGTGTCATCGTAGACACCACAACGCCAGATCGGGACGAGACGAATAACATCCACGAGGACAGCACACGGGTGCGCCCGAACGCCGATCTCTCCGTCGTGAAGGATGGCCCTGCGGGGCCGATCCTCAGCGGTGCGACGGTGACATACACCCTGCGCTGGGCGAACGCCGGCCCCTCGCTGGCAGAAGCTGTGGAGGTGCGCGACCCACTGCCTGCGGGCTTTACCTTCCAGCGGGCGACCCCGGCGCCGACGGGTATGAGCGCGGGCGTGTTGACCTGGGCGCTGGGCAATCAGGACGTGGGCGCCGCTGGCACGATCACGGTGGTCGGCCAGCTTGTCACCAGTCAGGCTAGCGAAAGCAAGGTGAACACCGCCACCGTCGCTTCGACAACGGATGACCCTGCCCCCAGCAACAACACCGACGACAGCACAACGACCGTGCAGACAGTCGATCTCTCGGTGGTGAAGACCGGCAATCCGGCTATTGCCCGCGCGGGTGCGCCCTACACCTACACCCTCACGATACGCAATGCCGGCCCGGCGTCGGCGACCTCGGTGGTGGTGAGCGATACGCTGCCGCCCAGCCTGACCTTCCTCGACGCGACCCCGCTGCCGACGACGCGCAGCGGGCAGACGCTTACCTGGAATCTGGGGCCGCTGGCATCGGGCGCGGCGCGCACGGTGACGCTCGCGGTGCATATCAGCACGGCAGCCCGTGGCCGCCTGGTGAACACGGCGACGGTAGGCAGCCCGGAGCCGGATCGTGATCCGAATAACAACACCAGCACGCACACGACGGACATCACGGCGGAGGCTGACCTGAGCATCGTGAAAGACGGCCCCGCTGGGCCGATCCGTAGCGGCTCCGTTGTGACCTACACCCTGCGCTACCAGAATCGCGGCCCGGCCCTCGCCAACGCCGTGATCGTCACCGACACGCTCCCTGCTGGCTTTACGCTCACGAGCGCAAACCCGGCGCCAACACGCCAAAGCGGCAACCTGCTCATCTGGGCGGTTGGTGACGTGGAGTCAGGCAATAGCGGCACGCTCTTCGTGGCGGGCCGCCTGATCGGTGATGGGGTCAGCACGAACCGGGTCAATGTCGCCCGCGTCGACTCATCGACCACCGACACGGTACCCGGTAACAACGAGGATGATCACCCGCTCACGGTACGGAAGCCGGATCTCAGCATCACGAAGAGCAACGGGGTCAGCAGCGCCCAGGCGGGTGATCTCCTCGCCTACCGCATTATCGTGACGAATAGCGGCATGGCGGCGGCCACCGGCGTGGTCGTGACGGAGACGCCACCTGCGGGCGCCGTGCAGGCGGGCGACGGCTGGCGGGCGGGCGACGGCGGCGCCTACACGCAGACACTGCCCCAGCTTGGCGCGGGCCAGGTGGTGACGCTCACCCTGCGCGTGCAGCTTGCCAACCCGCTGCCAGCGGGGATGGCGCGTGCGCTGAACCTCGTGACCGTCACGGACGACGGCAGCACCGGCCCTGACCCGACCCCGGACGACACCAGCTCCCGCGACGATGATCCCCTCATCTGGGGCACCGTCGGCGATCTTGTCTGGATTGACCGTAATCGGAACGGCATCCCTGATCCCGGTGAGCCGGGCCTGGGCAATGTGCCGCTGGAGCTGCTCGACCCGGTGACAGGCGAGATCCTGGCCCGTGTGATCACCGACGCCAACGGCGGCTATGTCTTTGATGGCCTGCGCCTGGGCCGGTACGCCATTCAGATCGCTCCCTCCGCGCTCGACGGCGCGCTGGCCGAGTACCAGCTCACCACGGCGCCCATGCCCGTCACCGCGCTGACCGCAGCACAACGCGAGGATCGCTCGCTCGACATTGGCCTGTACAGCCCGACCTCGGCGGTTGACCTGACGTATCTGAAGGTGGAGCGACAGGGCGACGGCACGGTGCTGATCCGCTGGGGCACGCTGAACGAGCGCGATACCGCGCGCTTCATCGTGAAGCGGACGACCACAAAGCAGCTCACGGCGAACGCGGTGATTGTCGGCCAGCGTGCCAGCCTCGGCAGCGCCGGCGGCGACTACCGTGTGACCGACACGAGCGCACCGGCCCCTGCGGCGGGCACGCGCTACTACTGGCTCGTTGAGCTGGAAACGGACGGCACGGAGAACGTGTACGGCCCAGCCTCAACGGCGCCGCTCACGACCGGCACGATGCAGCTGTATCTGCCCCTGGTTCGGAACTAAGGAGTTTTCGATGCGCCTCCCTCCTCGCACTATGCTCGGCGCCGCCCTGACCCTGCTGGGCCTGCTCGCCCTCCTCGTGGGTGCGGTGGGTGCCCTGAGCGTTCCATCCCTTGTCGCGGCAGCGCCCCTTGCGGATCTGCCAACCGTCACCCCTGCCCCGCCCACCCCAGAGCCGTCCGTGACACCCGCGCCGTCGGCAACGCCGGAGCCCACACTGACGGCGGTGCCAACCAACACGCCCGTGCCGGAGCCGACGGATGAGCCGCAGCGCCGGCCCTCACCGACCGCGACGCCGACGCTTATCCCGTCGCCCATGCCGTCGCCCACCGCGTCGCCGTCGCCCGGCCCGGCGACTGACCTCCGCATCGAGAAGCTGGCGGACGTACAAACCGTTGCCCCCGGCGGCACCGTGGTCTTCACCATCCGCATCTCGACCAGCACGGGCAGCACTGGGATGGCGGACGTGGTGATGCGGGATCTCGTGCCCGAGCCGCTGGAGGTTGTTGACCTGGCTTCGGATCGGGGCGACATCATCGTGCAGGGCCGTGAGGTGACCGCCTTCCCGGCAACCCTGGCCCCTGGCGAAGTCGTCACCATCCGTATCACCGCCCGCGTGCCTACCAACGCCGCCGCTGGCACCATCGTGAACACCGCGACGGTCACGTCTTCGACCCCCGGCGACCCGCCTGGCAATAACACGAGCAGTGTGCCGGTGCGGATCACGGCGGTGTATACGCCGCAGAGCCTCCCTGTCACTGCTGACCCCAATGAGCCGACGCTGCTCATGCAGTTCCTGCCCTGGTTCTTTGTCGGCGCGCTCCTCTTGGCCCTTGGAGCCATGCTGCTCCTGTACCGTCGCAGGTTGCCGCTGCTCCGCGTGCCCGCGCGCGGCCTCGCGGTTGAGGCGACGGCAGCCTCCGCGCGCTCGCACGCCCCACGCCGCTCGCCGGCGCCACCCGTGCCTGCTGCCCCGGCGGATATGGGCCTGCTGCCCCGGCTTGGCCCGGCGCTTCCACCGGCCCGCGCCCCAGAGGCGCTGCCGCCCCGCCCCGGCACCTATCAGGGTGCCAATGAGGGGGGCGACGGTGAGCTGGCGTAGTGCGCTGCTCATGCTCGCGCTGATGAGCGTGGGTCTGCTGGCCGGCTGTGGGGCGATCCCCCTGACGGACGGGCAGGCCCGCGCCACCGCCGTTGCGGGCGGCTGCTGGCCCTACGGCGCACGGCAGCGGGTTGCGGCCACGCCACGCCCTCCCACCGCGACGCCGCGCCTCCAGCCGCCTAATGCGCCCCCGACGGCGACGCCCGCCGCGCAGGCAACGCCCTGGGTGGTCTACCCGACCTGTACACCTGCCCCACTGACCCCAACGGTGACACCCATGCCAACCGACACACCGCGCCCGTATGTGCCGGCCACACCCCAGCCGCCTGCGGCGATTAGCGCGCCACAGGAGCTACAGGACGCGACCGGCGTGGTGCGCGAGCGCGGGCTGGCGTGGGCCTACAACACGCGGGCGCATGGCCCGGTGATCGCCTGGATCGCCTTCGGCTGGCGGGCGGACGAGGGCACGGACGGCCAGGTGTGGGTGACGAGCCGTGGGCCGCGCGGCGCCTGGCGCGACGCCCAGACGGTGAACACCGCCCCGGTGATCCGCAACTACGGTGGCGTCGCCGTCGCGGCGTCGCCCGATGGAGAACTGCGCCTGCTGTATGCGACGGGCGACCCAGAACATACCTCGGTGGTCTATGAGGTGACAAGCCGCGACGACGGGGCCACCTGGAGTCTCCCCCGCGAGCTGGGCCAGGGCAGCGTGCAGGCGCTGCGCACCGATAGCCAAGGTGGCTGGCACGCACTCATCATTGGCCCAGCGCCATTTGATAGCCAGCTTCGCTACGGCTACGCCCCTGCCGGCGGCGCGTGGCAATGGGCGCCGATCTCCGGGGCGGATCGGGAGTATCGTGCGGATCTGGCGCTGCTGGAGCTGGGCGGGCAACGCACGCGAATCATTCTCACCACGCGCAAAGGCTCGACGGAGCGCCCGCAGCCCCACCTGCACCTCTACCGCAGTGACGATGGCACCCGCTGGGCGCGAGCGGCGCAGGCGCCGCTGCCGGAGGACGCGATCAGCGACCCGACGATCCGCCCGCTGCTGCTCGCCGCGCCGCGCGGCGACGGCCTGGTGGCGGCGGCCTGGAGCAACTTCGGACGCGGCATGGTGCTGGCGAGCATCTCGACGGACGGGGGCCGCAGCTTCGGGCCAAGTGAAGTCATTGCGCAGCACAGCCCGGACGGCGGGATTTCAACGGACGAGGACTACGGCATCGAGCCGGGCCTGGCCTACGACCCGGAGGCAGATGCGCTGGCCGCGAGCTGGAACGAGATCGAGACCGGCGCCGGCGAAACCTTCCCCTGGCCGACCCGGAGCTATCTGGCCTGGCGGCCCCTTGATCGGCCTCTGGGCAAGCCGTGGATCGATGCCGTCACGCCTGACACCATTGACCAGCCGCGCCTGACGCTTGACCCCCAGCGGCGCACCTATCTGTTCGCTACGCCCGATGGCGCGCACGCGGGCCTGATCATTATCGACGAGCGGAACTATCAGTCACGGGTGAGCTACCGCGAGGTACATCTGCCCGTACTCACCACCCACGCGGAGTCCTAACGATGGCACGACACATCGCCCTCATCGCCCTTTTCGTGCTGCTGCTGGCGGGCTGCGCCGGTCAATCCACGCCCGCCGCTGCCGCCAGCCCAGATGCTGTAGCCCGCGCGTTTGTGACGGCCCTGGGCACCTGGCAGGAGCCGACACTCCGCCGTATCGCCCTGGAGGGCACCGGCACAGAGATGCGCCTTGCCTCGCAGCGCGGCCAGTGGCGCGGCTGGACGGAGGATCGCCTGGGGCCACAGACCAGCGTGGAGATCAGCGAATCGACCGTGGAGGGAGATCGCGCCTCGCTCGTGGTGCGCTCGCTGCACACCAAGGGCGAGTCCGGCGTGCGACTCACCATGCAGCAGATTGACGGGGACTGGAAGGTGGAGGCATGGGACAGCTATCGCCCGTAGCCCGCTTGGGCGCCGTGCTGCTGGGCCTGGGGCTGCTGGTGTTCGGCACCGGCTGTCAGTGGCTGCTCACCGCCACCCAGCTCGCCAGCCAGCCGCCCCGGATGACATGCCCCACCCCAACGCCGCTGCCGACGATACAGGTTGAGGACGGCGAGGATCGGCAGGTGATCAATGGTACGCCGACCACGCGCACCCGCTACCGCGATACGGAGCCCTACGAGCGGGAGTACGGGATGCCCGTGATGACCCCGACGGCCTATATCCGCGAGTCGGCCAGCTTTCCGCTCGGCACCATCGTGAACCTGGGCGGCGGCGTCGATGCCATGCTCTCCGTTGCACCGCAGGGCGCGACACGACAGCAGGGCGAGGTGATAGAGCGGCTGTATCGCATCACGGTCGAATGGAACAACCCCGGCCCGCCGCTCGTATTTGACCCCTACCGCCAACTGGCTATCGCACAGGTGCAGGGGGCCGACGGGCGCCTGCGTAGCAGCGTGTGGCGCTGGTCGTCTGAGTCCATCGCGGTGAGCGACTTGCCGGCCCCCACCTCGGCCTTGGATACCCGGACGCAGATCGCCACGGGCCGCTCGACGATGCAGGTAGACCTCTTCGCGCCCGACGGCCAGGTCAGGGTTGCCGAGCTGCGCCTCGATGGGGCGCTGAGCGAAGGCACCGGCGGTGTCCACGATGATATGCGCGTGCAATTTGTGGCCGGGGCCGCTGACCCCAACTGCGCGACCAACGGGCTGTTTGGCGCCGCCGCAGACCCGGCACGGCAGGCCGCGCAGCCGGTTCAGGGGCCGCTCGTGGTGCCGGCGAACGGCACGCACCCGTCGGTGGCCGCTGCGCTCACGCAGCTTGGTCGGCCTTACTGTTGGGGCGGGAAGGGCTGGAGTCCCTGTAACGGGTGTGGCGGGGGGAATTGCTATGGCGCATGTACCAGTTATCCGTGCTTTGACTGTAGCGGCCTCACCTCCTACGCCTGGAGCCAGGCAGGCGTGACTATTGGCAGCGGCAGCGGCAATCAGGCCACCCGTCTGCCCCGCGTGACGAACGGGTCGCCGCTTCAGCCAGGCGATGTGCTGTTCTTCTTCAGTGATCCCGGTAGCGGCAAAATCAATCACGTCACGCTCAATGCGGGCGACGTGAACGGCAACGGGACACCGGATATGGTTGAGGCCGCATGGTACGGCATCCCGCTTCGCATTGTTGACAACTGGCCGGCAAATACGTACTACGCCAAGCGGTTCGCCTGGGCGGGCCGCCCCCAATCATAAGCCTATGCGCCGTCTCATTCCCATCCTTGCACTCGCGCTGCTGGCCGCTCGTATGACCGCCCCTGTCGCCGCACAAGAGCCGTCACGTATTCGCTTCATCGTGCGGGACAGCACCGCGACGCCGCAGCCGGGCATCACGGTCATGCTTGATGTCGGCGATGGGCGCGGCGCACTCCCCCGCGTCACGGACGCCACGGGGGCGACCGCGCCCATGCGGTCGCCCACGAGCCTTGTGACCGTGACGCAGGTGCTCGACCGCGACACCACGCCGCTGACATTCGAGATGACCACACTAACGGGGCTGCTGGTGATCCCGCTGGCGGGTGATCTCGATGTGCCCTGGGCCTATGATCGGGCCAGCCGCAGCGTGATCTCGCTGCCCCGGACGATGAGCAATGAGGCGTTCCCAGAGCTGGAGGTGCTGCCAGGAGCAGGGGACGACCAGCTCGTATTGCCCGGCACCCCGACACCGGCAGGGGAGGCGGCAACGCTGCTTGTCCCCGGCGAGCCAGCGCGAGCGGCGAGCACCAGTATGCTGTTCTGGCTGCTGGTGGTGGGCCTGATCCTGGGGGGCGTTGGGTTGGGGCTCTTTGTGTGGGCGCAGGCCCGTGCCGGCCAACGGCGGCCCCCCGTGGTGCGGCGCCCGCGCGGGGATAGGCAATGAAGCGCCAGCACAGCTTCCTCGCGCTGGGTCTGGGCATCGCCGTGATCGCGGCCCTCTGGCCGCACCCCAGTTATGCTGCCTGCGATGTCAACATCGGTTGCTATGTTGACGAGGGGATCGTCACCGTCCTGCGCTTCTTCGCCCAGCTCGGATGGTTCCTCAACGGCAACTTGCTGCTGCTCTCGCGCTGGCTGGAGGAGCAACGCACCTGGCTCGTCAATGACGTGATGGCCTCCGTGCTCGATGGTCTGTTACAAGGGGCCAGTGTTGCCTGGGCGCAGGCGGTGGTGATCGCCGTCATCATCTGTATCATCAGCTTCTCGCTCCGCGCGATTGTCCAGTTGAACTGGGTAGACCTCAAACGCGGCATACGGAACGGGGTCTTTGCGCTCGTCGTGTTCACCTATGGCGCGCAGCTGATGGCGGCATCGGAGAACGGCAGGGTGCTTCTGAGCATGGCCGCGTCGCAGATGGTGGAGCAGTCGTTGACGACCGCAGGGGCCGCCCGGATGCTTACGGGGGGCACATCCCGCCCTGGCGATCTTATGCCGCCCGCTGCGTCGATCTACCCTGGCGCGGCCTGTGGCGGGGTTGTGCCGGCGCGGGCGATCCCCTTCCGCATGATAAACGACACGGCGGCGAACTACCTGTTTGCGACCGCAGAGGACATCCATTGCCCGTCAGAGAGCGGCGCATCAGAAAATGCCCCACCACTGCCGCGTGTGTTCTGGGAGGGGGGCACCTACCCAAGCGCCACAATGGAGAGCACCGGGGAATCGGTGAACTTTGTCGGCTTCTACAGCCGTGCGCCCGGTGATGCTGCCGATGGTGAGGATCGTAAGCGTATCGTGGGCCTGGCGATGGATGGTGTGGTGCGCCAGTTCTTTGGCGTCTTTCTCACCATACCGGCGGTGCTGGAGCAGCTTATCCATCTGTTGTTTGCGCTCGGGCTGGCGAGCCTCTGGTTCTCACTATCTATTAGCTTGGTCTTCGCCCTGTTTGTGCCCACCGAGGGCATGATGACGAGCATTGTGCGTGTGGGCTTCGATCTGGTGAAGCAAAGTGTGATGACGACCATTGGCCTGGGGCTCGTGGGCTTTGTGCTGCGCACGGTCGCTGGCTCCTCTGGGGTCAACGCCGGGCTGGTTGCGTTCATTGGGCTCATTGCCCTTGTGGTACTCGTCCTGATGCTCGCCAACACCGGGCGGATGATCTTCTCGTCCGTTTCCAGCCTGAGTGGCATCACGCTGGGCGGAGCGCCCGCCGCCTTGTTGGGCACGATGGCCGGTGTGGGCCTTGTCGCGGGCATGGCCTTGCAGGGGAACGCGGCGGGCCGAGAGGCGGCGGGAAGCGCCCGCGAGCATGCCGAGCGCGATGCGCAGCGGAGCGGGGCCAGCGACAAAGAGGTGAAGCAGGCCGGCAATCGGGCGGCGCGGACGGCGTATTCATCGGCGCTCAGTGCCTCTGCGGTACGCACCTTCAACGGGGTCGGTCGTGCCGTCACGGATGCTGCGGGCTTTGTGGAGGCCCCGCTGCGTCAGAGT